>Ga0194130_10002324_pt1 | contig 27817 bp, 25 predicted proteins | sample TA2KigsurfametaG_FD_160084 | JGI IMG/M metagenome (GOLD analysis project Ga0194130, IMG submission 160084) | Freshwater microbial communities from Lake Tanganyika, Tanzania - TA2015050 Kigoma 12 surface | ecosystem: Environmental > Aquatic > Freshwater > Lake | place: Tanzania: Lake Tanganyika...
GCCGAGGAAAAATGGAATTGCACCCCGCATTGTCGCTCAAGCCACGGCGGGATCGATCGGATCGCGTTGGTTGGATCAACACAGCACTCGCGATCACTCCAGAGCCCGCCCAAAAGGCCATTGGGATTCGCAGCGGGAGAACGCTGAAGGACTTCGCTGGGGGTCAGCAGTTTCAACCATGGCCCCCGGGGCCCGGAATGACTGACCGCAGCGTACTCTTGCAAGACAGCCCACTCGTCATCGCGGTGGGCCATATGGATCGAACCGCAAGGATTGACCCACAATCCACCTTCGCGACTGGCTCTCATCCAACGCTCGCGCGAGTTGTGAGCGACCACTTGAGCATGGTCCGGCTGTCCGATGACCCAGACCATCCCGAAATTTCGGATCGATGCGCCATAGGCGCGAGGAGATCGTTCAAAAACGGTAACTTGGTGTCCGCGCTCGGCCGCGGACCAAGCATGTGCCAAGCCTACGATCCCAGCACCTATCACGCCGACGCGTTGCGACTGTCTTGCCGTCGAGAGTCCTTGCTGTTGCTTGTTATTGCTCATGTGGTAATGTTACGCTCCCGTGAAGGAATCACAACTATGCCAAAAACCAAAGCAGCCTTGTTTCTCGGTCCAAACGCCCCGTGGCAATTTGCATCGGCCGATCTTCCCATGCTCGCGCCTGACGAAATCTTGGTCAAAGTGCTTCTGTGCACGATTTGCGGGAGCGATCTGCATACCATTCTGGGTCGGCGGAACGGGCCGGTACCGAGCGTATTGGGGCATGAGATCGTCGGCGAAATCGTCGACTTCGGTTCATCGGCAAATCGGACCGACATCCGCGGCCAAACCCTCCAAAGAGGCGATCGAATCGTTTGGGGGATTGTCGCCAATTGCGATCGCTGTTTTTTCTGCAAGAACGATTTGCCTCAAAAATGCGAACACGGCTTTAAGTATGGGCATCAGCAAGTCGGCAAACGAAATAACTGGCAAGGTGGATTCGCATCGCACTGCGTACTCGTTCCGGGTACGAAGATCGTACGAATACCTGCTTTGCTATCGCTGAAATCAGCAGCTCCATTGGGCTGTGCGACAGCGACGATCGCAGCCGCCATACGATTCGCTGACATACTTGGGAATGACGATGTACTCATCGTCGGTGCCGGCATGCTCGGTTTAACGGCTTGTGCGATGGCGAGCAAGCAAGGCTCAGGGTCGGTGGCGTGCATTGAAAAGGATGAGTACCGTCGTCCATTGGCAATGCGGTTCGGAGCTACCGTTACTGCCCAGCCAGGATTGTTGCGTGCGAGTGACTTCAAGAACGGTTATGGATTCGATGTTGCAATCGAATGCTCCGGTACAAACGCAGGATTGCTTGAAGCGATCGAATTGGTTCGCGTCGGTGGCCGTATCGTCTTGGTGGGTGCAGTCTTCCCCTCCGATCCAGTACCGTTGGTGGTTGAGAGGATCGTTCGCAAGCATTTGACCCTTCATGGAGTCCATAACTATCGAAGCGACGATCTCCATTCTGCTGTCGAATTCCTGGAACACCATCACAAGGACTTTCCATTCGACGATTTAGTCTCTCACGTGTACCCCTTGGAACAGCTAACGGATGGACTGACCGCAGCACAGGTTGGCACGAACATCCGCGTCGCCATCGCCCCTTCAATCGCTTAACGCTTCTCAAACAGTCTTCAAGATCGCCTCAACCTTGGCCCGGTCCTCGGGATGGAAGCGATGAAACGGGTCTGCGAGAAAATCATCGCATAGCCCCAACAACGAAGCACCGCATTTGGTGGCTTTGATGAAGCGCGATGCATACTTACCCACATCATAGATTTTCTGAAGCCGTTCCACCCTCTGTTGCAAGTATTTCCAATTCGGATCGTTATCTCGAACCGATTGGTAAAGCTGCACAAAGAGAGATGGGAAGATATTAGCGCCGCCCGCAACACCACCATCCCCCCCGAGTTTTAGTGACTCGGCTAAAAGAGCTTCGGGACCGAGCAAGATTGACCAATCGGGCCTCAATACCTTGAGCCCAACAGCTTGAGCGTAGTAGCCTAAATCTCCACCAGAATCCTTGAGTCCAACGATTTTCGGATGCCGACTGAGGTATTCCAGCGTGGGGATCTCGAACGCGACTTTGGTCAAACTCGGAATGTTGTACAGCATCACCGGCAGCGGGAGCTCCTGCAGCAACTCATCAACGTAGTAACGCAGTTCTGTTTGCCCAGCAGGAAAGTAATAAGGCGTCGACAGGACGAGGGCCGTTGCACCGCGATCAGCAGCGTGTTTCGCCAAATCTACGGTTTCCACGAAGGATGTGTCGGTGATCCCGACCAAAACTGGGACACGACTTCGGACCAATTCGATTGTCCGTGACACCATTTCGCGACGCAGAGAATAACTGAGGCTAGGCGATTCCCCCGTCGTTCCCAATGCAAAGATCCCATGCACTCCACCCGACAGGAGATGGTCAATGAGGCGCTCAAGTCCGGCATGATCCAATTGATCGCGACTGACCATTGGGGTGATGATCGGTGGGATAATGCCTGAGAATCCGGTTCGCATAGAAGGAGCCTTGGTTGAAACAAAACCAACGGCGAAAGGCCAACATCCTTCCTCAGGATGCGGTTTCGCGTCAAATGACTCCTCGAATTATAGCTATGAGTTTTAAAATGGGGCTTGAAGCATTCCACGAGGGCGAGAGTGGCGTACTGAACTGGAACAGCACGACTCGCCCGAGTAGAAAAGCGTTGTTATCTCGATCGAGCCACATGAAAGAGGGCTACGATCCAGTCAACTCAGCATCAGAAGGAGGGTGGACACCCATTACCGACCAACGCATGACCGCTTTTCGCGGTCATGGGCCGTCGGGACCGGTCGCCCAACGGTAGTCCACCGTCAGAAAAGGGGAGACAATACAACGGCGGGATTGGCAGGTCGCTGGCATGGACCAGCTCGACGCCAATGGAGACAAAGAATCGCGAAAGCTGCAGAAGCCTTCTGCCGGGGAGTGATTGCACTCGCTCATTGTTTTCCTCGTGCTGTTATTCAGGGAGGGACTGCATCCGCGATAGGTTGGATGCAGCGTTCACAATAGAAACACTAGGTCTATTTTGGGGTGGAGTCAAAAAAACGGAGGATATTTTTTGCAAGTTTCGAAGCGGGGGCAAATCCAATTCAACCGTCCAGCAGGCTTTCAGACGAGCGAACGGAACCACACAATACAGCTCTCCCGGTGCCAAGTCTCATTGTGATGCACGCGCTTCGATTGGGTATACTAAACCCGTCTTCGATAGTCGAACGCATGTCGGATCTATCGTCACGATTCCCATCAATCGATTTCTACTAACGTCAGTTTCTCAACGGTCATTCCCATTCGTGTCGTGTGATTTCTATTGATGCGACACCACCTGCAACAAGGTTCACTATGATTTCCGTGCAATCGTCGTGGGGCCCCTTACCCATTCGCATGCTTTCTCAGGTTTTGGTGTTTTTCTCTGCGATGGTACTTCCATCTGCCTACGGCCAAGAGCATTTGGACCAGAGGCAGTTGGTATTCGACGAAGATTTTGAAACGAGGACCAACCGCTGGGAATTGACCGATCCAAGTGCATGGGAGATTTTTGAGAAAGATGGAAACCATTCGTTTGGTCTCAACAAACGGATCAGTAACTACACCCCCAAGGTTCGTAGCCCACACAACATCGCTTTGATCAAAGATCTTCGAGAAGGATCATTCGTCTTCACCTTCAAAGTCCGCAGCACGAACGACACCGGGAACCATCGCGATTGCTGCGTATTTTTCTGCCATCGAGACGCCGAGCACTTTTATTACGTGCATTTGGGTGCCAAGCCAGATCCAGCGAGCGGCCAAATCATGATCGTCAACGGCGAACCACGAAGAGCTTTAACCGAAAACAAAAAAGAGGTTCCCTGGGATGATGCCTGGCATCAAGTCAAACTGGTGCGCGATAGTGAATCTGGTCTTATCGAAGTTTATTTCGATGACATGACGAAGCCGCACATGTCGGTCAATGACAAGACCTTTGGCACCGGCCGTATCGGTATTGGATCCTTTGATGACATGAATGAGTTCGATGAAGTCCGGCTTTATACTCTCCATTCCATTTCACCGCAGCAAACCAAAGCAAAGCCATCGACCAAGGGCAATTCAAAGAACAATACTCAAACGGCCAAGAAACCACCCGAGCGTCCCACACCGACCGTCGCTGACTATGCATACGGTCAGGAGTCGCAAAGGCAACGGTTGGATTTTTGGAAAGCGGAATCCGACCAACCAACCCCCGTGGTTTTACTGATCCATGGTGGTGGTTGGGTAGGTGGAGACAAAACCAATTACGGCAATCGGCCGATCAAGAACTATCTGGATACCGGGATCTCGGTCGCAGCGATCAACTACCGGTACATCCCACAAGCGATGGAGCAAGGGATCGAACCGCCGGTGAAGGCTTGTGTTACCGACGCTGCACGGGCTTTACAGACGATTCGATCCAAGGCCCAGGAGTGGAACGTAAATCCGATGAAGATTGGGGCAACCGGAAGCTCCGCAGGCGCATGTACCTCGCTTTGGTTAGCCCTGCATGATGACCTCGCCGATCCGACCAGCAACGACCCCATCGCTCGTGAGTCTTCGCGATTGCAATGCGCTGCGGTAACCGGAGCCCAAACCTCGCTCGATCCACAGCAGCTCAGAATGTGGATCGGCAATTCGATTTACGGCGGGCATGCATTCGGCTTTGCCAAAAAAGGACGCAGTCGGGCCGAGGAATTTGATCTGCTGCTCGCCAACCGCGACCAAGTGCTTCCGTGGATTCGAGAGTACTCACCTATCGAATTGATCACATCCGACGACCCTCCGATTTTTCTGGAGTACCCCAAGCAAAAAACGGCTCCCAACCTCGGTGGAAACGAAGCCGACCCTACCCATTCGGCGATGTACGGAGTTCAATTTCAAGATCAATGCAAAGCCATCGGCGTTTCCTGCGATCTGGTTTATCCCTCGCATCTGGAATCCCCATTCGCTAATGCTCATGCATTCTTGATGCATCACTTAAAGCGGTAGGCCTTCTCGACAAGATAGCCTCGCTCAAGCCACGGCCTCACTCAAGCCATAGTTTCACTGTCGGCTGAGGGGCTGGCTCCGGGGATAGTTTCCGATCGGATTCGAGTTGAATCCGCCCTCCATCATCCCGTTGGTATGCTCTCTTTGGATCCAGGAACTCCCTATGAGAAAAGCGAGTCTTGTTTTACTCATGCTCATGGCCTGGAGCATGAAAATCCCCAACCCATCCATTGCAGATCAAAGTGCACCCAGCAGGAAACCTAACTTCTTGATTGCGTTTGCCGACGACTGGGGCCGATTCGCGAGCATCTATGCGAGCATCGATCGCCATCCCGAGCTTCAGCGATTGGTCCGCACACCAAATTTCGATCGGATTGCGGCCCGAGGCGTATTGTTCCGCTCGGCTTTTGTGTCTGCACCTAGTTGCACTCCATGCCGCAGCGCCCTTCTCTCGGGACAGCATTTTTGGCGAACTGGCCAAGGGGCGATTTTACAAGGCGCGGTGTGGGATCCTTCGATCCCTAGTTTTCCCCATCTACTCCAAGATGCGGGCTATTGCATCGGCGAAACCTTTAAAGTTTGGAGTCCGGGAAAGCCTGGGGATGCGCCGTTTGGGGGTGGCAAATTTGCGTTTGAAAAAACAGGTGGGCGATTCAATCAATTCTCGGAATCATTGACTAAAGAATTGCGACAAGGGGGAAACGTCGAGTCCTTGAAGAAGAAACTTGTCGACTTAGCGGTCGCTAACTTTGATTCGTTCCTTCAAAGCTGCCCGGACAAGAAACCCTTCTGCTATTGGTTTGGACCGACCAACGTTCACCGCAAGTGGGTTCGCGGATCTGGAAAAGAGTTATGGGGTTACGATCCCGATGAGTTCCAGGGCAAGCTGCCACCGTTCTTGCCGGATGTACCGGAGGTTCGCGAGGATCTCGCCGATTACTTCGGAGAGATCGCCGCGTGGGATATGGCCTTGGGTGGTTTACTCGAAAAACTCGAACAGGCAGGAGAGTTGGAATCGACCTGGATCATTGTCAGTGGCGACCATGGCCCACCAGGCTTTCCGCATGGTAAATGCAACCTTTACGACTTCGGCGCAAGTGTCTCTCTCGCGATCTGCGGTCCTGGGTTGCCCGGAGGACGCGTCTGCGACGACTTGATCAGTTTGACCGATATCGCACCTACGCTCCTCGAAGCATCAGGGATCGATCGCCCCGAAACCATGACCGGAAAAAGCTTAGTTTCATTGCTTCAAAGCCATCAAAGTGGTCGTATCGAACCTCAACGCGATGCCGTCTTTATTGGGCGAGAGAGGCACGTAGAATCGGCGAGAGCCGACTATTCACCCTACCCTCAACGCGCTATACGAACTCATGATTTCCTCTACATATTCAACTTCAAACCCGAGCGGTGGCCGTTAGGGGATCCCTATCGACTCGATGGGGATAATCCTCCGACGAATACCGAAGTCACAGAGACGACCCGGGTGACTCTACCCGACGAGGACGCGGGGCCGACCAAGGCATGGATGGTGGCCCATCGCAACGATCCAACATGGAAGTCAACCTTCGAACGAGCTTACGGAAAACGCCCTCGCGAAGAACTTTACGATCTGCTTCGAGATCCGTACCAAATGACCAACGTAGCCACCGATCCACTGTACGCGGCCGATCGGGAGGGATTGGAGAAAAGGTTGATGGATGAATTGAACCGCACCGGTGACCCGCGGGTGATCAACGATGGCCATTATTTCGAGAACCCTCCTTTATCTGGACCAGTATCCGGAACTACCGAGTGATTGCATATGACTCAGGTAAGTAAATCTCAGATTGTCCATAATAGTTATTCTCCAGGTTCGCTATCGTTTGAACCAACGCAACGCGTGAATAGGACTACCAAAATCATCCGTCCACGGTTGTAGCGATTTCGGAGCCGTCACTGGAACCGTCCCCTCCCACTTCGGAAGGGAGGCATGAGTTTGAAAGAGCAACAGCCAACGGACCATCGACCGATTTGCCAGGTTGCGCAGCTTCATTCCCGGCGGATTGCTTTCGAGTGGACTTTCAATCAGGATGGGTTGCAGTTGGCACCGTTGTGCAATTTTGGTGAGGACTGGTGCGAGATCGAGATTTCGGTTGGTGATATTGATCGCGATGCAACCGTCGCCGGAAAGCCGTTTCTTGTAGAGTTCGATCGCTTCAACGGTCAGCAGATGCATCGGTAGAGAATCATTTGCAAACGCGTCTACGACCAGAAGATCGATCAATGGCTCGGCCCCCCGCTTCACTTCGTCAGCCAACAATCTGCGGCCATCTCCCATCCGGATTTCGGTAGTCCCAGGATGAGCTTTCAGGTAGTGGAAGTATTCCTCGGCGACGGATCGCACCGCCGGACTAATCTCGTAGTAGACCAAGTGATCGTCGGGATTTGCGTAAAGTGAAAGAGACCCCGTACCGAGTCCAATGATCCCGACTCGACGTGGCGATGCCGCACTGTCGTGAATCCAATCCCACGCTTTGGCAACACCAGAGTTGGTCTGGTAGTACATGGTTTGGTCGGGATCCAATGGACCTCGGATCGGTTCCGATCCATGTTGAGTTTGACCGTGCAACATCGTCCGCAATCCGCGTTTAGGTTGCTCGACCACACTCACAACCCCATAAAAATCTCGTTGCTTGGCAAGAACAGGATCGATGCTCTGGACGTTCATATGCATCGCTAAGACACCGACCAAAAAGATGGTGGCCAGCATCGTCGTGGGCCAGCGAAATCGACGGACCCAAACGTCACTTCGTATTTGAGGAAACATTGCGGCACCATAATGAAGTGCAATGACTACAGCGCCGAGCGAAAGGCCGAAATGCAATTCCCAAAACTCGTTGAAAATTTTAGGGGCGACCATCGACACGAAACCACATCCGAGAGCTCCTCCCAAGGCGATAGCAAGATAAAAGCTGGTGATTCGATGCGATTTGGGACGCAAAGCATATAGCAGATTGTGGCACGCCAAGCTGATCGCAAACACAACCACCATGTATCCAGCCACAATCGCGATCCAAGGCAACCAGAGTTTGAAAATCAAAAGGAAAACAGCCAGGGAGCCTCCAAAAAAGTAAAGGCACATATGCATTGCCCAATTTTCCATTTTCGGAGAGCGGAAGGCGATCCACCATGATGCCAAGTACATCGCCAATGGAATCACCCACAAGCCTGGTACGACAATTCCGGTCTGAGAGGCATTGCTCGTCGAAGCGGAGAGCACTATGGACGAACATGCAGAAAACGAGAGCCATGCTAAGAAGTTCCTATCGCCAAGCAGCAGTGATTCCCCATCCTTCTTCAAAACCATGGGAGGGTTAGCATCCATTTTGAGTTGCTGTTTCACCGCCTGGAGAATCATCGCTGTGTGCGCCAACAATCCAATCGATAGCATCGCGAACGCGATACTCCAAAACCAGTCCTGTTGCGGTAAGCCGAGGATCGGTTCGAAGAGAAAAGGGTAGAGCAAGCAACCGACGAGTGAGCCAAGATTCGCTAATGAATACCATCGGTACGGCTCTGTCCCAGCCCGCGTTGCGACAAACCAGTGCGATAGTAGGGGGCTCGTACTCGACAGGACTAGGTACGGGAGGCCGATCGCGAATGTGAGTTGTGCCAAAATATGCCAAACGGGCTCCCAATCGGAAGGAACCAGTCGTGCCCCCCAGTCCGTCCACAGATTCGACTGAATCGGCAACCAAGCCCATGACAAGAGCACCAGGACTAAATGCAACCATGACTGCTGGCGAACGGAGAGCCACGTCGCAGATGTGTATGCGTAGAGATACCCGAGCAGCAATCCCGATTGAAAAAACAAAAGGCACGATGTCCAAACATGAGAACCACCACCCCACCATGGAAGCAACGACTTACCCATGATCGGCTGTACCAGAAACAACAGGAACGCGTTCGCGATTAGTAAAACACCCAACCTCATACAAACCGTCTCATTCGTACTTGATCACCATTGAGCCCGCATTATGGAGGCACAGCGATCCACAATTCTATTCCAAAGGTTCGATCGAGGGTGCAACTCAAGAAAGACTTCGAGCGTGCCACTTCGGATTGCGGCGACAAATTTGTCAAAATCTTGTTCTACTTGATCGGCATATGCCACTGCAAACGATGCGATCGCTGTGTCGAATTTATCGCTCTTGCCGATATAACCAGAAACTTCTGCGGCTTTTCCAGAACGGGCGTGGGCATGTGCCAATGTCCATCCGCACAACTCTGCGTATTGCATCATCACCTTTGGTGTAAACAACTCGACCACAGGTTTGATCTTCATATCCTTCAGTTGACGGACAAAGAACTGCCCGTTTGCACCTTCGGTCCATCCCAAGAAGATATCGCTGGCAGCTTGCATCATGCGGTATCCATGCACAATTTTTTGGCCGTGGTTCGCATGGTGACCTTTCGAGGCAAACGATTCGAGGACCGATGCGCGCTTGTTTGATCTGCAGGAACAACGGGTCGGTGTCCGACGCCATCAGGAGCATGATTCCGCGGAGAGTTCCAACGCTACCGACACCTACTACCTTGAAAGCGATATCCATCAACTGGAACCGATCGAGCAGTTCCCGGCGATCTTCCTGTAGGGTTTCACGATACATTTCAAAGCTATGCAAAATGTTTTTCCAGTGCGCGTGGTGAACTTCATCCGCCCAGTGGAAGATCAAAGGTGGATTGTCTTTGATCCGAACAAACCCATCCTTCACGGTGGTGAGTTCCGGAAACTCATCAGCCATCACACTATGTTCCCGCGCCTTTTCGAGTCGCTTTTCGGCTCTTTGTTTGGTTTCCTCATCATGGATCGTCGGCAGCAACTCCTCCACATCAATCCGGTCATACCGTGTTTCCAGAACAGTTTTCTCACTGTACTGGAGTGTTCGTATTCGGTACGACTCCATACAACGGTACGCGGCTTCCATCGAAACTTGCTCATCAAAACCATTGTGGCGACCAGCCAAGACAAAACTCGCGGCCAACCGCTTCACATCCCATTCCCAGGGAGCTTTGAGCGTTTCGTCCAAATCGTTGATATCGAAAATCATGCGACGTTCGGGAGTAGCGAACGCTCCGAAGTTCAAAAGATGGCAGTCTCCGCAAACTTGAACATCGATCCCGGAAGTGGGTGTATGCGCCAAATCGGCAGCCATGTTCAGCGCCGTCCCCCGGTAGAACGCAAATGGCGACTCCATCATGCGAGCATGACGAACTGGAATCAGTTCTGGCATGCAGCCGGCATTCGACCGTTCCACCAAAGCAACCGGATCCGGACGGTCGGAACGAGGAGACCAAATCGCATAATCGCTTCGCGGCGTTTTTTCACGTAGTTTTTTCCCATGTGAAAGTCGATCATCTCGATGAATCCATGTTTCGCTCGGATGCCAAGTGTTTCCAGCGCCAATCGCTTCCGTTGCCGCGGAGTGTTTCATGATGATTTCACTTTCGATGCACAGACGTGAGGAATGAGTCTCGGATTGGGTACTAGCTGGAAACCAGCTGCGTTTCTTTCCCCGGAATAACGCCTTGCCTGCAATAGAACCCTCAGTTCGATTCGAACGATAGCGTTCCAGTGACCAGGAATTGGCGTCTCATTGGGAATTGGCGTCAGTCCCGGTCGCAGCGGTCTGGCCCATGCTGTTTTTCAAATCGATTAGTGGTTGTTGACTGACTCTCAAAAAACCGTCTTGGGGGCGATCGAGATCGATGATCAAGGATGCAATCGCTGAAAAGCCGAACACCAGCATCAAGACCGCGGGTGATCGTCGCGACTTCGTCAATGCCTCTTGGTAACCAACGCCAGCCAACGCTAATAAGGCAAGTGCTCCGAGCGATAATCAGAGAATAAGTGGTAGCCGACTTCGCAGTCCGACAAGCACGCGTTCGGCGTGTATATCGATGACCTCATTGAGCGACTGAATGAATAGACTGACCATCAAGGAGTCTGGGGCTTGCCTGGAGACATCGATCGCCGTTTTCCATAATTGCCGATCGGATTGTTCAGCGCGAGCCAGTAATTTCTGCGTATCGCGGGACTCGATAACCTCCAGTCGATCGTCGACGTAGTCGCCATGTTCACGCTGAATCGCAACCGCACCTAAAGGCAGCAGTTCGGCACGCAGATAGGTAGTACCGATCGCGTTGGCTTCGTTGAGAACCAAGGTCCGTTTTTGCTCGAAACGGGAGGCAGCCACCCCGAAGGTGAACGCGAGTAGGAATGCGAGCAACCCCAATGTTGCTCCCACCACCGTACCAACTACTTGTTCCTTCTCATCCGGATAGCTTCGTTGGCGCGACAAACCGACGCGATAGCCGACTTTCACGGAGATCCCCAAAGCCCCGACGATCAACAACGTCACGCACCAAATGGGGATAGAATCCAGGGACATGATCTCCCCCGATCCTTGCTAGAACACTTTCAATCGAACCGTCCGAACCTACGTTGGTTCTGTGAATGAATTTGCACACCATTCACCCAACGCCAACGAGCATCAAGCAACGCTCCTGACACGCTTCGACGGTGTCGCGAATCTTTCGATTATCATAGATCCGCAGTGGAACCTGAAACTCAAAGTTCGGAAATTCCTGCAATATTCAGCCAGGAGTATTCCATCGAAACGACAGGTCATGAAGCTATGCGGCGCGTCGCACTGGATATTCGACACCCGTTTCCGTCGCCGGGATGATGGCAGGAACGCCGAGCGGTGAGCTGCAGAAATCTTGCACTGACTTGGTTTCCAGCAACGAGCCGTCTTGCGAATAAAGCTTGATCTGCTGCTCGTCAATGAACCAAATCAAGCTATAGCCATGGAGTGAGAAACGGCGTCCGCAATAAGAACCGTTTCGAATCAGAGTCGTCTCCAGCATCCCTGATTCCACCGAAGTCGACGGGGATATCATGCCCGTACGGCGACGAACAATCTCGCGAAAGTTTTTTCGAACTGCATCGACAGGTGTGGACATCATGCTGTTCGGTATCGGCACGAACAGTTTACAAGTTTGTCGCAATTGGGAATGTCGTTACAGATTACGGCGTTTGGCCCTTGGGAAAAAGTGGATTTGGTTAAGCTTGGACGGTTGTATCGACCGATCCCACTGAGGTGAGTTTGCTTCCTCTACGCAAGCCAACCGGGAAAAACGAAATGCAAGCATACTTATCTCCTGTTGCCGCCCAAGCTCTCGAGATGGAACTGGGCAAGGACCAACGCCGGTTCGTACATCGTTGGACACCCAGCGAAGGTGCTCCTTGGGGAGCGATGACAGTCATCCACGGTTTTGGGGATCATGGCGGCCGGTTTGCGGGAATGGCGACAAGCCTGGCGAGCTTGGGATTGGCAATCACAGCGATCGATTTGATCGGGCACGGACGAAGCCCTGGTCGTCGGGGTATCATTGAATCTTACGATCAAATGCTCGACGAAGTGGAACTGGCCGTGCGCTGGACAGAAGGTCTATTTCCTCGCATCCCACAGTTTTTGTTTGGACAAAGCATGGGAGGTAATCTCGTCATCAATTGGTTGCTCAGGCGAGGAACCAGTGATGTTCCACTTCGAGGTGCCATCGCGGGGTCACCGATGTTGCGAGCATCGAACATGCCCCAAGAAAAGATCATGAACGCGGGGAGATGGCTGGCTAAATGCGTACCTAATCTCCGCATACCTACACCGGTCCAAGTCAACAAACTGAGTCAGAACAGGCAAGCCCAAGATGCATATTTGCGAGACCCTTGGGTTCACCGATCGATGTCGCTGCGTCTCGCTGCTTGCCTGATCGATGGCGGTTTGTGGGCCATTGAAAATGCATCCCAACTTCCGATACCGATGCTGTTGATGCACGGAACCGACGATCAGCTGACCTGCCCAACAGGGACCGAGGAGTTTTGCCACAGAGCGGGCGGCATGGCGACGTATTCCTCGTGGTCGAATTGCCGGCACGATTTGCATGACGAGCCCGTTCGAGAACAGGTCTTTGCGAAAATGACCGATTGGCTCAAAAGCCAATGCATTACCACCTATCGTCTCCACCCCCAAAAGCGAATCGCAGCCACTGCAATTCCAACGGCGGCGTAATTCCAACGGCGGCGTAATTCCAATGGCGGCGTAATTCCAATGGCGGCGTCATGCCCAGGCCGGCGCGATTCGCAGGCGCATTTCCTGCCGAGGTGGCCCACGGTGCCCGGCCCAGACCAAAATCCGTCGACTTTCTCCCTGACCAGATCGGCCAGAACGGGGGGTATTTTTGGGACCTGCTACAAGTTTCAAGACCGTCTGTTAGTAACTCTGGATCCTGTTAGGATGGGGAGTTCCTGTTAGTATTGAGGGATCCTGGGGGAGCTCCTATACTACTCCCCTTTGAATTGCAGGAATTTTAGCGAAGCCATCGCCATGAAAAGTGAACGCAGCAAAGTTCAAGAGTCCGATTTATTGGCCGACAAAATCGAGCATTTCGTGGCTCAGATCAAGCCGTACTTGCCGGCCGCACTCGGCGTGACCGCCGTTGCGATCCTGGGGATGCTCGGGTATGGTTTTTACACCAGCCAAATTGAGACTCGGGCCGCACGGGCGTGGACCGACTTTTACTTCTCTGACACGCAATCACAAGATCTCGAAGCGATTTCGAAGGATTTCGCAGATACTTCGGCCGGTCCGTGGGCTCGTTTGACCGCGGGCGACGCGAACATGTCGAAAGCGATGGAGAAGTGGAACCTCGACAAGAACCTCTCCGACCAGTTCTTCCAACAAGCGGTAGATGATTACCGCGAAGTCGCGATTCGGGCTACCGATTCCTTCGTGAAGAGCCGCGCCCTGCATGGTCTGGGCCAAGCCCTCGAAGGACTTGGCAAAAGGACCGACGCCCTCGCCGAGTACCAAAAGATCACGGCTCTCACGGGACTCGGAGCCGAGTTCATTGCGGAGATCAATCAGCGGATCACTTGGCTCGATAGCAAAGATGGCAAGGATTTCTTTGCATGGTACACCGAAAAGCGCACCAATGCACCCGCTCCTGCAACAGGCGGGACCGGACTACCAGGACTACCCAACCTGCCTAACTTCAACTTCCCGCCGACCGGTGCATCACCTGCGGTTCCTCCGGTAGTTCCTGCGACCGAACCTGCAACAACAACCGATCCAGCTCCAGCTACTGAACCCGCACCTGCGACGGAACCCGCACCTGCGACGGAACCCGCACCTGCGACGGAACCCTCACCAAGCACGCCAGCAGCCGATGCACCGACAGGTTCCGCCTCCACTGATAAACCTTGATCCTATCCCTCCCTCGCATCTAACCAAGGCCCTTTTTGAGGTGGTCCGATCCGGTTCAGCGAGATTAAGCGTTGAGCCATTGCGTGAATAAATCCAATCCAAACCGTCGCTCGCCGAGAAGCAAAGACCGACAAGGCCCTAAGGGATCCAAACTGCCGATGGACGAACTCGTCCTACCGCAAACGGAGCCTATCGAGGATGGTGGGGATAATGCACCTGCAACCGATGAGATCGATACCGACGACGCGAGTGATGGCTTAGGTGCATCGAGCGACGCACTGGGATCCGTCTATGTTGCAACCGATCCTGTCTCCCTGAAGAATCTCAGCTTCACGGTCACCGAGGAGCATGCGAACACTCGGATCGATCTTTACCTCACATTGATGATCGATGGCTACAGCCGAGTTTTTTTACGCCGCGTGGTGATGAATGAGAGCGTTCTTGTGGACGGGCGTCCCGTGAAACCGGCGTTTCGTGTTTTTCCCGGCCAAGTCGTACAAATCGTCGATTTGCCCCCAGCACCTACTGATGGCCCGATCCCGGAGGCAATCCCCCTCGACGTACTTTATGAGGATGAGTATCTGGTCGCCATCAACAAGCCAGCTGGCATGGTGGTGCATCCTGCAAAGGGGCATTGGTCAGGTACGCTGACCGCCGCGTTAGCTCATCATTTCAAAGAGCTCAGCGATGCCGGTGGCCCGACACGACCAGGAATCGTCCACCGGTTGGATCGCGAAACCAGCGGCGTGATCTTGATCGCCAAGACCAACGAAGTCCACTTCAAGCTTTGCGCTCAATTCGAAGCTCGCGATGTTCATAAGTCCTATATCACCATCGTGAGCGGCCGGCTCGATCGCGATCGAGATCGGATTATCCAAGCCATCGGCCACCACCCCTACCAACGAGAAAAGATGGCGATCCGAAATGGACATCCGAGTAGCCGTTACGCGGAAACCCAATTCGAGGTGACCCATCGCTTCCCTGGCTATGCCGTGCTCCAGGTATTTCCGAAGACTGGCCGGACGCACCAGATTCGAGTCCATTTAGCCCATATCGGCTGCCCGGTCCTCTGCGATCGATTGTATGCGGGTCACACGCAAATCACACGAGGCCAATTGCTGCGACGACAAGCTCGAGGGTTGCCGAATCGGGAACAAGATTCCGAAGTAATTTTAGAACGCCAAGCACTGCACGCGGCACAGATCGAGTTTACCCATCCGAGAAGTGGGCAACCTATCGTGATCTCAGCTCCTTTAGCTGCCGATATGCAACGAGTCATCGATGTCCTGCAACAAGGTGACTAATCCGGGACTGCTCATCGATGGATTTTTCCAAAGATGCGCCCTGATCACCCCGGATGTACCCTTGCCAAACGGTGCCCAATGCGAAAGATACATGGATTCCGGCACAAACCATTCGTGAAAGGAAACGACTAGTGAATAGGGATTATCGCATGCCTCCTGTTTTTGACTCCCATGCGCATCAGAGTTACCAGCGTCAGCGACAGATGACGTTGGGAGATTTGCTGCTGGAAAATCGAATTGTTTTTCTCCAAGGGGAAATCTATGCCGGCAACGCCAACGAAGTCGTCATGAAATTGCTGTACCTGCAAAGCGAAAACCGCCGCAAGGACATCCACTTTTATATCAACTCACCCGGGGGTGAAGTCCGGGCGACTCTGGCGATCTACGACACGATGCAAATGCTCAGCTGTCCTGTCGCGACTTATTGCGTCGGTGAAGCTGCCAGCGGAGCAGCGGTGCTGCTCGCTGGAGGTACTGCCGGCAAACGATATTGCTTGCCCAATAGCACGGTGATGGTACACCAGCCTCACGGTGGCGTTCGCGGACAAGTCTCCGATATCGAGATCCAAGCTCGCGAAATCCTTCGGCTCCGAAGCCAACTCAACGATATCTTGGCGAAGCATACGGGCAAGACTGCAGTTCAGATCGCAGCCGATACCGAACGGGATTACTTCCTCACTGCCCTCGAAGCCAAAGAATATGGTTTGGTCGACGAGATTCTCGCGAAAACCGCGGTCGAAGAAGACAAGTAACCCGAATCGACTGCGCGACGAGTGCGCGGTCAAACCCCACCAGATCCAACTCAGAACATTACTCCCTATCGGGAACCGAGGAAAGCTATGCCACTCATTCCATACGTGATCGAAAAGAGCGGTCGTGAAGAACGGGTCTACGACATCTACAGCCGATTGCTCAAAGATCGCATCATCTTCCTAGGAACAGACGTCAACGACGAGATCGCCAACGCCCTCGTCGCGCAGATGCTCTTCTTGCAGTCGGATGATCCTAAAGCGGATATCCACATGTACATCAACAGCCCTGGCGGAAGCGTCAGCGCAGGGATGGCAATTTATGACACGATGCAATTCGTTTCCTGCGATGTGGCTACCTACTGCATCGGCCAAGCGGCATCGATGGGTGCTGTACTCTTAACCGCAGGCGCCAAGGGAAAACGCTACTCGCTCCCTAATTCTCGGATCATGATCCACCAGCCGCTCGCTGGGATGCAAGGTACCGCCGAAGAGATCTCCATCCACGTGCGTGAGTTCCAGCGAACCAAACGCCGGTTAAACGAGATCCTTATTCGTCACTGCGGACAAAGCCTTGAAAAGATCGAGAAGGATACCGATCGAGATCGATTCATGGATCCCGAAGAAGCATGCGCTTATGGGCTCATCGACAAAGTGATCGAATCGATGCCGCGCGTTGAACCACCTGCCGCTAGCTGACACCGCGTGATTAGTTCCGGTCACTATACGCAGATCGGCCCAAGGCAATCATCACGCTCAAACATGGAAGTAAGAATACGATTTCAATGCTTTTGCGCCCCAGGATATCTCGCAAAGAAAAAGAATTCGAGGCAGTGCGAACTTTATTCCGCATCAGGAAAGATTGCACAGAAATCAATCTAAGTATCGGCATGGAGTTGAATTGTTGTCTTTTCAGATCGCGTCAATTTCGTGCGAATTTCGACGGAACTCGATCGAACTTCAAGGGTGTCTGGGTCGTCACATTTAGTTTGTTTTCCTCTAGAGAATCGAAGCGTGGCCTGTACCTGGTCTCCTTCAAGCTCCTCAATCAATACTTCTGCTCCGAAAATGACATAGTCAAATGGTGGATTTGCTGAGCTGATTCCTGTACTCACCGTAAACGAACAAGGTCTATTGACAATAGCGACCATGTCAGGCTCTGAAACGGTACGTGTTAGAAACCCTTCCCTTTCGTAACACCTCATGCGAATTCTGTAAGTTTGTAGCGGTTCGTCCTGCGCCAACTCGGGGGCGGCCGCTGAGCTCGGTGGTTGTTGCAGTTGCTGGGCCACGGCAATCGCCAAGCAAGTTACCAGACCGCAGGTTACTAACAAGAATATCAAGGAACGCATTGCAAACCTCTTTTAGAAATTTCTCCTAGAAATCGTGATCAAGACGGGACGTAGAAATTTCGATTAACAAACTCAACAGCAGTCAATCGGAACACAAGACAGCCAGAAACTCAAACGTGCGAACTGAGAGAAACGCGAGGGCGTTGCTGTCACTGCAGGTTCGCCTCAGGCAAACTTTCTGACCTATGCAAGTTTTTGGCGGTTAGCGACCGAGGCAAGGCTCTGCCACGAGAGGTCTTGGCCGAGTGCTTCCATGTAGGTACCCGCACGATCCCAATCTTCTTCGGTTTCCATCAGGAACTTCATGGAATCGCTCGACAATTGTGCGGGCAAGGGAATCCAATGGGCTCGGAATTGGTTCGCATGGAGTCGCATCAACTGCGGGACATCGAGTGGGTCTGGGGCGAGTCCCTCGGTGATTAGCTTGGTCAATCCTTTCGCTGAACTCATCTCAGCCACCAACCCTAATCGTTGCAGTGAGAAATTCGGTGAGTTAAGTGCGACGAAGCCCACAAAGTCGCTGCCCGCTTGCGAAAGCCCGCGAGCTATCAACCTGTCTACCAATGCTGGATCCATGAATGGGCACATCGGATTGACGTGGACGACCCAATCGGCATGCTGTGAATCCGCGATCTCTGCGGCTCGCTGTGCGGGTGTCGTCAAGACACTCGGGATCCACTTGGCATGGCAAAGTCGCGACTGGTTAAGAATCGAACGGTATTTAGCCGGCCCCGTGACGACGACCGAGTCAACCAGCGTCGATTCCCCAAGCCGTCGTATGCTCCACTCGAGCAGCGTCAATCCGTCGAGACGGTTCAAGGCGCTCTCAATCCGAGGTTTTCGTGCCCCCGAATCCACGGCGAGATCGATCAGGGCGAGGGTTTGACGCGGTTTACTAGTCATCTCGTTTGCTCCTTGCTTTCGGACCATCAGGGCTTTCGGACCATCATGGGGTTGCCGACGTCCAAGTCCTCTCGTCGAAGAGAGTCGTGGAAGTCCAGGATCAATTAGCCATTCATGCTGCCTGCTCACTGCGTAAGTCTAAGTTATATGCGACTTTTCCTCGATTGCCACACTCAAACCCCTTGGCAGTGCCGGAAAATACCCTGCTGTCTACCAAAAACTTAGCGGCACATCCCTTACCCTCTGGGGTTTTAAGGGCTGGGTTTTCAGTGGCCGAAAGTTTGCTAGCGTCCACTGCCGAGCCATTTTGGTCGATTACTATTTGGGGAGCCGCGTCGTTTACCCCGTTACCCGTTTATGCATCTTGCCGATCGGAAACCTATCCGTGGACACTACCCGTTCTCGTGCGAGCAACGAGAGTTTGATTCCAAAATCGCCCTCACTTCCCGTGGATGCACGGGCGATGCAAGGTGTATGGTTGCTGATCGCGTCCCTTGGGGTATTCTTTTTCTCGAGCATCCTGCTGTATGTCGTCTACGTTTACATGCGTGTGAACGGCGACCGGCCACTGACCCAGGAGTTCTTGATCCCGTGGAGCTTCCTGCCATCTACATTGCTGCTGATAGGCGTCTCGGTCTGTTTGGAGATCGCAACTCGAGCAGCAAAACGCGATCGCAATGGTTCCGTCAAACGTTTCACGATCGCGGCATGCGTGATGGGGATCGGATTTCTGTTCGTGCAATCGGATGGGATGAAGCGACTTTTGGACGGTTTAGCCAATGCCCCAACTCGCAATGAGAGCGCCTACGGTTACACATTCATCCTCGCATTCCTCCATGCTGCGCACGTGGTCGGTGGAGTGGTTGGGTTGTGGTGGACAACCCGCAACGCACTTCGAAACCAGTACGATCACGAACGGAGTTTTGGGCTCCGATTCTGTACGTTGTACTGGCACTTCCTCGATATCGTCTGGGTGATACTCATCCTCTGTTTTTGGATCACGCTCTGGCTGGTAAACTCCCGCGTGGCGGGCTAGATACGTCCGACTGATTGCCAGTTGCAGGATAAGAAATCCATTTCGCGAGTTCACTCATACTGCAGTGCAGACGCCAAATTCAAGCGGGCAGCGCGTTCAGCGGGAAGCATTGCTGCTAGTGTGACCACGACGATCTCGCAAAGAATCGCAGCGAACATCATCCAAGGGTAAAGCTGGAATCGAACCGCATGGCCGGTAACTACCATCGTGCTGATATTGATCACCGATGCGATCCCAACCCCGAGCACAACGCCGGGAATGATACCGATCAATGACATGATCCAAGCTTGGGCTAAGATCATCTTGCGAATTTGAGAGCGTGTCATTGCGATGACGCGGAGCATTCCGATTTCGCGAGTTTGTTCGAGGATGTTCATGGCGAGCGTATTGATCAAGCCAAACGCGGCGATCAATGCTCCGAGCGCGAGAACCGCCCAAAGCCCACCGACAACTCCGTTGATCATTCCTTCGATGATGTTCGCAAGGTCGCTGAACGATTGGAACATGAGGCCTTCGCTATCGGCGAGGGCCTTCAAGCTTTCAGCGACCTTTGCTCGCCGCCCCGGTTCGACTTGGATGATCACCGCATCGGTCCCATCGACATTGAGCAACGTTTTCGCTTGCTCCGCCTCCATATACAGCGTCAATCCACCGGCGAGGTATTCGTTGGTGACCCCAGCGATCTCCAAGCGAGTCTTGCCCTCATTGGTCTCTAGCTCGATCGAATCCCCAGGACCTAATTGCATCCGCTCGGAGAGAACCGACCCCAAGACCACACGACCTTCGTGGATGCCTTGCATGACGTCAGCCTCGGTACCCCGGACCAAATCAAAAAAGTCCTGTGATTCCGAATTGAATTTGCGGACCACGACGATCACCGAGCTTTCGCCAGCCCGGGCGCTTACGAAACGCAACGTATCCACGAGCTTCACCCCAGCGACCTCTTCCACGCGCTGAACGAATCCATCCGGCATATCCGCCGCATGGCCACTGCTCATGTCGGGCATAGCGGCTCGTATAAAAAAGTCACCGACAATCGTGCGTCGGTACCAACTCTGCACATCCCGGATGTTGTCGAAGATGGTGCTGGCCATACCGAGTCCCATCGCCATAGCAACCAGCATGATTCCAATGGTCATCGCCGAGCGACCAGGATGTCGCATGATTTGCCGTCGGGCCAACCGAGTTTCGGTGGGGAACCAAAGCATCAGCGGGGCGGCGGCCAGCAACGTCAACGATTCGAGGCTCGCCGGGAGCAACAAAATCACTCCCAAAATCACCAGGACGATGCCAGGTGTTCCGAGCTGAACATTGATGATTTCCAGCGTTGCGATCGTTTGAATGATCGCACCGACAATGATGAGAACGGTACCCCCTTGAAACCATTTCCAATAAGGTGCGTTTTTATCGCTCTCTGCCACGATCTTCATCGCGTCCGAGGGAGATGCGAGGGAAGCCATCATGGCTGGGATACCTGCCCCTAGAACCGAAACCACAATGCCACAAACCATCGCCAAAATCATGGGCAGAACATCGAATGGGGCCTGCGGTATATCGATTTGTAGCAACGCCGATGTCGATCGATTGAGGACGGAGGCACCAAAGTATCCGCATGCGCAACCGATCGCGCTGCCGATAACACCCAACAAAAATCCTTCGCTCAGGATCATCCGGAGAAGTTGCTTGCGAGTAGTACCGATCGCCCGCAGGATACCCAGCTGCCGCCTTCGCTCACCGATGTTCATCTGAAACGTATTAAAAATGATGAAGGCGGCCATGATCAGCGAAAAAATCGTTGCAATCAAAAGTCCGCGTTGAATGGCATAAGTGCTTTCGCTCGCCAGTTCACTTCGCATACTCGGGCGACGGACACTCACTCCTTCTGGGAGTTGCTTTGCGATGGTCGTTTCCAAAGATTCCAGTTGTTTCTCATCGCGAGCGACCAACTGCACCAAGTCGAGTTTACCAGGGGAGCGAGTCCATTTTTGAACGACGCGCAGCGGAGCGACAACAACGGCAGACTGTAGGGCTGAAGATGCATCTTTCGATCGAATCCAACCACCGATCTTGGCCGTTTGATTACCTCCCTTGGTCAACAATTTAACTTGTTGCCCGATCGCCAAGTTTGCAGCTTTCCCAAAGCCTTCGTCGATAAAGACTTCTTGTTCCTTCCCAGCTTCTGTTGTTTCCGGGACTGCTGTATCGGTGGTTCCGGTTTTTTTGCTCGACGTCTCTCCTCGATCATCGGTTCCGCGAATAATTTCCGTATTCCGAACCAACTGGTCCTGTTCGAGGTCGACCCCCAGCAGTTGGACTCGAAATTTCCTCGGTTCTCTTTTCGAAGTGTCCTTGTTGGGATCGGGAGCCTCGGGCTCGGTCGATTCCGACCCCGAAGACTTGGCCTCAGGGGCGGTCATGGTCGCGAATCGGCGGATCGCCGGAGAGATGACTTCTAACCCTTCGGTATCCGTCAAAAACGCGACTTGCTTGGCGTCGAACGAACTCCCGCCGACCGACTGAATCTCAAGTGACGTGCGACCAGTGACGGCTTGCACCATAGCCACTTGGGCAAGTCGTGCCGATTTAGACGATAGAGCTGTTGCAACGATGGCACCTGCACCAATGACGATGCTCAGGATCGTCAATAGCGTCCGAGCCGGACGGTTTTGGAGTTCGCGTTGGGAGAGTCTGCGCAATGGCATAAGTGGCGATCAACCCGTCGATGGTTGGGGCGAACTGATTTGGAATGCCGATGCATCCCGTGCGAAATCGTCTTGAGAAATATCTTTTTCGATATTCCCGTCGCGGAATTTCAGCAGACGAAACGCGGACCGTGCGACGTGCGCATCATGCGTAACCATCACAATGGTCTGGTTCAAGTCGGCGGCGAGGGAACGGAGCAGTTCCGTGACTCGCCCCGATTGCCTGGAATCCAAGTTGCCCGTCGGCTCATCTGCCAGCAGGATCACGGGCTCGATGGCGATCGCACGGGCAACGGCGACCCGCTGCTGCTCCCCTCCGGACAGTTTCGAAGGGATATGATCGCGGCGATGAAGCATCTCAACCCGCTCGAGGGCTTTCGCAGCCCGCTCGCTAGCGACCTTGCGAGGCACCCCGTCCAGTTCAATGGGAAGGGCTACATTTTCGAGAGCAGAAAGGGTTGGGATCAGGTTGAAGGCTTGAAAAACGAAGCCGATTTTGCGCCGACGAATCAGGGTTCTCTGATCGTCGTCCAACGATCCAAGGTCGATTCCATCAAGGATGACTTGGCCGCTCGTCGGGGGCTCGATCCCACCGATAATGCTCATCAACGTGCTTTTCCCAGATCCGCTAGGGCCCATCAAAGCAACAAATTCCCCCGCCTCGATCGTCAAATTGACGCCGCGGAGAACTTCGATCGCAATATCCCCTGAGCCGAACTGTTTGGTCAGGTTGCGGGTCTCAATGATTGCCATGCCGGGGAGAAGCCATAAGGAGTTTGGGCGATCCGAAGTCCGGATTATAAGCATAAATGCTCATCCTGCGGACCTCAAAAATGGGCCGGGGGGGACTCCCTTCCGTTCCCCGGTAGCGGTGATGACAGCCCCAAGTGATGTGATATCATCTTTTTGTCGTTTGAGCCGAGAACTCCCACCCTGGGGTGGCAAGCGGAGATTTCTTTTTTGGAACGGGTAAACCATCCGACACTAGCGCAGGAGGAGGCGTGCGGTATGAGGATTGTCGTTACTGGCGCTACGGGGTTGCTCGGGAACAACATCGTTCGCATGGCGATCGACAAAGGGCACGATGTCGTTGCCATTTCACGCACCGCGTCGAAGTCCAAAGCCCTTTCAGGGTTACGTCTGGAACCCGTGGATGCAGATATCACCGACTGGGATCGCATTTCGAAGAACATCGAGGGACCGGTCCATGCCATCGTGCACTGCGCTGCCCATATCCATATCGGCTGGAAGCAATTGGAACAGGGGAATCACACCAATGGCAATGGAACCCGAAATGCCCTCCGACTGGCCGAAGAGCGGGGCTGCCGCTGCATTCATGTATCCACGGTCAACACACTCTCGATCGGTTCCAAAAATCAAATCGTCGAAGAGGACACGCCTGGTGATGGCCAGATACCGTGCACTTATGTTGTCACCAAAAGGGCGGCTGAACAGGAATCGCGGGCCTACATTAGTCGTGGTGGAGACGCCGTAATCGTGTATCCTGGGTTCATGCTCGGGCCGTGGGACTGGAAACCCAGCAGTGGCCGAATGATCTGCGATTTGCGCGGTGGAGCTCCTCCGTGGGCTCCGTCTGGAGGCTGCAGCGTCTGCGATCCTAGAGATGTGGCGAGCGCCATCTTGGCGGCGATCGATCGGGCACCTCGGGGCGGCCGATTTATTCTGGGGGGAGAGAATTGGACCTACATGCAGCTTTGGCGTGAGATCACCTCCCAGTTGGGCTCTCGTAAGCCACTGACCACCATGAGATTCTTGGTTCCCTGGATTGCCGGAACGGTCGGAGATTGCGTTGGACGACTGACCTCGGAGGAACCGATCATCAATTCCGCAGCAATTGCGATGGGAAGTCAATTCCATTGGTATTCCAGCGAACGCGCAGCAACGCAATTGGGATATCGATCCCGTCCCGCGAAAGAATCCATTCGAGATGCCATCGCATGGCTCAGGCAGTTCGAGTACTTACCGAAAGCGAAGAGCTAGCCCGTGAATCCTCTCAAGCGTCTCAGGATTCGGCTCCATCGTTGGCTGATCCCCTACGGGCTCGACACGCGGAAAAAACGTGGAGACCGGATGGTGCTTGAAAATATCATTTTCCCGGAACTCATTCGGAGCCCTCAATACCAGAGCATTTTGTTTGTGGGCTGCGCGTGGTACACGCTTCACTACCCAAACCTCTTTAAGACGAAGAACTTTACCACTCTGGAAATCGATCCCAGCCAACGATGTTTTGGAGCTATGCAACACATCATCGATTCGTGCGAACAGTTGGAGCGGTACTTTCAACCGGGCCAACTCGATTGCATCGTGTTCAATGGAGTCTACGGATTCGGACTCGATGACCCCAACGATGTGGATCGGACGTTCCTAGCCATGCATCATATGCTGCGAGACCAAGGCTTGCTTGTTTTTGGCAGGAATGATCTTCCGCAACATTCTCCTTGCGACCTCGACGTTATCCCATCGATCGCTTATTTTTCCCCAGTCATCTTTGATCCCTTGGGATGCTCAGAATACTCCTCGGACCCAACCAATCGGCATGTGTTTCAGTTCTTAGCAAATCAAGCGACCACATCGAATACCAGCCCTGAAAACACTGGCCCTGAACTCGAAGCATAGTCACTTCCATGTCAACTCATGAATCTAAATCGCTCGAGTCTCCAGCGGATTCCCTACACACCCCTGAGCATAATACTCCATCCTGGGGAATCTACTCTGAAGGAATCGAGCGAGCCATTGCGATCGCCGTCCACTTCCATCGCGGTCAGCGCGACAAAGCCGGTGAGTGCTATCTGCTACATTTGCTCCGAGTGATGCTGTCGAGCGACACACATGAAGCGCAACAAGTCGGCGTATTGCACGATGTGTTGGAAGATACGGCGGCGACTCCAACTGTACTCTCGGAAGCAGGCGTTTCGGACGAAATCATCGAAGCGGTGATGCTACTCACCAAACCCCAGGAGATGCACTACTCAAGCTACATTGCGCGCCTCGCTAAAAATCCACTCGCCGCTGAAGTAAAACGCAATGACTTGCGAGACAATTACTCGATTGGCCGTGTCGCTTACCGATCCGAAGCGACCGCAGAAGACGCGATGAGAATCCAACGCTATGTGCTGGCGTACCATTTCCTCAGCGGGAACATCGACGAGCCATCCTTCTTCGACCGCATGTCGGGTCTCGAATAAGTGCCGCTATTTCCTCGACCGTAAGGCTAGAGCGATCGCTGCTTTTGAACTATGCTGTCGGTTTCGGCAGCGGCACCACCCCAAGCCGTTGACCCTCACACGCTCCTTTTGTCATCCGTCCGTTTAGTCATCCATTCATCCGATCGATTTCTACCATGTCACAGATCGAAAAGAAGCTAGAGGCCCTCGGGCTGCAACTACCCCCCGCGCCAAAGCCAGTCGGGTTGTACAAGCCGATGCTTGTTGTTGGGAATTTGGCCTATTTGTCAGGTCACGGCCCGCTAAGAAACGATGGAACGATCATGCTCGGTCGCGTCGGAGCAGACCTGGATGTCGAGGGTGGCAAAGCTGCTGCTCAGCAGACTGCTTTGGCGATGCTGGCTACACTCAAGTCCGGCCTAGGAAGCCTCGATCGCGTCGTTCGCGTCGTTAAACTGTTGGGTTTAGTGCGTTGCACCGATGAGTTCGGACAAAGCCCCTTAGTGATCAATGGCTGCAGCCAAGTCTTCGTCGACCTCTGGGGGAGTGACTTGGGGGTTGGCGTTCGAAGCGCTCTCGGGACCAATTCGCTTCCAGGCGGTATGGCGGTCGAGGTTGAAGGAATTTTTGAGATCCAATAATCAGCGCACAGGCCTATCTTATAACCATCCAGTCATTGCATGAGTGAAAAACAGACCCTCTCTTTTCTTTCCCGGACCCTTGAAAAAGCGGGTTTGCAGCCGAAAACAAAGTACGGCCAAAACTTCCTCGTCGATCTCAACTTGCTCAACATCCTGATCGATGGAGCGGACCTGACCCCGAGCGATGTGGTGCTCGAAATTGGGACGGGACTAGGCTCATTGACCAAAACAATTGCAACGAAGGTAGGAGCGGTTATCACCGTAGAAGTCGACCGTGACCTTCAGGCGCTCGCCGCCAAGGAACTGAGGAGTTTTTCCAACGTCCAGCTTCTCTCGTGCGATGCGCTTCGAAATAAAAATCATTTGCGCGATGAGGTACTCGATGCTGTACGAGCGGCGATGGGCCGAATACCGAATGCCAGATTCAAACTGGTCTCCAACCTTCCCTACAACGTAGCAACCCCGATCATCAGCAACCTGCTTACAGTCGCACCGCTGGTTGAGCGAATGGTGGTAACTATCCAGAAGGAACTGGGCGAACGGATAACAGCCCCTCCTTCGTGCAAGGACTACAGCGCTCTGTCGGTGTGGATGCAAGCCCTCGGAGATTGCGAGGTACTCCGAGTTCTTCCACCGACCGTTTTTTGGCCGCAACCGAAAGTTGACTCGGCCATCCTTCGGATCCGACCCAACCCAACGAAGCGGGTTCGTATCGCAGATCTCGAATTCTTCCACACTCGACTTCGAGCGCTTTTTTTCCATCGGCGAAAATTCTTGCGAAGCCAATTGGCGACTGCATTGCAAGACGATTTGGACAAGCCTCAGATCGATGCGATCATGCAGTCGAAAGGCTATGCCCCAAACCTCCGTGCCGAACAGCTTACCGTCGAGCAAATCATCGAATTGCTTGAAGCGTGCCGACAGGCTATTCCGGCCAAGTAACATCTTGCAGAGCCAGCACTCGCAGAACAAGCACCATCGAGAGTCGAAGCGGTAGCCAAGCATCCGGATCGATCTAAGTAGCACGCCGTTTCTGCTGCTCCAGCGAGAGCAACGCCGCGCGGACGACGCGTTCGGCATCGAGATCATTCATGCACTGTGTATGCTTCAATGGGCATTCGTACTTGCCGCACGGCTGGCACGCTAAGCCGAGCGTGACGATCGTTTCGGGCTCGTTGTAGCTACGGGTCATATCAGGTGCGACCGATCCGAACATGGAGATCACCGGCTTGTTCATGGCGACAGCGATATGGCGAGGCCCGCTGTCGGTCGATACCACCAAGACCGACCTCTCGATGACCGCCTTGCTGAGCCCAAGTGGCAACGAAGTCCATCGACCCATGCTTCGGACACCGGGTAATGCCGTTTGTTCTTCGATGCGGTTCGCGATCTCGCGTTCGGCCGGCCCGCAATGAACCATGATTTGGTAGCCATGCTGGCGGCTTAGTTCACTGGCGGCTCGTACCGCGTGTTCGATCGGCCATCGTTTGGTTTCTGCAGTAGCAGCCCCCGTGTTGAGAAGAATCGTTGGACGTTCAGGAATAAAGCCAACCTC
>Ga0194130_10002328_pt1 | contig 27793 bp, 38 predicted proteins | sample TA2KigsurfametaG_FD_160084 | JGI IMG/M metagenome (GOLD analysis project Ga0194130, IMG submission 160084) | Freshwater microbial communities from Lake Tanganyika, Tanzania - TA2015050 Kigoma 12 surface | ecosystem: Environmental > Aquatic > Freshwater > Lake | place: Tanzania: Lake Tanganyika...
GCTTGCGGTTCCATCACCACCAGCGCCCAGGGCTGCCGTGCGCACTCGGGCGCGGAATGTCTCTAGCGGCTCAAGTGGGCTCAACACCCTGGTGGGCACCCCGTAGGTGGTCGCCAGGGTGTTCAGCTGGTCTACGTTGGCCAGCTTGATTGTCTCGGCCTCGTTGCTCAGGATCGCCACCCGAACCTCGCCGGCGTCGGGGCTTGTCGCCAGAGCGTCCTGCACGCGGTTGTCGGCGCTTAGCGCTTGGTAGCGATACCAAGCAGCACCGCCAGCGGTTGAGCTGCCTTTGATCCGCTCGATTGTGCGCTCACGCAGCTCCGTGTCGGTCTCAGGCGATTGTCGGTTGACGCCGTAGAAGGCGGACAGGTGATCGAGGTCTCCAGCAGCTGCGAACGCCAGCAGTGTGGCCTTGAAAGAGTCGTTGACCCGTTGCCGCAGCACCAGCTCCCGATAGGCGAAAACCTGCAGCAGCTTCACCGCAGGGTCGCTCTCCAGCAGGGCGGTGTAGTCGGGGTGCCGATCGAGAAAATCCTCCATCAGCTGGCGGAAGATCGTCTCGTAGTTCAGCTCCTCGATCAGCTGCGGCTCGGGAAGGTTGCTGATGGTGAAGGTCACAGAAAGCCTCCAATGCGCAGATCCTGGAGCGTCACCTGCCGGCCGTCAGGCAGGTAGGTGAAGGTGATGTCCATGGTCACAAAGCCCTGGCCCACCTCGTTGAGCTGAACCCTCTCGCATCGTAGGCGGGGTTCCCATCTCGCCAGGGCGTCTACGGTCTCTGCCCGCAGCGCCGCGAGGAGAGACTGATTGATGGGGCGATCGACCAGGCGCGGAAGGTTTGAGCCGTAGTCACGGCGCATCACCCTGGTGCCCTTGGGCGTGGTGAGAATGTCGACCACGGATTGCCGCAGATGATCGAAGCCACCCAGGGAGGTGCCAACCTCCCGATTCATGCCCCTCATCTATCGGGCCCCCTGTGTGATTTGATTCTAGGCGGGCTGTTCTGTCTGGCCCCCGCCGCCAAAGCGCCTGTGCCGTAGCCGGCCTGTTGCTGTTACGGCTGGTTGAACTTGATCTCGCAGTCGTCGCTTGACGGGCTCTCCTCTTGTTGATCAGGAGTTCTATTGTCTTGTTGCTGGGTATTCACGTTGGGGTCGCGCTGCAGCGGTGTGCCGACGTTGAGCAGGCTTTCAATATTGATGTCGCCGCTGTCCACGAAGCTAGCGATCATCGAGCCGGGTTGCACTTCACCCTGATAGAGCATCTCCCAGGTGGGCACGATGACGTTGTCGTGGATCGCGTTGACGATGCCGTCGTCGGTGATCGCGGCAAGGTTAGAGCGCAAGCCGTCCATCAGGTTGGCTGCCGACAGCTGCGGTGCGCCGCCCTGCCCGGACACGCTGCCCAGCAGGCTGGTGACGGTGCTCGCCATGCCGGCCACGTTGCTCGGCAGCAGGCCGCTGCCGCTGGCCACCTGCACCAGCTGGTTCACGTTGATCTCGCCGCCATTGAGCCAGCCGCTGATCGTCTGAAACCCATCGAGCGCAGCGCCAACCTGCGGCGGCACATTGAGGCCGAACTGACCTGCGATGTCGAGTGCAAAGTCGGCCATGCCCCAGGGATCGCTGAGAAGCGAGTTTGGGTTTTCGATAAAGCCCATCACATTTGACAGCGGGCCCATGAGGTTGCCCACGCCCAGGGCGCTCATGCCGGCGCCCAGGATGTCGGTCGGGATGAAGCTGGCCAGGCCGCTGGCCCCCAGGAAGCTGTCCAGACCCATCGGGGCACCTAGGCCCTGCGTGAGGTTGCCGAACAGGTTGCCCATGTTTCCGAAGTTGCCCAGGGCCCCAACGATGTTGGTAAGCCCAAAGGTGCCGATCAGGCTGGCGGCAATGCCAAAAACGCCGCCCTGATTGTTGAGGTGGATCGGGTCGCCAAGGAAGTCGAGCGGGGCATTGCCCTTTAGCTCCTTGTCCATGCCGATCACCTTGTCGGACAGCAGCAGCTTGCCAGTGATGTGGCAGGCGTCGCAGTCCAGCTTGATGAACGGGCTTTTGATGATCACCTGACCGCAGGCGTGCACCTTGACCGAGCCCGGGGTCTCAACCCGCACCAGGCTCTTGCCCTTGTCGTATTCGATCAGGGTGCCGTCGCCAAACAAGCGCCGCCACACAGAGTCCCGGGGATCCCCCAGGTCGCCAAACACATAGCCCTCGGCACGATCGCCGAACGGTGCGTCGTCCTTGTGCATGAACATGGACGACAGGATCAGGCCCGTCGTCAGCTCACCACCGGGCGCATAGATCTGCACCACGTCGTCGACTCGGGGCGGATCCCACGACGACAGGCCGCCGCGTGTGGAGGATGCAGACACCTCCAGCACAGGCAGCCACGCGGTCTCGATGCAGCCGCCAGGCGAGCCATCCTCGCCAATGCAGACGCGCACAAGCCGCTTCTCAAGATCGACCTCCTTGACCTTGCCGGTCCGAAGGACGTTCTCGGTGTTGCGTGCTCCCTCAGTGTTCTCGAACTGGCCGACGCCGCCGGTGCGGCGACTACTCCGCGGAACCTGAAAGCTCACGGCGCACCAAGACGAAGAAATAGCGACACACCGAGGGGATGTCGTTCTCGTTCTCCAGATCGGAGGTGCCAGCGGCGTAGAACTTGGCCGCCAGGTGCTTTACGCCCTGATTGAACAGATGGCCCTGTTGCTTGGGAGCAACCTCAAAGCCGATGAACTTAAAGGCGGTCAGGGTGCTGGCGCGCAGCAGCGCGCGCATCTGCTCCTCGTTGTAGTCCTTAAGGTCAAGGAAAGCGGCTAGGTCTGCCGGCTTAAGAACGGCGGCAGGCTGATTGGCAACAGCCTCTTGAACCTCAGCTGGGGCTTCCTTCTTGGTGCGTTTAGTCGCCATTGGAAATCACCATCTCGTCAAAGTCTACGGAACCCTGCGGAGTGTGGCTCCGCAGGGTGATGGTTGTGACGCCCGGTGCTGGGCAGTTGTCAGGATAGTCGCGGTCCCACAGACCCAGGTCCACGCCGAGCCTGTAGCTCATGTAACTGGCCTCGAACGTGAGGCGGGCTGCGCCGATTGGCACCTCGCCCTCCCTGTCAATGTCAATCTCGGTGCGGATCAGGATGAACCGCGCAGTCTCCAGACCGTTGATCAGCAGGCCATCGAGCGCACCCTCCACGCCCAGGGCCAGGCCATCGAGCGTGTCGTCTACGTCATCCAGCGCCGAGGACAGGCACTCAACGTGCATCTGCACCGTGCGCCGGTAGCCGCCATCGAAGTCGGTGCGGTTCACCAGCTCGACGGTCTCCTCCTTGCAGTTGACCAGGATCAACGGCAGCTCGGTCTCCTCTAGGTCGATCGAACGGGAAGCGTAGACCCGGTCTTCTGCTGGGGTCCAGTAGCCGTCGTCCGGTAGCTGCTCAGCCAGGCGATCACGCACGGCGTGGCGCAGCTGCTGGCGGGGGTGGGTGCCGGGCATCAGCCGACCTTCTGCAGGAACAGGGTGAACCCGGTGTGCCCGTCAGGTTGGGCGTCGCGCACCCGGTAAGTCTTGCCGCGAGCGGCAACGGTGTCGCCGCCCTTGGGCTTGATGGGGAGGTCCCAGCCATCGACCCCGGCCACCGGTTGAACGGTGGTGACGGGGCCTCCGGTCTCGGGATCGGCCGCCACGAAGGCGTCCTGAAACACCGCACGGATCTGCCAGCTTTGCTCGGCCCGGGTGTAGGTAATGGGTTCCCCCATCACCCGCACGCAGGCCTTGAGTGCTCGGTTGGCGAGATCGTTCAGCATCAGATCACAGCTTGTAGCCGTAGATCTTGAGGTGCACGGTGTTAGAGCTCACGGCCACCACGTGACCCACGGCGGGGTTGGTGTTGGTTGCGTCGAGCTTCTTGGTGGCGGAGTCGTAGTAAGCAACGTCGCCCTGGACCAGGGTGGCGGCTGCTTCCTTCTCGAACGAGTAGACGCCGCAGGTGGCGATGGAGCCGACAGTGCCGGAGGCGATGTCCGCCACGGCAACGCCGACAAGGTTGCCCTCGATCACCAGCTGACCGCTGGTGTAGGCAGCGGAGGCGAGAACGTCGAGGTACTCGCCTTTCTGGATGTGGTTCTTCATGGATCTGATCCTCAGACGCCGGTGGACTTGTAGAAGCCCCGGTGGTTGAGCAGGGTGCAACCGAAGTCGAGGCGGGCGTAGATCACGGTCCCGTCGGGATCGCGTTCGTTCACAGTCTCGACCTGGGGACCAGCTTCGCCCTCCAGGTAACCGAACGCGATCATGTCGATCTGCGCAGGGTCAGCGGTCACGTAGTAGATCTGCTCGGATGCATCATCGAGACGAGGCTCGACGATCAGCTGCAGGCTGCCGCTGAAGATGTTGACGTCTGCGGTCGCGTTAGGCGACACGCCGGTCAGGAACTTCTGAGCTGCAGTCTCCAGGCTGGTGGGCACCAGCAGGTGACGGGGCCGCAGGTTGATGCGGTTGCCGGCAATGTCCTTCTGATTGCGAAGGGTCTTGCGGGCGTTGCTGATGGCGGTTTCGCCGATCGCACCGCTGCCACTGTTTGAGTGATCAGCGTGGAACAGCGCCTTGCCGTCATACGGGGTCTTGGCGTTGCCGGTGATCAGCTTCCAAATCTCGTTCGACTCGAACAGGGACATGCCCCGACCGATCATCGAAGGGATGCGGCTGAGTGCGTCGAGGTCATCGTTAATGATGAGCTGACGGGTGACGGCGATCTTCTTCCCGTAGGTGTAGATGCGCCAGGAGCTCTGTTGCTCCTGCACCGTGGCGGCCTTGTATTCGCCACCCTCAAGCAGAGGCTCGGGAGTGATCTGGCCGGCGATCTCAAGCTCGAAGACTGGCTTGAAGTCAGGCAGGTTGCGCTGCCGCACGATGGGGCGGAAGGTCTGCTGCTCCTCGGCATAGGCCGCGGCCAGGGTCTTGCGAGCGATGTTGCTCAGCAGCAGGGGGAAGTCGCTGGTGCTGTGCATGGCGCGGCCAGCAATCTGGCTTTTGCTCATGCCCACCAGGTTCACGCCGGAACGCACGAGGCTGTCCTTCGCCATGTCCAGCAGGCTGCTGGCGGTAAAGGCGCGGGCCTTGTCGTCCCACTCGCGCAGGCCCACGCGGGCCTCCAGAGCGGCTTCCATGCAGGCTGCGCGCTTGGATCCCTCATCGGCCACCACCTGCACGTGAGTGCGGGTCGGGGCCTGGGCCTCGCGCTCAGCCATCTTGTCGATGATGAGTTTGCGGGCTTCGTCGATGGCGGTGCCATCTTCTGCCAGTTGATCTGCCAGGGAGTCATCTAACCCAGCGGCGCGAACAGAGCGGCGGATTTCCGCCACCCGACGACGCTCAGCAGCGATGACAGCCTGGAAGTCCTCGGGGGAGGTGGCTCGCTCCTGTGCCACGGGGGCTTCAGGTGCGGCGACCTCCAGTTCGCGGGTGTCGTCCATTGGGCTGATGTCCTTTGCAGGCTCGTTGTGAACTGTAGGCGGCTCTTCTGAGCGCACCTGAGCCCCGGCGTCTGCCGGGATTGGAACTAGGGAGAGTTCATGGGGCTCCCAGTCCGTCGCTCGCATCACCGTGGTTTCACCCTCAGTGCTGCGCTCGTATTTCCAGACGCGGTAGCCGACCGAAATCGACCTGATGATGCCGTCGCGCACATCCCGAAAGATAGGCTCCACGTCATCCCGGCTGGAAAAACGCACCACGGCACGGCCCTCGTTGTCATCCAGCCATGCCCGCTCGACCACCCCAACAATGTCGGAGAGCTCGAGTGCGCTGTGGCTGTTGAGCAGCGGGGCACCGGAGTTAAGGCGGTCCATGCGGATCGCCTTCTTGTCCATCGACAACTCCTCCATGAAGGGGCCGTCGAAGCCGTAGCGTGCCACCCGTGCGCCTGTGGTCCACACGACCTCGACCGTGCGCTGTTCGGCGTCAACGGTCTCGGGAGCGAACATCGCCCGGGTTTGGAGTAGTTCGCTCATTGCGACTCCACTGGCGGTTTGATTCTAAGGTTACCCAGACTGCGCGGCCTGGCTGCTACTTGCCGGGGGAGCATTCTCCTCTGGCGGCTCGCCTGTGCCGGGATACTCGCTGCCAACCGGACGCACTTGCGTGAGTCCGGCGGCGCTCACCTTGCGGGGATCGGTGTCAAGGACGAGGCCCAGCTTGTCGAGCTGTGCGTTGTCGTCGGCCATCTCCTGCATGACTTCTTCTGGGTCGTAGCCCAACTCGCGGATCGCTTCGCTCAGGGTTTGGAAGCCGTAGCGCACCGCAAGGCCAGTGGCTTTGATCTCGGTGGCCGGATCGATCAGCTCACGGCGTGGTGGTGTCCACTGCGCCACGATGCCGTCCATGCGCACACCGTTCACGCTGCCCGCTGCAGCAAACCAGCGCCATACAGGATCGAGCAGCTGGGGCACCAGCATCTGCCAGCGCCATGACTCGATGTTGCGCTGAAACTCCAACCAGCCCATGCGACCGCTGCTGAACGAGGTGTTGTTCAGATCGCCGGTCAACGCCTCGTAGGTGATGCCAAAGCCGGCGGCGATCTGCAGCAAATATTGCCGTGAGATCTTGTCGAACTCGCCCACCGTTGGCGGTGATGCAAACCGAATGTCCTTACCTGGGGGAAGGATCTCGATGGCACCGGGCTCGAGCTTGTCGATCAGCTCCGTGCCCATGCCAGCGTCAGGTGATTCAGTATCCACAGCAAAGGCCGTGAAGCAAGCAGAAATCTTCTGCTTGAGCAGCTGGGCGTCGCTGTAGTCGTCGAAATCGCGCAGGCGAATGGTGATCGGGGATGCCCAGGGAACTCCCCGTGTCTGGCCGGGGCGGTCTTGGCGGAAAATGTGGATAACCTCGTCGGCAGGCACGAAGCTGCTGACGAAGCTCGTTACGCGGGCGTGCTGCTCGCCGGGGTGGTCGGCGTATAGCCAGTAGCCCATGCGCCTGCCGTTGGCGTCGTGCTTGATGCCTTCGCGGGTGTAGCTGCCGTCCTCGTCCACGCCGTCGTGGCTGTTGTCCAGCAGGTCCGGTTCCAGCACCTGCAGCTGCAGGGGGATGCGCTGGCCATCGGTGGGGGTGCGCCGGCGGATCAGCGCCTCTCCGCTCTCCACCACGCAGCGCAGCACCAGGGCCTGGATGCCGTTGAAGTCCAGGCGGCCGTTGAAATCACACTGCAGCGGATCGGCAGACCACCCCCTCCAGATGTCGGTGAACTGCTGGCTGCGCCGGCGGGATCGCTGCGCCTTGGCCTGGGCCATGATGCCCGTGCCGATCGTGTTGCTGACGATCACCTGCACCGCCTTGGCGGCGTAGGGATTGTTGCGCACCAGGTCCCGGGACCGATCGCGCAGGGTCTTGCGCCCCATGGCGGCGGCCGCATCGGCGCTGGTGCCCTGGGTGAGCCACCCATCAGTGCGGCGGCCACGGGAGGCCCCGTCGTAGCGACGCAGGGCATCGAGCTGCAGGCGGGCCCGCTGCCGGCGGACAGCAGCTGCAGGGCTGATCGCCCCGATGAAGTTGTCAACGAGGCTCATTGGTAGTCCCTGTTGAAGGCCACGTAGCGGCGGCGTGCGGTGCCGTTGCCCAGGCGGGCGCGGATCATGTCGCGCACCTTGAGCAGCTCATCGAGGCTCCGGTAGGTGACCTCCTTGTCGTCATATTTGACCTTGAGATAGCCACCGGCGATGGCCTCTTCGATTGCCTGGAGCCCTGCCTCAGTAAACATCGACATGGCGGCACCTCCTTGGGTTCATGCTATCGGCTTATAGGAACGTCGATCTGCGACGTTTGATCTCTGTTTGCGGGGCTTTGCTGTTGCTTTGGGGGCTGGCCAGCACGCTTTGCGAGCCTTCGCCGTGCTCGTATTCCCACCGCTTGTCGTCCCAGCGGTCGGCACCCACCGCCATGCAGGCGGCCCGGTTGTAGATCCGGCAGTCGAGAGCCTCGTTGCGCTCGCGGGTCTTCTCCCATTGGAACTTCTGGTAGCCCCGCACGATGCGTGACACCAGCGCCTCGGCAGTCAGCTGGCGGAAGTATTCCTCACCGTGCTGTGGGAAGTGACACCAGCCGAACGGCAGGCCATCTCCCAGGTTGGTGGGCAGCTTGCGGCGCAGCCAGCCGTAGAGCTCCGACTTCGCCACCGACACACCGACCGGCCACACCTTGACGCCACCCCGCAGGCGCTTACCCCGGACCGTGACCTCCACCGTGCTGGGCTGGCTGATGATCGTGGCCTGCTGCTCGCGGCCCTTGACCGCCATCACCCGCAGGGCGGATTGCCCTTTGACCCAGCGGTAGACCTCCTGGGTGCGGTAGCCCGTGTCCACGGCGGTCATGCGGATCGGTACCGACAGGCCGTTGCCCCTGGGGTACTCGTTGCGGATCGCCCGGCTGAGCAGCTCCCACACCTCGTCGCCAGCGGTGTCGCCCGGGATGATCTGGTAGTCGATCGACCAGCTCTCCAGGTTGCGGCCCCAGCCAACCACTTCCAGTTCGATGCGATCCTTTTGCACGTCGACGCCTGCGGTCAGGAATACCACCTCGTCGGGCACCTGGCCGATCACGTACTCCTCCCTGCGGTGATACAGCAGCTCCCAGTCCGGGGCTTCGCCCGTGTCGGCGTAGGTCAGCCCCAGGACCGTGTTCTGGAAAACCCGCATCGCCTCGTCGGACTTCTTGGCCTGAATGCTCGACTCCACGCATTGCGCCCAGCTCCACCAGCCGAGCGGTGAGTAGAGCGAGCTGATGTGATAGCTGCGCCACTTGCCCTCCGGGTTCTGTGGCACCCACCGGCCCTGGGTCAGGATCTTGTTCTTGTGGTGCTCCTCGAACTGCTCACCGCAGTGGCAGCACTCGTAACGCACCGTCTCTGGCTGCCCCTCCTCCCATTTCATCTGCGGCCACACCAGCTGCTGATAGGTACCGCACAGGGGGCACGGCACCTCGAAGAACCGCATGTCCCCGTCCATGAACTCACGCTCGATCCGGCTGCGCCCGGCCAGCGTGGGGGTGGAAACGTAGAAGACCTTGCGCCGGCTGAACGTGCGGGTGCGGGCTTCGGCCAGCGCACAGGGATCACCCTCCCCGTCCACATCGCCCGGGTAGGCGTCGGGCTCGTCAAGGAACAGGAACCGCACCGGCATCGAGCGCAGGCCGGCGGCGCTGTTGGCCCCGGCCATCACCACGACACCGCCCGGAAACTCCTTGGCCAGCAGGCTGTTGCCGCTGTCACGGCTCCTGGGGTCGCGCACCTTTTCACACAGGCTTGGGCTTTCTTCGATTAGCGGGGCGATGCGCGTCTTGCTGTTGCGCTTTGCCATTTCCACTGTTGGCTGCACCATGAGCATCGGCCCCGGACAGTTGTCGATCACGTAGCCCAGCCAGTTGTTCCCAGCCTCGGTGCCTCCCACCTGTGCCCCTTTCATAAACACCGTCTTCTCAACCGGGCTTGTAGCTGATAGGCAGTCCATGATCTCGCGCAGGTACGGGGTGCGCTCTGTGCGCCAAGCTCCAGGCTCTGCGCTTGCCCGCTGACTGAGAAACCGATGCTTGTCGGCCCACTCGCTCACCGTCAGCAGCGGGTCGGGTCTGATTGCCCCTCGTGCCGTTTCCCAGATCAGTGCGTAGGAATCAGCGAGGGCCACTGCTATCCGCGAGTTGTTCCAGTGCTCGGTTGATCTCGCGCTGCATGATCAGCATCATCTCGTGCCGTTTCTCTGGGGACACGTCGCCAACGACGGCCGCCAGCTCGTTGACGACCCTGATGGGAATGTTCTGCACAGCATCGCGGAACAGGCGAATGGTCTTAAACGTGGCGGTGCGCACATCATCGACGCGGCACAGCTGCTGTGCCTTTTCCCGATACTCGAGCTCCGCCATCTTGGCGGCAAACTGCTCCCGGATCGCCCGGGCCCTGCTGTAGTTGACCTCCACCGGCACAGCCTGGTCTTGCCCTGATGGCTTGAACGGCTTGCCCTGGGCGGCCGCCTTGCCGGCGTTGATCGCATCAGCTGGCCTGGCTTTGGTGGTCTGGGTGTTAATCGCCCACTCGCGGTCGGCCTTGTCGATGTCGATCGCCGTCTGCCCAGCAACCTTGGAGATCGACTTGCTCAGTCGACCGTCCTTAATTGCTTTGCGCACCGCCTGGGGGCTCACCCCCCGGTATCTGGCGTATTCGGTAACGCTTACCAATCCTTGGCCCTGGGGTAGTTGCTGAAGTTAGTCGTGGAACCCAGACAAGAACGGCTCCCGACATTCCGTCGGTGCCTCCTGCCAGGGCATCACCACCATGGCGCACGCACCGTCGAGCTTTAGGACACTGGGCCAGCGGTGATCAGGTGATGCGTCAACCCAGGCCCATGCCTCCACCTCGTCCTCGGTGTTGGCGAGCCTTGTGAACTTGCTTTGCTCTGTGGCCACGGCATCGACCAGGAGCATCCCTGGCGTGGGGTGTTGCAGCAGTGGTAGCGACAGCCGGTCGCTTAGCGCCACTGCCAGCACGATCCCGGCGGCGCTGGAGCCGTACACCCCGCTGCGATCACGACGCACGCACTGCGCTGCGATTAGGTCGATTGCGGCATCAAAGCCCGCCCAGGTCAGAAACATTAGGGGCGGGCGTCGCATTAACGCACCCCGGCGTATTTGTGGGTCTGAATGCTTAGCCGCCAGCGGTGGGTCATGCACGCCTCGACGCACAGGCGTGTGGCCTCGTGGCCCTGGCTTACTGGCTGCAGCCACACGCTGGTGCGCTCCTGCTTGTGCACCAGCAGGGCCTCCAGGTTGTCAATGTCGGCCTTGCCGGTGACCGGCATCTTGATCTCGTCTGCGGCAGCGATCGCGCTGGGCAGCACGTCCAGGCCACCGCCCATGGCCACCTTGGGACTTACGGTCACCCAGGTGCCTGGGGCAACCTTGATCTCGTGGGTGCCGCTGGTCTCAATCTGCACCGTTCCCATGGTCTGCAAATTGGCGGTCAGCAGCCAGATGTCCTGAGCGCATGGCTCACCGCCGGTGATCACGAAGTGCCGGGGGCTGTAGTGGCCCACGTTCTTCACGATCTGCTCGGCGCTCATCTCCGCCCAGGTCGGCGCAGAGTCTTGCTTGTCGAGCATCTCTACGATGCCGATGCGCTTGCTCTCCGCACCCGGGTGCCAGGTGTGCTTTGTGTCGCACCAGCTGCAGCCCACCGGGCAGCCTTGGAGCCTGATGAACGTGGCCGGTGTTCCGGTCCAGCACGCCTCCCCCTGAATGGTGGGAAAGATTTCATTCACGCGAAGCACGGTAAGCCTCCTCATCAGCAGCGGCCGCCTCGGGGTCTTCCCATGGGAAGACGATCCATTCGGGTGAATCGATCACCTCGACGGCTCGGAACCATGTTGGCCGCACCTTGCTGATCCACACGACGGCTTCACAACCTGGAAGGCTCTTTAGCCGGGTCAGGGTGCGACCGGTCTCGTAGATGTCGTCAACGATCAACGAGTCTTCTTCCGGCTCTAGCAGCAACGGCAGCTCCAGGTGATGGCTCAACGCCACCGCCAGACACAGCCCACCACGCGGAAAGCCGTAGACGCCATTGAACGCACGCCCATGGTGCTCGGCGCTGATCTTCCAGACCGCCTCTTCGAAGTCAGACCAGCTCAGCCGTCTCATGGACGGTATATCGCGGAGTTCGCGCCATGCTCGCGCACCTCGACTTCAGCGACACGACAGCGCGGGGCGTAGCCCTTGTCCTCCAGCCAGGTGTTGGTGGTCGTCCACACCAGCTGCGCAAACCTCTCGCATCCGACCGCAGGCACAGTCACCAGGTCGATCACGCCACGGCGATGGGCCTCCCGAAACCAGCTGATTTCTGGGTCGTCATCTGCGACCACGGTCTTGTGATCGAACGTGGCCTGCAGCCACGCCTTGAGATCCTTCAGCCCCCCGAAGTCCACCACCCAGTTGCGCTCGTCGAGATCATCCGCTTCGAACTTCAGATGCACTGACAGGGCGTAGCCATGCAGGAACTGGCAGTGGCTGTGAGTGCTGCGCCACTGGCGGAAGCACGCACTCAGCCCAACGTCGTGCCCCCAGGTCTTCGTGGAGATGAACGTCATTTGAGTCCAATCAGCTGTAAGAACTCAGCTTTCATGTGTGGTTTGTCGCGGAACTCGCCTCGAACGACGCTAGTCACCATCGACGTGTTCGGCTCGCGCACGCCGCGCCATTTCATGCAGTAGTGCTGGGCGTCCACGATCACGATCAGACCCACAGGGTCCACTAGCCGTTCGATCTCGTCGGCCAGGATCATCACCGCCTCCTCCTGAATGTGGGGGCGTGAGAAGACCCACTCGGCCAGCCGGACGAACTTCGACAGGCCAATCACCCGGTCGCCCGGCTTGATGCCGACCCAGCACTTGCCGAGGATCGGCACCAGGTGGTGGCTGCAGGCGCTGCGCACCGTGATCGGGCCCACGCTGTAGACCTGGTCCAGGTCCTTGACGTTGGGGAAGTCGGTCAACCGGGGGGCCTGGTGGTAGCGCCCGGCGAACACCTCCTGCAGATACATGCGGGCCACGCGCTCGGCGGTGCCCCTGGTGTTGTGGTCGTTGTCCACGTCGATCACCAGGGAACGCAGGAGATCCTCCACGCGCTGTGCAACCTCGCCCTCCAGCAGGCTCAGCTCACCAGGCTCGATGAACTGTGCGATGTTGTCGTTGGCCAGGAACGATGCGCCGGCGGCCGACAGGCGTTGGCGGATGGCTTCAGACGTAGATGGCATACAGGCTCTCTGGCAGCTTGCGGTGGTGGGTTTTGAACCAGTTTCTCTGGAACCCCATGCGTGTGCATGGGGTGTTCATGTGCTCAGTCAGCACCTCAAACTGGGGTAGCACCTGGACCAGCATTTTGCGGTAGGGCTTGCCGGTGTTGACCAGGAGCGGTCGTTCTTGATCGAGGCCCAGCTCGGTCACTTGTCGCGCCAGCTCTGGCACCGTGATCACCTGACTGGGGGTGCCCATCTTGGCCTCGTATGGGGCAATCACCTCCAGCGAGCTGACGAGCCCGTACTTCGCAGACAGGATGTAGATGGCCCGCAGGGGCACGATGGTTCGCGCCCAGTTGAACGCAAGAGTGAACTGGCTGCCGGTGTAGAGCTGCCACGCAGGAGCGGCGACACGGCCTTTCCCTGCGCCGCAGCCGAGGATGATCTTCATGTGGCCTCATGTTGAGAAAGCGTAGAAGACGCGTCCATTAGCGACACGGGCAAATGGCGATTTGAGAAGACGCGAGAATTGTGCGCGTCTTGTTGAAGGGCTAGTCCAGGTATCAATACAGAACTTCTGAAAGTCCCTTACCGATGCGCCTGAGTTTTGATAGAGCCAGACTAAAGACGCTCTAAGCGGAAAGACGTTTCCCTTCACCGATCCTCTATTGCCCAGCGCCTTGGCTTTTTCGTAAATGCCGCCACTAGCAGCGACGCGAAACTCTACCAGCCGCAATGCCTTGTTGTAGTCACTTGGACAATAGGAGATCACTTCACAATCTCCAATCGCCTGAATTGCCTGCTGAATCTCTTCTGCAAGCCCTGGTCTGTCAGGGGTGATTCTCTGGTCGTAAGGCGCAATCACTTTACGTGGGTCGATAAGGCCATGGCGACCGGAAAGAATCCGAACTACGTCGCAGTCTTGCTTGGCCGCCAAAAAGTTTTGACTAAAAGTTGGACTCGCAGAGTAAAGCAGCCACGCAGGGCATGGCGTGGGCATCTTTTTTGACGAGCAAGCAACGATTCCAATCGTCATGCGCGGTACTGCGTGGGATCAGGCACCCCGCTGTCGCGGAACGCTTCTTTGCGCTCGGTGCAGGCACCGCACTGACCGCAGTGAATGTCTCCGCCCTCGTAGCAGGTCCAGGTGTGCTCGAAGGGTACGCCGAGCGTCCCACCTATGGCTGCGATGTCGGTCTTGGTGTGATGCACGAAGGGTGCGATCAGCTCGAGGCTGTCCTTGCGGTGGCCCACCGTGCCGATGCGCATGCTCTCGTTTAGCGAGGCGATGAACTCGGGGCGGCAGTCGGGGTAGATGAAGTGATCCCCAGCGTGCACGCCGCAGGCCAGTACTTCCGCACCGTCGCTGCAGGCCAGGCCCCAGGCGATCGACAGCATGATCGCATTGCGGTTAGGCACCACGGTGGCCCGCATCGTCTCCTCGGCGTAGTGGCCATGGGGCACCGCCACGTCGTCGGTCAGCGCCGAGCCCTTGAGCAGGGGGCGGATCCCGCTGATGTCGATGATCGTGTGCTCAGCGCCCAGGTGCTCCGCCTGCCATGCCGCGCACTGCAGCTCCCGGCTGTGGCGCTGCCCGTAGTCGAAGGAGATCAGGTGGAGCTCGGGGTAGACCCCCTTGAGCCAGTGGGCCAGCGTCACGCTGTCCATCCCGCCGGAGACAATGGCGACTGCTTTCATGGTGCGGTCCTGAGGTAAAGATCGGTGAAACCCTGCACCAGCAGACCCAGGGCCTGGGCGGTGGTTAGGGCGAGGAACATCTTGGTTCCGGTCTGGCGTTCCACATCCACCGACAGCGCCACCCCACTGCGAGCACAGAGGGTGCGTGATGCCGATGGGCCGCCGTGCCATTCATCCAGCTTCGCCAGCCGGAAGGGATCGACGCCCAGCTGCCGGATCCGATCGAGCACCGCCTGCGGTGGCCGGTCCTGGAACTGCGGCTTCTTGATAGTGAGGAACTTCGCGTTGCCCATGTAGAGCTTCAGCGCCCCGTATCTTGCCCCCGACTCCCAGGTGCTGCTGTCACACATGAACGGTCTGTAGACCTTGATGAAGTCCAGGTCGGTGAAGCCCAGCCAGTGCACCATGCGATCACCGACGTGGCGCATGATCCCCTTGACAAAGCCACGGTTGCCCGGGGTGCCCACCAGCCCCCCGATGCCCACCACGTCGCTGGTCTTGTAGAACTCCTCAAGCACCGTGGGGTCCTCGCCCCTGGTGAAGATCGGCACCGGCTTGAAGCCCCGGGCCAGCATCGTTTCGTAGTTGTGCATCGTGCCCTCCGGGTCGCCGATCACGTCCAGGGTGAAGTAACGCCAGGGCTTGATCGGCAGCCCCTCGAGGAACCGGCAGTAGTCGTCGAGCTGAATCGGCTTGCCGGCTTTCCATGCCGTGAACGCACCAGAGTCGAGCACGAAGCGGAGCGATGGCCCCACCACCCGCAGGCTCTCGATCACCTGGGGGTTCATGTACGGGTAGGCGACCAGGACGTTGAGCCTGGGCTCCATCAGCTGACCTCCACGCTGATGGCGTGGCCGTCGCAATACATGCGAATGGCCTCCACCACCTCGTCGCGGTAGGTGCCGTCGAGCTTCACCACGATCTTGGCGCTGATGCCGTCAAAGTTCTCCTCGTGCTTCTCGATCGCCTCGATGTCGCTTGCCCAGCCATCAGCGCCCAGGCCCTCGATCTCGGCGTCGCTGAAGCCCAGCAAGCTGATGTCAAAGTCAAGCTCGGTCAGGCCCTGGATCTCCTCGTTCAGCAGGTTGACATCCCACCCTGCGTTCAGGGCCAGCTTGTTGTCGGCGATCACGTAGGCCCGCTTCTGCGCAGGGCTCAGGTGATCGAGCACCACCACCGGCACCTCCTCCAGGCCCAGCTCCCGGGCCGCGGCCAGCCGGCCATGCCCCGCGATCACCCCGGCGGCGGTGTCTACCAGGATCGGGTTCACGAAGCCAAACTCCACGATCGACCCAGCCAGCTGAGCCACCTGCTCAGGTGAGTGGGTGCGGGCGTTGCGCTCGTAGGGCACCAGCTTGTCGATCGGCCAGACCTCGATGCGGTTGGCCATGGCTGGGGTCAGCCGGGTCATGGTGGGTCTATCGGTGGTGAGAGGTTAGCCGCCCCAAGCTGGCCGGGTTGCGGCACCTGCGCAAGGTAGCCGGGGCATCCCGCCGGATACTCCCTGTCCAGAAAACGGTTGCCGCGTTCACGGTTGCGCTGGGGCTAGATCTGAGCCGTTATCAAAAACCCAGTGATTGCAAGGGGTTTGGGTGACAGACGCAACCCAAAGGTTGCGCAGTCGCTAGCGAAAAACGGCGACTCGGGGAGCCGCATCTAACAACAACCGGGAGGACCCAAAGCGGTGCGGGGGGTGTCGGGTGAGGGTGGGCAGAGTGAGGCCACCCACAGGGGCAGTCGATTGCGGCGCTGTTGCGCAAGACGTGGGAGCAAACACCACAGAGGTCTCAGGGCTACCCCGCAGTGCACCCCAGGGGCACCGGGGGGGGTGGGGTAGGTGTGGCCCACCCATGGGGATGGGTCAGGTGTGCTGGGCGCGCAAGGCGCGGGGTCTGGTGGTGTTCACCTACCAAAGCCAGCTGCGGCTGAACCGATCGCCCGAAGGATCCCCTTGACCAGCTGCTCCTCTATGCGGGCTTCGGTGGCGGATTGGATCGCACCAGCGAACAGGCCCCCGTCATAGATCGCATGGATGGACGGGCCCTTGAGCACGGACAAGGGGTAACGCCCTGCCCCTTGGCGTACGAAGAACAGGCCCTTGGCCCCGAAGGCTTTGGGATGGCGTGATCGCTTGCCCTTGTAGATCGCAACGGTGACCCCCCTGGGGCGTACGTCCCGGGCCTTGTAGCTGGCAAAGGTGATCGGCTTTCGAGAGGTGCGGATGATCGCGGTCATCCCCCCGTCGCGGTAGCTGGGTTCGGTGACGTCTTGCTTGATGCGCCCGGCAGCTAGGGAATAGTTCGCGCCGATGTTCTTGGCGATGGCTGCGCGCCCACCACGTGCGGCGTACTTGACGCCCTGACGGATGGCCTTGGGGATGTCATGACCGGAGAGCTTCTCCAGGTTTCGCATAACGTCCTTGTCACCGAGGACCTTGGCGTCGATGGAGATGTAGCCCATGGGATTGGCCCTCTGCAGTCAGGCTAGGTGCGGTTACAGGTGCAACGGTTGGCAACGGGGACCGTAACAGAGCAGATCGGTTGGGGTGGAAGGGCCCTGGGGGCCCTTGTTACGTTGTTACACCTTTATGGAGATAGAGGTATTAGTAAGTAAACAAGAGAGAGGGGGGACTCTCCTCCTTTTTCACACACACACCTATAAGGGGGTCTGTCTACCCAAACCGTAACAGCGTAACGGCCGTAACAACACAGTCACTGCAAGGGGTTTGGCGTGACGGTCTTGTTAGGTCAGGGTTACAGGGTGCTTAGGGGCACCCGAACGGCCCTGCTCGATGCACCCAAGCCCTTGAAACGCACGACTCCGGCCTTTTGCGCCCCGGGCAGGCGGCTGAGCAGCGTCCCCCAGCTGTGACCCCATGCCGTATCTCGCAGGATTGATGCGATCGCCTGGGCGGTGTTGGATACCAGCAGAGCATCATCATCGACCCGCAGGCCATGCCGGCTGAGGGCAGCTTCGGCGAGGTTGGTGCTGATTTCCAAGCTGGCTTCAGTGTGTGCGACGATGCCCACCAGCTCGCCCAGGGTGCGGGTGTGGGTGCCATGATCGGTCTCAACGCGCACCTGGTGCTGAAGGATGAACTGCACGCAGCGCACCTCATCCGGCACCTCGGTGGTCTGGCTGTAGGGCTCCCAATCGTTCTGGTTGATCAGCGCCCGGGCCTGCTCCGGGGTCACCACGTCGCTGCTCATCAGTGACCACGCCCCCGCCAGCAGGGTGCCGTACTGATCCCCCAGGCGTTGGCTGTCAAACCGCTCGGCGGCTGCTCTGCCAAACACCCTGACCGACTGGCGGATGGTGGGGATCATGCTGGTGGTCCTGGCCAGGAGGCGCAGACCGGTGTCATCGGTGATATAGCGGTCCAAATCACGGTCTAGGGCTTCCCAGTGGGAGATGCGCTCGGCCTTGTCCAGCTCGGTGGGGCTGCGCAGGGTTAGTTGGCCGAACCGTGATCGATCAGCGCCCTGTTTTAGCGCCGTGGCGATAGACGACATGAGAAACATCGATCGGATGGAGAACCGAGTGACATCACCCCCGGGGCTGCCCTTGAGCATGGAGGCGTGGCTTTCGCTTGAGGCGACCCGCGCCAGAGCCAGGATCGACTGCATGCGCACCTGATCGGCCTTTTCGTTGCTTTCGGCTTCGTCGAAGACCACCGGTAGGGCATCAGCGCGCAGGGTCTGTCGCAGGCCGGCCTCGGTGGTGTTGCCGGCCACCACCAGTCCCATGTCGGCCAGCAGCGGGGTCACGTAGCGGTCGAGGATCGCGCTCTTCCCAGAACCTGCAGCTGCGGTCAGCCAAATGTGCGGCCGCCAGCGCAGGGCACCGCAGATCGGTGCCAGGGTGACCCAGCCAGCTAGTAGCAGGCCAGATGCGGGCACATCCCAATGGAACCGCTCTGCCAGCTCGCACACCATCAAAGCCTCGCTGTCGGTTAGTGGGGTTGCCCCTGCGGGCCCGTTAAGACGGGACAGGCGCTGGTAGAGGTAGGTGCTGTCGAACGACCGGGTGATCGCCCGTTGCTCGCCGTCCACCACCAGGCGGTCGCCCAGGTGCAGCACGGTGCGGTCCTGATCAACCCATGCCCCCCTGCCCCTGATGCGCTCGGGGGTGTAAACCCCGACCTTGGCCTGCTGCTCGAACAGGGATGCCGCTGCCCAGGTCCAGTTCACGCCCTCCTTCTTGCCGGCATAAAGGTCCTCCCAGTAGCTGAGGGGTGCAATGGCCACCAGGTTGGTGCTGTTGTGACCTGATCGCACCAGGCGCACCACCTGCCCGGTGCTGCGGGGCTGGTAGTAATAGGCGTCGCCGTCAAAGCCCAGGCAGGTGAAGTAGCCGCCTGCGGCCGGCTTAATGGGATCGGGCTCCTGCTCCGGGTTATTAGCTGGTGGCGCTTTGATGCCCTGCATCGTGATGGCGGGCACCACGTCGTGGAGGTTGGCCCTGGCGTAGGCGGCGGCCTCCTGGCGTGTCCAACTTGCGTCTGCCAGATCCCAGCCCTCGGGAGCGTTGGGCGGGTTGCTCATTTTCCGCACGGTGGTGCCGGGCAGGTTGAGCAGGATTTGGCCCAGCTGCTCCATGGCCTGGAGTCCTGGAGCGTCGTTGTCGGGCCAGAGGATCACCTTTCGGTGGGCCAGCGCATCGAAAGGTGTCTTGCTCAGCGCCTTGCAGCCCCCGGACCAGGTAATGGCCACGGCCTTGGGGAAAAGGACTGATGCGGCGTCGCAAGTCTTCTCCCCCTCTACGATCACCACCGGGGCCTCGGGGTGCGCATCGAGCAGGTGGCGGTTGAACAGGGGCCTGGGGCCCTTGGGTGCTCTCCACTGCCAGGCGCTGCCGTCCCATGTCAGGGGGCGGATCTTCTTCCCTGGGAAGCGGGCCACGATGAAGTCGGGGCTGTAGTGCCAGAACTGCTCAGCGCCCTGCGTGGGGGGCGATGTGGGGGGCGATCCGGGCACAGGGCCGTTGCTGGGACTTCCGATCACGGATTGCCTACCGGATCTGGGGGGCAAGTTCAGAAACTGCTCGATGCGCTTCGCGGCTTCCTTGAACTCCCAGCCCTTGAGTCGCATCAGCAGGTCCATGCCGGAGCCTGCGCCACCGTTGTGGTTTTTGCCGCCGCACTGATTGCAGAACCAGGTGCCAGCCCCCTCGATGTCATCAAAGCGGTAGCGATCCTCGCCACCACATAGGGGGCAAGGCTGATGCTTGTCTTCGAGCTGATCTGCGCTGAGGCCGCCAAGGGACGCCAGGATCTCCCGCCACCGGCCCTGGGCGGCGTTGCTGATGTCTGTCATCGCTCAGGGTTCCCCGTCGATCTGATCAGCGAGCCTGCGCAGCTCAGCGGTGACCATGCGGTGGCAACGCCCACCAGTGCCGAACTCCTCGAGGGTGCTGATCAGGGTGATGCGCTGCCGGATCATTTCGCCGATGCGTCGGCGCTCGTAGCTTGTGCCGGCTGCGAAGCCAACTGAGTCACGGAACTCGTCGTTTCTCACAGGGTCACCCCAGCTGCTATAGCTGCGCGGCGCACGAGGATGCGGCACTGCCTCACGACACTCTCGGCGGCGTAGTAGCTCCACCCGTGGTGTGCGATCTGATGGGTCGCCCAGTGCTCCGGCTTGTGGGCCCAGCGGATCGCAGCCTCATCGGTTTCGGGGTCAATCTTGAAAGCGTCGCGGTACAGGGTGCGGACCCTGGCAAGACATTGTTCGGGTGGTAAAGAGGCCATCGGTAGCAGTGGTGATTGGTCGGACCCTATTGATGGCGGGATCGCGTGGCACGTGGCGAGTAAAAATCCTTCACGCCAGCTTGAGGATCTCTCTTGCGTCGTCGACGGAACGGGCAACACCTCCCAGCCCACCTGCGGCAACCACCAGGTCAAGGAACTGCAGCTGCTGTGGTGTGGCCCGGCCCCTGTCCTTGACTTCAATGGCGGTAAAGACGGCGATCCGCTGACCCACCATGTCGGGTGTGATTTCGACGGTGCGGTAGCCAATGAGATCGGAACTGCCCTGGCAAAGGCCGTAGCGAACGAGGCGACCGGTCGCATCCTTGAGTGCGCCGGTGTTGTTGCGCCAAAGCCGAACAGGGCCGCGACCCAGAGCAAGCCGGATGTTGTTCTGCACTGCCAGTTCATCGCTGCCGTTCCTGCGCGTTGAACCGTCGGAGCCCACGTGAACGCCAGATATGTTCCGCCCATCCTGGCTTGTATCCGCGCTGCTGTCCGATGGATCTGAGCTCATCAAGGCTACGGGCCTTTCCCACTTCTTGGCGGCGTTGGGCCAGGCGCTGGCGCTCCAGCTCCTGGCGCTGCTCTGCGGTCAGCTCCACCAGGAGCGCGGTTCCCTGCTCCTCGGGTGCATCGTGTTGGGGTGTCTCGAACAGGTAGCCGCACTCGGGGCACACCCTGGTGGCGGCCGGCAGTGCGGCGTAGCACTCGGGACATTCGCGGATCGGTGCTGCCGCACTGGCATTGCGCTTGTGGCGACCCTCAAGGCTCCAGTCGCGGGGGTCGGTGTGGAATCCGTGTTTCGCCACGTTGCCCACCATGTCCAGGATCAAGGCGTGCGACTTGCCGGGTGATGGGCGCAGGCAACGGCCCACCTGCTGCAGGTATAGGCTCAGGCTGTCGGTGGGCCGCAGGAGCAGGCACCCGCCCACGCTGGGCACGTCGGTGCCCTCGCTGATCACTTGGCAGGAGGTGAGCACCCGCAGCTCACCGGTGGCCAGTTGATTGATTCGGCTACGGCGTGTGGCCTTGTCTAGGGAGCCATCCAGCACCGCAGCTGGGATGCCGGCCTGATTGAAGCCACGGGCCACCAGGTCGGCGTGCTCAACGGTGCAGCAGAAAGCGATGGCGGTGCTGCCCTGCAGGTGGGCCAGGTATTGGGTGACCGGACCGGCAACCGCTTGGGTGCTGGCCATGATCACCCGGGCCGCATCGCGCTCGTCGATGTCCCCCCCCCGGTGCTTGAGCGCAGCCCAGTCGATGCCCAAGCCCGGAGGCACGAAGTACCGGGCCGGGGCCAGGTAGCCCTCGTCGGTAAGCCATGCGGCCTCAGGCCCCACCACCATGCTCTGAAACTTGTCGCCCAGGCCCTGGCCATCGAGGCGTTCGGGGGTGGCGGTAACCCCCAGGATCTTGGCGTCGCTGTAGTGCTCGATGACCTTGGCCCAGGATCCGGCCACGGCGTGATGGGCCTCGTCGATCACCAACAGCTGAAAGAAACCTGGGGGCACGCGGTGGATCCGCCGGGCCAGGGTCTGCACGCTTGCCACCTGCACCCCATGGCTCAGGTCCTGGCGGTAGCCGGCGGCGATGATGCCATGCTCCACCCCGATCTCGGTCAGGGTGCGGGAGGTCTGGTCCACCAGCTCCTGTCGGTGCACCAGGATGCAAACCCGGTTTCCGAGCACCGCTGCGCGCTCGGTGATGTAGCTGAAGCAAACAGTCTTGCCTCCCCCGGTCGGCAAAACGAATAGAACTGAAGTCCTATTCCGCATGTATTCCATGCGCAGGGAAGTTACCGCCTCTTCCTGATACTTCCTGAGCGTTACTCGCATGAATAGTCGCCTGAAATAGCACTTGACTAAGCCACAGTAAGGCGCAAAAACTTAACGAGATCAAGGGGTTGTTACGGTATACGACAGTAGCCCTAGGGATGCTGGAGGAAGCACTATGGTTTCGCAGTACCCCAAAGTATTCATGAGTATGAGCGGGGAAGTGACAGGAACCTATTCCTTGTCCAATGCCGACTATCACGCCCACCCAGCTGTTTCGAAGTCGCACCTCGACAAGGTTGCGAAATCACCGGCGCACTACTGGGAGGCTTACCTGAACCCTGATCGCACACCGCAGGAACCGACAGCCGCAATGGTGCTGGGCACTGCGTTGCACACTGCTGTGCTGGAGCCACACCTATGGGCCGAGCAGTTCGCCGTGCCGCCTCACGCCTTTGATCGCCGGACCAAAGCCGGCAAGGAGCTGGCGGCCGCCTTCGAGGCCGAGGCCGAGGGCAAGGTGGTGTTGACGCCTGATGACGCGGATCGGGTGCAGCTGATGGCCAAGGCTGTGCACGATCACCCAGCCAGTCGGTTCCTGCTCAACCTGGAAGGCAAGCGCGAGCACTCCTACTTCTGGAACGACGCCGACACCGGCATCGATTGCAAGTGCCGCCCCGACTGGCATAGCCTCGACCGCCGCCTAGTGGTCGACATCAAGACCACCGAGGACGCCAGCCCCGCCGGCTTCGCAAAGTCGGTGGCGAAATTTCGCTACCACGTGCAGAGCCACTGGTATCTACGGGCCCTGGAAGGCGAGCAATTTCTGTTCGTGTGCGTGGAGAAGACCGCGCCATACCTGGTCGCCGTTTACGTTGCGACGCCTGCGCTAGTAGCTGCCGGCGGACGCACAGCCGAGAAGAACCTTGCCCAGATCGCCGAGTGCCGCGCCGCTGATCAGTGGCCGGGCTACGGCGACGAGATCCAACCCATCGACCTTCCCTCCTGGTGCCATGACTGAAACGACCGCGATCACCACCCAGACCACGCCAACCGCAGGGCAGCTCGCCTACCTCCACGATGGGGAAGCGCTCAACCACATTTGGCGTCTGGCGAAGTTTCTCAGCGCCAGCAAGCTGGTGCCATCGCATTTCCAGAGCAGGCCCGAGGACTGCATGGTGGCCGTGATGATGGCGCAGCAGCTCGGTGTCGATGCGCTGCAGCTGACGCAAAACGTCTACATGATTAACGGCCGACCAGGGCTTAGCGCACCGTTCGCCATCGCACTTGCCAACAGCCGGGGCCCCTTCGCCGGGCCGATCACCTGGTGCAGCAAGGGCCAAGGCGACGACCTCGAAGTGACCGCCCAGGCCACGGTGCGGTCGACCGGTGAGCGGGTTACCGCCACCTGCTCGATGCTGATGGCCAAGGTCGAGCAGTGGACGAAGAATCCCAAGTACCGCTCGATTCCAGAGCACATGCTTAAGCTGCGCTCGGCTGCTTGGCTGATCAGGACCACCTGCCCTGAGGTGCTGTTCGGCTTCTACACCGACGAGGAGGTGGAGACGATGCCGGTCAAGGTTGTGAGCGGCACCACCACGAAACCCACCCAACCCGCAGAAACCACGAGCGGATCGGGTGATGTCATTGGCGAGCTGAACGCAGCGATCAGGCAGTCAGTGTCAATCAGCGACAGGGGCGAACCGTTAAAACATGAGCAACCGGAACCGGTGGATGACGTTGAAGTCGACGACCCGTTTTGAGGAGAAGTAGATGAGTGACACCGCATTTCTTAATGCCAAGGAGCTGTCCACCCGTTGGCGGCTCTCCCTTCAGACGCTTGCGAACTGGAGGCATGAGGGTAAGGGCCCCCCGTTCATTCGGGTAGGTGTTCGAGTCCTCTACCCCGTCGAGGGGATCCACGCTTTCGAGAAACTTTCAACGACATGGCTTTCACCGGACAGTTCACAGGCAACGTCGGGCGTGATCCAGAGCTGAAGACCACCCCCAATGGGTCGATGGTCGCCAACTTCTCCGTGGCTGTTCGGCAGCGCAAGGTGAATGGCGAGTACCCGCCGGCCCGTTGGGTCAAGGTCGAGGTCTGGGGCAAGCCGGCTGAATACGTCACCGACTACGTGCGCCGTGGCGACACCGTCATGGTTTACGGGGAGGTGATGCAGCCGGAGTTGTTCACCCGCCGTGATGGCTCCCAGGGTGTGGCCGAGGTGTTACGCGCCAACAACGTGGAGAACTTCGGACGCCGCGAGGATGGCGGGCAGCGCACCCAGGAGCAGCACCAGTCTGCCCCGGCCCCGGCCCCGGCCCCGGCCGCCAGGCCCAATCGCATCCAGCAGCTGACCCAGCGGGTCGCGCCAACAGTGGATCATCACGCCCAGGAGTTGGCGCAGGCCACCGGCGGGCAGGTAGTCCAGGGCTACTCCGACATCCCCTTCTAATTCCCTGCCTGGGGCCCACTCCTGTCTGGGGTGGGCCCCTTTGTTAAGGGATGTGACTGGTCGTTGCCAGGCACATCCATGTGAGTGGAGGTTGTCGGTGTGCGGGTCGACCCGCTTTCTACCCCGGAGAACACCATGACCGACGCATTCGACAAGCTGTTTGAAGCCGCCAAGCTGGTGGGCTTGACCGTGAGCAAGACCCCTGGCAACCGCTACCGCTTCGATGACGCCCAGGGCACCACCGTTAATGTGGCTGGCAACCTGGATGACGCCATCGAGCTGATCCGCCTCCACGGCAAGGCCCAGGCCAAGCGTGTCAAGGCCGACGCCCCCAAGGCTGACAAGACCCCCCGCTCCCAGGCCCCCAAGGCCGGCCAGCCGATCGCCAAGAAGCTGGCCGCCCACTACGAGGCCCTGCCCAACGGGCTCGACCGCGCCCGGGTGCTGCGTGAGGCCCAGGACACCTACGGCCGCCAGGCTGTGATCGATCAGCTGGGCATCAGCACCGCCAACCTGAGCCGCCAACTGGCCAGCCTGCAGCTGGTGGAAACCAGCAAGGTGATCAGCAAGGCGCTGGAGGGCGGGCAGCTGTCGTGGGCGAAGATCCACAGCCAGCTCGCCACAAAGATGCGGCACGGCCTGCAGGAGCAGGAGCGCATCGCCGCCAACATGATCCAAGAGGCTCTGGAGCTGGCCGGCAACCGCCAACCCGCCGCAGTGTGACGGGATGTTCCAAGGGGGGAGCGCACCTCCCCCCTGCGAGGCGAGTATTGATTCACGGGGGGCGACCCCCACCCACTACCCCAAAGCCATGTCTTACGAAGCCGACGAGCTTGAGCTCTATCTGGTAAACACTGAAGCGTGCTACCGGGCCTGGCTCCTGCCCGCTTACCAGAACCTGGAACGCAAGTGGAAGCGGGGCGTGTTTGACCGCGACCTGGGTATTAAGCTCCTGGCCCAATACACCCTGGTCTCCGCCGCCAAGCAATACCACCTGGAGCACGGTTCCATGTCCACAAAGTGGAGCACCGTCTTCCCGCCCAGCGTTCGTGCGGAGGCGGCCGAGTCCTTGCTCGACGGGTTCCTCGCTGAGGTAAAGATCGGCAACACCTACCTCCCCACAAAAAACCGCATAGCCTGAGCCTGCCGGGTCGGCTCCACCCGTAAGGGCGAGCGGCTTCGCGTGCTTGGTAGGGGTAGCGGGCACGCATGGAGGAGGCCATCGGAGGCCCGGTTTCCTTCTCTACACTTCGCCCCCGTGCCAACGGCCGGGGGCTTCTTGTTGTCCGATGATCGACTGCCCAACTTGCCACAGCAGCTGCACCGAGGTGCTTGAATCCCGCACCTGCAACAACGGCACCCGCCGCCGCCGGCACCTGTGCCTGGACTGCGGCAACCGCTGGACCACGTGGGACGGCCCCAGGCCCAAGCAAGGGGCTGCAGCTGGGTGCTGCCACGCCAAGCGGCCTGACCTGCCGCCCCGCCTGACCGAGGGCCAGGTGCGGCTGATACTGGAGCGCCGTGATCTAAGCGGCAAAGCCCTGGCCCGCCAGCTGGGGCGTAGCGCCGAGGCGATCCGCCAGGTGCGCCGGGGGACGGCTTACCGGGAGGTGCTGCCTGATCTGCCACGGTGGCGCAGGGGCCAGCCCAAGGGGCCCAGCTGCTACGCCTGCAGCCACTGGAGCGCCGGCTGCCTGATGGGGTTCCCGGACCCCATGGTCGAGGGCCCTGGCTTTGCCCGGGACTGCTCCCTCTACGCCACAGGTGGCTGTGAAGGCTTGTGACAAGGTCCGACCTTGCACCCGCCTTAGCCGGGAACCTTGGCGTGCCCTAAGGGGCTTTCCGATCTACTACCCCACCCCTACCATGCGAACGACTTACGCGACCACCCTGTGCCTCGCCCTGGCTGTCGGGTTCTGGTACTGCCTGACGACCACCCTGACCGACATGACGAAGGCCGACTGCATTGCTGGGATCGCAAAAGCCTGCGATCAGCTCAAGCAAGACGGGATTCCGATCGCAGGACCGCCCACCGCAGATCGGGACCAGTGAGCTACGTCCTCCTGCGCGATAGGCAGTTCATCAGCGTGGAGCCGGGCCACGACCCGGACCAGCTGGTGCCGTTACCGATCCTCCTGTGCTCCGAAACCAGCAGCGCCTGGGTGAGCACCACCATCGACCAAGCCCTGGAACGGTCCGCCCTGCTGCGGATCTGCTGGGGCCTGAACACCGAGATTCGAGCAATCCGATGACCCACGACAACCTGACCACCCTGCGCCCTTACGTGCGCCACGAGATCACCATGCGCGAGCTGCGCAAGCTCAAGCGCCGCGCCAACGTCCAAGACGCCATGCTCGTCGCGATCATTGCCGTGCAGATCGTTAACCTCATCGCCGCGCTGCGGCGATGAGGCGGATCAAAACCGACCTGGTGCAGTCGGCAGACTGTAAAAGGTCGCCCGGCGTCTGTGCCCAGGGAATGGAACACCCCAGTCCGTGAGCCGTGGAACGCGGTGATCCATCAGCTGCTGCAGGCAGTAGATCATCACAACCACCTGCTGCTTATCACCGGCGACCGCTGGCACGCGGACAAGGCTGAGCAGCTGCGACAGTACGTGCGAGAGCTAAAAACTTGGATCCACCAGCAGGAGGGTCGCACGTAAGCCTGCAGTAGCTGGAAGCCTTCAGCCTCCGGTACGTGATCACTTGCGCCATCGTTTTGTTGATCGCGTCCAAGGTGTTGTCATGACACACGACCTGAGGGTGATCGGCTGCTGGGAGATCAACGGCGGCACGATTGAACAGCTCGAAGACGAGCAGGGTGAGCTTTACTACCGATCCTGCGCGCACGGATATTGCCAATACTCCAGAGATCTGTGGTGCGCCGAGCTGCACCTAAGCCACCTGCTGGCGCGCTGATTGTTCATGGACTCGCACCATCGTTGTCTGGGTACAGCGACTGCGCCCACTCCAAGTAGTTTCGATCCGGTTCAGGCATCAGCCCGGCCTTGGCCAGCATCACCTCGCAGCCACTAATCTGCGCAATTAGCTGGGCGGTGATGTCGGACTGCTGAGCCCAGGCACGCAGCAAGCTGGCGGCTAAATGACGCAGCTCGTGGATGTCCTCGCAGTCAAGAATCACTCGAACGTGCTTCTCGACCTCAAGCTCCTCGTGAAGCGGCAGCTCCAAGTTCAGCCACGCCATAGCAATCCCGCAGGATCGTCTAAGGGTAGCCAGGGCTAACCGTTGACACTCAGCAGGGGCGCGCACCTGGTAGATGAGGTAGCTCGCAGCGCCGTGCGCCAGGTGGGAGATGGTTTGGGGGTTTAGCCCGCGAATACGTCGTGCC
>Ga0194130_10002332_pt1 | contig 27780 bp, 27 predicted proteins | sample TA2KigsurfametaG_FD_160084 | JGI IMG/M metagenome (GOLD analysis project Ga0194130, IMG submission 160084) | Freshwater microbial communities from Lake Tanganyika, Tanzania - TA2015050 Kigoma 12 surface | ecosystem: Environmental > Aquatic > Freshwater > Lake | place: Tanzania: Lake Tanganyika...
CGCTGGACGCTCTCGAAAATGGATGCGTTCTTCACCCAGCAGGCGTCGGTGGAGAGCTGTCGCGGATGGATGCCTGCTCTGGCGGCTCGTCGTTCGGTGGGATGAACGAACGGTCGGCCAGCTCACCTAGGGCGAGCATGGCGATCTCGGCTTCATGTATGCCCCGGCATGGCGCGCCGATCCCGACGCTCCGCCCCTCTCGGCCTCGCTGCCGAAACGGACGAAGGCCTTCAGGAAGAAGGAGTGTCGGCCATTCTTCGCCGGCCTGCTGCCCGAGCAGACGCAGCGGGAAGTCGTCGCCCGGGCGCTCGGTGTCTCGCCAATCGCTCCCTGCGCGACGAGTGTGACCAGGTGACCGGCCCCTCTCGGCCGCTCACGCCGTCTGCTCCGGCGGCGACGGCCGATGATCGCCGCGGCCTCAGCCCCCGATGATCGCCCCGCCCCACAGCTCCTCGAAGAATGCCCGCCAGGGGAGGATCCGGATGCCGCGCACCACGCGCTCGGCCGATTCGTTGGAGACGACGATCGACAGCCGCGGGCGATGGATCTCGGCGAACGCCACGAGCGAACGCAGGTCGCGATCGTCGACCCGCGACGTGCCCTTCACCTCGATTGCCACCTCCCCCGAGCCGAGCACGAAGTCGACCTCCGCCCCGGCCTTCGTCCGCCAGAAGGCGATGCCGTAGCCCAACTCGCGGTACGACGCGTGGGCGGCCAGTTCCATGAGGACCAGATGCTCGAGGGCCCTGCCGAATTGCTCGCCGCGCGGCTCCGCGATCCGACGCCGTGAGATCGCACCGGCGACGCCGACGTCGAAGAAATAGAACTTCGGCGCCTTGCCGATGACCTGCCGTTCCTGACGCTGCTTGTACGGGGGCACGAGACGGCCCAGGAGCGTGTCGCAGAGGATTTGGAAATACTCCTTGACGGTCTTCGCATCGACACCGCAGTCGCGGGCGATGTTGGCGTAGTTGACCAACTCGCCGTGGGAATAGCCGACGGCCTCGAAGAAGCGGGCGAAGGCGGGCACGTTGCGCGTCAGCCCCTCGGCGAACACTTCCTCCTGGAGGTAGTCGCGGACGTAGGCAGCGAGTGAGCGCTGCGGGTGGGTCGAGAGGTAGTGGGCCGGAACGAGGCCATGATTCAGGGCGCGGAGGAGATCGAACGCTGCCGGCGATCCGGCGGCGGCAAACTCCGCCGTCACCAGCGCCGCCATCTCGAATCGCCACGCTCGCCCGCCGAGGAGATTTCCCCGGCCGCGCTTGAGCTGGCGGGCGCTCGACCCGCACAGCAGGAACCGCAGCCCACGGTGCTCGATCAGCCACTGCACCTCGTCGAGAACGGCCGGAACCTTCTGCACCTCGTCGAGAATGATCGGGCGCGCGAGCTCGGCCGCGGGGCGGGCGAGGATCCGCTCCCGGAGGAGCGCCGGCCGGGCGGTCATCTCGAGGGCCAGGTCGGTCTGGAGAAAATCGAACGACAGGCTGCCGGGGAAGCCGGTCCGCAGGAGCGTCGACTTCCCCGACTTCCGCGGTCCCCATAAAAACGCCGACTGCCGGGGGGGCAAGTCGATCGCCAGGAGGCGAGGAAACGCTCCAACCATTCGGGAACGAGCTCCATCTTGGTCCAACTAAAATGAAGTATGTTCCGTAATAGTTTGAGTTTCAAGCGATTTTTCGCAGCTTTTCACAGCATTGCCTCGCAGATTGACATTCCCAGAGCGATAAATGATGATGTCATCATGAGAACCATCATCGATCTGACCGCCGAACAGGTGCGGGCGCTTGCCACGCTGTGCGAGTCGCAGAAGATCTCGCGCGCCGAGGCGGTGCGCCGGGCGGTGGCGCGGTATGTCGCCGAGGAGCAGCGGCCGGGGCGAGAGCGGGCGTTCGGCGCCTGGAAGGGCAAACGCATCGACAGCGTGGCGCTGATTCGCCGGCTGCGCGACGAGTGGAAGCCATGAGGGCGCTGTTCGACAGCGACGTGCTCATCGATTTTCTCCGTGGCGTCGATGCCGCCGCCACCGAGATCGCTCGCTACGACGACGCCTGCTACTCCGTGATCTCGTGGATGGAGGTGATGGCCGGCGCCGAGACCGACGAGGAGCGGTTTGCCGCCGAGGCGCTGTTCGAATCGATGCGGCGGATCGATCTCACCGCCGAGGTCGCACGGCGAGCGGTCGACCTGCGGCGAGCGCTTCGCGTCAAGCTTCCCGACGCCATCGTCCTGGCCAGCGCCGACCGCGAGGGCTGCATCCTCGTGACGCGGAATACGAAGGACTTCGACCGCGACGACCCGCGGATCCGCGTGCCCTACGGCGGTTGAGGCCCGGCTCCGGCTCGAGCGTCGGCTCTGCGGGCTCGGGCCAGGGCCACCGCGGCGTTCGCCGTCACCGGCGCGGTTTGAGGACCACCGCCGCCAGCGGGGGAAGCGTCAGCTCGAGGCACTGGCCGTGGCCGTGGCTCGGCTCGGCGAGCGCTTCGAGGCCCCCGCCGTTGCCGAGATTGCTGCCACCGTACCACGCCGAGTCGCTGTTGAAGACCTCGTCGTAGAAGCCCGCGCGCGGCACGCCGAGCCTGTAGCCCGGGCGCGGCACCGGCGTGAAATTGCAGGCCACCACGAGGAAGTCGTCGGGATCGACGCCGCGGCGCGAAAACGCCAGCACGCTGGCCGACCAGTCGTGGCAGTCGATCCACTGGAAGCCGCGGCCGTCGAAGTCGAGCTGGTGCAGCGCCCCCTCGCGGCGCAGCAGGCGGTTGAGATCGGCCACGCAGCGCTGCAGCCCCGAGTGGGTGTCCCACTGGAGGAGATGCCAGTCGAGGCTCGTGTCGTGGTTCCACTCGGCCCACTGCCCGAACTCGCTCCCCATGAACAGGAGCTTCTTGCCCGGATGGCACCACTGGTAGGCGTACAGCAGGCGGAGGTTGGCGAACCTCTGCCACAGGTCGCCGGGCATCTGGCCGAGCATCGACCCCTTCCCGTGGACGACTTCGTCGTGGGAGAAGGGGAGGACGAAGTTTTCGTGGAATGCGTAGATCAGGCTGAACGTCAGCTCGTCGTGGTGGTATTTGCGGTGGATCGGCTCGTGCCGCATGTAGCGGAGGGTGTCGTTCATCCACCCCATGTTCCACTTCATGCTGAACCCCAACCCGCCGCAGTAGGTGGGGCGCGAGACCGCCGGCCAGGCGGTCGATTCTTCGGCGATCGTCAGCACGCCGGGATGGTGGCGGTGGACCTCGACGTTGAACGATTTGAGGAGCTCGATCGCCTCGAGGTTTTCCCGGCCGCCGTAGCGGTTGGGCTCCCACTCGCCGTCGCGGCGGCTGTAGTCGAGGTACAGCATCGAGGCCACGGCGTCGACGCGGAGGCCGTCGACGTGGTACTGGTCGAGCCAGAACAGCGCGCTCGACACCAGATAGTTGGCGACCTCGTGGCGGCCGTAGTTGAAGATCAGCGTGCCCCAGTCGGGGTGCTCCCCCTGGCGCGGATCCTCGTGCTCGTACAGCGCGGTGCCGTCGAACCGGCGCAGGCCGTGGCCGTCGCGCGGGAAGTGGGCCGGGACCCAGTCGATGATCACCCCGATACCGGCGCGGTGGAGGGCGTCGATCAGCGCCATCAGCGCCTCGGGAGGGCCGAAGCGGCTCGTGGCGGCGAACATCCCGATCACCTGGTAGCCCCAGCTGGCGGTGAGCGGATGCTCGGCGGGGGGGAGGAACTCGACGTGGGTGAATCCCTGCTCGACGACGTACGGCACCAGCTCGCGCTCGAGCTCGGCGTAGGTCATCCAGCGGCCCGGGTCGGCGCCGGGGCGCCGCCAGCTCCCGAGGTGGACCTCGTAGATCGACACCGGGCCGGACAGCGGGTCGCCGCCGCGGCGGGCTTCCATCCAGGCGTCGTCGTTCCAGCGGTGGCGATCGAGATCGGCGACGACCGACGCGGTGCGCGGCGGCAGTTCGGCGGCGAAGCCGTAGGGATCGCAGCGGTCGCTGGTCCCCTCCGCGCCGGTGACGCGGAACTTGTACAGTGTGCCGACGTCGAGGCCGGGCACGAACAGCTCCCAGATGCCCCCCGGCAGCCGCAGGAGCATGCCGTGGCGGGAGCCGTCCCAGCCGTTGAAGTCGCCGACCACGCTCACCGCCGAGGCGTTGGGCGCCCAGACGGCGAAGCGCACACCGCGGATGCCGTCGAGCTCGATGCGGTGGGCACCGAGCTTCTCGTAGCTTCTCCAGTGGCGCCCCTCGGCGAGCAGGTGGAGGTCGTAGTCGGTGAGCATCGGCGCGAGCCAGCGAGGGGGCAGACGGTCCCCCAAGTTTCCCACACCGCAGCGACAGCCGCCGAGAGGCGGCGATGATTCCGACCGGGCAGGCGGTGGCGGGCGTGCCGGGCGTGCCGGACGTGCCGGACGTGCCGGACGTGCCGGACGTGCCGGACGTGCCGATGGACGCGGTTGGCAGGCGCGTGACGCGGGGAGGGGCGATGGCTGAGCGGCCGGCTCGGGGGCGGGCACCACGGGGCTACGACCGCTTCGAGCCGGTCGAGCGGCGGATCACCATCCGCGGCACCGAGTGGTCGCTGTGGCGCCCCCCGGATCTCGAATCACTCATCGACCTCGAGGCGTTTGCCGACGACGAGCGGATCCCTTATTGGGCCGACGTCTGGGAGTCGGCGATCGTCCTCGCCGAGGACCTGGCGCTGCTCGACGGGGCAGGGCGGAGGCTGGTCGAGCTGGGCTGCGGCCTCGGGCTGCCGGCGCTGGTGGCGGCGCGGCGGGGATTCACCGTCACCGCCACCGACTACGAGGAGCCGGCGCTCGAGGGGGTGCGCTACAACGCGGCGCGCAACGGCGTCTGCGGCCTGCAGACGCGCGTCGTCGACTGGCGCTCGCCCCCGGCCGATCTGCCGCCGCAAGACCTGGTCGTCGCCGCCGACGTGCTCTACGAGAAGCACCATCCGGCGGCGCTGGCGGGCGTGATCGCGGCGCTCCTGGCCGCCGACGGCGTCGGTCTGGTGGCCGACCCCGGGCGTGCGCGGGCCGAGGAATTCCCGGCGGCGGCCGCGGCGGCGGGGCTCGTCGCCACGCCGACGGGGGCCCGGCGGCCGGAAGGGGTGGCCGCCGGACCCGCCGTCGAGGTGTGGCGCGTCGTCAGGCGACCAGCTTGACCTCGGGCACCTCGCCCGTACTGACATCGGTCGTTGCTCAGCCGAGCAGCGGCTCGATGAAGCGCCGCAGTGTGCGGATCCACGACAGCCACGTCGCGCGCTCGACCGTGCCTGCTGGCGGCAGCGTGTCGTACCGGAACGTCGTTCCGAACTGCGTCAGCGTATCGATCTCGGCGAGCTCCCCGGGGATGGCAATGCCATCGGCCGCGAGCAACTCGATCAGGACCCGGATGTTATGCGTCTTCGGGTAGTCGACTGCGCGGCGCACCAGGAGCGCCTTGAGCATCTTTTCCGCTGCCTGCTGGGCGTGGAAACCGAGAAGATCGTCCTCGATGTCCTGGTCGTCGAGGAGCTTCTCGAGCGCGAGCTCGTCTTGCTTCGCCTTGTGGAGCAGCAGCTCGGCGCGGTCACGATCCATACAAGACGCGCCCCTCGAGCAGCGCCGCGTTCTCGACGGTTCCCGGCTGAGTCGCGCGCGTCTCGAACTCCGACTCACTGACGACGAGGATCTCCACCGGCATCGTGAGGCCGGCAAGTGCGCGATCGAGTTGGATCGACTCGGTGTACCGATTCAACACGTGACGCTTGACCACCAGCAGATCGACGTCGCTTTTCGAGTCGGCATCGCCGCGTGCACGCGAGCCGAACAGGATGATCCACCGCGGATGTGCGACCTCGACCAGGCGCGCGACTGCGGCCTGCAGTTTCTGTTCGGTGGGAGCCCATGACGGGACGGTCTCGATCGCCATCCCTGAATGATACCCGGGGCCGGCGGCGGCCGCGGCGGCGGGGCTCGTCGCCACGCCGACGGGGGCCCGGCGGCCGGAAGGGGTGGCCGCCGGACCCGCCGTCGAGGTGTGGCGCGTCGTCAGGCGACCAGCTTGACCTCGGGCACCTCGCCCGTGATCCCGATCACGAACTCCTCGAAGATCTTCACGTCGAGGGCCGAGGCCGTCTCTGCCTCGGGGTGGAACTGCGTGCCGATCGCGACCCAGTTCTCGACCACGCTCTCGATCGCCTCGACGACGCCGTCGGGGGCCCGGGCGGTGACACGGAACGAGTCGGCGACGTCGTCGATCGCCATGTGGTGCATGCTGTTGACGCGGATCTCGCCGTCGCCATACACGCGCTCCATGGCGCTGCCGCGCTCGACCAACAGGGCGTGGCGGTGGGCGGCGTCGAGCGGATCGCGGTGGGGGATCGCCTTGGGGAGATCCTCGGGGATGTGGAAAAACAGCGTCCCTCCGGCAGTGACGTTGAGGAGTTGCATCCCGCCGCCGATGGCGAGCACCGGCATGTGGCGCTGGTAGACGTGTCTGGTCAGCAGCCGGTCGAAGTCCTCGCGCCGGGAATCCATCGGGCGCGTCGCCGGATGGGGCATGAAGCCGTCGCGCCGCGGGTCGATGTCGGCACCGCCGACAAGGATGACGCCGTCGAGGAGGTCGAGGAGACGGACCAGATCCCCTTCGTCGGCCACCGGGGGCAGGATCACCGGAACTCCGCCCGAGGCGATGATGCCGTCGTAGTAGCCGGCGGCCACGAACGACAGCGCCGCGTGCTCCTTGCGGCTGGGACGGTAGTCGGCGTTGATGCCGATGAGGGGTTTGACAGCCATGCGTTCCTCCGATGGCGTCGCCACGACGAACGGTCTCGGCGCGACGAGCGAAGCGGGACGACCGACGCGGTGGTCGAGATGACCCCCGGCCCCTTGCGTGTGGATGGTTCAGCCGACAGCCGTGGCCTCCGGGGAGGACGCACGCCGGCGTCGGAGAGCGTTCGCACAGCGGTCCCCGGCGGCAGCGGGCTGCCGGGGGCGCGGAGTCTGGTTGACCATGCGAGCGTCATCCCTAACGCGTTGGGTCGTCGTTCCCCCACGAGGCCCGCGGCGGACGGTGCCATCCGGGCACCGGGCCCGCCACCCACGGGGCAGCAGGGCCAATTCCATCGTTCGAGCCGTCGCGGCCGGCGTCGCCCCGCGGGGGACGGCGACGACCACGATGGGGCCAGAAACTATTGACCGCCGGCGGGAAGGCAAGCCGCTCCGGCGATTTTGTGCCTCGGCCCCTCTGCTGTCACCAGATCAGGTGCTAGCGTGGTCGTGCTAGCTTGGGCAGATCGGGGTGCTCGCTCCCCACGTCCTCCGAGGGTCGAACAACGATGGGCAGTTCCCGTGGCCGCGTTCTGATCGTCGTCGGCGACGCCAGCGAGACGGTCGATACCCTCTACCCGCTGTACCGTCTCCGGGAGGCGGGGTTCGAGCCGGTGGTGATCGGCCCGGAGCGCCGCACGTACCAGATGGTGCTCCACGAGGTCCGCCCGGGGTGGACGATCACGCGCGAGTGGGAGGGGTACCAGATCACCGCCGATGCGGCCTTCGCCGACGTCCGGCCCGAGGACCATGCGGGGATCTTCTTCAGTGGCGGCCGGGCACCGGAATACATCCGCTACGACGAGGACCTCGTCCGGATCACCCGGCATTTCTTCGCCGCCGGCAAGCCGGTGGCGAGCGTCTGCCACGGCGTCGAGATCCCCGCCTACGCCGGCTGCGTGAAGGGACGGCGGATGGCGACGGTCCCCAAGTGCCGGTTCGATCTCGAGGTCGCCGGCGGGATCTTCGTCGACGCCCCGTGCGTGATCGACGGCAACCTCGTCAGCGGGCGCACGTTCCACGACCACGGCCACTATGTCGGGGCGTGGATCGCCCTCCTCGAGCAGGCCGTGGGGGTCAGGCGCTGATCCAGATCGCCTCGGGGAAGCTCCGCAGCCAGGTGAGTTGCCGCTTGGCGAGCTGCCGCGTGCGCTGCTTGGTGCGGGCCACGGCGTCGGCGAGCGTGCCCTGGCCGGCGAGGAAGGCGAGGCACTCGGCGTAGCCGGCCGCCTGCCGGGCGGTGGGGCCGATGCCGCCGGAAGCGACGACGCCGCGGACCTCGTCGAGCAGTCCGGCGGCAAACATCGCGTCGACGCGCCGCTCGATCCGCTCGGCGAGCAGCCGCCGCGGCCGGTCGATCACCAGCAGGCGGTCGCCCCACGGGCTGGGGCCCGAGCGCTGCCAGCCGGTCCCGGCGCGCCCACCGGCGGCGACGATCTCGAGTGCCCGGACGATGCGGCGCCGGTCGGCGGGGTGGACGCGCCCTGCGGCCTGGGGATCGGCGGCGGCCAATCGGGCGTGGAGCACCGGCAGCCCGAGCCGGTCGGCCTCGTCCTCGAGCCGCGCCCGGGTCGCGGCGTCGGCCGCCGGCAGTTCGTCGAGGCCGTCGCGGAGCGCCTTGAGATACAGCGGCGTCCCACCGCAGACGAGGATCCGGCGGCCGCGGCGGCGGATGTCGGCGAAGGCCGCCGCCGCGGCGGAGAGCCAGTCGGCGACGCTCGCCGCGGCGGCGGGGGAGACGATGTCGACGAGGTGGTGGGGCACCCGGGCGCGCTGCTCGAGCGACGGCTTGGCGGTGCCAATGTCGAGGCCGGTGTAGATCGCCATCGAGTCGGCGCTGACGATCTCGGCGCCGATCCGCTCGGCGAGGGCGACGGCAAGCGCCGACTTGCCGGCCGCCGTCGGCCCGGCGAGGCACAGGCAATCCTCGGCGAGCAGCGCCGCAACGCCCCCACGACCGCTGCGTGGTAGACTCCGGGGCTCTCCGGGAGGGTCCGGAGCGGCGTCGGCGACCGGCTGGACGGGCATGGCGATGGAGAGCGGAAACGCGACGACGGTTTCGGCCGCGCGGCCCATGGCGCCGCGGCGGTCGGCTGCCCGTGGAGCGCGGCGATGACTGGGGAGACGGGGGTGCTCGGCCGACTCGAAGGGGTGATCGCCGCGCGCCGCGGCACCTCTCCCGACCGATCCTACACCGCTCGGCTGCTCGCCGGTGGCGTGGCGGCCTGCGGGGCGAAAGTCACCGAGGAGGCCGCCGAGGTCGTGGCCGCCGCCGCTGCCGAGCCGGCCGACCGGGTCGTCGCCGAGGCCGCTGATCTCGTCTACCACCTGCTGGTCCTGCTGGCTGCCCGCGACGTGACGCTCGGCGCGGTCGAGGCAGAACTGGCGCGGCGGTTCGGAATCTCCGGGCTCGACGAGAAGGCCGCCCGCGGCGGTGAAGCGCCGCGCGGGGAGGCAGCGCGATGACCGCCGCCGGACCGGAGCCCGACATCCTCCGCCTCGGGGTGCCGAGCAAGGGGCGCCTCGCCGACATCACCACCGAGCTGCTCGGCGCCGCCGGCGTGAGCTACCGGCGCAGCGAGCGGAGCCTGTTCGCGCGGTGCCGCGACCTGCCGGTGGAGGTGATCTTCCTCCGCACCGACGACATCCCGGTCCTCGTCGCCGAGGGGGCGATCGACCTCGGGATCACGGGCGCCGATCTCGTCGCCGAGAGCGGCCGCGCGCTCGTCCACCGCCTCGACCTCGGCATCGGCTCCTGCCGCCTCGCGCTGTGCGTGGCCGACGACGGGCCGGTCCGCGAGGTCGCCGACCTCGCCGGTGCCCGGGTCGCGACGAGCTTCCCGCAGGTCACGTCGCGATGGCTGGCCGAGCGCCACGTCGCCTGCCGGCTCGTCGAGCTCTCGGGCAGCGTCGAGATCATGATCCAGCTCGGGATCGCCGACGCGATCGTCGATCTCGTCGAGACCGGCAGCACGCTGTCGGCCAACCGGCTGCGCGTCGTCGCCGAGCTGGGGCGCTACCAGACGGTGCTCGTGCAGCGGCCGGGGCTGCCTGACGGCGCGCTTGCCGACCGGATCGTGCGGCGACTCGAGGGGATCGTCATCGCCAGGAGCTACTCGCTCCTGGAATACAACGTCCCGCGGCGCTGCCTCGCCGAGGCCGAGCGGATCACGCCGGGCTTCAACTCGCCGACGATCAGCGCGCTGGAGGACCCCGACTGGTGCGCCGTCCGCGCGATGGTCCGCCGCGGCGAGGTCCACGCGATCATGGAGCGCCTCGAGGCGATCGGCGCCTCGGCGATCATCGAGACGCAGATCGCCAACTGCCGGCTGTAGGCCGGAGTGCCGGCGCGCCGTCACGCCGGCAGCCGGCCGTGGACGGCCGCGCCGGAGAGGAGCGTGGCGGTGACCCGGGCCGCCGGATCGAGGAGCGCCGCGTGGGGGTCTGCGGTCCGACCGGTGGCGATCACCGCCAGATCGGCGGGGCGGCCCGGGGCGAGGCGGCCGCTGACGTGCTCGAGGCCGATCCCCCAGGCGGCGTCGGTCGTCGCCATCGCCAGCGCCTCGGCCGGTGTCGCAAGGCCGGCGTCCACCAGCGCACGGCACTCGCCGCGGGGGTCGAGATCGGGGCTCGACCCGCGGCCGTCGGTTCCCAGCGCGACGCGCACGCCGGCGGCGCGGAGCGCGGCCAGCGGCGGATCGCGCCCCGACAGCAGCCGTGCCGTGCGCGGGCAGACGGCGACGGCGAGCCGGTCGCGGTGGCGCGCGAGCCTGTCGAGGGGAGCCGAGCCGGCGGCGACGAACGTGGCGTGGATCACCAGCCCGCGCGGCGCCCGGGCGAGGAGCGTGAGCCAGTCGGCGACGGGAAGGAGATCCGGCGGCGGCGCGGGCCAGGCGCCGAGTCCGTCGAGCAGCGTGCGGAACGGCCCGGTGCCGGTCTCGAGGAACCCCGCTTCCTCCTCGGCCTCGGCCAGGTGCATCGCCACGGGAAGCCGGCGGCGCCGTGCGATCGCCACGAGCCGCCGGCCGAGCGGTGCGGCGACCGAATAGGGGGCGTGGGGGGAGATACCGGGAAGACACCGCGCGCCGACGACAAACCCCTCGCGCTCGAGCGCGGCGGCACGCGACGCTGCCGCCGGCGCCAGGCCGAGGCACTCGCGGTAGACGCGGAGGCGCGGCCTGGCGGCAGGCAATCCCTCCGGCATCGGCGCCGTCGCGATCTCGCCGATCGCCGTGACGCCGGCGGCGAGGCTCTCGGCCAGGCCGGCGGCGATCGCCCTGCCGCGGGCGGCCGGATCGCTTCCCTCCGCACGGCGGAGGGCGACCAGCCGCGCGATCCACGCCGGCAGGCCGCCGTCGCCGGGGAGCGGCCGCGGCAGGAGCGAGAACTCGAGGTGCGTGTGGGCGTTGACGAGTCCCGGCACGACGACGACGTCGCCGAGATCGGTCGCCGGGCCCGGCGGCGGGCCGCTGCCGAGGGCGCGGACGCGCCCGCGCTCGATCCGCAGCCAGCCGCCGTCGAGTACTCGGCCGGCGACGGGGATCAGCCAGCGGGCGCGGAGGATCGCCGACCGGGGCGCCACGACTCCGGTCACGGGACCGACTGGAGGACGGGGAGCGACGGCACCACCGCCGGCCCGTCGTCTTCGAACAGCTCGTAGAACACGTTGCGGCGGCGCGGGATCCAGCCTAGCTCCGAGATCGCCGAGCGGATCTGCTCGAGCGTGAGGTGGTGGACGGTGCCGGCGGCGCTGACGACGTTTTCCTCGATCATCAGGCTGCCCATGTCGTTGGCACCGTAGAGCAGGGCGAGCTGGCCGATCTCGCGCCCCTGCGTGACCCAACTCGACTGGATGTTGGGGACGTTGTCGAGATACAGCCGGGCGACCGCCTGCGTCTTCAGGTACTCAAATGGCCCGGCCGGCGGGATCTCGACCATCTCGGTGTTCTCCGGCTGGAACGACCAGCAGATGAACGCCGTGAACCCGCCGGTCTCGTCCTGGAGCTCGCGGACGCGCTCGAGGTGTTCGACGCGCTCGGCGAGCGTCTCGATATGGCCGAACATCATCGTCGCCGTACTCCGCCCGCCGAGCCGGTGCCACTGGCGGTGGACGTCGAGCCAGTCGTCGGTGAGCACCTTGCCGCGCGTCATCGCCTTGCGGACGCGGTCGACGAGGATCTCGCCGCCGCCACCGGGAAGCGAACCGAGGCCGGCGCGGGCAAGGCGCTCGAGGACCTCGCCGAGCGGCCGCTTCGCGACTTTCGTGAAATGGTGGATCTCGGGGGGGGAGAAGCCGTGGACGTTGACGGCTGGGTAGCGGGCCTTGATGTCCTGGAGCATCTCCTCGTACCACTCCAGCGGCAGCGTCGGATGGAGGCCGCCCTGGAGGAGGATCTGGTCGCCGCCGAGCGCCACCGTCTCGCCGATCTTGGCGAGGAGCACGTCGCGGTCGAGCACGTAGCCCTCGGCGTGCTTCGGCGGCCGGTAGAACGCGCAGAAGTCGCAGACCGCGGTGCAGACGTTGGTGTAGTTGATGTTGCGGTCGATGTTGTAGGTCCGGTACGGCTCCGGATGAAGCCGACGTGATACCGCGTGGGCCGCGCGGCCGATCGCCGCCAGCCGATTCGATTCGAGAAGGCGGACCGCGTCGTCGGCGGCAAGCCTCTCGCCGGCCACGACCGCGGAGAGGATCTCGTCGATCGAACGGTTCATTCTCTTCCTCCTCACGGCGCCGCCGGAGCGGTCGCGACCCCGCGCATCGGCCACCGCACCGTCGTCATCGCAGTGCCGGTCGGGGCGTACGGGACCGGGCCACCGGGGCCGGGCACAGCCCGAGCGCGGACGCCTTGCCGTGGAACAGCGCCAGCGCCTCGCGCTCGCGCGGACCGAGGTCGTAGTGCAGGTTGTCACGCAGGTAGCCGAGGCATTGCTCGACGGTCAGCCCGTGGCCGGCCGCTTCGGCCGCGGCGATCGCCGCCAGGCCCCGCCGGCCGCGGTCGCGGGCCGACCCGAGGGCCGTCTCGAGGGTCGCCACGGTCGCGTCGTCGAGACCGGCACGGGCCACCCAGACGGCGAACACGAACGGCAGCCCGGTCCACCGGCACCACTCGTCGCCGAGATCCTGCACGAGGCAGAACGCCCCCGCGGGGCCCCCCACGTCGCCGCGCTCGCCGAGCACGCGGCCATCGAGAGCCCGGTCGCCGATCAGCAGGACGGCGTCGGCATTCGTGTCGGACAGACGGCCGCCGATCGGCAGGATTTCCAGTTCCGGCCGGACTCCGTAGCGCTCGGCGAGGATGATCCGGGCAAGGGCGACGCTCGTCCGCGAGCCCTCGTCGATCGCCAGCGTCCGCACGTGGGCCGGAGAGCGGCGGAAGAACAGCTTCACGCTCATCACCGGCCCGTGGCAGCCGATGCAGGCGTCGGAGACCACCCGTTCACCGGCCCCGCGGAACAGCTCGATCGACGGGATCAGGGCGACGTCGTAGGCGCCGGCGGCGAGGCCGTCGGCCAGCCGGCTGGGCAGGTCGAGGACCAGGTCGATCCCCGCCCCGGCGAGGCCGGGGATGAGCGGCTTGGTGTTGAGATACGACACCGCGCCGATCCTCAGCCCACGCCGGTCGGACGGGCCGGCATGATCGGTCCGCTGCGACGAGCGGCTGACGGGCACGGCGGAAGGGGAACGGTCGACCATGGCTCGGGTGAGGATAGGCGGTGTGGTCCGGGGAGATAACCGCAGATCCCTGGTCCGGGTAACTGCCGGAGGGGCAGGCGGTTCGCCCGGCGAATCCGCGCGCAGAACGTCCGAAAAAGCCACTGCGCAGGCTCGACGGAGGGGGCGGGACCGGTGAGGCAGGGGGGATCAGGGCTCGAGGCGCCGGAAGGCGTCGAACCCCAGCGCCATCGGGATCGCTGCCGCGGCCGCCGACACGGCGACGGCGACCGTGACCCCGGCCGCCACTCCGGGCCAGGTGCCGAGGCGCTGCAGGATCCCCACCCAGCCGCCGCCGGCCAGCTGGCCATGGCTGGCGAGGATCGCCAGCTGCGTCGGCACCGCGGTGGCGAGGACGACGACCACCACCAGCAGCGCCCCGAGGACCAGCGCCAGCGTCCCGCCGAACCCGGCGGCGATCTTGGCGGCCGACGACTCGCGGAGGTTTGGCATCCACGCCCCCAGGCCGACGGCGATCCCCGACAAGCCGAGGCACATGCCGACGGCGGCCACGGCGTGGACACCCGCCACCCAGGCCGGGAGGCGGAGCATCGCGTCGCTGGTGAGGACCAGCGCCACGCACGGCACGACCGTGCCCGCCGCCGCGAGCACGAATTTCGACCACAGGATCTCGTCGCGCCGCACCGGCAGGAGCCCGAGGATCCAGAACCGCCTCCCCTCGAGGCTGACCAGCGGAAACACGAATTTCGTCGTGAATGTCGACAGCACCAACCCGATCGCGGAGAGGTTGAGGAATCCGACCACGGGGGCGTAGGAGCCGCTGTAGTGGAAGGCGCGCATCGACAGGCAGTAGAAGCCCAGCAGGACGACGAACGCCGCCAGCTGCGACCACTGCGTGACGTCGCGCCGGAAGAGGCGGATGTCCTTGAGGAGCAGGAGCCAGACCGGTGCCGCGGCGCGCTCGCCGCGCCCCGCCAGGAGCGTGTCGAGGCGCCGCGCGCGCGGCGGCCGCTTGGTGGGGATCTCGGCCGAGAGCCGGCTGTAGCCGGTGCGGTACAGCCGGCGCGCCAGCGCCGCGGCGGCGACCGACAGCGCCAGCGCGTTGGCGACGAGCACGGCGAGGAACCGCGCCGATTCGGCGAGCGTCGCCGGCGCTCCCGGGCCGTGGGCGGCGGCGGCCTCGAGGAGCCCGCTCGACAGCCACCAGCTCGGCAGCAGGCGTTGCTGGGAGACCTCGAGGCGGGCGAGCACCTGCTCGAACCACGGCACCGTGAGCGAGTCGGCCCCCGGAGTGGCCAGTGCCGACCACGCCAGCCACCCAAGCCCCGCGGCGATCGCCACGGCCGCCCCGGCGGTCGCCTGGAGGCGGTAGCGCGGCAGCCAAGCGACGATCAAAAGCGCGAGCATCGCCCCGATCGTCGCCGGGATGGCGATGAACGACACCATGAAGGGGAGGAGGAGGAGGTAGTAGGCCGGACCCGCCCCGCGAACCTGCCCGAAGGCCGCCAGCAGCGGGCTGCCGAGGAGGATGAACCCCCAGCCGGCGAACCACAGCGCTTCCCGGAAGATGTGCGTGAACACCGCCTCCGGACGCGCCGGCAGCGTGAGCAGGAGTCGGGCCTCGCGCGACGTGTACAGCCCGGCGTAGGCGAGGATGCCGGTGGAGAACACCACCATCAGCATCAGCGTCGAGAAGAAGCTGTTGAACAGCAGCGGGGCGACGACCAGCTGGGCCGAATCGAGGAACGCGAACGCCTCGCGGAACAGGGCGAACAGCGTCGCCCAGAAGATCGCGCTGAGCAAAGCCACCAGCGCCAGCCGCAGCCGTGCCGTCCGCAGCATGCCGCGGAGCGTGGCCCAGGCCGAGAGGAAGCGCAGCCGCCAGAAGAGGCGCGCCTCGGCGGCCTCGTCGAGCGGCCGGCACCGAGGAGACGGATCGCTCATCGGTCGGTCTCCGCGGGGTGCGGGTCCCCGGCGGCACCGACCTGGTCGGTGAGCTCGAGGTACAACTGCTCGAGCCCCGCGGCGCCCGATCCGGCCACCTGCCGGCGCAGGTCGGCGACGGTGCCGAGGAAGCGGAGGCGGCCGTGGACCATGATCCCGAGGCGGTCGGCGAGCTCCTCGGCGAGGGCGAGGAGATGGGTCGACATGAAGACCGTCATCCCGCGGCCGACGCGCTGGCGGAGCATGTCCTTGACGATCCGCATGCTCCGCGGATCGAGGCCGACCATCGGCTCGTCGAGGACGAGGACGGCCGGGTCGTGGACCAGCGCCGCCGCGAACACCAGCCGCTGCCGCATCCCCAGCGAATAGCTCTCGGCGAGGTCGTCGACGAACGCGCCGAGTTCGAACGTGGCGATCTGCGCCTCGATCGCCGCGGCCGCGGCTGACCGCGGCATGCCGAACATGTCGGCGATGAACCACAGGAACTCGCGACCGGTGAGCTTCTCGTAGAGCGTCGGCTCGTCGGGGACGTAGCCGAGGTGGAGGTGGGCGGCGCGCGGGTCGGCGACGACGTCGTGGCCGCGGACGCGGATCGAGCCCCGGGACGGCGCGAGCAGGCCGACGAGCATCCGGATCGTCGTCGTCTTGCCGGCGCCGTTGGGCCCGAGCAGCGCGAACAGTTCGCCGGCGGGGATCGTCAGGTCGAGGTCGGCCACGGCCGGCTTGTGGCCGTAGCTGCGGCTGACGGCGGAGAACTCGATCATCGGGAAGGGGCCCCGGACGGGGCGGCGACGGTGCCGGCGAGCTGCTCGGCGAGGAGCACGGCGTCGGCGTCGGAACGGCGCTGGAAGGCGATCACGGCACTGCCGAGCATCGCCTCCTGACGGAGGACGCGGCCGGCGCGGTCGACCCACAGCCGCAGCCGCGGCGGCAGGCCCGGGGCCGACTCGTCGGCAAACGTCACCAGCCGGGTGGTCACCGGCTGGCCGTCGGCGTAGAGCATCGTCTCGCGCTCGACGTGGACGTCGAGCAGCGCCACCGCGGCCGATCCGCCGCGCAGCGGATTGAACACCGGCGCCGTCCAGCGCTGCCCTACCGAGAGCCCCGGGAGGCTGGCGTGCGGTGCCAGCTCGTCGGCGAGGAGCAGCGACTCGGGGATCGGCCGGCTCGTCTCGTAGCGGAACGCGCCGGCCTCGAGCGCGACACGCAGCGTGCCATCGGCGACGGTGCCGTCGACGAGGAACGTCTCGCCCGAGTCGGGGAGGACGACGGTGGTGCGAAACCCCTCGAGCCGGCCGCGCGCGTCGATCGACGTCCGGCCGCGGGCGTCGAGCGCGAATTGCCGTGCCGCCGGCAGGCCCTGCTCGACGATCGCGCGGAGCCACGGCGGCACGACGTCGGCCAGCGGCACGCGCTGGAGGACAAGCGCGCTGTCGACCGCCAGGCCACCCGCCGGGAGCAGCGTGGACCGGGAGACCGCGGTGCCGATCGGCCGGTCGTCCCAGCGGACGTTCCAGGCCACCGGGGGATAGTCACCGCCGACGGCGTGCAGCGCCCGGTAGGTCGCCGGAGGCCGGCTGCGGAGGGTGGGGAGGATCTTGTCGACGACCAGCCAGCCGGTGGCGATGCACCAGAAAACCACCACCAGCGGCGTGTACCAGGAGCGCGGCATGACCTGAGCGTCGGGGAGGGCACGGAGACGGCTTCGCCATGCTACCCGTCGCGACGGCTGCGATTGTCACCGCCCGGGCGCCGCCCTAAGATGTCGGGCAGTTTCGGGGGATCGGGCCTGTCTGGATGGATCCGTCCGGGAGGCTTTTTTCATGCACAACGTGTCCTATCTCCAGCGCTGCCCCGTGTGCAGCCGGTTGCTCCGCATCCGCGTCAGCCTGCTGGGCAAGCAGGTCTTCTGCCAGCACTGCGGCGGCAAGTTCCTCGCCACCGACCCGGCGACCCGCCGTCATGCCGCCGCCGCCACAGGCTGCTGCCACGACGGCGACGGCCGGTCGGTCGACCCCCTGCTCGAGCGCGTCGAGTCGGTACTCCAGCGCGCCGGCCAGGCCGTGGCCCACCACGGGCACGACGCCGACCTCGATGCGCCGCTGCATTCCTGAGCGGCGCCGCGGCTGACCGCGGTGCCGGTCGCGCCCGACGGGCGGCGGAGTGCTCGCGCCCGCGGCACAGACCGCGCGCTCATTCGCCCGGCGTTGCCGTCGCCACCTCGGGCCAGGCGGCGGTGTCGAGCCGCGCCAGCCGCGCCAGCGCCCGCCAGTAGCCGGGAAACGTCTTGGCGACGCAGCCGGGGTCGGCGATCACGACGCCGGCGGTGGTCAACCCGGCCAGCGCCAGGCTCATCGCCATCCGGTGATCGTCGTACGTCTCGACGACCGCGCCGTGGAGGGGGCGGGGGCGGATCGTGAGGCCGTCGGCATGCTCGCTGACGTCGGCACCGAGCCGGGCCAGCTCACGGACGAGGTCGCCGATCCGGTCGGTCTCCTTGTCGCGGACGTGGGCGACGTTGCGGATCGTCGTCGGTCCGTCGGCGAACAGGGCGACGACGGCCAGCGTCGGGACGGTGTCGCTGATCGCGTTCATGTCGATGTCGATGCCGCGCGTCGCCCGCCCGGCGACCGTCACCCCGGCGGCGTCGTGGGTCACCCGGCAGCCCATCCGCCCGAGGGCGTCGGCGAACGCCACGTCCCCCTGGAGGCCGTCGGGCCCCAGGCCGGCGACCGTCACTGCCCCGCCGGTCAGCGCCGCGGCCGCGAGGAAGTAGCTGGCGGCCGAAGCGTCGGGCTCGATCGCGTAGCGGCGCGCCGCGTAGCCGCCCGGCTCGATCCGCCAGCTCCGCGGTCCGGTCACGGTGCACGTCGCGCCGAACGCCTCCATCACGCAACGCGTCATCTCGAGGTACGGCGTCGAGACGAGCGTGCCGGCGAACTCGAGGTCGAGCCCACGCGGCATGCAGGGGCCGGCCATCGCCAGGCCGCTGGCGAACTGGCTCGACGTGCCCCCGTCGACGACCGTCGCGCCCCCCGCCAAACCGGTCGAGCGGATCACGACCGGCGGGCACTCCCCCGGGCTCTCCGCAGTGGCCTCGACCCCGAGCCGGCGGAGGGCCGCGAGCAAATCGCCGATCGGGCGTTTCCGCATCCGTGCGGTCCCGTCGAGGCGGTACGAGCCCGACCCGAGCCCGCAGACGGCGGCCAGGAACCGCATCGTCGTGCCGCTGGCGGCGCAGTCGAGCGTCGCCACCGTCGTGGGGATCCGGCCACCGCTGCCGTGCACGACGATCCGGTCGGCCGGCCAATCGGGCTCCAGCGCGATCCCCAGCGCCGTCAGGCCGGCCGCCATGACGCGGGTATCCTGGCTGTCGAGGACCCCCGTCAGCGTGCTCGTGCCGCGCGACAGCGCCGCGCAGACCAGCGCCCGGTTGGTGATGCTCTTGGAGCCGGGGGTGCGGACCGTCCCGGTCACCGGGCCGCGGCAGGGAGTGAGGGGAAGGAGCACCGACATGCCGGCGAGTGTACCGCCCGCAGCCGCGCCGGCCGACGGCGCTCCGCGCCCCTACGACGTGTCGCTGCCGCCGACGATCCGCTTCGGATCCGGACGGATCGCCGAGCTGGGTGCCGTGGTCGCCGGGCTCGGCCGCCGGGCGCTGCTCGTGGGGAGCGCCCGCGGGCTGTTTACCGAGCCCGCCTGGTCGGCGGTCGCCGCCAGCCTCGGCGCGGCGGGCGTGGCGCACGAGCGCCTCGCCGCGGCGGCCGGAGAGCCGACGGTCGATGCGGTCGTGGCGGCGCTCGCCGACACCGTCGCGCGGCGCCGGCCGGACGACGTCGTCGTCGCCGTCGGCGGCGGGTCGGCGATCGACCTGGCCAAGGCAGTCGCCGGGCTGGCGGTCGTGGCCGCGCCGGGAATGTCGGCCGCGGCGCTCGACGAACTGGTCGTCGACCACCTCGAGGGGGTCGGCCGGGGGCTGGTGCTGTCACGGCCGGCGCTGCCCCTTGTGGCGGTGCCGACCACCGCCGGCACCGGGGCCGAGGCGACGCGCAACGCCGTCATCGGCTGCCCGCGGCGGCGCTTCAAGAAGAGCCTCCGCAGCCCGCTGCTCGTGCCGCGCGCCGTGATCGTCGATCCCGACCTGACTCGCTCCTGCGACCGGGCGACGACCGCCGCCGCCGGGCTCGACTGCGTCACGCAACTCGTCGAGAGCTTCATCAGCCGCTTCGCGGCGCCGGTCCCGCGGGCGCTGGCGATCGCGGCGCTGCCGGCCGCCGTCGCCGCCCTGCCGCGGGTCCTCGCCGATCCCGCCGACACCCCCGGCCGCGCGGCGCTGGCCCACGGGGCGCTGGTCTCGGGGATCGCGCTGACGAACTCCGGTCTCGGCATGGCCCACGGCGTGGCGGCGGCGCTCGGCGTCGAGTGCGGCGTGGCCCATGGCGTGGCCTGCGGGATGCTCCTGCCGGTGGCGCTCGGGGTGAACCGCGCCGCCGCCGCGGCCGACCTTGCCCTGCTCGAGCGCGCCTGTGACCCGACCGCTCCGGCCGACGATGCGGCAGCGGCCGAGGCGTTCGTCGCCCGGATGACGGCGCTTGTCGACGGCTGCGGACTGCCGCGGCGCCTGCGCGACGTCGGTCTCGCCGCCGACCGGCTCGGGTGGCTGGCGGCCAATTCCGGCGGCGCGAGCATGCGCGGCAATCCGGTCGCGCTCGACGCCGACTCGCTCCGGCCGATCCTCGCCGCGGCCTGGTAAAAGCCGGAGTGGTGAGCGCCGGTCACTCGTCGGCGGGCAACAGCGCCGGGTCGTCGAGGAGGCCGAGGAGCGCCGCGGCATCGACGCCGCCGGCGGCGGCCGTCTCCCAGCACGCCCGGGCGGCGTCGAGATCGGGCTCCGGCTTGGTGGCTTGGTGGGCGCCGACGAACACCTGGTTCTGCGGCCGGTCGTCGAACCAGGCGGTGACGATCGCCAACAGGATCTTTCCCGGGATCCGCGCGCGGGGGACCGTGGTGTTCTTGCCGGTGGTCCGGTAGATCAGTTTCGTGTCGTCGATCTCGACGATCGCGACTTTCTTTCCGTCGATGTCGTATTCCTGCCCCGGAGTGACCGTCGCCAGGGCCTGCTCGCGGTAGTCGACGAAACGCTTCGTGGCGTCGACCAACTGTTCCCAGGCGGCGACACGGTCGCGCTCGTCGTCGCCGCGCGCACTGCGGGCGACGGCCGTGAGCCCCTCCTTGGCGGTGGGGAAGTCGCGCTGCGCGAGGGCGCGGCGGACCGCGGCCAGACCGGCGTCGAGCGCTGCGTTGGCCGTCGTGCCGGAACCGACCGCCGGCGCCGGGCGCGCCGCCGCTGGATCATCGAACGGGCCGGGGAGCGTCGCCGCGGAGGGTTGGTCGGGTCCCGGAGGCGCTAAGGCTGGTTCAGTCGCTGACGACGCGCCGGCAGACTCGGCGGACTCGACCATCCGCTCGTCGGTCGTTGCCGCGGCGTCGTCCCGTGTCATCGCTTCGGGATCTGGTGTTCCTTGGGCCGGCGGCGGCACCGCAGCTTCGGTGATCGTGTCGGGGCGCGGCGCGGGTGTTGGCGGCGATGATCCTGCAGCCGCGAGCGCGTCGAGCGTTGACTGCGATCCATCGGAGGGCACGGTGCGCTCGGGAGCGGTTCGCCGCGGCGGGTCTGCCACCCGGCCGGCCACGCTTGCCTCGTCGTCCGTCGCCGGTTCGTCGCGGCGGGCGACTTCGCGCGGCGGGCGGAATGGCGCACGCTTCTGCCACGTGAGGAATCCGAGCAGGCCGGCGAGCGCGACGAGGCACAGGCTCCCGACGACGAACAGCGCCGGCGGTCCCGAGCGGCGGCGCGGCAGCGGGCGCCTGACCTGGATCGCGATCGGCGCCGCGTCGGCCACCGGAGGCGGGGTGGGCATGACCTCCGCGCGTGGCGCTGGCCGGCTCTGGCCCGGCGGAGGCGGCGGCATCGCGAACGCCGGTCCGGCCGGCCGACGCGGCGCCGCGGGCGCGTGAGCGCCGCGCCCTGCCGCGGCGATCTCGCCGAGCACCTCCTCGCGGGCTGCCTCGACTCGCTCGAGCAACGCCCGGCGAACCGATTCGAGGGGCCCGGCGTCGATCCCGCGCAGCAGCCGGATCCGCGCCTTGGCCGCTTCGAGGACGACCATCGGGTCGGCCTCGGCGGGGAGGATGCCGAGCACGCGGCGCGGCACCCGAAGATCGTCGGGCTCGATTCCCAGCCAATCGCGGCAGGGGCCGGCGGGGATCAAAGGCTCGGCCATGGACCGGCTCACGCGGGGAGATGCCGCCAAGACAAAATCGTACCGCGATGGAACACGGGGGAAAACAGCGTCTGGCGCTACGGCCCGATCAGCCGCGCAGCCGCCACACGGTCAACTCGGAGATCGAATGCTGGTGCTTGCGTGCCGTTTCCCGGATCACGAACGGAATGTCGCCGCGGTGGACCAGGTCGAACCGCTCCGCGAGGGCCGCCGCCAGGCCGTCGAAGCTCAAAAGCGGCTCGCCATGCTCGCGCCGGCCACCGAGCCATTTCGCCTTGGGCGTGTATTCCTCGAGCCAGGTATAGGGGCTGGTGAGGGCGAGGATCCCGCCAGGGAGGATCCGCGCCGCGATCCCGGCGAGGAACAGCGCCGGGTCGTAGAGCCGATCGACGAGGTTCCCGGCGAACACGAGGTCGTAGCCGGTGTACAGCGCCTTGAGGTTGCAGGCATCCCCCTGCATGAACGCCACGCGCCCCGCGAGACCCTCGGCTCCGGGGCCGGAGGTGAGCCCGAGACGCTCGAGCGACACGCTCCGCGCCACGGTCAGCTCCCCTTCGAGTGGCACCTCGTAGAGGACCTCGTCCCCCTGCTGCAGCCGCACGCCCGCCTGGATGAACCGCGCCGAGAAGTCCACGGCGTCGACGTGGGCGAACGACCGGGCGAACTCGAAAGCCGACCGCCCCACCGAGCAGCCGATGTCGAGGCAACGGGTGCGGCGCCCGGCCGGCACGAAAGGCAGCACCGCCGCCACGCAGGCCGACGGATAGTTGCCCACGCCCAGCGCCTCCGGGCCGTAGTGAAACTCCAGATACTGTGTGACGAGCTGGTCGGTCTCGTAGAGGCGCGAGCCCTCGGTGACCGGGTCGTGCCCTGCGGCGTCGACGATCGGCCGGAACCCGGCGTGCTGGAAGAAATGACGGCGGAACGCGTAGCGGGCGCTCACGAGGGCTTCGTTGCCCGTCGCGATCCAGGAACCTCCCTTGATGAGGTTGTGGCGGCCGTCGAACGTCGGCACCGAGAAGTCGTCGTACAGCCGATGGACCGCGAACCCCCTGAAGGGCATGATCGGCGTCCGCGTCCACTGCCAGACGTTGCCGACGACGTCGCAGATCTCCTGCCGGCCCGTCCCGGGGACGGCGACGGCCTGCGGGAACATCGTCACCGGGCAGCTCGAGGCGAAGTGCTCGAGGTTGATGTTGCCGGGAGCCGATTCCCAGTCGGGCTGGTCGGGGAGGCCGGTCGCCTGGCGCAGCGCCAGCCAGTGGGCCTCGCCAGGGAGCCGGACCTCGAGCCCGGTCGTGGCCCGCTGCCATGCGCAATATGCCTCGGCCTCGAGGCAGTTGACCTCGACCGGCCAGTCGAGTGGCAGCGGGATCTCGTCGAGGAGGTTGCGCTGCCGGTAGCCGCCCCCGTCGTGGATCCAGAACTTCGGGTGCTCGGCCTTCGTGAACCCGAGCCAGCCGCGCCCCTCGTCGGTCCACCAGGCGTCGTTGCGATACCCGCCCGCCTCGACGAACCGGAGAAACTCGCCGTTGCTCACCAGTTGCCGCGCGGCGCTGAACGGCGCCAGTCGCACCTCCTCGGTGCCGTACTCGTTGTCCCAGCCGTAGGTGTCGTCGGCGGCCGGCTTGCCGAGTGTGACGGTCATGGCCGGGAAGTCGACCCACGGGTTGTCGGGGTTCGGCCCGGACAGCGTGCAGGTCCGCCAGATCCGCGCCTCGGCTGCCGTCAGCTCGCCGGGGCGCCGCAGGTGGGCCAGCGGCATCTGCCGCATGATCACGCTCGACGTCTCGAGATGGATCCGCTCGTGCTCGATCCCCATCAGGATCACCCACGCCGGCGAATCCTCACGGACGGGCAACTCGAGCGGCATCGACTCGATGAACCCGTCGACGAGCTCGCGGAGCCGGCGGCGGTAGTCGCGGATCGCGGCAACGCTCGGCCAATCGTAGTGGGCCGTGTTGAGGTCGTCCCACGACATCTCGTCGACGCCCACGGCCATCATCGCCTCGATCCGGGCGTCGAGCCGGGCGGGGATGAACCGGCCGGCAACGAGCTTGTTGACGTAAAACACCGCCGGGTGGGCGAAATAGAAGATCAGCGGATGGCGGAGCGGCTCCCAGCGCTCGTACAGGGCCCGTTCGTCGCGGATCAGGTCGAAGAGCCGGTCGTAGAGGGCGCTGGTGGCGTGGTAATAGCGCCGCAGGGCTGCCCGCCAGGCGGCCACCGGGTCGGCGGCGGCGGGATCACCGGCAAGGCGGGGTGTTTTCGTGGGGACGAGCGGACCGGCGAGGGAGTCGAGGCCGCTCCCGGCGGGGGCGGCGGTGACTGCGGAGATCATGCAGGGCCCTTCACAGGTCGGCGTCGAAGATCCAGGCAACTCTATCACGGCATTCGAGGCCGTTCACGAGCCCGGCCGGCACGCCCGCCGACGCGGCGAGCAGCGCTCCCACGACCGTGCCGCGGTGGCAGTTGTCGCCACCGACCAGCGCGTTGGCGACGACCCCGGCCGTGAAGTCGCCGGCGTGCCGCCACGCCAGCCACAGCGCCGCCGGAAAACTCTGGTCGATGTAGCAGGCGCTGCTCACCTTGCCGCCGACGACCGCCCGGTCGGGAAGCCCCTCCCACTCGCGCCGGCGGGCGGCCGGCAGCCACGGCCCGGCCTCGTGGTCGATCGCCTCGCGCAGATCGGCACCGCGGCAGACGCGCTCGAGGATCCGCGCGAACGCCACCGCCGCGTCGAGGACGTCGGGGTCCTTGTGGGTCAGGCTGACATGGAGCCGCACGAGCCGCACGAGATCGGGATGCCGTCCACCGAGCGCCGCCACCAGGGCCGGCACCTGCACCAGCCCGCCGACATGCTCGTCGCGGACACCGCAATTGATCGGCTTGCGGCCGTGGGCGAGGTTCGTGAAGAAGTGGCGGTGGTACTCCTCGACGTAGGTGTCGCGGTGCTTTCCCGGGGTGCGCATGAACGCCACGTATTCCTCGAGCCAGCGCTCGGGGTCGTAGTGACGGTTGCGCCGCACCAGCGCCGCCAATTCGACGGCGAGGAGGTAGTTGAGCGTGTTGCCGCCGGCGGAGAGGAACTGGTGGTAGTGGATCCCGCGCTTCCCCCAGAACTCCGCCTGGTTGTGGAGGATCTCCCCCGCGGGGCCGGCCGGCTCGTAGCGGCTCCGCCACAGGATGCTGTCGGGGTGGGGATTGTGCGGCGCGAGGTACCGCCCGGCGGCGGCCGCCGTGGCCAGGTCGGGGTAGTCGCGGTCGAGGGCGGCGCGGTCGTAATACCAATGGACGGGCATCGCCAGCGCGTCGGCGACGAGGCTGCCGACGAACGCCGCGCGATCGGGTTCGGCGACGAGCCGGTCGGCGGCGTCGCTCATACGAGCACCCGGGAGAGGAACTCGCGCACCCGCGGCACGTCGTACCGGGTGAACAGACCGTCGGCGGGACCGTGAGCGAGCACTCGTCCCTCGGCGACAAACGCGAACTCGTCGGCCACGCGCCGGGCGAACGCCATCTCGTGGGTCACCAACACCAGCTCCGTTCCCGCCGCCTTCAGTTCGCCGATCATTTCGAGCACCTCGCCGCGCATTTCCGGATCGAGTGCCGACGTCGGCTCGTCGAGGAAGATCCGTCTCGGCTCGACGACCAGTGCCCGGAGGATCGCGATCCGCTGCTTTTGCCCCCCGGACAGCTCCGCCGGGCGCTTCGCGGCGTGGGCCGCGAGGTGAAACCGCTCCAGCGGCCCTGCCACCCTCCGCCGCGCCTCGCTTTCGGTCAAACCGTGGACATGCACCAGCGGTAACAGCAAGTTGTCGAGCGCCGACAGGTGGGGAAAGAGGTTGTAGGCCTGAAACACCGTCCCGACCGTCTTGCGGTAAGCGCGGAGCCCGGCTTCGTCCCCCGGAAGCGCCACGCCGTCGAACGCCACGGTCCCGGCCACCGGGCGGTCGAGGCCGGCGAGGATCCGCAGGAGCGTCGTCTTGCCGCCACCGGAGGGACCGATGAGGACGAGCGACGCGACGTCGCCGGTCTGGAGGTCGAGCCGGTCGAGGACCGGCGGTCCGCCGAAGTGCTGCACGAGGCCGCTGACCGAGACGCGCATACCGTCAGGCCTCGTAGCGGAAGCGCTTCTCGAGCCACCGCGCCAGGGCCGACAGCGGGAGCGTGAGGGCGAGGTAGCCGGCTGCCAGCGGCAGGTAGCTTTCGAGCGTCGAGTAGGTGAACGAATTGACTTCCTGGGCGGCGAGCGTGAATTCCGAGATCGCGATCACCGACAACAGCGACGAATCCTTGACCAGCGACGCCAATTGTCCGGCGATCGGCGGTAGCACCAGCCGCACCGCCTGCGGAAGGATCACCAACCGCAGCGTCTGCCACGGGGTGAGGCCGATCGCCCGGGCGCTGTCGCGCTGCGTGGCGGGGATCGCGGCCAGGCCGCCGCGGATGATCTCCGCCATGTAGGCCCCGGAAAACAGCGCCAGCACGGCGACGCCGACGACGAATCGGTTCTTGATCCCGACGGCGGCGGCGACGACGTAAAACCCGATCAGCAGTTGCACCAAGAGCGGCGTCCCGCGGATCAGTTCGACGTACACGCGCCCCACCGCCTCGACCAGCCGCCAGCGCGACTCACGGCACAGCGCCGCGGCGAGGCCGACGGCGATGCTTCCGACCAGTGCCGCCAGGCTCAGGCCGACGGTGGTCACGAGCCCGCGCACGAGCAACCAGCGATACTGCCAGACGCCGGTCCAGTTCCAGGAATAGTCGCTGCTGGCGAAGGCGGCAGCCAGAAGCAGCGCCAGCGTGACGGCGACGATCGTGTGGGCAAGCCAGCGCGGCATGGCAGGAGCGTACCACGCGGCGGGTGACGCGGGGCGGACGGGGGAGGCGGAGCGTGGCGGCGGTCATGCGCGTGGGCGGCGTGGATTGGCGGTGGTTTCCTGCGGCATGCCCATCGACCACGCAGCGGCATACGCGGCCCAGGCGTTGTCTGGGATCCCCGTGGCGGAGCCCCCGAACAATCCCCTGGTTGCCCCGCTCCCCGTGCCCCCCGAAGAGGACGCAGGTTGGTTCCCGGTCGCCATCCACCGTGCGAACGTGTCCCAGCCGGTGGCCCGACAAAACTCGGCGGCATCGGTCGCGTATGTCGCGAGCAATTTGCTATCGGCGACCGGCGGTACGTAGACCGCGATCCCCCCGCTTGACCGCATGTCAGACGTCCGCGACACGACCATCGCCGACACCGCGTTGACCACGTCGGACGCAGTCGAACGCAATGCCTGCGGCAACGACGGTGTGTTCACGATCCCCGTCATGAAGCTCTTGAGATCGACGGAGACAATGACGTCAGGGAATTGGCTGTAATCCCCGTACTGCGGGCTGCCACTGGCGGCACCGATCAGTAGGTCACGCTCCGGTGCACCCAGTGTGCGAGTTGCCGCCACGAACGCCTTGATCGCTCGGTTGAGGGCGTTGTAGCCAGAGGTGTCGGTTGCCGAAAGAGTGTCAAATCCCGGCCGGACGGCATACTGTTTCTGGTAGCTCTGGACCATTCCTTCAGCAAGCTGCCTTGAGGTGATCGAGGTGGGAGTGGCCGCAAGCCGCGAGTACGCCGTCGTGTAGTCCTGACCAGCCACCAACATGACTTCCTCTGAGGCGACGAACACACCAGCGACGGATGCGCTGATGGCTGTCCCGACCTCTGCCATGGCCATCAAACAGCTGTTGTAGGACAAGACATCGATCTTCGGCATTCCCGATGCGTTGAGTGCAGAGCCGATTTCACCGATCGTCAATGCGTCGTCTTTCGACTCAGGGTCGAACTGCGATCCGAGAAACCCCCCTCCGTGGCCCCACACCTGTAGAACGTAACGCTGGGCCGGCGCCCGCAACATGCCCCACTTCATGAAGTCAACCAGCGTGGTCGGGTCGCCCGTATTGTTGACGGCGGTTGAAAACGGCGGCGCGGGGCGGTCGAAAATGGTGGCGCTTGGTGGTGTCGATCTCCCCTGAGTCCGTGGGGGTGTCGCGGTTGGTTCGATACCCTTTCAGTCCGGCCGTCGTCG
>Ga0194130_10002334_pt1 | contig 27739 bp, 24 predicted proteins | sample TA2KigsurfametaG_FD_160084 | JGI IMG/M metagenome (GOLD analysis project Ga0194130, IMG submission 160084) | Freshwater microbial communities from Lake Tanganyika, Tanzania - TA2015050 Kigoma 12 surface | ecosystem: Environmental > Aquatic > Freshwater > Lake | place: Tanzania: Lake Tanganyika...
ACGTGCCGTTGTGAACTGGCTGGCATCTACGTTCTCGTTTTGCTCAATCAGACGGCTGCGACCCAATCCCATGGGTACAATCGATTCGATCGCTGTCAATACTTTGTACTCATAGGTCTGAGCTACTGAAACGGCCGCGGTCATAAAAAACGCTACAGCCAACAAACTGATTTTTTTCATGGTTTTTAATTTTGGTCAAATATAAGTCAGCGATTTGGATAGCACTCCCCTTTTAGATTTATTAACCCAACACAGAATGGGCGGCCTCCAAGCAATATTCCTTACTTTTGGCGTTAATGCCTAGCATGCGGTTTTATTTTTTGCGGTTTTATTCAGCGGCAGCTGTTCTTTGGTTTTGGGGGACGGCGCTGTACTGCCAAACAGGTTGGCTGCAAGGCGTGGTAACCGACAGCTTGAACCGCCCCATAACTTTGGCCACCGTTGTGCTTGAAAATGGGGCCTATGTTTCTGTGAACGACGATGGGTTTTACCGTATTGAAATGCAGGCAAACCTGCCGCAATTGGTGAGCATCAAGGCCTACAATTACCGGCCTGAAACGTTTCGAATTGCCCTGAAGCCCGGCGAAACCAAACGCAAAGATGTTCAATTGAGCCTGCTGAGTTTGAAGGAATACCGGCTTGAAGAACGGCGCAAGGAAGACTTAAGCATTGTTGAAATTCAGGTTCAGGATGTTCAGGCCATGCCGGTTCCAGGCGATGCCCTTGTGGCCCTGATTCGGCAGCAAGGTATAGGTGTGGCTGCCGGCAACGAATTGTCGTCGGGCTATTCGGTTCGCGGTGGCAACTACGACGAAAACCAGACCTATGTGAACGGCATGGAGGTGTACCGTCCGTTTTTGGCCCGAAGCGGCCAACAAGAAGGTCTTAGCTTCGTGAACCCCGATATGGTGGAATCCATCGAGTTCTCGGCCGGTGGCTTTGAAGCCCGCTTTGGCGATAAAATGAGCTCGGTGCTGAACGTGGCGTACCGCAAACCCACTCTGTTCCGCGCCGATGCCGCCCTGGGTTTTTTGGGCGGTAGCCTGCACGTTGAAGACGCTATTTTTCACAACCGCTTAAAATACAACATTGGCTACCGCTACAAAAGCAACAACTATTTGCTGTCGGGCCTAGATACCCGAGGCGATTACCAGCCCGTTTTTCAGGACGTTCAGGCCTTTGTTGCCTACGACCCCCACGAAAATTGGGAAATCAGCTTTTTTGGCTCCTTTTCTGACAACAATTACCGTGTAATTCCCGACAACCGGCAAACCCAATTTGGACACATTCAAGAGGCCAAACAGCTGAATGTGTACTTCGATGGGCAAGAGTCCACCCGGTTTCAAGTGGGCAGCGGAGCCTTTGCTGTAAAGTGGTCGCCCCTGAACTCGGAACACCGTTTGTATGCCAATGCTTTTCGAACCGTTGAGGAAGAAAATTTTGACGTGCAAGGCCAATATTTCTTAGGTGAAATTGAAAACGATTTGGGCAGTCCTAATTTTGGCGAGGTAGTCAACACCACCGGTTATGGCACCTTTTTAAACCACGCCCGCAACCGAATGGAAGGCAATGTGTGGGCGGCGGGTTATTCGGGCGAACACCGCATCAAGAAAAAACAATTGGAATGGGTTGGACTCTGGGGAGCCGAATACCGCCGAGAATCCATCAAAGACCGCCTAAGCGAATGGAGCCTGCTGGATTCTTCCGGCTATTTGCTTCCTTTCAATGGTCCGGCCGACCTGAATTCCATGGAATTGGACGAGGTCCGAAACACCAACTCAAATCTAGAAAGCCAACGCATTCAAGGCTTTGTTCAAAGCCGCAGCAAATTTCTGCTGCCCGACTCGTCCAGCTTGCTGTTCAGCGCCGGACTCCGAGCACATTGGTGGGATTACAACGGGCAGCTGTTGCTGAGCCCACGGGTTCAACTTGGATTTAGGCCCAATTGGAAAAGCCAGTTCTTGTTCCGAGTTTCAGGAGGTTTGTACTATCAAGCCCCTTTTTACCGGGAGTTGCGCGACTTGGACGGAGTGCTTCAACAGGGTGTTTTGGCTCAGCAATCCTGGCATGCTGTGGCAGGCATGGATTATCAGTTTAAATGGTGGGGTAGGCCGTTTAAACTTACTGCCGAAGCCTATTACAAGCCGCTTTTTGACCTGAATCCATACAAAATCGACAATGTCCGCATCCGCTATTTTGCCAACAACCTGGCTCAAGGCTATGCCGCTGGATTGGACGTAAAATTAAACGGGGAGTTTATTCCTGGTCTAGATTCCTACGTTTCCTTGGGTATTTTAAACACCATGGAAGACATTGTTGGCGATCAGGTCATGGGCCCAGGCGGAGCCCCCGTTGATTACGGTTTTATTCCTAGGCCTACCGACCAGCTGCTGAATGTGGGCATCTTTTTCCAAGATGAATTGCCGGGTTTGGAGCGTTTTCGGGTGCATTTAAATTTACTGTTTGGCAGCCAGCTTCCTTTTGGTCCGCCCAGCGACATTCGGGCTGCCGATACGCTTAGAAGCCCCTTCTACCGCCGAGTTGACATTGGTTTTAGCTTTGTGTTTTTAGAGGCCAACCGTCCAAAAGTGGAACAGAGCCACATTCGCACCTTTTGGGCTTCTATGGAATTTTTTAATCTGCTCGACATCAACAACACCATTTCGTATTTGTGGATTCGCGATGTGTCGGGCCGCCGTTACGCCGTGCCGAATTACCTGACGCCTAGGCTGATTAATCTAAAATTGGTTTTGCAACTCAAGTAGCAGACCACATTCTTCATTTCAAAATCCAACCATCTATCATCGAGGCAGAAATTTAGCGCAGAATGCAGAAATTTTTGCGCAGGCGCTGCGGTCAACTTCGACGCGTTATTGCAAATTAGGGATTATGGCCGGCAAATATTATTGAAGCAGATTCGAGGGAAATCTTCGGCCTATGGCCTATCTTTGAGGGTGATTTTTATAGGAAACTTGCCCTACTCGTTTGCTGAACCGGACCTCACAGCCTGGTTGTCGCCTTTTGGAGACATCAGGGAAATCAACTTGGTTCGGGATCGAATTTCAGGCCGAAGCCGAGGGTTCGCCTTTGTTGCTTTGGGCAGCGAAGGGCAGGAATCGGCGGCCATTGAAGCGCTTGATGGTATGGAAATCCAAGGAAGAAAAATACGAATTAGCAAAAAACAGGATGCATAGAAACGAACGAATTGAAAAGCTAAAGCAGGCTATGGCCAGCCGCATTGTAGTATTGGATGGCGCCATGGGAACCATGATACAGCGTTACAGCTTGCAAGAACAAGATTACCGGGCCGAGCGTTTTGCCGATTGGGAGCATCCGGTAAAAGGAAACAACGAATTGTTGAGTTTAACCCGGCCTGACATAATAACAGAAATACATCGGGCGTATTTTGAGGCTGGGGCCGACATCGCCGAAACCAACACCTTTGGAGCCAACCGCATATCGCAGGCCGATTACCATATGGAGGCCTTATCGGAAGAAATGAATTTGGCCTCAATGGCCTGTGCCCGTGCAGCTGCCGATGCCTGTATGGCCCAGACTTCGGGACGGATTTGTTGGGTGGCCGGAGCCATTGGCCCCACCAACAAAACCGCTTCTTTGTCGCCCGATGTGAACGATCCCGGTTACCGTGCCATTACCTTTGATGAATTGGTAGTGGCTTACCTTGAACAGGCTCGAGCCCTTTGGAAAGCTGGGGCCGATGTGCTGCTGGTTGAAACCATTTTTGACACCTTGAATGCAAAGGCGGCCTTGTATGCCATTCAACAATTAAGGGACGAAACCGGCGAAGCCATTCCCATCATGGTTAGCGGCACCATCACCGATGCCTCGGGCAGAACATTGAGCGGGCAAACCGTAGAAGCATTTATGGTATCGGTGCTTCATGCCGATTTGTTGAGCATCGGCTTGAATTGTGCATTGGGCGCCAAAGACATGGCTCCCTACATTCATGAATTGGCCTTGAAATCGCCCGTGATGGTTACTGCCTATCCAAATGCCGGATTGCCCAACGCCTTTGGAGCCTACGATCAATCGCCCGAGGCCATGGCCGAATTGGTGTCGGAATTTATGAAAAACCGATGGGTTAACCTGATTGGCGGTTGCTGTGGCAGCACCCCCGACCATATTGCGGCCATTGCCCGCGTGGCCAAGGGAGAACGGCCCAGGCCTACCCCTTAAACGACGTAAAAGCCATGATTCGCGGCAGGGATTGACGCAACTACCCCGCAAAGGTGCCGAATCCTGGCCCGCTAGGTGCGGAGGCGACGTGAGGAGCCCCCGCAAACCAGCTGGGCCAGCCTTTCGGCACCTGCGGAGTAGTGCGGAAAGCCCGGCTGCCGCCCCCAATCCAAAATCCCATTTGAATTTCAGCATAAATTAAACGTGTGCATTTAAAAAAAAGAATTGGAATTCTTGCCGACATACTAAAAAAGTCCTACCTTAGATACTGAAAACCAACCACATTCCTATGAACACAAAGCGAATAACCCTAGGCTTGGTTTTTGCCTTTTTTTTGCTGGTATTAACCGCAGCTACCATAGATTTGAACAACCTGTTTAACTACTATGGCCTGCCCATTCCCAATTACATCAATAAGAACAATGCCCCGGCCCCACATCTGGACGACAACATGCGGGCCACCTTGGGCAGGGTGCTTTTTTACGACGCTCGGTTGTCGTCAAACAATGCCGTTTCTTGCGCTTCATGCCACAAACAAGCATTTGCGTTTGGCGATACTGCTTTGCGTTCGGTAGGCCATACGGGCGGTCTCACTGGGCGGCATTCCATGCGCCTAATAAACACCCGTTTTGCTACCGAAACCCGCTTTTTCTGGAACGAACGTGCCAGTACGCTCGACGACCAAACCACTCAGCCCATTCAAGATGCCATTGAAATGGGGTTTTCTGGCCAAAACGGCCAACCGGGCATCGACTCGCTAATTCGAAAACTTGAATCCATTCCAGAATACCCCGCTCTGTTTCAACTGGCTTTTGGCAGCGAGGACATTTCAGAGCTGTACATTCAGCGCGCACTATCCACCTTCTTAAGAAGCATCAGTTCCTTCGACTCAAAGTTTGACCAAGGCATGGCGCAGGCACCGAACATCAATGCGCCCTTTCCCAATTTTACCAACCAAGAAAACAACGGCAAAACTATTTTTCTTAGCCCGCCGCCCGCTGGGGCCGGATGCCAAGGTTGCCACCGCGGACCTGAATTCGACATAGACCCCAATAGCCGCAACAACAACGTTGTTGGAGTTGCGGGTGGCCAACCTGGCCAACTGGACTTGGGTAATACTCGGTCTCCTTCGCTACGCGACATGGTCAATCCTTCGGGGCAGCTGAATGGACCCATGATGCACGATGGAAGTAAAACCACCTTGATGCAGGTGGTTGACCACTACAACCTGATTGTACCTATTCCGGGCAACAACAATTTAGATGGTCGGCTTGCTGGGCCTCAAAACCAAGGCCAAAACCTGAATTTGTCGGTGAACGACAAAAACGCCCTGGTGGCCTTTTTGCGCACCCTAACAGGTTCGGCGGTTTATTCTGCCGAACAGTGGTCAAACCCCTTCGATGTCAACGGGAACATTGATTTTATAGGTCTGCCCTTGTCAACCAATACCAGCAACAGCTTGCAATGGTCGGTATATCCAAACCCGGGAACGCATTGGGTAAAGGTGGAGCTGCCTCAAGGCCTAACGGCATCGCTATCTTTAACGGACGCTCGGGGGCGAACCCTTCGTTCTATTGGCAACAGTTCGGCCTTTTTGCTGGATGTTCAAGATTTGCCTGCAGCCACCTATGTGCTGCGCATACAAGACGAACATGGAAAAAGCTGGGTAAAAAAGTGGATAAAGCAATAATGCGCATTCTTATCTAATTCCATCGGGTTTGGTTACTTTTGAAGCCAAACCAAGCCAGATTGGGAATGAAACATGCTAAAAAAGTAGCCGAGCTTCAGGCAAAGCAAGCCGAAGCCCATTTGGGGGGCGGAGTAGCCCGTCAAGAAGCCCAACATAAAAAAGGCAAACTCACCGCGCGCGAACGCATCGATTTGCTGTTAGACCCGAATTCGTTCGAAGAATTGGGAATGCTGGTTACCCATCGTTCCCGACATTTTGGCCTAGACAAACAGACGTTTTTGGGCGACGGTGTTGTTACCGGTTACGGAACCATTCACGGGCGTCGCGTCTATGTGTTTTCTCAAGATTTTACGGTTTTGGGCGGCTCGCTGGCCGAAGCCCACGCCGAAAAAATTTGCCGGCTTATGGATATGGCCCTGAAAAATGGAGCCCCCGTAGTTGGCCTGAACGATTCGGGAGGTGCCCGCATTCAAGAGGGCGTAGTTTCCTTGGGGGGCTATGCCGATATTTTTTACCGAAACACCAAAGCCTCGGGGGTTATTCCTCAAATTTCAGCCATTTTGGGCCCCTGTGCTGGGGGAGCCGTTTATTCTCCTGCCATTACCGATTTTATTCTAATGGTGGAAGATACCTCGTACATGTTCGTTACGGGCCCCAACGTGGTAAAAACCGTAACCCACGAAGAGGTGAGCAGCGAGGAATTGGGCGGAGCCTCTACCCATGCCACCAAAAGCGGGGTTACGCACTTTACCTGTACTACCGAAACCGATGCCGTTCGGCACATACGTAGGTTGCTGTCGTACCTGCCTCAAAACTGCGAAGAAAAAGCGCCTCATTTGCCTTACCAAGCGGCCGAAGAAAAGCGCCCTGCATTAAACACCATGTTGCCCGAAAACCCCAATCAACCTTACGACATGAAAGAGGTGATTCGGGAAATTCTAGATGCCGATTCCTTTATGGAGGTGCACAAGGATTTTGCCGAAAACATGGTGGTTGGATTTGGTCGCCTTGGGGGCCGAAGCCTAGGCATTGTAGCCAATCAACCTGCCTTTTTGGCGGGTGTGCTCGACATTAAATCCAGCACCAAAGCTGCCCGCTTTGTTCGTTTTTGCGATGCATTCAATATTCCTTTGCTGGTTTTAGAAGACGTTCCGGGCTTTTTGCCAGGTACCGACCAAGAATGGAACGGAATCATCAGCCATGGGGCCAAATTGCTTTATGCTTTCAGTGAAGCAACGGTGCCTCGCATTACCGTTATTACCCGTAAAGCCTATGGCGGAGCCTACGATGTAATGAACTCCAAACACATTGGTGCCGACATGAATTATGCCTGGCCCACCGCCGAAATTGCCGTGATGGGCGCCAAGGGGGCTGCCGAAATTATTTTCCGCAGCGAAATTGCCGCCGCCGAAGACCCACAAGAGAAATGGAAAGAAAAAGAACAGGAATACGCCGAACGCTTTGCCAACCCGTATGAAGCGGCAGCCCGAGGATACGTGGACGAAGTAATACTCCCGGAACAAACCCGCGAAAAACTCCTGCGCGCTTACGACATGCTTTCCAATAAGGTGGAATGGCTCCCCCGTAAAAAACACGGAAACATCCCCCTGTAATGAACATACTTGTGCTGGGCTCTGGCGGCCGCGAAAATGCCCTTGCTTGGAAACTGGCTCAAAGCCCTCGCTGCGACGCACTTATTACCGCCCCCGGAAACGGAGGAAGCCCCAGCGCATTGCCTTTGGACCCCCTTGATTTTGAGGCCATAGCACAGGCGATTCAAACCCACAACATTCAATTGCTGGTGGTAGGTCCTGAACAACCTTTGGCCCATGGCCTAGTGGATTACCTTAAGCATCGAACCGATTTGGGGCCACTCAAAGTAGTTGGTCCCAGCCAAAAGGCGGCCCTGCTCGAATCAAGCAAAGATTTTGCCAAGGGCTTTATGAATCGGCATGGCATTCCAACAGCCGAACACAAAACCATAACCGCAAAAAACCTGGTGGAAGGCTTTCGGTTCATCGATCAACTTCAGGCACCCTATGTGTTGAAAGCCGATGGCTTGGCCGGAGGAAAGGGCGTGTTGATTCTTTCGACCGCCGACGAGGCAAAACGGGAGCTTAGCCTTATGCTTAATCCTCAAAAAAACCGAGGCGAGGCCAGCAAAGTGGTGATTGAAACCTTTTTGCATGGCATGGAATGTTCTGTTTTTGTGCTGACCAATGGGACCGACTATGTGTTTTTGCCTACGGCCAAAGACTACAAAAGGGTGGGCGAGGGCGATACGGGACTCAATACCGGAGGCATGGGCGTTGTGGCGCCATGGCCTGATACCAGCCCCGAATTTTTGAACGAAGTAGCCCAAACCATTGTCGAACCTACCTTAAAGGGCATGAGCACCGAAGGCCAACCCTATACCGGTTTTTTGTACGTTGGCCTCATGGTGGTGCAGGGCAAACCCTACGTTATTGAATACAATTGCCGCATGGGTGATCCCGAAACCCAAGCCGTAATGCCCTTAATAAAAAACGATTTGATTCCCTGGCTTGAAGCTGCCGGCGGCGGCCCTTGGCCAGCAGGTGAATTGGAATGGAATTCGGGCATGGCAAGCACGGTGGTGCTCTGCTCGAAGGGCTATCCCGGCAGCTACGAAACCGGTTTGCCGCTGCGTTTGCCCGAATCGGATTCGGCTTTGGTTTTTCAAGCCGGAACCCGCAAAACCGAAACCCAGTTGCTAAGCCATGGAGGGCGCGTGTTGGCCGTTACCGGATTGGGCGAAACCCTGCCCGAGGCCCTGCAAAATGCCTATGGGTATTTGGATGCCTTAAATTGGTCGGGCGGGTTTTACCGCCGCGACATTGGTTACGAATGGCTCAACAACGAAAGCCGCTGAAAAAAGGCCTGTAGCGCCTCGCCCCGAGCCGAATCGCGGAGCCTACATTGCCAAATTTGTCCGGAAGTTCGAATCTCCACCCGTTGATACCGCTCGCCGGGAACGTCGTGCAAGTTCCAGCCTTGCAGTTCGCCCGGCTCAAACCCGACCTGATAAAACCGCCGCAAACTGCCGTTGATGTGCAGCAACCAGCCATTGGGGCGGCGCTCGGCATTCATTCGAATTCGGGGACCCAAGGGCTCAATAACTTCGGCAACTTCAGCTGGACCTGACAACCAATCCATGCCCGGACTGCCCACCGCCGGACCAAACAGCCTTTCTCGCCAGGAATGTGGAGCCCCATACTTTAAATTGATTTCACGCATTGTGGCTGGTGGATACAAAGAAACATCGTACAACTGCATGGGCTATTGTTTTTGGTGGGCGGGGCGGTTTATGTAGAGTTGGCCTTAGGGCTGAGTATTCAAGGCGGTTTCGATTTGTTTTTAAGGCACAATGTTGAACTCCAACACCGATAAAAGGGTATTGGGCCCCCCTGTCTTTACGGTGGTGCCCGCCGGCAACCACATGGGTAAAATATTGGGTATTGCCGTTCGGTTTGCACATGAGAAATTGCCGCTGGTCCAAGAGTTTGTGCAGTTTGTGCTGGAATAAACGGTTAAATTCTGGTTAGGTAAGTTCTCGATGGTATTTACAATCCGTTTACCATTCACCCAAAAAATAGAAATAAAATAGTTGCCATAAAAACTAGCTGTGGGTTGTACCGACCAGCATTGTGCTGACCTCAATTCATGGGTAGAATTTGCCGATATGTCAACGCACTCATTTGTGCGGCGTTCATTGCCCGAAATGGAATTAATCTTCCAAACCTTGTTCGCCGGCACCGTCTGCAAAGCACTATCCACCAACAACACTTGATTGAACTGCAAATTGCCTTGGGCCGCGCCTATGGAAACCAAGCAAAAAAAGAAAAAACCAAGGACACCTTTTCTCATGTTAGGGAACGTTTGTTTTGTTGCATATTGGGATTAAACCCGACATTGTTTTAAGGAATTGGATTTAATGGGTTGCGTTTATGTTGCCTAAAGCCAACAGAAGCCATGCCGGAATTAAGGCACAATGTTGAACTCCAACACCGACAGCCAGGTGTTTGGCCCACCTGAACGCAAGGTCGCTCCTGCCGGCAACCACATGGGTAAAATGTTGGGGTTGGTGTCCCGATTTGCACAGGTAAAACTAGAACCAGTAGTGTTTCCAGAACAATTTGAAGTTTGATAAAAGGCAGAAGTTGAAGACGGCATTCCTTCTATTGAATTTATAACTCGGTTTCCATTGACCAAAAACAAGGAGATGGAATAATTGCCGATAAAACTTGCCGTGGTTGATGAATACCCACACCGTGCCGACTTCAATTCGTGGTTTGAATTCGCCGAAATATTAACGCACTCGTTCAGCCGGTACTCGCTGCCCGATATGGCCGTGATTTTCCAAGCCTTGTTCGCGGGCACGGTCTGCAAAGCCGTGTCCACCAACAACACCTGATTGAACTGCAAATTGCCTTGGGCCGCAGCCATGGAAACCAAGCAGAGAAACAACAACGCAATCGCACCCTTTTTCATTTTATTTTAAATTAGGTTAGGTTCAAAAATAGAAGTTTAAAAATCCCTTAAAGCTAAAATTATAGTTAAACAAACGAAGGCCAGTCCATTTTTGTAAAAAAGAAAATTACATCAACTTACCGATATGTTAAGGCACAATGTTGAACTCCAACACCGACAATACTGTGTTGGGCCCGCCCGACCTCAAAGTGGTGCCCGCCGGCAACCACATGGGCAAAATGTTGGGGGTGGTAGCTCGGTTTGCGCAAACAAAATTAATGTTGCTCCAATTTCCATTGGTACAATTTGAAACATTATGTAATGTAACCTGAGAAGGCAAGCCCTCCACAGCATTAATGATTCTTTTGTTGTTTACAATGAAAACAGAAACGGAATAGTTGGCAATAAAACTTGCTGAAGTAGTGGCAAACCCACACCGCGCCGACTTCAATTCGTGGTTCGAATTCGCCGAAATATCAACGCACTCGTTCAGCCGGTACTCGCTGCCCGAAACCGCCGTGATTTTCCACACTTTGTTTGCCGGCACCGTCGCCAAGGCGCTGTCCAACAACAGAGCTTGGTTGAACTGCAAATTGCCCTGGGCCTTTCCTTGGTTCAACAAACCGATAAAAAACAATACAAATACCCCCAGTTTCATAGGTAAGAAGTTAAATTAAGCTCTAAATTAAACCATAAACAGCAGGCCGGCCTCCCTATACTTAAATTTAACACCGAATTTCTAAGATTAGGCCCTAAACAGCCCCAATTCCAGCTGCTCTGCCCCAGCTTAATTCACAAACCCCCAAATCAAGCCAAGCTGTATATACCGATCGCGCAAGGGATACCCTGGAACCAACATGTGCGGACTCCCCAACAATCCCTGGGCCGCATTCCGCAGCCGCACAAAAAAATCCACCGATTTTATGCGGCCATGTACATACACATCGGCCAATACAAATCCGCCCCGAACCGCCCCCGAACCCACAAAAAACCGGTCCACCGCCGGCGCGTATTCCAAGGACCTAAATTCCGACACATACGAGGCATCAACCCCCGCCCGAACATGCAGGTTTTTCTTAAACAACTTGGCCTCTACCCCCAAATCCAACTCCCCCAGCAAAAGCGGCAAGGGCAAGCGCTCCGTACTGCTGTAATTTACATTCAAATTTAAGCGGGGCTGAAACACCCCGAATTTCCATTCGCTCCGAATTCCCCCCATAGCCTGCATGGCTGCATCTCCATTTTGAAGCGGCAACAGCTGTTGGTCAAACCACACAAATTGATTCATGCCCCTCCACTCGGCCCAAACCGTTAACCTCAGCTTTTCTTTGTTTCCCTTTTCCAGATTCCGCCCCCAAAACTGGGTGTGGAGCAACAACATCAGATTTGCCCGCTGTTCTTTTTGCTGGTTCTGGGCCCATTGATGAAAATGGGTGTTCATTTCCCGGTCAAAATACGAGGGCTGCCTTAATTCGGCCCCCGCATGCAGGTGCAAATCTACCCCCCTGTAGTCGCCGAATCGACAATGCATGCTGCCCTGGGCCGACACATCGCCTTGCCGGTATCCGCTGAAAAATCCTTGGCCCTGCGCATCAAAGCCAAACCGCCCAGCCTCTAGCCTTAGCCTGCCCCGCACGCTTAAATGATGCCCCGAAATTTCGCTGCCCACAGCCCGAACATAGCTGGTGTCTATGGACTGCAAGGTATCGGTTCCGCTGCCCGCACTGTAGTATTCGTGAACCAGCAAAACCGCCCCCCTGGCTGGTTTTGAAGCATGGGAACCAGCCCAAAACACCCCCGCCTCTTGAACCACATTCTCGCTGTTTCTATAGGCCTGCGCATCGGGCCTGGCAAACAACAACTGCGCATAGTATAGGCTGTCGGGCTGTAAATCGGTATAGGTATCGCTGCTGCGCCTCCACTCAACCCCATGCACCAAACCCAAGGGAAAGGCCTTGCCGCTGCTGTCGGCCTTGGCCTGCCAACGCTGCCCAAACCGAATTCCCGAATGAACTCCTGTACGCCCCGCCGCATTCAACCGCACCGGATAGGTGGCCCGATTTAAGTTGGGAATAAAGCTGTTCCCATTCAACAATCCTCCTTTTATAAAGGTGGAATCGTTGAGCAATCCCCCGTTCTCTTGCCCCGAATAATCGTTGTGGGTCAACACCAAATAGGCTTGATAGCGCTGCGAAGGCGAAGCATACCGCACAAACATGCGCCCATTATGAAACACTTTGTCTTGACACTGATAGGCTCCCTTGGAGTTGATGTGCCGGTAGCTAAACCCGGCATACAAGCCTTTGGCAAAGGCCTGGGCATGGTCGGCCTGAAACCAGTGTTCCTCAAACGAGCCCAATTGATAGGCCAATTCGGTGTACGGCCTGGCCAATTCGCGCAAAGGTGTAGTCTCCGTTAGGTACAAAAACGAATTAAAATGCTGAGGCCCGCTCAGCAATCCAGGCCGATCGCTTTCAGGGTTAGAATACAGCGGATACACCGCGCTGCCTAAATTTCCTAAATTCAAGGGCAAAGACGGGAAATACAAAGCCGCATCAAGCATGGGCATTTGATGCAGCTGATTCGAATAAACAGTCCGGCCAAAGCCCATCTCTCGGCTAAATTCCCAAGGGTAAGAATGAAACCGACGCAAGGAATCGGTTTCGCTGCCCGGCACCCGTATCCCATCTATCAAAATTCCATTGCTTGCGTTATTTAGGCTATCGTTTTGAATCGGAACCGGATTTTGCCCCTGAACAGCCAATCCACACAGGCCCCAAAGGCCAAACACCGCAACCGCTAAACGCAAAACCTGCATAATTCAAAGGTAAGGCTTGAAACGGAACTTCCGAAGGGCCAAGCAATTTCCATGCCTGCCCGGGGTTGCTTCTGTTTGTACCTAAGGTTACCCCTATTTAGCTTCAAAAACCCGTACTTTGGCACCATGCTTGAACTTTTGGGTTGGTTCTCGGCTCTGCTCATTGGAATTTCCTTGGGCCTGATTGGCGGTGGTGGAAGCATTCTTACCATTCCTGTTTTGGTGCATTTGCTGGGGTTCGACATGCTAAGCGCCACCTCGTACAGCTTGTTTATAGTAGGCAGCAGCAGCTTGGTAGGCGGCAGCTTGGCCCTGAAAAAAAGCAGGCCGACCTGCGCATTGCGCTCGCCTTCGGCGCGCCGTCCATCGTTTCGGTTTTTTTAACCCGTTATTGGTTGCTTCCCCTGCTGCCCGAGGCCGTGCTAGGCATAGCCAAAGGCGCTTGGCTCATGGGCTTGTTCGCCCTTTTAATGGTTTTTGCTGCCCGGTCCATGATCCGCGGCAGCAGCGCCAAAGTAGCCGAAACCAGCGGGAACTTCAGCCTTAAAAAGACCGGACTTGTGGTAGCTCAAGGACTGGGCGTCGGGCTTTTAACCGGACTTTTGGGCGCGGGCGGGGGCTTCATTATCATTCCCGTTTTGGTTCAGGTTACGGGTTTGCCCATGAAAAAGGCCATCGGCACAACCTTGGTTATAATTGCGGCCAACAGCTTGATTGGCTTCGGCGGCGACCTATCAAATTTTAGCCCCAACTGGCCTTTTTTGCTGCTGTTCAGCGGACTTTCCATACTGGGCATCTTCATCGGAATCGGCCTAAGCCAGCGCATTCCCGGTGCAAAACTCAAAAGCGCATTCGGCTGGTTTGTCCTGATAATGGGCTTAGGAATGCTTGTAAAACAGGGATTGGAACTTTTGTAAAACAGGGTGTTGATTTGGGCGGTTGCGGGCTTTCACAGGTAGTCCGCGGCCAGGGGCTTTATGCCCAGCGGCTTTGCGGTGGCTCCTAAAGTCGCCTCCGCAGCACGCGGGCATTAAAGCCCCCGGCCTTGCGGGCAACCTTGTTCAATCCCTACCGCAGGCGGCGGGGTAGTTCTTTTAGTTCATAATTTGTACTTCGCCCTCCACTTGCTTCTTTTTGCAATACATCCTTCTTTATTAAATCTTGAATATCTCGAAGAGCCGTATCTTGCGAGCATGTATTGATTTTGCCCCATTTCGAGGTTGTTAACTTTCCATCAAATCCATCAAGAAGCCTATTTATTATTTTTTGTTGCCGATCATTGAGAATTGTGGTGGAATGTATTTTCCAAAATTCTGCTTTATGGAGTATTTTCGACAAGGTCTCATCCGTGGAGTCAATAGCATTTATTAAACATTGCAAAAACCACAAAATCCATTCTGTTATATCTGAATTTCCCTTTTGTGTTTTTTCAAGTTTTTCATAATACAGTTTCCTGTCCACTCTAATTTGCGCCGACATACTGTAGAATCGCCTGATGCTTTTGTCAGAACGTGCCAAAGTCATATCTGTGATTGCTCTTGTAATTCGCCCGTTTCCATCGTCAAATGGATGAATTGTAACGAACCATAAATGAGCAATAGCGGCTTTTAGAACCAAATCTGTTTCTTTCTCGTTTTCAAACCATTCAAAGAATTTTTTCATTTCTGGTTCTATCCTGTCTGAGCTTGGAGCTTGATAGTGAACTTTTTCTTTTCCCATAGGTCCAGATACAACTTGCATTGGACCAATCGTGTCTTTTCTCCAGTCTGCAACGGTTAATTTAATTAGATTGCTCCAACCGGAGGGGAACAACGCGGCATGCCAACCAAACAATCTGTCTTTAGTTAAAGGCAATTCATACCTCTGTGTAGCATCAAGCATCATTTCAACGATTCCGTCAACATGGCGTTCCGATTCCACTGCCCCAGCAATGTCAATTCCTAGTCGACGAGCGATGGAGGAACGTACTTGTTCAATTTCTAAAAACTCACCTTCAATCTCAGATGATTTTATAACATCCAAAGTAAGCGTATTCAAAACCGCTTCATTCTGCAAATCAAAACCCAGTGATTCCATTTTACCAAGAATTCTGCCCTGTTGATTTCTAGCTTCACCAAGTTTTATCATCACTTTTTTAGTATCCCAAGTGAAGTCGGTCCAATTCTCTTTTTCGTGGATATAAATTTTCATTCTCCGCAATTTATGCGTCAAATATACGCATTATTCTCCGCAAATAAAACTTTCTCCGCATAATATGCTTAGATTAAAGCGGTTAATCTCCGCACTGTCGTTTTTTTAGCTTGGAGGCACATGTTGTCCCGATGCGACAATGTTTCCCCGAATAGGTCAATCCGACAAACCTCATTATCGGCATCGACATGCGCATCCAGGCAATACATCTCCCACTGATTTCGGGGTTTTCCTTGGATATATTTCATAAATAAAAACACCGATTTTCAGGGAAAACCATTAATAAACAGCCTGAGATTTATTAACAATTGCAATGTTTAATTGGGGTGTTGTTATGCGGCCTGACGTTTGAGGCTAAAAGCTGGCGGGCATTTACTCACAAAATAATTAATTTAAAAGGTGTTCGTGAGGGCTTCGCCGTTCTGAGCACTTCATTGTCAACCTGCAATAAAGTTTAAAGATGTACTGCCCTTCAAAATGGCACTATCAGCCCGCTTGATTTTAGCCTTTGTTAGCGTTTCGTTGTTTTTATCTTTTAATCATTTTCTTCATAGTAATAGGAATAGTCAATACCTTTCATAAACATTTCACGATCATTTATTTTGGTAGTGAGTGCACTATTCAATAAAGTCTTTAGAGTATAACTTTTTGTTGGACTTAGCATCATTGCATTCATATAGTCACGTTTACTTATTTTACTCCAATCAACGCACTTTTTTAGGCGTTTTTTTAGCATCAGATCCAACCATATTCGTGTGCTTCTGCCATTACCTTCCATAAAAGGGTGTGCAATGTTCATTTCTACATATTTGTTTACAATTTCCTCAAATGTAGTTTCGGGCATTGATTCTATTTGCTTTAATGTCTCACCCAAAAAGCGTGATACGGCAAATTGAAAACCGCCTTTTGAAATGTTTTTCTGCCGGATTTGTCCTGCAAAATCATACAAGCCGCCAAACAGGTAAGCGTGTATTTGTTGCAAACCTTTAGTTGTACCAACTTCAATACTCTTGATGAAAGAACTTTCAAACAAGGCATAGGCTTTTGTTTTACTTTTACCATCTATACTTTCGTCACTGAATGTGAACCAGTCAATAAATCGGTTTGCCTTTTTGCCCGGAAATTCTTTTCCCAAGGCAATAATACCGTTGTAGTCCAGCATGTCGGTTAAATACCGTTTGCCATCACTTGCCAAAAGTTTCAGTTGGGTAGTGGTGCTAACCAACTTGCTGTTTTCTTTCTTCAACTTGGCTTTAAGGTATTTCCAATAGTTGCGAGTTTTGGTGTAGTTGTCTTGGTCAGTTAACACTGCCACAACATCTAGCACACTAAAAAGCCACTTGGCGTTTTGCTCGTCCCAAATGGCTCGTACTTCGCGGTCGTCAAAAAAGCGTATGGATATTTGAGCATTACTCATATGGTATATTTCAGCTACTCTGCCAATCTATAATTTATGTCAAAAGTTACAAAATTTTAATCTCATGGTGCTATTTGCTTTGCTATCTAACAATGAAGGCTAACGTTTGTCAAATAGACCCAAGCGGGCTTTTGAAACATCCTGTGGCTATAAACCCAAATGTTTATTTAAAGATAAATGATTATTAGCGAGGTGCAAAATAAAATTCGCGAAGCGGCAACTGCTTCGCACCGAGCGATGACCGAGTCCGTCCGCTTGGGTTTATTTGCTGTTAGGTGCTGGCCTTCTTATAAAATGTCATGCCGTCATAAATATTTGTTAAAAAGTTCTCAATTTGAGAACCTAATTTTATGTTTGTCGTACAATATATACTAACCGAACATTAAAGCCATGGTAAAAAGAAAATGCACGTAATTTCACGTCTAATGCTTATTAAATTCTGGAAGAAACACCCGGATGCTGAGACACCACTTCGAGTTTGGTTCAAAAAAGTTGAACAAGCCAAGTGGAGGAGTGTCAATGAACTCAAAGCTGAGTTTTCAACTGCTGATTATGTTGGAAATGATAGAGTTGTATTTGATATTAAAGGAAATAAATACCGCATTGTTGTCCTTGTGTTTTTTGCTGGGCAGAAAATGTTCATACGGTTTGTAGGCACACTTGCAGAGTATACTAAAATTGATGCGAAAAAAGCCTGATGACACAACCAATAAAAGCCAATTGAAGAAACAAACAGAAAACAATACAATTAACCATTCAACTCCTCGAAAATGAAAAATGTTAAACCAGTACGCACAAAAGCAGATTATAAAGCTGCTCTAGAAAGGATTGAGGAATTAATAGCCCTTAATCCTAAAAAAGGAACAATGGCTTACGACGAACTCGATGTAATCGGTACGCTCGTGTCTGCATATGAAGATTTACATTATCCAATTGAAGCCCCTGACCCAGTAGAGGCTGTAAAGTATATGATGGAACAGGAAGGTTTAAAACCAAAGGATCTCATAATTTACTTCGGTAGTAAAGGGAATGTCTCCGAATTTTTTAGTCGTAAAAGAGGATTGTCTTTGCGCGTCATTAAAGCACTTCATGATGATTTTAATCTTCCTTATGAAGTTCTGATCGCTTAAAATAACGTTTTTGTATAATTTAAAGTCCCGATGTAAAGTCGGGATTTTTTGTTTTCTGTTCGTCCCCAGGATTGCACCTAACGGTTTCGCAGTAGGCGATGTGGCGCTTTCTCTCGAGTATGTTCGGGCGCCATTTTGCTGACTGCGTGTTAGGTGGCGTTTATTTTCTATACGAGGCTTATATCTGCTAGTTCCTTACCGATACTTTGAATACCTCTGATTATCTTATCCGTTTGTCTGGAAGATGGATGTTTTTTTCCTCGCACGTATTGAGATAAAAGTGTTGGGTTCATTCCGATTCTCTTAGCCAAGAAGTTCGCGTTCAAAACCTTATAGTATTGAAAAAACTGTTGTAAATCCAAATTTAGTTTTAGATTTTCAGCGGTTACTTCATATCCCAACTCTTCATAAGCCAAATTTAGCGCTTCAATTAAATTTGCGTAAAGTTCTGGAATATCTTTACCAGTTGTGAAGACACTCATATCTTCAGTATAAGCTGAGTAGCCAGTGTCTGTTTTTTCAACTGTGATGTCTATTTTTTTCTTCAAATTTTTCATGGCTCTAAATTTTAATTCCTGCTTGTTTGAAAAGTTTTATCTCTAAACCTTTACCTATATTCTTGGCTACCGTGATTCGGAAAAATTATAACCCCATCTTTTGATTTATGTTTGAGTTTAACATGAGATCCTTTCTGTGAAACGGGGTGCCATCCATCTTTCTGAAGTATTCGATAAGCCTCAGAGCATTTCATAAGCAAAGGTAAATTATTATTTACTTTTATGCAATTTTTACGCCATGTTTTTATGACACTTAACGTCGGTTCGTCTAACAACCCCATCTCAACCCCAATTCCCAGTCTAAATTACCCATTTTATTCGCTACGGTAACCCAAAACAAAAAGGCAAGAAAATTCCCTGCGCCAAATCGCAACGAAATCTAAGACTAAAAATGGCCTTAAAGGGCTGCTGAGAGGTCGAAAAAGAGGGCCCAATGCCTTTAGGTAGGCTTTGTGGCACGTGGGCATAATACAGGGAGCAGCGGCTTTCGCAACGCGGTTTTAACGCGCATGGATTAGGGTCGGAGCTGAAAACTTGTTATTGTTTCGTTAAGAATTTTGCTCAGGTTTTTTTGACATCGTACATTCGTAGCTATGAAAATACTATTGTGGACCTCGCGCCTGATTGTAGGCACCATTTTCATTTTGTCGGGCTTGATTAAGGCCAACGACCCCCATGGATTTTCGTACAAACTGCGGGAGTATTTTGAGGTTTTCGCCCACGACCTTACCCATAAAACAGAAATGGTTTTAACCGAAGACGGGGAAAAAATGGAAAACGAGCCCTGCGCCAAAGCCTTTAAAGATGCCCTCTATTCCAAAGAAGAGGTGCGCATGGAGGAATCGGAATACGCCGCAGGGGTGCCCTTTTTGTTGACCGTGTTTTCGCTGTTCCAGAAAAACGCGCTGGCCTTGGCCATTTTCATTTGTGTGCTCGAAATTGCCTTGGGCTTGGCCCTGCTGCACGGGGTGTATTTGCGGTGGAGCGCTTGGTTGCTGCTGCTGCTCACCGTTTTCTTCTCCTTCCTTACCTTTTATTCGGCGTACTTTGAAAAAGTAACCGATTGCGGCTGCTTTGGCGATGCCCTGAAACTGACGCCCTGGCAGTCCTTTTACAAGGACATCTTTTTGCTGGTCTTTATTTTACCCTTGTTTATTAAGCAGTCGACTTTGGCCAAGGCAAAAGAAGGCAACGCTTCACGCCTTGCTATGCTGTCGGCCTCGGCCTTAGGAATGGCAGCCCTGTGTGGATTGCAGTTCGATTGGTGGCTGCCCGCCGTTTTGTTGGGCGTATTTCATTTGATGTTTGAAGCCAGCAGGGCCTGGAAACCGAAAAATGGGGCGCATTGGGGCATGATCGCTGCCTTGGTGCTTTCTACGGGATTTTCTCTTTACTGCTCTGCCTACGAACCCCTGAAAGATTACCGCGCTTGGGCCATTGGAAAAGACATTCGCGAAGGCGCCGACGAAACTACCGACCGGGTTGCCGTTCAAATGGTGTACATTCGCAAAAGCGATTGCCTTGAAGTGCGGCAACCCACCGACAATTGGGATTGGTTTGATTCGACCTTCGAGGCCAACCATTTGTTTTGGAAGCAAGACCAAACCGTACTTGAAAAAGGAAAAGAGCCGGGCATTAAAGACATTACCCTGCGCGACCCCTACACCGGCGAAGAATTCCGCGACAGCCTTTTTAATTCAAAAGGATTTGTGCTGCTGGGCGTGTTTAATCACCTGACCGAAGCCTCTGAATCGGTTATCGAAGCTCAAAAAGCCTTGATTCCTGTGGCACGAAACAGCGGTGTGCTCTATTTGTTGGCGGCTCCAGAATTTGACGAGGTGTTGAATGAGTATAAAAACGAGAATCAAGTGGACATTCCCGTTTGCTTTAACGACGAAAAAGCCTTGAAAACCATTTTGCGCAGCAACGGAGGATTGGTGTTGATTCAAAACGGCAAGGTGGTTGGAAAATGGGCGGCCCGCAGCCTCCCTTCGCCCGAAGCCTTAACCAGTTTGCTGCAACGTTGAAACGCATCGCCGGCATATTCGGTAAAAGCCTATTGTATGCCTTAGGAAGTGCTGTCTTGCTTTCCTTTTTGTTTTTTGGACTGCTGAACAGCCGCGATCAAGCAGTATATGAATTGGCAGGACAGCAAACCGATTCGGTTACCATTGCCGCCCTAAAAAAGGAAATGCGCATGGATTTGCCTCTTTGGAAACAGGTGGTTTGGTACGTGAACGACCTAAGCCCTGTGGGACTTCAGTGCGGTACCGGCCAAACCTGTTCCTGGAGTTTAAAGTGGCCGTCCTTAGGAAAAAGCTACCAAACCGGCCGGCAGGTGGGCGACATTATTGCTTCGGCTTTTCCGGCCACCCTAATCTTGGCATTGGCTTCGATGCTGATGGCGGGGCTGCTGGGCATTTCATTGGGTTATGTGGCGGCCCGAAACCAAAACAAATGGTGGGAAAAAGGGTTGCTTGGCTTAAGTACGGCGGGCATGGCTCTGCCCAGTTTTTTTTCGGCCATCTTGGTGGCCTGGCTGTTTGGATATGTGCTAAAGGAGTTTACAGGCTTGCCGCCTTGGGGCAGTTTGTACAGCATTGACAACCTAACCGGAGAACGGCATTTGGCTCTGCAACACCTATTGCTGCCCGCCATTACCTTGGGAATTCGGCCCTTGTCGGTAATGCTGCAAATGACCAAAAACACCTTGCTTTCCAATAGGTCGGTTCTGTTTATTCGCACAGCCGAAGCCAAGGGTTTAACTCAAGGTCGAGTTTGGTTTGTGCATTTGTTGCGGGCCTCGCTGGGGCCAGTTTGGACCTCGTTTACCGGTTGGTTTGGCAGTTTGCTTGCCGGTGCCGTTTTTGTGGAATACATTTTTGGCTGGAAAGGAATTGGAAGGGAATTGGTGGTGGGCATTCAAACCATGGATTATCCGGTGGTGATGGGTTGCATTGTTACCACATCGGCTTTGTTTGCTGTGCTGAATGGCCTTGCCGATTTGGGACATGAATGGCTGGACCCGCAGCGGCGTAAGTAGAGACGCCATATTTTGCGTCTATACCCCCAGCGGTTCTACCGTCCTTTTAAACTCCGAACCGCAGGCAAAAAAATGCCGTGCATGGCATCGAATTGGATTTTCACCTTTTCTAAAAATTCGGGGCTGGCCAGGCGCTTAATTTCATCGGTGTCGGCAGCCATTTCGGTGGTGAATTTGTACACCTGCTCGTAAGGGCCCGCCTCGATGCGCAGCAGCCATTTGTCGTTCATTTTTAGAATGGAAATTCGGTATTCAGCGTGGGGAATGGTGTCAACGATTCTCATACAACAGGGTTAAATTCAAGCAAAGCCCGGTACAGTTTGTTGGTGGGCAATCCCATTATGGTGTAAAAATCTCCTTCAATGCGTTCGATGCAAGCCATGCCAAACCATTCTTGGATTCCATAGGCTCCGGCTTTGTCAAAGGGCTGGGCGGCATCCACATAGTATTCAATTTCAGCCAGGTTCAAGCTACGTACGCTGACCTTTGCCGTATCGGTAAAGCTATGCAATCCGCTTTTGTGGCCCAAACAAACGGCGGTACTTACCTGATGGGTTTGTCCTTGCAAGGCCATCAGCATGTCTATGGCCTGCTGCCGATCGGCAGGTTTCCCAAACAGGGTGTTGTCTTTCCAAACCACAGTATCGGCCGTTATGATTAGTAGCTTTGGGTCGGCATCAAGCACATCTTGAAAAGCCTGGGCTTTGCTTCGGCACAGCCATTCTGCCACTTCGTTCACGGGCATAGCAGGCAAATTTTCTTCGTCGATGGGGCGCACCAAAACCTGGAAGCCAAATCCCAATTGCTGCAGCAGTTCTTGGCGGCGGGGCGAGGCAGAACCCAAAACCAAGGAAAAGGGAAAAGAGGACAGGGCGGGGTTTTTCATGGCATTAAGGCAATACATAGCAAAGGTACAGCACCAGCAGCCCCAACAACATAAAGGCCTTTAGCAGGAACGACAGCCGTTTGTAGTTTCGGTCAAACAAAACAAAGGGCAAAGGCAAAACAAAGGCCAGTCCAAAAATGACGGGCGATTTTTCGCTGCGCCAAAGCAAATCCGACAAGGCCGCCAGGCCCAACAACGAAAGAGCGGCCAACAGGCGGTACAACCAAACCGGAGGCAAGGAATACCGAAGGGGTTTGTGCTTTGCATCGCCGGCTTGGTCTTGCAGGCTTTTTACCAACTCTCGAGCAAAATGCACAAGAGCTACGGCGGTGTAGGCCCATATTTTTTGCTGAAATGCAAGGGGGCCTGTATGAATCAACAAAAACAAGCAGAATCCCATAATGCCTGCCAGCCAAGCATTGCCCAGAAGCGGAAAATATTGAAGCCTAGAATTGTAAAGCCAAAGAGCCAGAGCAACAGCCACCAAACCCAACACATGGGCTGTGGAATCAAGCATGCCCAGAAAAATCAGGAACATTGCCAAAGCCAACAACAAAAGAAGAACGCCCAAGCGGCGGTTTTCTTTGCTTTGAAAGGGATTGGTGTTTGGGCGGTTTAGGGCATCGGCCCGAAAATCGCCCAGGTCGTTGTGCAGGTTGCCCATAAGCATTAACATCAGTAGGCCCGCGAACAAAGGACTGCCCAGCTGGGAAGGCGAAACAATCCAAGCCGTAAGGGCCAAAAAACCAAGGTTGATGGGCCTAAGGCTCGAAATCCAGGGAAGTGGGGGGAATAATTTCATGGGTTTGCCTTCACAAAGAAACAAAGATAAAAGACTTGTGCGGCCGCGGGCGGGATTGAAGAGGCTAGCACGCAACGGCAAGGGGCCGGGCGGCGCGCGCAAAAAAGAGCGACCTTGGGAGCTCCTTTTTTGCCGCTGCCGCCGGGCCCCTTGACGGCGGACTAGCCCTGAAAGCCCGTAACCCGCCCCCCAAAAAAACCAGAACCGTACACCTAAAGTAAATTCGCTATCTTGCACGGAAATTTACACATCAACTACCATGAATACGCGTTTTGCAAAGTTTAGTATTGCTTTATTTTATGCCCTTTTGTTGGCCGTTTTGCCGCTTTCGGCGCAGACCGATACGCCCCCCAAAGATTGGTTTCATTTGAACCAAGAAGCCGATGGATATGCCGGGGTTAGTTCGAAAAAGGCCTATGAATTCTTAAAAAATAAAAAAAGCCGTACCGTTGTGGTGGCTGTCATCGACTCGGGCGTGGACATTGAGCACGAAGATTTGAAAGGGGTGATTTGGGTGAATCCCGGCGAAATTCCAGGAAACGGTAAGGACGACGACAACAACGGCTATGTGGACGATGTGAACGGTTGGAATTTTATTGGCGGCAAGGATGGTTCTCAAATCAACCAAGATGCCTTGGAAATGACCCGCATTGTGGCAGCTTACGGCCCTGCATTTGAAGGGAAAACCGAGAAAACCGTAGCCAAAGCCGATTTGGCTAATTTTAAAAAATACAGCGCCGCCAAAGCCGTTTTAGATGCCGATTTGGCAGAAGCTCAGGGCGGTTTAAAGCAGTACCAAGGCATTGCCGATATGCTAGACAAGGTTTTGGCCGAGGCCAAAAGCCAAGGCATTGATGAAATCAAAGGCTCAAACCTTGCCTCTTTGGCCGTGGCCGAAGGCAGCGAGGTGGCGGAAGCCATGGGAATGGTGAAAATGATTGCTACACGAAATCCCGATGTTCCCCTGGCCGATATTCGCCGCAGCTTAGACCAGGCATTAGACTATTTTGGAGGACAGGTGAACTTCCATTTAAACGTAAATTTTGACCCCCGCGCTATTGTGGGCGACAACTATGCCAACAGCGACGAACGCTTTTATGGAAACAACCTGGTGGAAGGTCCCGATGCATTCCATGGCACCCACGTAGCGGGCATTATTGCCGCCGTACGCAACAACGGAATTGGTATGGACGGCATTGCCGACAACGTGCGTATCATGGTTTTGCGTGCCGTACCCGATGGCGATGAGCGCGACAAAGACGTTGCCAACTCCATTCGCTACGCCGCCGACAACGGAGCGAACATCATCAACATGAGCTTTGGAAAAGGATTTTCGTGGGACAAAAAAGTGGTGGACGATGCCGTGGCCTATGCCACCGCCAAAGGAGTTTTGCTGGTGCATGCCGCCGGCAACGAGTCCATCAACGTGGACAAAGAAGACCGCTTCCCAACCAAATACTATCAATCCGGTGGTGCCAGCAGCACCTGGTTCAACATCGGAGCTGGTTCCTGGAAAAAGGCCCCAAAGCAAGTCGGCGGTTTTTCAAACTACGGCAAAAAGAACGTGGACCTGTTCTCGCCCGGAGTAGCCATTTACAGCACCATTCCCGACAGCAAGTACGATAACGCACAGGGAACCAGCATGGCGGCCCCCGCGGCGGCTGGTGTTGCGGCAGTGCTGATGAGCTATTATCCGAAGATGACGGCTCAAGATGTGATTTCAGTCCTGATGAAATCGGCGGTAAAAACCAAAGAAAAAGTGGTGCTTCCTGGCGACGAAAAAACAGTGAAATTTAGCAGCTTGTCGAAATCAGGCGGACGCATCGACCTGCATCGGGCAGTGCTAATGGCCGACAAAACATTTCAATAATTTCAACGATAGCCCTGAGGGATGCAGGAGCGAAGCCGTTGGATTTTAACCCTTTTTTTGGCATTGATGGGCCCCTTGGGTCTAGTAAGCCAAGCGTTGGTTTCGGGCAAAATCGTGGACGAGCGCACCGCGGCACCCCTGCCTTTTGCTTCGGTGGTGATACAAGGGAGTGGAAAAGGCGTGGCGGCCGATATTGATGGGCGGTTTCAATTAAATTTGCCCAGCGGCAGCAAATACCTGGTGTTTTCGTGCATTGGCTACATCAGCGATACCATTCTGGTAGAAGGTTCTGCCCCATTGCGTGTAGCCCTTAAGGCCTCGTCGGTGCGCTTAAACGAGGTCAAGTACCTGGCCGAGATGTCGGAAGCCGAACGCTGGGTGCGCAAAATATTGGCCAAACGCGACAGCTTAAATCCCTTGTCGCTGCCCAAATGGAAAGCCACCGTATATCAACGCATTAGTTTAAGCCCGCAAGCCGATAGCCTGTTGGCCATGACCGACAGCCTGCGGATGAAAAAGCCCGACAGCGCACTGCTTGAAGTCAAAAACATGGCCGAAAAGCAGTATTTCTTTTTAAATGAATCGGTGATAGAACGCCGGTATTTAAAACCCGGGCGCTTTCAAGAAACCATCAAAGCCAGCCGCACCTCGGGGCTACAAAATCCAATCATTTCAACCCTGACCACCCAAATGCAAAGCTTGTCTTTTTACGAAGACCGCTTTGAAATCTTGGGCGTATCGTACCAAAACCCCATCAGCAAAGAGGGCCTAGGAATGTACTATTACGATATTGCCGACACCTTGGTTCAGGGAATCGACACCCTGCTTTTGATTCAATATTATCCCTTAAAGTCCAAAAACCCCCGAGGCATTCAAGGGCAATTGTTCATCAATGCCAGTCAGGTGGCGCTGCAAAGCGCCGTAGCCTCGCCGGTCGATTCAACCGGAAATCGGGTGGCCATTGTTCAGCGCTATGAGCCTTGCGACAGCCTGGCTTGGTTCCCTGTACAGCAGCAATTGGACCTGCATTTGCGCAGCGCCAGCATCAACGGAGTCCCTATGGTGGTGCAAGCCAGAACCTATTTAAGAAACATAGAACGCAAAGAGCGGATTCGGCCTTCTGATTTTAGTGCCATGGCGGTGGAGCTAGATGAACAATGGGAAAAAAACAGCGAAGGATTGCTGAACACCTTTGGAGGAGAAGAGCGGGAGAGCAAAGATTCCCTAACCTACCATGTGATGGACAGCGTGGGCAAAGAAATGAAGTTAGACAAGCGTTTGAAGGGATTGGAGGCGCTGGTTACCGGAAGATTCAGGACAGGGATTGTTGATTGGAATTTGAATGAATTGATGCGGGCAAACCAATACGAAGGGTTTCGGTTGGGGCTGGGTTTGCAAAGCAACGAACGGTTGATTTCGTGGTGGCAAGTGGGGGGCTATGTGGCCTATGGGTTTAAAGACATGGCCTTGAAATGGGGCGTGTTTTCAGAATGGCCCTTGCACCGAAAATCGGCCACCAAACTTCGGCTGGGTTATCGGCAAGATGTAATTGAGCGGGCGGCCACCGACATGGCCATTGTGCCGCCTCTGCAATTGAACGATTTAAACAGGCAGTTGGCGGTTTCGGTGTTCGACAGCATACAAGAAACCCGAATAAGTTTGGAAAGCAGTCCGGTGGCGAATGTGCAGATTCAGGTGTATGGTCAGCACCGCTGGCAAAACCCCACCGATGGATACCGGTATGCCCAAGGCACCGATAGCCTTAGGCGGTTCAATTTGACCGAAGTAGGTTTGAGTCTGCGTTGGGGTTTGGGCGAAAAGTACATACCGTTTGGCGGAACCCGCTTGGCCTTGTCCACCGACAAGCCCGTATTGTGGTTTCAGGTGGGTCGGGGAATTTCCTGGCCCGTGGGCGGACAGGAATACACCCGGATTCAGCTGAAAGTCGAAGAAAAGTACAGCTGGAAAAAATGGGGGCGCATTCAAGCAACCTTAATGGCGGGTTGGGTTCCGGAGCGGGCTCCTGCTCAAGTATTGTTTAATGGTCGGGGAAGTTATACCGATTTTTCGTTGGTAAGCCGGAACGCCTTTGAAACCATGATGCCGGCTGAATTTATTGGGAATTACTATGTGTATGGGTTTATCAACCATACCTTCCCGAATTGGGTAAAGTGGAAAAAAGTGTTTAGGCCGAATTTGTCTTTGTTCCACAACATGGGTTGGGGTGGTTGGTCAAACAGAGAGGGGCATGCGGGTTTGTTGGGTGCAACCTTAGAGCGGGGGTATTTTGAATCGGGTTTGAGCGTTGACAACCTATTGGTGTTGAACAATTCCGGATTTGGAGTTGGGGTGTTTTATCGGTATGGGCCGAATGCTTTGGTTGGGGGGCCGGGCAATAACCTGTTTGTAAAAATGAGCATTTCGTTTTTGTTTTAGGGGCTTGGATTGTGGGGATAAACCGCTGGGGCGGCGACACTGGCGCAAGGCAATTAGGCCGCAGCTAGCTTAGCCACGAATGCACGAATGGTATGTTTTTGAGGTTAGATTGGCCTGGTATTCATAATGGGTTATTGTTGGAATTGCGTTGTAAGCGGGTAGCCACGAATGCACGAATGGTATGTTTTGGGGCTAGATTGGCGTGGTATTCATAA
>Ga0194130_10002335_pt1 | contig 27733 bp, 50 predicted proteins | sample TA2KigsurfametaG_FD_160084 | JGI IMG/M metagenome (GOLD analysis project Ga0194130, IMG submission 160084) | Freshwater microbial communities from Lake Tanganyika, Tanzania - TA2015050 Kigoma 12 surface | ecosystem: Environmental > Aquatic > Freshwater > Lake | place: Tanzania: Lake Tanganyika...
TGTGATTATCATAAGTCCAAAGAGTATTGATGCGAAAACTAAATCATTCATATTTTAAGATTTCAAAGAATTATTAATATCCTCCACTGTCACAAGAAATAAATAACTTAAAACCATTATAAATAAAAATTTAAAAAGTCCTACTCCTATCATAACTTAATCTTTGTCATATAAAGAATCAACCAATACGTAACTAAACACCAAGATACCAATAGGTATGTTCACAGAATACCCCATGGAAACCGATAAACCCAAACCAAGAATTAACCTTATGGATTTTAATGCGTCTTTTATTGTTTTTTTATACCAATAGATGAAATAGTTTCTCATTTCAGATATATTTTTAATCTATCAAACATGTATTTTATATTGTGCCATTCACATAATAGGTAAATAAATGAGGGATGTCTCTCTCCACATAATCCCAAAAGGTGTTCAATTTCGTGAATCATTTATGAGTAAATATAGACATTTTTTTTGAATAAATAAAATCTTTCTTTAAGATAAAGATTCAATCTTATTTAGAACAGATACAACAAAAGGGGAACCTTGCCCCATATAATTTGTAAGGTCATCGACCACACCAAAAACATTGGAGTCCTTGTTTCCCGCCTCATCCAATCCTGCAAATAATCCGTAAATAAATGTAGGTAAAATATTTGAAACCCTACCATTAATAAGAACTTTATTCTTTTTGGTTAAGAGTTTAAATCCTTGTTTTTTTAAAAACCCTAAGGTTCCCCAAAATGAATCAATACTTTTATTTGCTGAAGGGACAATTATAGATGAGATATATTTTTGAGTTTGTTTAGACGCTTTATCCGATGTCTTTGAATCATTATCAATATATGGTTTCAAACCATATAATGCATCAAACAAAGGTTTACCATGATCTTTTGCTAATTCTGGGTTAATCTTATCATATTTTTGTAGAGAGGATAAAAATCGTCCTTTCCCTATTTCAAATGCTGTATTCCATTTTGCTTGATCCATATTCTATATTGTTATAACCACCCACTCAATGTTTCCGTTTTTACCCTTTTTAATTTCTCTCATGGATGGGTTTTGGGATTTTATTCCGGGTAATCTATTTTCCAATTGTCCTCTGTCATCATATATTAATGATATTACCTGAATCTTGGTATCACCAGAAGAATATGAGACCTCAAAATTATCCATATCAACCTCAATACTGTTTGGGTCAATTGATATATTCCTTGTCTTGGACAATAAATTATTTCTAAGGTCTTTATAATCCCGTCCCCCTAACGTTATACGATTATCTTTGGTTGAGGAACTTGATAACTTACCATAAACAGATGACATCCAATCTTTTTTGATTGTGTCCCAATCTTCACCTTTCATAAGTCTTTCAAATGCAGTGGGTCTGTACTTCCAAACGTTTTTGTAGTTATTTGAGTTGGCACTTGAGGTTACGGAGTATTGATTATCCAATACTTTTTTATAGTTATCGTAGTAGCTATCAATATTTCCACTATCAATGGTGGATTTAATTAGTTTAATTGCGTTTTGTACATTAGGGTCGGTAAGAGGTTTTGAACTAATAGATGAACGTTGAGTATTTGAATTGATTGCTTGAGCTAGTCCTGCAATCCACCACATTCTCATTCCATTTTTTCCTGAATCGTGTTGATACATGTATTGATAAATCATACCACGTAAATAGGGACCAATCTTACTCCAATAATTTAAACCTATTGTACCTTGAATATATGAGGAGATTTGACCATCCACTTCTTTACCATTAAGAGGTTGTCCTATTATTTTACCAGTATCGTCTGTATATGAGAAAGTACTTTCAATATCACTGATGGCACTATATACATTATTTGGAACCAATCCACCAGCTTGTTCTGAAATCAATCCCATCACTTGCTTTATCCTTTGTATATTCTCTTGTAAATTCACAGTATATAAATATTAATTAAATTTAAACTCACGAAGGCCGACCGTTAGGGAGGCCCGTATATTCTATTTAGGTACCGGTAACACCCCTAATTTTTTCCGTTTAATTACCCCGTAATTCCATATAAATTCTCCCTGTTTTCGGATATATTTGTCGTAGTGAATTTATATATGAACATAACCATATAAATTCCCATAATTACCGATTAGATATATATCAGACACAATATGTGGATAAAGTGGGGAAAAGTGGTAATTAGTGGAGATTGTCCCCTGCGTCAATTAAGACACACATTATAAAAATTTCTATGCATAACTGTTATTGCGGGGTCCTTCGGACCCCTTCAGGTATGACAAATAGTCCGAAATATTTATGTATATATAATATCTTTTATGTGTAAAATACTGTAGGTCATACATTTAATTTTTACTTAACATAATCGTAGTTATAAGAAAAAAAATTGTACCCCCCACAGGTCATACACGTGTGGTCATACATATAAGTTGTCATACATCCCCTGAAGGGCGACCGACAGGTCGCCCGTAATACATATGCCAACCAAAATTTAATTGTTTTAACAACTATCGCTAACTATTGCTATTCGAAATTTGGTTGGCAAGAATACGTGGGAAGAATGTTAAGAAGTAATACAATGTTGGTTGGCAGGAAACCTATGTAAAAAGAAAGGTCCCCTGTGGTAAAGAGGACCTTAATGGGGTTGTATGACGAACCCCATTTTTCTAACCCATGTGTATTACGCAGAGAGAAGTTCGTTACGGAACGAGATCGCTTGCTTCTTAGATGAGAAGTTACGGCTGAACTTTGTTCCATTGACGCTTACACGAACACGGTAAGATGAACCGTCGTGGTAAATGTTGTTTGTTACTGGTGTGTAAGTAGTAACTGTTTGCTTACGGCGGCTTTTGGTCTGTGTTTTTTTCATAACCTTTTTTTTTTAATTTAGTTTATGTATAATGTTTCTACATTATAAATTATAAACTTAATTTTCGGTAAAAAAAAATCCGGCTGAAAAAATTTGGAGGTTTCTGTGCCAACCAAAATTAACAGTGTCTGATCTACACATCTCCATTATATCTACTCTTATACCTGTCACCCCATTTATAGAACATGTATTTGTGGTAGTTGGATTTCTTCCTATCACTATAGAGAAAGAACGCCACATAGTAGTCGAAGAACCATGACAGCTCATTTAAAATTTTGTTAATCATATTCATGTTTTATTTTGTGCCAACCAATATTGACCATCGAGATGCATCTGATAAAATGTGCCAACCAAAATCTGTGAATCCGACTCTGGTCATCAAATATCTTTGTGATATCTTACTTCATCAGCATCTATCTCTTCTAAGTTATATGCATCATATAACTCCTTTAACATGTCCAACCTACCATATGCTCTATATACCTCCTCTACTGAGTCGAAGTAGTTATTTTTAATCTTGGTATCGAGGTCATTGATTTGTTTGTTGACCCATAGGGAGAAGAATGTTTTATTTAACATGGTATTATTATTTTATTGTTATAGAGACAAAAAAAATGGACTCTTGTTAGAGTCCATATAAAGCTGGATGTAATCTGTTTTTCATTTTTCCCGGTGGATAGGTTTCGCCCTCCTCACCATCATCACACTGAAAGTCAATAATGAATCCAACGATCTTATCTTTCTCCTTGGCAACATATAGATCATATGAACCATCACCAAGACCTGAAGATGTTACAACACCCTCGTCATACACACCCCACTGTTCTTTACCAAGGGTTCTTGAACACATTGCTTTATACCATACAGCTCCTGATTCCTCATCAGGATTCATAGTATTCCACGGTTCTTGACTGAAGAACGATATGTCCCCATCACCAAGACCAATTGAAGATGCAATGGAATCATTTCTATAAGTTTCCATATCAAAGATACCAGCCTGACCTGAATCAACACCGATTTCTACGGGATACCTTTTCCACTTGAGTTTCGATATGTCGTTCACATAATCTTCGTGGATTGCTGTTAAATAGGAAATCCTATTTCCCCATCCATCTGTTTCCGTTTTCCTCGCTGTTGTATTATATACACCAGGAAGAACACCTTCAACCTGTGCTTGGCACCAAGTTGGGATTTCATAACAAGGGTCCGAAACTACCACTTCCGAACCAAGTTTAATTTTTGTAGTCATACACACTGTATTTTGGGTTATTAAATATGTGATTGTAATCCTCTACCTCCCGCCGGATCAATGAACTCCTCATCGTCATCAGTTGTGTAGTCACCCGACTCAAGGATGTCCATAATAAGTGCCAGCTCATAGATATCCAAGGTATCGATCATAACACTACCATCATTGTAATCACCTGTGTCACTTTGTATCAACATATTACCATCTTGGAATAGAGATCGTGCTCCCCAAGGAACTCTTATCATATCATCACTGTATCCCTGTTCATCTGTATAAATCCTAAACGGAGTTTTAAATTCAATCTGGTTAAGACCACGGTTAGTCATACGCTCCTTGATCCCCTTGATGAATGTGGTTTGTAATACCTGAACAAGATTCCTGTTGAAGTTTGATGTTGTCATAAAATTCGTTTTAGAATATGAAGGTAATACATCTACTAGAATATTCCAAATTTTATTGGAATATTTTTTTATATTCCTCAATATTAATATTTACCTCATCGTTCATTGCTTTTCGCAACTTTTCTTTTGCTGTGTCTATAAGGTCCTGATTATTAACGAGTTTGTAAATATTATTACCATAGTTATCGGAGGTACCGACAATAACACGAATGTCTTTGCTTTCTTTACCCATCCTGAAGAATGGGGATCTTGCATAAATATACTCTCTAACTAAGGATAATTTTATGACGTCGTTATTTTCTAAAGATCTCAACTGCATAATGATTTCTTCGAGCTTAGCAAGTTGGTCAAATGTAAATTTGTTACTATCTATCAAACTCCTATACTCATTAGTAAACTTCTGTAGCTCCTTACCTACTTTAAGGTCTTTACCATTGTTTATAAACTTCTCATAGTTACTAATTGTCTTGTCTGTTCCGATCATCTCAGAAAATACTCCTTCTGTCGTTTTGTTAAACCTTCCCATTTATTTTGTTTTAATTGTTAAGAATTTGTGCCAACCAAAATCTGCGGATCTGTACACGGTTTTTGTTTTTTTATTTCTAAAATAACTTCACTCCAAGTGAATCCCGCATCATTTGGTTTATCGAATAACATTCTACCAACATTGAATTCCCTCATCCATTCTTGCTCGGATGGTTGATTTTCGGGATAGATAGTTGATTTTATTTTAATCTTCATTTTATTTTGTTTTAGCATACAAATATACAACTTTTAATGTAATACTTCCAAATTTATTTTGTTTTTATCTATTTCACTAAAACATGGATTCAACCCATTCATAAACCACTTCACGTCCTGACAAAGTATAACCACCCCAGGCATCTGTTTCATCTTCAATACTTTTTCCCATTCTATTCATTAGTTTCACTAACTCTTTTACTTTAAGCTTAAGGATTTTGTATTCAGGGTGGTCTTCTACACACGCATACTTAACCTTTTTTGTTTTCTTTTTCATTTGATTTTATTTTAAATTGATTTTTTGTGTCGGTTTTAATCATAACATATTGAATCGGTACCCAGCATCTCATCGCAGCGTATAATCTGTAATATCCATCAATCACATTAAAGTTTTCATCAACGATAATATAACTACTTTTCATCCAACCGTGTGTTTTTATACTTTTACACATTCTCTCAATTCCTTTTAGTATCATTCTATTTGCTTTCCACGCATCAACTTTGAATAATGTATAATCGTTAGTCCTAAAAATTTTAATTTCCATTTTATTTTGTTTTCAATGCTTTTTATAATTTTTCCATTTCCAAGTACCATTTGGCGCCTCTTCGTGCGAAAGCAACTTCATAATCTTTATCATAAATAATATTTCCAAAAATTTCGCCGTAACATTCTTTATAATCGCCTTCCTTAGCCATTTTCCTTAATTTAGAAGCAGTAATATTTTTGTAAAATTTTTCTCCCCTCCCAATTACTTCCCCTCGTAAATCTATCCAACCATCATCGCTAACATCAAACCCTGGTTTACCAATCCAATCTTTTTCAAATTTATCATTCATATCATCCATTAATTTATCTACAAATGTTACCATTTTTTCTAGGTCTTTCTTATTCAATTTTTCCCTGAAAAAATCTTCAATTCTTTCATTGTCGTGGTCGCTTTTCCAATCCGCTTCTTCAATAAGACGCCACATTTGGCTTTCAGTTTTCAAATTGTCAACTACACGATAGTTACGTTTTTCCAATTCTTTAATAAGTTGTTCATCAGTAAACGTTTTAAAATCTGTTTTTTTAATTTTACTTTTCATTTTATTTTGTTTTTAGCATACAAATATACAACTTTTAATGTAATACTTCCAAATTATTTTACAACTAAATGGCCAAACTATTTCCAGATTCACGTCCCCGTCCCTTTATAATTTTTCCAATTCCAAATGACCAATAAGTTTTGTAATTTTTTCTTCTCCACTATTAATTTGTTTAATCATTGTGGTTGACACCTGTTTTAAACGTTTTTTCAATTCTTTAAAACGTTTCACAATTTCTTTGAGGTTGGGATAATCTGGATGGTCACTTATATTTCTAAACAAACCACTTTCCGTAACATTCCTTTTCTTTATATAGTTATTCAAGAATTTCAACATATCAACTTTGTCAATTTTAAATCTACCATAAAGTTCTTTAAATCGTTTCTTGGGATAATCTTCTTCATTGAATGGGGCATAACTTACAAAAATTCCACTTGGTTTAATATTAACAAAAAGCAAAATGGAATCAGCATTTCCAATTGCTGTCCACCAGCTGGATTTGTTCCAAACCCGAATAACCTTTTTAAATTTAATATTATATTTTTTTACAACAAAATTATATAACTGATTAAAGAAGGTGGAATTGTTACCTGTTATTAATTTGATGTCATCCGAGAAATAATCATAATCGGGAGTATCGTGACTCCAATCACCATCAAAATCATACACATTATAAATAATAAAACCCTCGGGTTTCTTAAATTCGTAATACGCAGTTTTCTTTTTCATTTTATTTTGTTTTTAATCAAATAAATCATCTGACATACTAACCTCTTTAACTTTAATTCTATTATCGGTTACCTTTACGCCAATCTTAAACTCACCCATGTGGTCTCCTTCAACCTCAACGGTACCATTCATAATGAATCCCAACGGTCTAAAAATGTACTTAACTATATCTCTAACCTTCTCTTCAATATCTTCATCGGAATCGTTCTTTTCCCCATACTGACCAGACATAATAAATTCACTTCCTCGTTCATTTCTAGTAAAATCGAAATCATTATCGTAGCTATCTAATGTGATTAAATCTAACATATCGTACAAATTCTTTACGTAGCGGTTATCTTTTTTATATCTATTAAAAAGTGGTTTTACTAATTTTTCAAACTCTTGTCGGATTGTATTACGCAAGAGTTCAAGTTCTTTTTTGGTTTTTTTAATTTCTTTTTTCTTTATCTGTTTGTGACCAAAATTAGCACTGTTAGAATACCGTTTATCATAACGGAAATCGTATTTACCGAAACTGTTTTCAAAGTTCTCCTCCCAATTCTTCACGAAAGTCCCGCCACAATAGTTGGTAAACTTGTCGTACACTACCGATTCTAATAACAATAATTCGGTATCAGTAAAACTTTCACCTGATTTTTTTTCAATTTTGAAATTGTAATTTACATGTCCCATATTATTTTATTTTATTTTAATACAAAGATAATAATTATTCTTTTATACTTCTTCTTTCTTTACTGATTGAAAATAATTAATGAATTCTGGAACTGATGGTAGATTGTATAAGTCATACATTTTAACCATCTTAATAGGTTGATAATCATTCTCACCTGTCAAATGATGAAACCTATCATTTTCGGTTAGTGGAGTCGAATTAAACCCCTCATATACTTCAAATGTATTTTTATCAAAATCTATAACGTACGCCCATTCGCAGAATAAACTATCCGCCGCAAAATCTGTGGAATTATATAACCACTTCAACTCATCGTCACTTTCATAAATCAATTCAAGAATGGTCGCACCATTATCCCTTGTAAGAAATGGATATTTTTTGTGATACTTTTCAGATTGTTCCATAGTTAATCCTCCATTAATCGAACCAATCTTTTCCAAAAAATTTTCAATCTCTTTTTCTTTTCTGGAACCGTTTTCTATAAATCTACATAGAGATAACTTCTCTTTAAATTTATTGAAATCACATGATAAAAGAAAATGTAACGCCCTTGTTCCTTGTCCATCTGGATAACCATCCCATTGTCCATATTGGGCAATTTTAGTTTTTCCCTCGGAGATAACCATAGTTAAATTTCTTGTTCCCATTTTATAAACTTTTAATTATTTGTTTTCTTTTTTCAACATATTTGGAGAGTCGTTTAATAAAATCCTCTGACGCCTTTTTGGTTTTGAAATAGGCGAAGAACTGACAATACTCACTATCCTCTACAGCAGATTTGGTGAGGACTTTGTTTGTTTTCAGTCGTTCGACGATATCATAGTTGCTCTCACAGTTGTCAAACGTTTCGAGAGCTCTAAGATCTGAAGTGACAGTCCACTTTTTGTCATCCTTATACTTGTAAGGTTTCAAACTGTCAGCTTTAAATGTATTACCCTGTGTTGAGAGGGAATAGAAAACTTTTTCCATATGTATAAATTTTAGAATACAAATATATAACAATTATACACTAAAAACAAAATTTTTTTGTTAAAAATTTGCAAAGGCAACGATGACCCTGGCACAGTAGAAATTTGGTTGGCATGAATCTAACTTTGCCGGCGACGGTGTAAAATTTGGTTGGCAGGTGAATCTGTGCCAACCAAAATCGAGGGTCGGCGCACAGCAAAATCTACTGCAAAAAAAAAGCCTCGAAACCGAGGCTTTAGTGGAACTACTACTTATTAACCCATAAAATTACTTCTTCATAATAATCTTAAACAAATTCATGTAATTACTATTGATGATTTCGGTTTGTGTTTTAAGAGCGTCGGTGAAGTTTTTAAATGCCTTATCTATTGTCCACTTACGTTTAGTTAAGGATACCCACCTTTCCCAATACTTTCCGTCATCACTCTTTTTAATTTTGACATACAACTTTTTGTTGTGGTCAAACATTGTAGTGTTTTCTTTCTTTTCCATATAAACGAATTTTATTTTGCAAATATACTAAAATAACAAAAAACAAAGACTATTGTTTAATCATTAATTTAAAATATTAAACAAATGTGCCAACCAAAATATTTTGAATTCAGACCGGTTGGTCATTGTTTTTTGACATAGGTAATACAAATAAAAAGGGGTATCCTTTCGGATACCCTCTTGACATCTAACTACTTATAAAAAGAATTAGAACCTCAAGTTTAGTTTTTCATCATCACGACGACGATAGTTATAGATATTTTCTATCATAGTCGAGTATGTGTTCTTATCACCACAAAGGTGAATTGAACTGGGACGAAGTTTTACCTTGTGTAAAAATTCGTCAAATTTGAATAACTTCTTCTTTTCCATAATGGATATAATGGTTCTCACGAATACCGATCTATTATAACCTTTCTCAAAGTAGGGTTTAAGTTCCAATAGGTTATTCGCCCAAGTTTCCGCCCTTTTCAAATTTACAACATCAAACTTACCATCTTGAAAACTCTTCTTTGAGGGGTGTTTAGTTCCAGAGTTTTGAAGGAACATCATTCGTTCAGTCAAAGAAAACATTGGATACTTTTTACCGAAATCTTGAAGAATTTGAAAGTTCTCGTTACCCATCGCCGCAAATCCGTGAACATAGTCGTTTTTCTTAATATTCTTCTTACACTTGTTATATTCACGAAACGCGTCAAAGATTGATTTTTGAGAATTTGGATTGACATCCTCATCTGTAATAAAATACACACCAATTCCACACTCAATCGCCGCCAACAATCTGTGTTGTCCGTCAACAACCCAAATAATACCATTCTTATCTGGTCTTGTTACAATAATAGGTTCTGTCTTACGAAACCCCTTTTTCTTCATAATTTCCGAAATCTCTTTAATTAGATTTTGGGATTGTTTATCGTCAGTAGGACGATTAACTTTGTGAAGTTTGAAACGATTCAAATTAGTTTCAAATAAAATAACTTCCTTTTTCATAATAAGTAGTCGTTCAGTAATCCTGTTCCCGATTTTGTTTATAATTAAATGTCAATACAAAAATATAATCTTTATAACCTGTTTCCAAATTTATTTTGTTAAAATTTTGTTATCCACAGAAAATTTCATCCAATACTTCACCTTTATCATTATAGATAGTTTTCTTGACATAACCGAATAACTCCGATTTAATTAAAGTATTTAATTTCTTTTCAGCTTCTTGTAATGACTGATATTCTAATGTTCCATCATTGGTAACAACTTCAAACTTCTCTCTTGTTTTTTTAATCTTTATACTCATAAGGAACAAATATATAACACTTGCAAGTATAATCCAAATTTATTTTTAATAACTTTAAAGTTATTTTTTTAACGCCGCGTTTGACCTGAAGGTGTAATACGGATACATCGGGTACATCGGGTACAAGTGGTTCTTCGGGTTCTTGAATTTTGGTTGGCACATGCCAACCAAAATATAAACGGTGTCGGTGAAAATTTTTAGACAAAAAAAAGAGGTGTCCTAAGACACCCCTGACTACCAAACACAAATTATGAACAAAACTAACTACTCAAATTATAAAAACTTTATTTCAATAAATCAAGTGAATCCCAATTCAATTAAAACTTTATCAAAGATTTCCTCGTTGATCCGCTGGATGTAATACTCAAAGGATAGAGTATCCAAAATGTCTTGCTTCTCATACTCATCCAGATCCAGTTTATCCTCTCCGTCATCCAGACCATCATTAACACTTTCTATTTGTCTATCTACATCTTCCAGACAGAACAATAGATCTGTTGTGTATCCTCTACCTCTTAACTCTTTAATAAGTTCGTATGAGTCTATGTCTTTTAATTCTGTTGCCATACATATTTAGTTTATAATTTTTCCGTGAAAATCGTTTTTTATAATGTTAATAAATTTTCTCGAAAATTATCAATCTCACTTTGTTTTTCATCTAATAACATTTGAACTTTTTCTTGTTGTGTTTTGAGTTTTTTCATTAATTTATTTTCCAACGCATACCACTCGTTTTCAAGTTCCAAAATTTTGGTTACCTTTTCTTCAATCTTTGTATTACGTTTTGAACAATTAAACGCTGATGAAGGTTTTTGAAGAGTGTATTGTTGGGTGATTTTAAATTTTAATTTATTATCACTAAAAGTTAATGAACCATCACCTAAATCCGTGGTGATACCTTCATCCCAATAATTTAATCTGGTACAACACGATACTTTAATATTTTCATTTTTATTTTCACCAATTAAATACTTGGGACTCAAATAACGTCGGTTCTTTTCCCTCGAAAGATCGTATTTATCCGCATTATCCTCTATAAACTCGGTTTTCGTTTCTTTACGAATACAATCTTTTAATCTGTCTTGTATTTTTGGTTGTCTAATATATTTTTTAATTTTATGATATAAACTTCTAAGATATTTTCCATCTCCACTTTCCAAAATACAATCTTGGTGTTCTATATCGCCATTACTACCTCTGTAATTTAATACTTCTAAATTAAAAGTTATTTTCTTTACTTTATCTTTTAAAAAATTGACTTCTTTTTTTGTTAGTGGAACATCAATAATATCTTCACACACATTTTCACAATGAACCACACTATTATCAAGTTCAATGTTAAAAAAACTTTTATCATTACTTAATGTTATATTCAGATTAACCTCTTCTTTATAAACCAAATAATCTGTCCCCATTATTTGAAGATAATTTTGATCATCATCCCACTCTAAATCATCATCCTTTTGTTTTTTTATTTCAACAACACTTCTTATGTTTTGATTAAAATATCTAAAAAGGAATCTTGATATATCTTTATTACCCTCAAAGAAATTTCGCAGTTTTGAAATATTATTTACCCTACTGAATCGTGTTTCGTGACCCCATCTATCTAATTTTATAAAATCACGATGATCTAGAATTTTATAATAATTGTTATATTCTAAATTGATACAATTAATAATCTCGTTATAATCAAGATATGGGTTTAATTCAAGTCTTGAAATTTTGTTTGTTTCCCAAATCGAAACAACCTCTGGTGATGTTGGAGTTGTAAAATTAATTTTCTTATTCATTTATGTTTGTTTTTACGATTGTTTGTGAATACTCTACTTTGATAATAGTGTCCATGTGTTGTGAACCACTATAACGATTTTGTCTATGTTCTTCAACAACGGAATGTCCACCGATTGGTTTCCATCCTTGTTTCATGTGTTCTTCTACTTTCTTAACCAACCCTTCGGGTGAGGGTGCATACAAAATGTTATATTCCATATTTTTTTGTTTTGTTCATCACAAATATAAAACAATTATAAATGTATATCCAAATTTATTTTGTTAAAATTTTGTAAAGTTGAATTCACTAGGAAATGCTATAGCGAAAAGAACTAGAAATTTTGGTTGGCATTTCTATTGGATCGGTGCCAACCAAAATCAAACCAGTGTCCTGGATTATTAGTATGGTATGGAAATAAAAACCCCCGACTTTCGCCGAGGGTTCACCAAATCAACACTATGAAAACAAACTAACTTTCGTATTCCAACAATTTTCTGTATTCTTTTTCTGTTAAGTGTCTTTCATCATTAACCAACTTAACATTTTTCTTCTTCTTAATCATAATACAATCACCTTGTCTTACAATCTTATCTATACCACCTTTTGGAACATTTGTTTGAATAGTCCACGCAATCGCCTGAATTGGTGTAATCTTACTTCCGAAATCATCTCTACTACTATTAAACGAAATATCATTAGTTCTACATACACTTTCCGCGTTTATCCACAACATATATTCTCTATCAGTTGAGGTGTCTTTACACTTCACATAGTAAACTGGTTGTGGTGTGTTCCAACTACTTCCGTCAGTTCCCACACTCCAATCTTTACCTTCAACTTTGTAAAGTTCGTAAGTGTCTTTGTAATCCTTTGTTAATAAAGTTCCGTCTTGTTTAACCCAAGTTGTTGTCTTACTAATTGTTTCTTTTTTAATAAGTTTTGGGTTCACTTCCTTAACAATGTTTTCCAATCCCAAACAACTAATCGCAACCCTTCTTTGTTCAATGTTCTTAATGTTCTTTGAAATCTCTTTGAAAGTAATAGGTTCAATATCCTTCCAAATATCTTCCAAACCTTTGAACGCTGTATTACGATACTTTGTTTTCAAAAGACGACAACCAATGTCGTAACCAAACTCTGTGTTGTTAATAATAATCTTCATTTGTTTTTTAATTTTATTAGTGTTGTTAAAAATCATCACTAGGTCTTGTTATCAAATAGTTTCTACTCACTTCTATTTTGAGTTTATTTTCTTCTAACAAGAGGACATCTTCATCACCTACTCTTGTTGAAAATCTATACCCCTCTTCTGGTTCACCACTACTTTCGTTAAACTCATACTCACACGCGGTGTCGTTAATTTTCTTTAACAACTTCTCACTCACACTTTCAATTTCATCACTAACTATCAAATCTTGTTTATAGTTAATCGCGTTTCCGTCTTCACCACCAACGATACTACCGACATACTCATTAAGAAAATCAACCTCTTTTTTGTTGAGTTCAATTTCAGTTGTTTCAGTAAAACTTTCACTAAATTCACTTGTCGCGTTCTTTGAATAATCAAACGCTGTTTCATTTTCTTCATCAAGTGTAATACTTACAGAACCAAATTCACCAATGTAGTATCCGTCAGAGTTCACATAAAACTCAACTCTCTTAAACACTTCATCTTCAAAAAAATCTCTTAATTCTTCACATACAACATTTTTATTCTTATTGTCGTAGAATACAAACTCATAGTCGTTCATACTATCACCACCACAACTAAATTCCATTTCACAACTTTTAATTTTGTTGTCTTTCCACAACTTTACTATTTCGTGGTATTCTTCTAATACATTGTTTTTAGTTTTCATTGACTTTTTCTAATAATTGTTTAACAATAACTTTTCCTTCATCATTATCAAGTTCTTTTACTCCGTTTTGCATCCAAGGCTGGACTTCTAAATGTTTCAAATAATCTTGTGGTGTTGGGACAAACTTCATACGGAAATCTTCCGCAATATGTAACATCGCAACATCAACAACATCAACACTTTTTCCGTCAGAGTTTGTTATGTTGTAACCGAAAATTTTTGGTATTATGTGATACGCAAACCAAGTGTTGTGGGTGAGTAACCGAGAACTATTATTGTTCATAGTCGCTTTCGGACTATCAATTAGTTCGTGTATAGGAAGATAATCTTCTACCTTTCCACCCCACCTTTTAACACTTGACTTTGAGTGTATAAGAGGGTTCGCCATTAGTCCCAAATATCAGTTACACGACCTTCAAACGGATTGAACTCCACTTGTTTTCCCATAACCCAATCACCTTTATCAACTTTGAGTGTTTGGTGTTCATTACTAAACGAACCATTAGGTTGTTCGTGTTTCAACAAACTTTCTTCATTAACTAATACATTGGTGTATCGTGGTTCATCACCTACAACGAAATCACCATAAAGAGTGTGTTGATTGATACCCTCACCTTTCAACAAGGTGTGTTTGTTTTTTGAGTTTTTTGTTTTCTTTTTCATTTGATTTTAATTTTGAAACACAAATATAATATGGATATTTTGATAATCCAAATTTACTTTGTTAAATATATGTAAAAGCATTCGCTTAGAAAAAAAACAGTTCGGGTACTCATTTTGGTTGGCAGGTTTGGATCTATGCCAACCAATATCCACAAATCCTCCTCTCCACAGCAAATCTTCTTTGTCGCAAAAAAAGCCCCTCGTAAAAACGAAGGGCGTAGTTAAAATACAACCTATAACAATGTACTTATGTATGTAAATTCCTATTAAGTATTACACCAATTCAACAAGGTCGTTGAATATCTGTAATTCTCTTTTACCATATACACCAAACATTTTAGATTCGGTATTATCGTTTTTAGAAAGTGAGTGAGTAGTATATTTTGTTACACCACTAAACAATCCCCAAAGGTTATCACCTTTTTGTTTTAACTCGCCATCTAAATCAATATAGAACCTTGATAGTTTATTTTGTGTTTGAGTAGAAATTGAATCAACATCACTCAAATTAACTTCCTTACTGATATTGAACAATGACTTTGTTACTCTTTCTTTAATAAGGTCATCAAAAGTTGTTTCCGACAACTTCACAATGTCATCAAAGATTTTTCTCTCTTCTCTGATTACATTTTCCAATCCCCTACAAATCTCATCAATCTTTACAATCATGTTTTTTGTGTGTCGAACTTTTGAATTTAATTCTCTGAACGCCGCGAAAAAACTATTCATACAACTGATAGTGATATTACTAGGTCCGAACGCAAGAGAGGTAGAACCATCAAATGAATTGATACCTGTTAAATAACCTTCAATTCTATCATTACCTAATGTAAGGTTGTTTGATTTTAATTGAACATAAACTCTAGAACCTTCTTTAAAGAATCCACCTTTTTGTAATTCTAAACCTGTTTGATTGGATACCTTATCAAGTAATTCAATCAATTCCGAATTTTGGTAAGGGTGATATTCGTCGCTACGAACTGATAAAGGTTTGTTAGTGTCGTCCCTAACAATCGCCTTGTAACCTTCTAATGTAATTCCAGATTCTGTAACAATGTCTTCTGTTCTAACATTCCAATTAAGACCAGTTTGGTTGAGTAGGTCTTGAACTCTTGTAGTAGTTTGTTCCATATAAAATAATTTAGAGTGTAAAGGTAATACTATTATATTACAAATTCCAAAAGTTTTTTGTTAAATCTTGGTGAAGAGATTTTTTTTGCGCGGCCCTGAACGGATTTTGGTTGGCAGATCTATTCCAACCAACATTGTTGATCTTTCTGTTCAATCTTCCCATAGTTTTGTTAAACAAAAATCTCCACCAAAAGGTGGGGACTTCGTTTTTTAATTTGATTTGAACTCAACAGATAAAAGTAAATTTCTAAACATTTCTTCCGATACGACTTTTTTTATCTCGTCATACGCAGGAATGTCCCCATTAAATTTCTCTACTTCCTTTATGTCCTCTTTAATAATATCTCGTAAATCGTCATACAAGACATCAATGAACATACCCACTCGGCTTTTAACAATCCCTTGAATTTCCATTGTCGCATTTTCCATTTCTTCGTTTTTTTTGTTTCAATACAAAGATATAACCATTATATCCCCATTCCAAATATATTTTGTTAAAAAAATCATAACAAGTGTGCCAACCAAAATCAAGCGCATGCGCGCGCTCAACTTGTTTTTGTGTTTGCGCATAAAAAAACCCAGTGTAAAAACACCAGGTTCTTTTATTAACCAAAACCAACCTATGAAAGCCTATACATCATTATACATGAACTCGTAAATAATCTTTTCAATTTTTGGAACCGATATACAAAGGTTGTCTGTTGTATTACCCCATTGATACCAATTACCACTACGTTTGTCAATCTCAAAACTTGTTTTTGTTTTGTCTGATAATTTAAAAAAACCTTTAATAAAATTCTTTGTTTCGCGAAGTTTTGTAGATTTAATTGTTGTTATCATTTTATTGTTATTTTGATATAAATTTATTTTGAATTACTTTTTTCAAATCTTTTTTCTTGTTTTCTCGGTAACACAAGTTTAGTTTAACACACTCACCAATCCAATAGGTGAATGTACCTTTTTTCTTTGGTAATGACTCTTGGTATAATACCCACTCATTACCTTGTCTATCCACATACATTGACTTTGTAAGTTTCACAACACAAATATACATCTATAACAATTATATTCCAAATCCATATTGTTAAAACTTTGTAAAGATGTGATTCTATAATCCTGGTTCCCATCTTGAATATTGGTTGGCGTAATACGTGGATCTGCCAACCAAATTTAAGTCTGGGCCAAAAATTCTTGGTCAAAAAAAATCCCACGATTTCTCGTGGGACTAAACAACAAAACCAATTACATATTGTGTTCTACCTATTCTACCGAATCAACATTTAGGTTATGTAATATATCTAATGCTATATCTTTTTCAACCCATGGGTTCCCATCTACATCTATCAAGTGGCCTATATAATAGAAGCCATCTACACATTGTAAATCATCAATTGTTAATATCATACGTTTAAATTTTATTTATGTAGATACATCAGATTACAGGAAGAACGTCTTGTTGTTCAAATTTAACACCTTCTTTTTCAATAAAGTGTTGGTAGAACAAACTTCCACCATCATTCCCTTCATCATCCTTTTGAGGAATACAAAGTGTTCCGTTATCCAACTGAAAACAAATAGGTCTTTTGTACCAACCCATTACTTCCATTTCTTCATCAGTAAGATAACGAACTTCAACAATAGTTCTTCCTTCAAGAACTTGTTTCGCAGTTTTAGTCAGATTATCAGTTAGGTAATCAGACCATTCATTCTTTTTTGACATAGTGTTTATTTTAGAATACAAATATAACACACATAGTATTATACTCCAAATTTATTTTGTTAAGAAAACCATAACCTGTCGAGGGTATCCTGAATTTTGGTTGGCGTGTAATACAGGTATGCCAACCAATATCCATAGCTCGGCGCTGTGCGAAGCAATCTTCGATGCGAAGCAAAAAAAATCCCCAACTTTCGTCAGGGACTTTGTCTAAACCAAAACCAACCTATACCTTTTCCTTTTCTTTCATGTAATACTCCACAATACTTTTCGCTTCATTCATACATTCATAGTCACCATAAAAACCCCAACAACTATCCAATTCCTCTTTGTGTTCGTGTCCGTGGTCACAAGTACTTACTTCAAATACTTTGTAACCATATACGTCACCCATAATATATTGGTCGTAAGTTTCCACTTCACCTTTAAGGTATTGTTCAACTTTAGTTTCATCAATACCTTCTTTCTTCACTTTGTCTTTTGATACGAAAATAAAACCAACTTGTCCACTATCCCAAGGACAATGAAACGGACTTGTACTCATTGTAATTCCACTGTGGTCATAAAGGTACAAGGGTAAAATAGTGTATACGTTTTCTGTTTTGATAATATCTTCCTTCATTTCTTCCCAACTATCGTAATTACTTGAACAATAATCGTGTTTATCCCCAAGGTCATAACGTTTGTGAAAACATACCATTGTTCCCAAGTTATCCCATTCGCGAGGACTATCAGGACTACTATCAGGGTAAATTTCAATAAGGTATTTACCAACCCTTTCAGTGTTTACAGGTTCCATTGTGTTTGAATTTTGTTTCCACAAATATATTATAATGATACCCTTATATCAAATTTTTATTGTTAAAAAAATACAAAACAAAACTTGAGTCGTCTCCTTCGGGAATTTTGGTTGGCGTGTAATACAGGTATCCATACCAAAACATATTCTCTCCACGGGACGGTGCAACATCTTCGAATGTTGGTTGGCGTGATTTGCCAACCAAAATGTGTACCCGAAGGTTCTGTGGAAACGAGTGGATACAAAAAAACCCAACCTTACGGGGTTGGGTTTTAAACAATCACAGACCTAACTTAATTCCACTTGAACTTTATAGGTTCAAGGTTTTTAAGTTCGTAGTCATCAAACTCTCCGTCTTCAGGTTCGTTAAAGAAACGGAAAAACACATTCATCTTGTCGTCTTTCCAATATACTTCAACTTCCGTTCTGTGTTCGGAAACATAGAACTCGTCAAAATTCATCAACTCCTCAACGAACTCATTAACCTTGTCATATTCAAGGTCATCGGAAAAATCTTGTCCGTCCACTTCAAAGGTGGTAATATCCTCACACTCTCCATTGTAGTCAAGTGAAAACTCTAAATACATTTCTTTGTATATCATAAAATTAAAATTGGTGAACCACAAATATAATAAAAAAACAATGATATGTTGTTACGAAAATGTTAAACCATTAATTTTTTTTAACCAGTAGATTTCACCTGGATCGGACCTGGTCGGATATTGGTTGGCACCATATGTCATACGATATGGGTATGTGTAATACTCCAACCAAAATCTTCACGGTACAGGTTGGTACCATTCGGGTACTCATTTTGGTTGGCGTAGATCCGCCAACCAATATCTCCGGCCGAGCTTCAAGTCAGGAAAATTTAGACACAAAAAACCCCCACCTTTCGGTGAGGGTTTACCATTCAGTTCAACCTTGGTTACAATTCGATAGTCTTGTAAGTACTCGTATCAGGGTTAATGATACAATCTTGGGAGTACTCTTCTTCTTCATCGGTATCCCAATCAGTACCCATACTCATACACTTCCATTGTACGGAGATGTGGTGTTCGGAGTGAAAGGTAATTGTACCTTCCGTCTTGTTACCTTCCATAAACCATTCTTGTGAACGGAGTTTCTCAACTACCGACTTGACCATAGAATAGTACCCTTGGTAGTCGGTTTGGGAGTTAACCGAACTTTCTTCAATACCTTCCAATGAAATGTGTTCAGAAACATCATCAATGTAGAACTCAACCATGAGACCTACAAGAGAAAAAGGAATAGGGTTAATCATATAAGTATAGTTTTAATGTCCACAAATATAATGAAAAATCTGTTATAAAAGTGTTAAGTGTAATACCGATTATCCACATCTCAGGGACGATCCGGAATTTTGGTTGGCGTGTAATACAGGTATGCCAACCAATATTCAGGAGCTGCGCTGGAGCAACAGAAAATGCTATAGCAAGAAAAATCCCCACCTTTCGGTAGGGACTTCTTCACTAAATCAAACACCTATGATACTCTACTTTCTTACCACTGATTTTCGTTATAAATTTCAAACTGATTTCTACGTGTCTTCTTAAAATCTTCTTCAATTTTTTCGTCGAAAACTTGTGGGTTTTCAAAATCCAAATCTTGATACTCCCCTTTCAAGTGGTTTTGTTCCAACTTCATTATCGTTTGTAAACTTTCTTCTACGTTAAGATAATTGTTCGCGTCAAAACACACTTTGGTTACGAACCTTCGATTGATTTTATCAAACACTTGGTAAATGTTTGTTACACCTTTTAGGTTAATCAACGTTGGTTTGTTTGTTCCGTAATAAGTTAATTTTACTAACATATTCATATAATTTTTTCAAATATACAAATAGTTGGGGACAATTTCGTAATTATTAACCTTCTATTTTATTTAAGGTTAACAAATCCTTCATAATCAAGTAAATCAGTATTACTTGTGTGGTTAAAAATCCTACAACTATTCCCCAAAAGAATACGTTTACAACCTTTTCAAATAGGGTTAGATACTCAAAGTTCATAATGTAATCTTGAAATAACTCTTTCATTTTGTTTTCATTTAATAGTTTGATAATTTAATTACAACACAAATATAAGGGTAATACAATTATATTCCAAATTTTTTTCTACTTTTTTCATTGAAGGTGATACTAAATTTGGTTGGCGTGTAATACGGGTACATCGGGAACATCGGGTACATCGGGAACATCGGGAACGAGTGGTTCATCGGATTAGTGAATTTTGGTTGGCATTATGACAATAGATAGATCTACGCCAACCAAATTTCAGACTGTACCAAAAATTCTTGGACAAAAAAAACCCTAACCTTACGGGGTTAGGGTTTTTAATATAAGATAAAATACCTTACTTCATCACAATGACGTGTTCCAACATATATTGTTGGATTGTGGTCAGTAGTGGGTAAATTTTATCTCCAACCATTTCCGAAACCATTTCTCTGACATCTGTATCTTCGTCATCATCTAATTCATCTTCCAAGTTGACACCCATACTCGTGTGGTAATCGTCAATCATTTTGTCGATGAACTCGTTGGTTGACATGTCCTCAATGACTTGTGTCATCTTTTCCGTGATAGTGTCCGTTATGATGGACTTCATTACTTCTTTGTTCATACATAAGTTATTTGATGAGGAACAAAAATATAATAGTATAATTATTTTACAAAATTTATTTTGTTAAAATTTATTTAAAGAATTTAACAACTTTTATTTTGGTGGAACCTGGTTCCCATCTTGAATATTGGTTGGCGTAATACGTGGATCTGCCAACCAATATCTCCGGGCCGGGCTTCAAGTTAGGAAAATTTAGACACAAAAAAACCCAACCTTACGGGGTTGGGTTTGTGATACCAATTAACACCTACCATTTAATTAAGACATATTTCCGAAAACAATTTGGGTTTTAGATCTTTAATATACCTATCAACTACTTCAAAAAGTTGGTCATGGTATAACCCTTCAACTTCGTGGGTTATGTGTTTTTCTTCATTCATGAAACGGATATGGTATAAATCTTCCCAACCCAAAGTGATAAACAAAAGGTCATTATAGTTTGGGTGTTGGAATTTCAAAAACATTCCAACTACTTCGTTGTGTTCATTTGTGATAGTTAGAATTTCTTGTTTAATGTTCCACTGAAAAAAATCATTTTTACCTTCTTCAATGATTTGTCCCAATGTGACTTTGGGTGAAAAAGGTCTTTCACATAGTTCGGTAATTAAATCTTTTTGTTTCATATAGTTTGATTTTGAATACAAATATAAAAATATTACTATTATACATCAAATTTATTTTTGTTAAAATTTTTAAAAATTCTTTTTTCAATGAGGAAAAATATCTCAAAGATTAAATGTTTAACGGAAATTTTCACACCAGAGGAGAATTTGTGGATATTGGTTGGCAAAAGGGTGGAGTGCCAACCAATATCCGTACCAGGACGTATCCAAAAATTCTTGGACAAAAAAAATCCCTAACCTTACGGGGTTAGGGGTTACCAATCAAACCAATCCTACCTAAAAAGTCATTTGAACGGGTTGTCCTTTAATTCTTCTAACAAGGTTGTGATAACTTCTTTTGTAAATTGAATAGATACCAATTCTGTTTGTTCCATCAAATTTATCATTCCATTTGAAGTTCCAAATAAACCGACAAACAACAATGGGAGTAAAAATTAGTATCACCGCGAGTGTTTGTAAAATGAATTTGAATACATATTTCATACGTTTGATTTTGATGAGATACAAATATACAACTATAATTGTTATATAAGTGTTAAAGGACAAACTTTTTTTTTAGGGGAACATTGGGAACATTGGGAACTTGAGGAACGTCCGATCTCAAATTTTGGTTGGCGTGTAATACAAAATTGTGTGGAGTGCCAACCAATTTTTCAAACCGGTCTTCTGTCCCACTTGGGGTATGGACAAAAAAAAAACACTAACCTTACGGGGTTAGTGTTTACCAATGTAAAGGGAGTTTTCACTCCCTTGTATTACTTTCTTCGGTATATCACTCCGTCAACGTGTAACTGAATGATATTAGATATATCCAATGTAATCGGTCTAATTGGTTTATCCGTTCCTTGATTTTCGTAGGTATTCTCGGTAAAGTTTATCCACTTTTCAAGGAACATTTTATCCAATTCATTTCCGTTATGAAAGTAGGTAGTTTTTGAAGGAATAGGACTATTAACAAAATACTCCAACATAACATACTTTTTTGTTCTTGTCTTTGTATCGGTCAATAAACACTGACTAATGTGTTCCTTTCCTTTCAATTCTCCTTGTCTATAATCCGTAATAGGTTTACCCTCTTTCTTCAATTCATTCTCAACACGTTGTTTAAAGTCCACAACTAAACGGAATGAGTTACATACTTCCTTTGTAACCTCTTTCCAATAGGGGTTAATACTTCCGTCAACTTTTGATTTCATTACCAATTCACTTGGTTTATCACTCTTACGGACAACATAAACAAAGGGAATTTTATCCCTACTTTCAAGGTCAAGGAAAACATTTTCCATTTCCTTGTCGTCAACTAAAATAACCTCTTTAACTTCTTTCGTAGTCATATAAATTGATTTGGTGAAGGACAAAAGTAGTCATAGTTTCGGATATAACAAAAAAATTATTATAGTTTTATCCACAAGTTATCCACATTAAAGTTATTAAAATTTTGACCATATCCCCAGATCGATTTTGGTTGGCATGTATAATTCCTTTAACATTTTTTTAACAAAAAAAATTTCACAAACCTCCTGTCGACCTAGCTATTGAATTTGGTTGGCAGGTCTTGATAATCAAATGATTACACCCACTTGCCAACCAAAATATAAAACTGTCGGACGGGAATTTTTTTCTTCAAAAAAAAATAAATTTTGATTGTATAATGAAAATAACTTTATATCTTTGTGGTTCACCAAACCAATTAACAATGACTACTACCTTCACTAAAGAGACTATCCAAGAGAACATCAAGACCAACGTATCATGGACTATCAGAACCTTAGAGGTTCTCTACTCTCGTCAGACTACGGATGAACAAGTGTCTTTACAGACCACCCACCGAAATGGTCGGGGTTTCAATGGTAGGGATAGTGAAATCCTTACCTCGTTCTATAACCAAGTTGAGAAGAGGAAGAGGTATAATAACCCTGTCCTCCTTTCGGAGAAACAGATTCACATATGTCAGAAGTTACTCCCGAAGTATTGGAAACAGATTAAGGAGGAAATCGAAATCAAACAAGGGGAACAATAGTTCCCTTTTTTTATTGTCTTAATTCGTCTCTATTGACCTCACACTATGTGTGGGGTTTTTTGTTTGTGGTCGGAAGAGATACTTGTGCATCCTTCGGGGAAATTTGGTTGGCACTCCCCCTCTATACCTACCCCCTCTATACCCTATACCCCCCCCTCCCTTTCGTATCCCCCCTCCCTACCCGTATTTTAGGGTATGTGTATAGGGGGGACAATGCCGTAACTGAAATTTTTCCAGAAAAAATCTAAAAAATTGACTTTTTGAGGTAAAATAGAAAAAAAATTTTTGGGAAATTTTTCAGAATATTTATGATAATATGAAACTTATATCAGTTATAAATGAGATTTTGAATATAGGTAGTAAAGAAAGAATACATGTATCCAAAAACCCCGTTCAAGAATTACGTGATCTAACCACACAGAACGCAACATCCTCAGAATATAGACCAATCGGTAAACCAGACGGATTTTGGTACGCATTCGGGGACAGTTGGTTATATTTTGCCAAGGACGACATGGGGAAAAATTACTATGAGGCTTTACAACACGCCTATAAAGTATATGTCAATAGATACAAAATTATATCCATACTCAATCAGGATATGTTAGATGACTTCAATAATGAGTTTGGGTTAGAGACCGATAGTAGGTCTATCCCCTATGAAATAGACTGGGTTAAAGTCACCCAACAGTATTCAGGGTTCGAAATTCCATGTCTTAATGATATTGAAGTTCAAAATATTACACGTAATAGATGGTTATCTTTATGGGATGTTCCTTCGGGTGTTATATGGAATCCAAATGCGGTGTTAAAATTAAAACCATTGGGTAATCCCAAAACTTTGAACACACCAAGGAAAACTTTCAATTACATCTAACGTTTCGAGATATCCTTTAACTCTTTACCCAAGAAAATCAAAAAAATTTTCCAGAAAATTTTGGGAAATCGGAAAAAAATTTTCCCGGTTTTTTCCTATTTATAGGTAATATGAAAGTTCTAATAACTGAATCACAATTTAGAAGAATATTGAACGAATACAATGACAAATATTCTTCTTTTAAAGAAAGATGGTTAAAGGTTAGTTATGAATCTATCGGTTGTTATGAAATACCACGACCACTATCTGTAGATGTTTTTTTATTTCCCAGTGATGACGACGATTATAGTGGATTTTTAATTGATTTAAAATTAGATAATAATATAATAGGACAATACCACTCAGTGATAGATGAGGAAAATTTGGGTGGTTTAATGAATGATATAGAAATTGCTCCCGAATATCAAGGTAAAGGTTTTGGTAAAATATTAACCTTAATCGCAATGTGTGTATCAGAAAACGTACTTGGGTTTTTTACAAGTGATGTTAGGGGGTTGACTGATCAGCAAAAAAATGTATATAAATCATTACAAAAAAATGTATATGATGAAAAGGGTAATGTTGATTACAGTAAAGCTCAGGAATTTATCAATCAACAATTTCCAAAAAATTGACTTTTAGGGGTAAAACTGAAAAAAAATTTTCCAGAAATTTTCAGAAATTTATTGAAAATATTAAATAAAATTATTATATTTTAGATAAATTCTAAAATTAAACAACATGAAAAAGATTTTATTTATTTTGGTGGTTCTAATTACCAATCTGTCCTACGGACAAAAATTCAAAAAATTAGAGGTTAATGTGGGAGCATCCTTATTTGTTCCTATTACTAAAGATTTATCATGGGAAGATAAGTCGTGGGGACAAAGAGTCCAGTTTGTAAAACCAAGAAATGACAAGTTTGCATATGTTCTTAACTTAGGTATACAACAAAACAGTGATAAAGAAATTCAACTTCCTGTTCTTATGAATCTAAGACATTCTATATATAAGAGCATTTATATTCATTATGGTTGTGGTGCAACATTCTTTAAAAATGATGATACAAGATTCACGTTGACTACAGGATGGGGTGTTCAAATGAAAAAATTTGTGATAGAACAATCTATTTTTCGTACAACTGCTGGAACTGAGTTTGTTCAACCTCACTATAATAATTTAGGTGTAACCGTGATGTATAGATTATAATACATTATACTAAAAAATATAATTAAGGAACAAAATAGTATTTGACTTGTTTATTATAAATTAATCAATATTTATAATAAAGTGATTTATATGGCGAAGATTGTAAGATTAACAGAGAGTAATTTGGTTGATTTGATAAAAAGAGTTATCAATGAGGATATAAATAACGATAGAATTTTAAATATTGCATCGATGATCGCATCATCTCAATTTAGAAACATACCTACACGAGTTATCATCAATTCAAATTCAAAATATAACAACGTGAATTTGCAAGATTATTTTAGTCAACAAAAAGTTACACAACAAGAATTAATTCAAGCTAAAAATATTTTAAAAAAAATGGGTGTTAAAGACATTGGCGATCAATCTGTACAAAATCAATTGTTGGCGAGTATGGAGAGAAACAAAAACCAACAAACCCCTTTAAGTAAAAATACACAATCATTACCTAAATCTTCAGCAACTACATCGGCTCCCGCAACTAAACCAGCTTCAACAACTACACCAGCTTCAACAACTACACCAGCTCCAGCAACACCAATACAAAACAACCCACCTGGTTAAGACCTAAAAACAAAATAAATTAAATTAAGGAATTTATTCAAGTATTAATACTGAATCCTAATTTATAATATCACCTCATTTCTTTAATATTTCTTCGGCACCGGAACTGATATTATAACCCATTAATTTGGTGTTTTTAAATCTTATTTATAATATTTATATATAAATTATAAAAACATATGAAAATTATAATAACAGAATCACAACTTAAACGTTTATCATTCGATCAATTTGCCGGTAAAAGAATGGGTGGAGCTGAAAAGATTGCTAATACCGCAAAAGAAAAGGGTGGAACATCAATGTTGACATATCATCATTTCAAGGTAAAACTTCCTTATTATAAAAAGGCCAGCCAAGGGAAATTTAATTTAGATGATGCCAAAAAGGAATTTAAAGAAACATTAAAAAAAATATCCATGGATATGGATCAAACAGATTTTCAAAGGGAGGTGGGAAGATTAGAGGTTTTAGGTGAACTTATTATTAAACACGGACAAAAATGAAACTTTTAATTACTGAAAGGCAATTTAAAAAAGTCATTTTAGAATATTATGACCCTGAAAAATTATATCTCAGAGATCAAATTGTAAGTATTTTGAAAAGAGCACCAAAACAATATAAACAACATATAGATAAATTACCTTCAATTGATTGTGAAAATTCAGAGGGAGAAAAAAGAATTTGTACAAAAATTTCAGAATTTATTTATGTTTATTTAATGAATCGTCATTAATATGGGAAAAAATATAAAATTGACCAAAACTAAAATATTTATATTAAACATTATAACATGAAAACATTGGACGAATTATTATTGGCGGTAATAGACAGTACTCTAGGAGGGATGGTTGGACAACAATTTGAAGATACATGGAATGGTCAATCTGCAGAAGAACAAAACCCAAACGCTATGGAAGAGATAATTGACACATTACAAGATTTGGCGGACGCTGAATTGTTATCCGATTGGGCACAACGAGACCTTGTTAATTATTTGAATAAAGTGAAAGGGGAATTAGGTGCAGAAGATGATGGAGGTGATGAAGGAGATGGACCCGAGGATATTGATGACAACCAAAATATACAAGAACAAATTCTAAAGGACTTTAAAAGATTCCTTTAAATGATAAAACATGAACCCCACGAAAGTGGGGTTTTTTGTTTTATATCGTATTTATCTATGAATGAACCTCCAAGAAAACATATCAAGAATCAGAGAAGTGATGGGATTAGAAGAAGAATCTTTTCTTCAACATATGTTGAATAATATAGACCGTAAAAGAAAGGAACAGAATCCTTATAGAGGTAAAGAATACAATCCCGAAAACACTGGAGATTTTTCCAATAGCAAAGTTAAAGAAGTTGT
>Ga0194130_10002337_pt1 | contig 27710 bp, 21 predicted proteins | sample TA2KigsurfametaG_FD_160084 | JGI IMG/M metagenome (GOLD analysis project Ga0194130, IMG submission 160084) | Freshwater microbial communities from Lake Tanganyika, Tanzania - TA2015050 Kigoma 12 surface | ecosystem: Environmental > Aquatic > Freshwater > Lake | place: Tanzania: Lake Tanganyika...
GCTGCCCTGCAACAGCCGCGTGCGCATCGGAAAGGTCAGGTTGATCTGATAGCAATCACCCGCACCGATATAGGCCATCACCTTTGCCATCGCCGCGTCATAGGCTGCGCGCGACACCATCGGCTCAACCGGGGCAAGTGCGACGCCCTTCGCAAGCTCTGCCGCACGCTCCAACATCAGCCCCGCATCCCCGGGTCCCGAAAAGACGCCAAAGGCGGCTCGGGGCCCCCCGCCGTCAGGGTCCAGCCCCGTCAGCTTCGGTTCCAGCGCATAGCCCGCCTCATACGAGATCCAGCCCGCCACCCAGAAGCCTTCGGCCCGCGCAACGTCCAGAGCCGCCAAAAGCGCCGGCACCTCGGCCCCGGTTTCGGCCACCAAAATGGCATGGGGCGCAGAAAACAGGACAGGCCGGCCCTCGGGCCCATCCTCGAGCAAAACCTGTTCTTGTCCCTTGGGCGCGTGTCTGTGCATGCCCCATAGCTAAAGCCTTGCCCCCCGGCTGACCAGTGCCCGCCCGACAGAAAATCCGCCTCTCCCGACCAAAGACTTGACGTGACCTGCGCCGCAAAGCACCTTGGCTTATGTCTTACCTTCTCATCAAAGCCGCCATCTCAGGCCTCCTGATCGCACTGGCCTCAGAAACCGCGCGCCGCTATCCGGGGCTGGGCGCGCTGATCGTATCGCTGCCCTTGGTGTCGATCCTGTCGATGATCTGGCTCTGGCGCGATACCGCCGACCCCGAACGCATCGCCGCCCATTCCATCGGCACGATCTGGTTTCTGGCCTCGTCGATCCCGACGTTCTTCACCCTCCCCGCGCTTCTGCGCGCCGGATGGGGGTTCTGGCCCAGCCTGATCGCCAGCTGCGCCTTAACCATCGCCCTTTACGCCTTGATGGTCTGGATCGGCCCCCGCTTTGGCCTGAAACTGTAACGCAGCACCCCTTGCCTGAAGGCACCTTGTCCGAAACCTTTAAGGGATAGACAAAGACCGTCGTGCGACTTGTTCCAAACCGGCCCTTCCCCCGAACTGAAGGGCAAAAGGCAAAGGACACCTCATGTCTGCAATAGCCCAACGTTACCAACGCTTTGCGCATGCCGAAGCTGCCGGACGTTCAGCGCTATACGAAACCTTGGCGCTTCACGTTGCACAATCGCCAGACGCCCTGGCTTTCCTCGAAAGGCTTCCCCCCAGCCGACAACAACCGAACTTGCTTTTCGCCGCCCTGCGCCTTGTCGCTGGAACGCCGGCATCGACTGCAGATTTTGACCATGCCATTGACCAACATGCAAGCGCGATAGCCGAAGTCATGCTGACACGCACGACCCAGACAAACGAACCCGGACGTTGCGCAGTTCTTCTGCCGTCCTTGGCCCGGATCGAGGGCCCGATTGCCCTGATCGAGGTCGGTGCATCTGCGGGCCTGTGTCTTTTGCCGGACTTCTACGGCTACGACTGGGGGCGTCATACACTGATGCCCCCCGCTCAGTTTTTCACCAACGCGCCCGTCTTCGCCTGCAAGGCCTCGGACAACACGCCGCTTCTGGCGCGGCATCCTGAAATAGTCTGGCGGGCAGGATTGGACCTGAGCCCCTTGGACCTGTCGAACGCGGGTGATCTTGCGTGGCTTGAAACGCTTGTCTGGCCCGAACACCAAGACAGACTGGCGCGGCTGCGCAAGGCCAACCAGATCGCCCAGATCGAACGTCCGCGCGTCGAGGCAGGGGACCTCAGACAGGATTTGCCGACTCTGATTGCGCAAGCACCCAAAGAGGCCACCATTGTCGTGATTCACACCGCAGTTCTAAGCTATGTCGCCGAACAAAGCGACCGCGATGCATTTGCGGCCAGTATGATCGCCAACACGCGGGTGATCTGGCTTAGCAACGAAGGCCTGCGCACCTTTCCCCAATTCGCAGCGGCTGCCGGACCGCTTTACCAGGATATGTTCCTGCTGGTCGTCGACGGGCACCCCACGGCGTGGACTGGCCCTCATGGGCAAGAGATACGCTGGATTTGAGCTAGCAACGGGTGTTCGGGCGGAAGGTTGCCCGCATCCGGGCTCTATCCCCCCGCTTTGGCCTGAAACTTTAACGTGCAGGGCCACCCGAATTTCCTCCCGAAAACCCGACAAAACCCGAACGACCGCGCATCGAACACCGTCGCCCGAATCCCCTTGCACACCGGCGCGCGCTGTCTATAACCCCTGACAATTTGCCAAAACCCAAGGGGGCCGCCATGCCAAAAAGAACCGACATAAAGTCGATCATGATCATTGGCGCCGGTCCCATCGTCATCGGTCAGGCGTGTGAGTTCGACTACTCGGGCGCTCAGGCCTGCAAGGCGCTGCGCGAAGAGGGTTACCGCGTCATTCTGGTCAACTCGAACCCCGCCACGATCATGACCGACCCGGGTCTGGCGGATGCCACCTATATCGAGCCGATCACGCCCGAGGTTGTCGCCAAGATCATCGAAAAAGAACGCCCCGACGCGCTGTTGCCCACCATGGGCGGGCAGACGGGCCTGAACACCGCCCTGGCCCTGGCCGACATGGGCGTGTTGGAGAAATTCAACGTCGAACTGATCGGCGCCAAGCGCGAAGCCATTGAAATGGCCGAAGATCGCAAACTCTTCCGCGAAGCAATGGACCGCATCGGCCTTGAAAACCCCAAGGCCACCATCGTCGCCGCGCCCAAGGTGAACGGCAAATACGACATCGCAGCCGGCATCCGCGAGGCGATGGATGCGCTGGAATATGTTGGCCTGCCCGCCATCATCCGCCCCGCCTTCACCATGGGCGGCACCGGCGGCGGCGTCGCCTATAACCGCGATGACTATGAGGAGATCATCAAATCGGGGCTTGAGGCGTCGCCCGTCGCGCAAGTCCTCGTCGATGAAAGCCTTCTCGGCTGGAAAGAATACGAAATGGAGGTTGTCCGCGACAAGGCCGACAATGCCATCATCGTCTGCTCCATCGAAAACATCGACCCGATGGGCGTGCATACCGGCGACTCGATCACTGTCGCGCCCGCGCTGACGCTGACCGACAAGGAATACCAGATCATGCGCAACGGCTCCATCGCCGTGCTGCGTGAAATCGGCGTCGAAACCGGCGGGTCCAACGTGCAATGGGCGATCAACCCCGCCGATGGCCGCATGGTGGTGATCGAAATGAACCCCCGCGTGTCGCGCTCCTCGGCGCTGGCGTCCAAGGCCACGGGCTTCCCGATTGCGAAAATCGCCGCCAAACTGGCAGTCGGTTATACTCTGGACGAGCTCGACAACGACATCACCAAAGTGACGCCCGCGTCGTTCGAACCCTCGATCGACTATGTCGTGACCAAGATTCCGCGCTTTGCGTTCGAGAAATTCCCCGGCTCCATCCCCAACCTGACCACCGCCATGAAATCGGTAGGTGAGGCCATGGCCATCGGCCGCACCATCCATGAATCCCTGCAAAAGGCGCTGACCAGCCTTGAAACCGGCCTCTCCGGTTTTGACGAAATCGCCATCCCCGGCGCCCCCGACAAGGCCGCGATCATGAAAACCTTGGGCGAGGCCACGCCCGACCGCCTGCGCGTCATCGCCCAGGCCATGCGCCACGGGCTGACCAATGACGAAATCATCGGGGCCACCTCTTTCGACCCGTGGTTCCTGAACCGCATCCGCGAGATCATCGACACTGAGGCCGAGGTTCGCAAATCCGGCCTGCCCGTCACCGCCGAAGGCTTGCGCAAGCTTAAGATGATGGGCTTCACCGACAAGCGTCTGGCCACCCTCACCGGCCGGGATGAGGGCCAGATCCGCCGCGCGCGGCGCAACCTTGGCGTCACCGCCGTCTTCAAACGCATCGACACCTGCGCCGCCGAATTCGAGGCCCAGACCCCCTATATGTATTCCACCTATGAGGCCCCCGCGATGGGCGATGTGGAATGCGAAAGCCGCCCGACTAATGCCAAAAAGGTCGTCATCCTTGGCGGCGGCCCGAACCGCATCGGTCAGGGGATCGAGTTCGATTATTGCTGCTGCCATGCCTGCTATGCCCTGACCAGCGCGGGCTATGAGACCATCATGGTCAACTGCAACCCCGAAACCGTGTCGACCGACTATGACACCTCGGACCGGCTTTATTTCGAACCGCTGACGCTGGAACATGTTCTGGAAATCCTGCGGGTCGAACACGAAAACGGCACGCTCCACGGTGTGATCGTGCAATTCGGCGGCCAGACGCCCTTGAAGCTGGCCAATGCGCTGCATGACGAGGGCATCCCGATCCTTGGCACCACACCCGACGCCATCGACCTTGCCGAAGATCGTGAGCGTTTCCAACAGCTTCTGCAATCTCTTGGCCTGAAACAGCCCCACAACGGCACCGCGCGTAGCCGAGATGAGGCCTTTGCCGTCGCCAAAGAGGTCGGCTACCCCTTGGTCATCCGCCCCTCTTTCGTGCTGGGTGGCCGCGCCATGGAAATCGTCCGCGACGATGCCCAGTTGGAGCGTTACATCTCCACCGCCGTGCAGGTGTCCGGCGACAGCCCGGTGCTGCTGGACAGCTATCTGTCCGGCGCCGTCGAGGTGGACGTGGATGCGCTTTCCGACGGGAAAAACGTCCATGTCGCGGGCATCATGGAACATATCGAAGAGGCGGGTGTCCATTCGGGCGATAGTGCCTGCTGCCTGCCGCCCCACCAGCTTTCGTCCGAGATTGTCGAGGAACTGAAGCGCCAGACCGTCATCATGGCCAAGGCGCTGAATGTCGTCGGCCTGATGAACGTGCAATTCGCCATCAAGGACGGCACGATCTATGTGCTCGAGGTGAACCCCCGCGCCAGCCGCACCGTGCCCTTCGTGGCCAAGGCCACCGACTCTGCCATCGCCTCCATCGCCGCCCGCCTCATGGCGGGTGAGCCTTTGTCGAACTTCCCCGAACGCGCGCCCTACCCCGCAGGCGTTGGCCCCGACAGCGCCTTGCCGCTGGCCGATGCCCACACCCTGGCCGACCCCATCACACCGTGGTTCAGCGTGAAAGAGGCCGTGCTGCCCTTCGCCCGCTTCCCCGGCGTTGACCCGGTGCTTGGGCCGGAAATGCGCTCAACCGGTGAGGTGATGGGCTGGGACCGCACCTTTGCTCTGGCCTTCCTGAAGGCGCAGATGGGCGCAGGCGTCACCCTGCCGACCGAGGGCCGCGTCTTTGTCTCGATCAAGGACATGGACAAGACCCCGACCTTCGCCTCAGCCCTCCGCGACCTGATCGACCAGGGCTTTGAAATCGTCGCCACCAAAGGCACCGCCCAATGGCTGACCGCCGAACGCATCCCCGCCACGCAGGTCAACAAGGTCTGGGAAGGCCGCCCGAACATCGTGGACCGGCTGAAGAACAACGACATCGCCCTGGTGATGAACACCACCGAAGGCAAGCAAGCCGTGTCCGACAGCCGCGACATCCGCCGTGTCGCGCTGATGGACAAGATCCCCTACTTCACCACCGCCGCTGCCAGCATTGCCGTTGTGGCGGCGATGAAGGCCCGGGGGGATGGTTATGGGGTAAGAACGCTGCAAGGGTAAGGCGCGACCCCGGCCCTTGGCCCGCGAACGCTTTCGCGGGCGGGTCAACCGCGCCGCCCCTTCGCGCCTTGATTCCGGGCTTTCACGGCGCGAGCGCCGTTAGGCTTTGATCGGCTCCCGCCCACGCGCCCCCACCCGTTCGATTTACCCTTTACCGATCGATAACTTCAACGCGGCCCAAAGCCCGGATAGGCTTGGGCACGAGGTATCCATGTCCCGCCAAGCCCCCCTCATCCGGCCCACGCTGATGCGGCTTTGTCTGGCGCTTGCCGCAGCGCTGGCGCTGGCCCCACCCCCTGCCACCGCCCAAGGCCCGGTGATCTCGGGCGTCGTGCTGCGCGTGACCGACGGGGATACCTTCCGGCTTTCGGGTCTGGATGTGGCCATCCGCATCTGGGGGCTTGATGCCCCTGAACGCAAGCAGCGCGGCGGTTCGGCCGCCACCCAAGCGATGCGCGACCTGATCGACGGCCACACCCTGACCTGCGTGCAACGCGACACCGACCGCTATCGGCGCGTCGTGGGTCAGTGCTTTCTGGAAGACGGGCAGGACATTGCCGCCGCGATGATCGCCGCAGGCGTGGCGCGGGAATACTGCCGCTATTCGCGCGGCTATTACGGCACCTGCTAACCCCGGCTAGACGCCTTGATAAAGCCACGCCACGCGGCCCCGCAGTGCCAAGACGGTGTCAATCGTCGGGGTTGATGCGGCCCGACTCCTGCACCGAGGTGACAAGCGCCTCAATCTCCATCGGCCGCCCGGCGTCGAGATCCTACAGCATCGAGGTCCGATGCGCCCCCACCGCCGCCCCGCCCTCGATGCGGCGATCCACATCTATCGGAAAGCTCACACCCCGCTTTTCGGCCACCACCTGCGCCTCGATCATCATGCGCCGCGCGACCTCACCCGTGCCCGGATCGGTGCAGAGCACGTCCAAGGTTGCATGGGTCAGCGCCGAAATGGGGTTGAACGCCAGGTTGTCCCACAGCTTGACCCACAACTCATCGCGCAGGCGCGGGCGCACCGGAGCCTTGAACCCTGCGGCTTGCAAGACCTGCGAAAGCGCGGTCGCGCATCACACAGAGAGCGGCCATTTCATCTGACGGCGGATCGGACAGCGTGACGCGGATGGTTTCAGTCTTGGCCGCGGATACAAGCACAGTGGGCGCCAGCGCGACGCTTGCCAGTTTAGCAAAGACAGCCGTCTTGATCCTCCGCCTCAAGAAGGCGGGTTATCTCCACTCCCGACGGAACAGGCTTCTTCGCGTCCCCTCTGTGGTGGTTCCGTCTGTCTTGCCTGCGTCACCCCTCGTCAAAAAGCCGCTTGGCGATCGAGCCCAGATGCCGACGCATTGCCTCATAGGCGGCACCCGCATCGCGGTTGGAAATCACAGCAGCAATCGCGTCATGCTCGGCAATGCCAGGATGGTCCGCCGTGGGCCGAACGCTTTCGCGCGCCACGCCGCCCCAGGCCACGGCACGGCGCACTTCGTTCAGCTGGTCAAACAACGTCAGCAACAAGAGGTTGTCACTCGCCTCGGCCACTGCACGGTGAAAGGGATCGTCCTGCGTTTCATATTCCTTCCAGGTGGTGGCCGCCTTGGCCCGGTCGATGGCCAGCTGCATCCGCCGAAGCGCCTCGCCCGAGGCATTGACCGCCGCCTCGCGCGCAATGGCGGGCTCGATCGCCAGACGCGCGCGCATCATGCGAAACGGAGTCAGATGGCGCCCCAACTCGGACAGGGCGGAGCTTGGCGCCTTGGGCAGGGTCCCGTCCGAAACGAAGGTGCCCTTTCCGACATGCCGCCAGATCAGACCGTCACGTTCCAGTGAATCAAGCGCCTTGCGCAGGGTGGCGCGGCTCATGCTTAGCGTTTCGGCCAAATGCCGTTCCGGCAGCAACCTGCCACCGCGCGGATGCCCGGCCTCTACAATGAACGACCAAAGCCGCGCCACGGGATGCAGATCTTCAGATGCCTGATCGGACATCAATCATTCCCTACATTGGCTAACCAATTTCTACCAATCAATGCGCTGTTCCGCCTAGAGCCAGCAGTCAATCATGAATTGGTCTGCACAATCCAAAAAAGTGCGACAGGATCAAAATTGATTTGGACCAATCGCCTCGGTAGGATCTGCCGCACCCCATCCTGCAAGAGGCAAGACATGCCTGACTTTGTAATCCCCACCCCGCAAACGCCCTAGATTCCCGTCAGCGGGGGCGGCGCATTTCCCGTGCGCCGCGTCTATTGCATCGGCCGCAACTATGCCGCCCATGCCGTTGAGATGGGGCATGATCCGGACCGCGAACCGCCGTTCTTCTTCCAGAAAAACCCCAACAACCTCGATTCGACCGGCGAATTCCCCTATCCACGCCACAGCTCTGATGTGCATCACGAGGTCGAACTGTTGGTGGCGCTGAAGTCGGGGGGCCCCAATATTTCCATCGATAAGGCGCTCAATCATGTCTGGGGCTATGCCATCTCGCTGGATATGACCCGGCGCGACCTGCAGGGCGAGGCGAAAAAGCTTGGGCGGCCGTGGGAAATCGGCAAGGCCTTTGAACGCTCGGGTCCGGTCGGTCCGCTAAATGCCGCCGACAAGATCGGCCACCTCAGCCAGGGGCGAATCGCGCTGAAGGTCTACGGGGCGCTGAAACAAGAGGGCGATCTGAACCAGATGATCCGGAAAGTGCCCGAAATGATTTCCTATCTGTCGGAATACTTTGAACTTAAGGCCGGCGATGTCATCATGTCCGGCACCCCCTCGGGCGTTGGTGCGGTGGCGCGCGGCGACATGATGGAAGCCACCATCGACGGGCTTGGCAGCCTTGTGGTCAAGGTCGTCTGATCCGATTCGCGCCAAAGATCATTGCGGCGCGCGCCTTTCGCGCAGCAATGTCGCACAGGAAATCCATACTGTCGCTTTCGGTCTGCCACCGATCGCTTTAGGGTAGCGCTGTTCTTTTGCGCCGCGATGCGGCAAAAGGCGCCGAATCCGCACGACCACCGCTCTTTGGACAAAGGCCAGACCATGACCAACCCGACCCAGCCCGATATCATCGTCACCAAAGTTGACGAAGCGCCGCAACTCGCTTCGGCGTCGCTCTTGCCGATCATCCGCACCTTTGCGGCGGCCGCCGGGGTTTCGGTCGGGACGCGCGACATCTCGCTTGCCGGGCGGATCATCGCGGCCTTTTCCGATCACCTGCCCGCCGACAAGTGTCAAAGCGATGATCTTGCGGAACTCGGCACGCTGGTCACCACGCCTGCCGCCAATGTCATCAAACTGCCGAACATCTCGGCCTCGGCCCCGCAGCTGATTTCTGCCGTCAAGGAATTGCAGTCGCAGGGCTATGAACTGCCAGACTACCCTGAAAACCCTACCACCGAGGCGGAAAGGGAAATCCGCCGCCGCTATGACGCCGTCAAGGGCTCGGCGGTGAACCCGGTCCTGCGCGAAGGCAACTCGGACCGCCGCGCGGCGGTGGCCGTGAAGCACTATGCCAAAGCCAACCCCCATTCGATGGGCGCATGGTCGGCTGACAGCAAGACCCATGTCTCTACCATGTCGGCAGGCGATTTCCGCTCGAATGAAACCTCAGTCACGCTGAGCGAGGCTCAGGCCGGCCCGGCGCGCATCGAACATGTGGCCAAGGATGGCACAGTCACCGTGCTGAAAGACGGCATCAAATACCCCGCCGGCACCGTGGTGGATGGCACCTTCATGTCGGCACGGGCGCTGCAGGCGTTTCTGGCCGAACAGGTGGCCGCGTCCAAGGCCAAGGGGGTTCTCTTCTCGATCCACCTCAAGGCCACGATGATGAAGGTTTCGGACCCGATCATCTTTGGCCATGCTGTAAAAGCCTTTCTTGCCCCGGTCTTCGAAAAGCATGGGGCCGCTCTGGCCGCCGCCGGGGTTGATGCGAACTCTGGCATCGGCGTCATGATGGACCGCGTGGCCACCATGGCAAACCGCGCCGAGGTTGAGGCCGATATCGCCGCCACCATGGCTGATCACGCGCCGATGTACATGGTGAACTCGGACAAGGGCATCACCAACCTGCATGTTCCCTCGGATGTGATCGTCGACGCCTCCATGCCCGCCCTGATCCGCGCGGGCGGCAAAGGCTGGGGCCCCGATGGCAAGGCCGCCGATACCAACTGCGTCATTCCCGACAGTTCATATGCGGCGGTTTACGAAGAGACGGTCAGCTATTTCAAGAAAACCGGCGCATTGGACCCGGCGACTGCAGGCACCGTGCAGAACGTCGGGCTGATGGCGCAAAAGGCCGAGGAATACGGCTCTCACCCCACCACGTTTGAGATTGCCGCCGACGGTGTCGTGCGGATGATCGCGGCGAATGGCGATGTGCTGCACCAGCACAGCGTCGAGAAGGGCGACATCTGGCGCGCCGCCTCCACCCGCAAGGCCCCCATCGAGGACTGGGTGCGTCTTGCGATTGACCGCCAAAGGGCCGAGGGCTGTCAGGCGATCTTCTGGCTGGACGCCACCCGCGCACATGACGCCGCGCTTATCAAATACGTCAAGCCGATCCTGGCTGCCGCGGGCGTGGCCGACAAGTTCCAGATCCTCGCCCCGCGTGAGGCGACGCGCCTGTCGCTGGAAACCATCCGCAAGGGCGAAAACTCCATCGCCGTCACCGGCAACGTGCTGCGCGACTATCTGACCGACCTCTTCCCGATCCTGGAACTGGGCACCTCAGCCAAGATGCTGTCGATCGTCAAGCTGATGAACGGCGGGGGCCTTTTCGAAACCGGCGCTGGCGGTTCGGCCCCGAAGCACGTGCAGCAGCTCGTCGAAGAAAACCACCTGCGCTGGGACTCCTTGGGCGAATTCTGCGCGCTTGGCGAAAGCCTGAAGTTCCTTGCCGACGTGAAGGGCAACGAGAAGGCCCGCGTTCTGGGCAAGGCCGTGGATGCCGCGACCCAAGGGGTCTTGGACCACGACAAATCACCCAAGGGCCGCGTGGGCGAAACCGACAACCGCGACAGCCATTTCTTCTTTGCGCTTTACTGGGCCGAGGCCCTGGCTGCGCAAACCGAAAGCGCGGAACTCGCCGCGCATTTCGCCCCCATCGCCAAGGCGCTGGCCGCGAATGAAGTCAAGATCCTGGCCGAACTGGCCGCCGGTCAGGGCAAGCCCGTCGATCTGGGCGGCTATTACCACACCGATGAGGCCAAGACCGTCGCCGTGATGCGGCCGTCGAAAACCTTCGTCGACATTCTGGGTTGACCAAAGCGCCCGACCCTGATGCAGCATGCCTCAGGGCCGGCGCCTGTCGGTGGCCTTCATGACAGGAGGTGACATATGGCTTGGGGCCGTGTCCAAACCGCCGATGGGCGTATTCTTTCGGGCCTTGTCACCGAAACCACGGTGCAGCCGATGGCAGATTTTGCCGGATCAACCCCGGCCGGACCTGCCGAAAGCCTGACCGGGACCCGGCTTTTGCCCCCTTGCCAGCCCGGCAAGTTCATTGGGCTTTGGAACAATTACCGCGCCGCCGCCGAAAAGAATGGCCACGCCATTCCCGCCGCGCCCCTGTGGTTTCTCAAACCAGACAGCTCGGTTGTCGGCCATGGCGCGACCGTCACCCTGCCGCCCCATGCGGGCCGGGTGATCTATGAAGGTGAATTGGGGGTGGTGATCGGCACCCCCTACCGCAACGCCACCCTGGCCGAGGCTGAGGCTGCGATTTTCGGCTATACCTGCATCAACGATCTGACATCGCTGAATATTCTGAACGCCGACCCCAGCTTTCCGCAATGGAACCGGTCCAAGGGGCTTGACGGCTTTGGCGTCATCGGCCCGACCATCGCCACCGGGCTTGACTGGCGCGATCTGACGATCCGCACGCTGGTGAACGGGCGCGAGCGTCAGTCCTACCCCGCCGCCGACATGATCTTCTCGCCTGCCGAGATTGTGCATCATCTGTCGCAGGACATGACGCTGATGCCCTGCGATGTGATCGCCGTCGGCACCTCGCTTGGCGCGCGGCCGGTAAAGGCGGGCGATGTGGTGGCCGTGTTCATCGACGGCATCGGCAGCGTTGAGGTTACGCTGGCCTGACCGCGCCCGGGGGTGGTCAAACCAGACGGTCAAACCTCAAACCCACGCCCGTCCGGGCATCACCCGCACTTCGAATGGCCGCAATCGGTGCAGGTCATGCAGCCCTCTTTCATCTGCATGGCAAGGCTGCCGCAAGACGGGCAAGCCGCCCCGCGCGGGCCGCCGCCCACCACCATCACCTCGGCCTTGGGGTCGGATTTCAGACCCAGCCCCTCGCCCTCGATAAAGCCGATGGCGATCAGGTGGCGTTCGATCACCCCACCGATTGCCGCCAGGATCGACGGGATATAGCGCCCTTCCATCCAGGCCCCGCCGCGCGGGTCGAACACCGCTTTCAGCTCTTCCACCACGAACGAGATATCCCCGCCGCGCCGGAACACCGCCGAAATCATCCGCGTCAGCGCCACGGTCCAGGCGAAATGCTCCATGTTCTTAGAGTTGATGAACACCTCGAACGGGCGACGATGGCCCGAGATCACCACGTCATTGATGGTGATATACAGCGCATGTTCCGACCCCGGCCATTTCACCTTGTAGGTATGGCCTTCCAGCGCCGCCGGGCGTTCCAACGGTTCGGAGAGATAAATCACCTCACCGCCGTGCGCTTGCGCCGGGGCTTCGGAGGGGGTCTTGTCGCTGGACTCGCTGACCGACAGAACCGAGCCGGTCACATCATTCGGCCGATAGGTAGTGCAGCCTTTGCAGCCTTGGTCCCAAGCGGACAGATAGACCTCTTTGAAGGCATCGAACGAGATATCCTCGGGGCAGTTGATGGTCTTGGAAATGCTGCTGTCGACCCATTTCTGCGCCGCCGCCTGCATGCGCACATGGTCCAAGGGCGGCAGGGTTTGGGCGTTGACGAAATAGTCGGGCAAGGGCGCGTCGCCCTTCAACTCGCGCCACAGCCGCACGGCGTAATCGACCACCTCTTCCTCGGTGCGCGAGCCATCCTTTTGCAGCACCTTGCGGGTGTAGGCATAGGCAAAGACCGGCTCGACCCCCGACGAGACGTTCCCGGCATATAGCGAAATCGTCCCGGTCGGCGCGATCGAGGTCAAAAGCGCGTTGCGGATGCCGTGGGTTGCGATGGCGTCGCGCACATCGGTGTCCATCTGCATCATGCTGCCCGAGGCAAGATAGCCCTTGGCGTCAAACAGCGGGAAAGCGCCCTTTTCCTTGGCCAGATCGACAGATGCCAAATAGGACGCCCGCGCAATCGCGTGCATCCATTTTTCGGTCTGCGCGGCGGCCTCGGCGCTGCCATAGCGCAGACCCAGCATCAAAAGCGCATCGGCCAGACCGGTGACGCCAAGGCCAATGCGACGCTTGGCCCGCGCCTCAGCCTCTTGCTGGGGAAGCGGGAAGCGGCTGGCATCCACCACATTGTCCATCATCCGCACGGCAAGGCGCACCAGATCATCCAGCGCCTTGGGGTCAAGTTCCGCCTGCGCCGAGAAAGGCGCGGTCACAAGGGTGGCAAGGTTGATCGACCCCAAAAGGCAGGCACCATAGGGCGGCAGGGGTTGCTCGCCGCAGGGGTTGGTCGCGGCGATGGTTTCGACATAGCCAAGGTTGTTGGCCTTGTTGATCCGGTCGATGAAGATCACGCCCGGCTCGGCGAAATCATAGGTGTTGCGCATGATCTTGTTCCACAGATCACGCGCCTGAACGGTGCGATAGACGCGGCCGTCAAACACCAGTTCCCACGGACCATCGGCCTTGACCGCATCCATGAAGGGATCGGTCACCAGCACCGAAAGGTTGAACATCCGCAGGCGCGCAGGGTCTTTCTTGGCCTCGATGAACGCCTCCACATCGGGGTGGTCGCAGCGCATGGTGGCCATCATGGCCCCCCGGCGCGAACCGGCTGATATGATGGTGCGGCACATCGCGTCCCAGACATCCATGAAGGAAAGCGGGCCAGAGGCATCCGCCGCCACGCCCTTCACCTCGGCCCCGCGCGGGCGGATGGTAGAGAAGTCATAGCCGATGCCACCGCCCTGCTGCATGGTCAGCGCGGCCTCTTTCAGCCCGTCGAAAATGCCGCCCATGCTGTCGGGGATGGTGCCCATCACAAAGCAGTTGAACAGCGTGACATTGCGCCCGGTGCCCGCCCCTGCGGTGATGCGCCCAGCGGGCAGGAACTTGAACCCTTCCAGCGCGCCATAGAACCGCTCTTCCCAGACCTTTGGTTCTTTCTCCACCTCGGCCAAGGCGCGCGCGATGCGGCGCCAGCTGTCCTCGACCGTGCCGTCGATCGGGGTGCCATCGGCCTTCTTGAAGCGATACTTCATGTCCCAGATGGCTTCGGCAATGGGGGCAGAGAAGGGCGACATCGGGCGGTCCTATGGCAAAATCTGTTGTGGTGGTCGGGGGGCGAACCCGCAAGATACGCCCATCAAGAGGGGTCGGCAAGACTTGAGACTGCCGCCCACGGCCCTATTCTCTGCCAAGGCGCATCGCCGGGGGAATCGTGGACCATCTCAATATCATCAAGCTTTGTGTGGGGGCGGAGTCGGTCGAGGATCTGATCGACTGGCAAACCCAGAATACCCGGCTCTGGGCCCCCGGCACGGCGGAACATGTCACCCGCATGTGGCCCAAACGCGCCGACGAAATCCTCGCGGGCGGGTCGCTTTACTGGGTGATCAAGGGGGTCATTCTGGCCCGCCAGCGCATCCTTGCCCTGGACGAGCGACGTGGGTCCGATGGCATTGCGCGCTGCGCGCTGGTCTTGGATGCCGAGGTGATCCGCACCGAAGCGGCGGCGCGCCGCCCCTTTCAGGGCTGGCGCTATCTTGACCTCGCCGACAGCCCGCGCGATCTGCCAAAAGGCCGGGCGCTGGACGACAAACTGCCGCCTAGCCTAGCCCAGGCCTTGGCCGAAATCGGGCTGAGATAACCGGCGGGCTTGGCTTAGAAGTCGTTCGGATTGCCCGCAACGATGGTGCCGGTGCCGCCTTCGGCACCATCCTTGATCCAGACCACCTGATCGGCATTGATCCGCACGCCCCAGCAATCGGGTTCCGCGCCTTCATAGGTAAAGCACATAGTATCGCCGTCGATCGACCAGGCCGCGGTATAGCCGTCGCCCTTGATGGTGCCGTCTTCAGCATAGAACTCGGCGTACGGGCCGGAACTCGTCATGCTTCCCTGAATGGTATTGCCGGACACCGCCGCCTTGATGGCCTCGCCGGTGGCAAGATCCTGGGCAAAGGCGGGAAGGGCAAAAAGGACGGCAGAAAGAAGGGGCAGAGTGCGCATGGCTGTGTGATCCTTGTTAAGGTCAGCTGGAGCTAGATCGCCGCTGCCGCAGGTCAAGACGCCTTCCCAAGACACCTTGTCATTTCGCAGGCTGCGCGCCAAACAGGCGCCATGACCAACCGCCCCCTCTGGCTGAACGCCGCCCCTGTCGTCTTTCTGATCCTGTGGTCGGCAGGCTTTGCCGTGGCCAAGATCGCCGTCACCCATGCCGCGCCCCTGACCGTGCTGGCGCTGCGCTATTGTCTTGTGCTGGTCCTTCTGATCTCGGTGGCGCTGCTCTTGCACCCGCCGATGCCCTCGCGGCGCGGGGTGCTGGATGTGGCGGTGGTCGGCTTTCTCATTCAGGTGGTCTATTTCGGGCTGTGCTATGTCGCCTTCAAATCCGGCACTTCGGCAGGCGCGGTGGCGATCATCGTCTGCCTGCAACCGATCCTCGTGGCCCTCGTCGCGCCGAGACTGGTGGGCGAACGCATCGGCCGCTTGGGCTGGCTGGGCCTTGCCTTGGGGCTTACAGGCGCGGCGCTGGCGATTTTCGGACGCTCAACCGTGGCGGTGGAGAATGCCTTTGGCGTGGTGATGGCCGGTCTGGCGCTTTTGGGCATCACGGCCGGCACGCTTTATGAAAAGCGCTTCGGCGTGACGCATCACCCGGTTTCGGCCAATCTCATCCAATATGCTGTGGGGGCCGGGGTTTGCCTTCCCGCGGCTTGGGCCAGCGAAAGTATGGTGGTGGCATGGGACGCCGAGTTTGTCTGGGCCATGGCCTATCTGGTGCTGGCCAATTCGCTGCTTGCGATGTCGCTGCTCCTCGCCATGATCCGCGCCGGAGAGGTCGCCCGCGTCTCCTCGCTTTTCTACCTTGTTCCCGCGCTGGCCGCCCTTTGCGCCTGGCCACTTTTGGGCGAAGAAATGCCGCCCCTCGCCTGGGCCGGCATGGCGCTTGCGGGTCTGGGCGTGGCGCTGGTCAGCCGAAAACCGGGTTAAAGCCCTTCGGGAACCACCAGGCCCAGCTGCTTGGCTAAACGGTGCAAGACGGCACCGGCCTCGGCCCAATCGGCAGCGCGGGCGGCGTAAAGCGTGGCCTGGCTTTGGTGAATAAGCCCATCCGACAGGATCTTCAGATGGTTCGCCCGAAGCGTTTCCCCGGTCGAGGTGATATCAGCCACCGCCTCGGCTGTCAGGTTTTTCACCGTGCCTTCGGTGGCGCCCTGACTGTCCACCAGCTGATAATCGGCCACGCCATGCGTCGTCAGGAACTCGCGCACAAGACGGTGATACTTGGTGGCAATCCGCAGGCGCAAACCATGGGCCGCCCGAAAGGCCCCAGCGGCAGCATCAAGATCATCCAGCGTATCGACGTCGATCCAGGCATCCGGCACGGCGATGATCAGATCGGCATGACCAAAGCCCAGGGCCGACAGCTCTGCCACCTGCTTGTCCCAATCGGCCAGCTTGTCGCGCACAAGGTCCGACCCGGTGACACCCAGGTGAATGCGCCCCGCCGCAAGCTCACGCGGGATCTCACCCGCCGACAGCAGCACCAGCTCCACCCCCTCAACCCCTTGAACTGCGCCGGAATACTCCCGTTCATTGCCGGTGCGGGCCATGGCAACCCCACGCGCGCCGAACCAGTCAAAGGTCTTTTCCATCAGCCGCCCCTTGGACGGCACGCCGATCTTCAGCATCACGCGGCCCCTTTGAGTGCGGCCACCAGATTGGGCCGGATGATGCCCCCCACCGCCGGGATGGACTTGCCCTGCCCAAGAACCGCCGTCAGCGCGTCATAGCGCCCGCCCGAGGCGACAGGCGGCAGATCGGCCGGGCCGACAAAGGCAAAGGTGAAACCGTCGTAATACTCCATCGTGGTGCGGCCAAGGCTTGCCTCAAAGGCCAGCGTGGCGGTATCGACCCCACGCCCGTCCAGCGCGTCAAGCCGGGCGGCAAAGCGGGTCACCGCCGGTTCGATGGCCGGCAACAACGGCGCATTGCCGCGCAGATGGTCAAGGGCGGCGCGGGCCGGGGCCTGCAAGGACAGAAGATCATAAAGCATCGCCGCCTCGGTGGCGGCAATCGGCTTGGCGCTGGCATCCTCGATCAGCGCAGCGGCGCGGGCGGCGATCTCCGCCTCGCTGCGCAGACCGATCAAAGGGGCGGCCTCGGCGATCAGCGCCGCCGGGCTGCCCTTGGCAAGCTTCTCCAGAAGCTGGGCCCGGGCGGGAGGCATGGTCGCGCGACCGGCAAAGCGGTCAAGCAGCGCGCGGAACCGCTTTGGCCGCCAGATATGGCGCAACAGCGCCGCCTTGCGCCGCGCGGTGGTGTCCAGGCCGCGCACCGCGGCCATGAGGATGCCAATGTCTCCGGTCACGGCACGCAAGGGAAGCCCCTGCAAACATTGGCAAAACAGCGCAAAAACCTCGGCGTCGGCTGCCTCGGGCGCGGCGCGGTCAAACACCTCGAACCCCACTTGCAGATATTCGCTGGCGCGGTTGCCAAGGTGATCCTGCTTGCGGAACACCTCGCCCATATAGGCATAGCGTGCAGGGTCGGCACCATGGGCCATATGGGCCTGAACGACGGGCACCGTGAAATCGGGCCGCAGCATCATCTCGCCGCGCAGGGGGTCATGGGTGACATAGGCCCGCGCACGGATATCTTCGCCGTAAAGGTCCAACATGGTGTCGGCGGGCAGCAGGATATCGGCCTCGACCGGCGCGGCGCCTGCGGCAAGGAAGGCGGCATAGAGGCGCGCGGCCTCGGCGCGGATGGCGGGTTTGGTGGTCATTGCCCCAGCATTTTCCGCACTTCCGCGACCAGATCGGCGCGGGGGATTTCCACTTGCGCCGGGCGGTCCTTCCATTCCTCAAGCGTGGCGTTCTCGGCGATCTTGGCCCCAAGGATCAGGTCCTTCAGAATGATCGTGCCCTTTTCCGCCTCGTTCCCGCCCTGGATGACGGCCACCGGGCTTTCGCGTTTATCCGCATATTTCAACTGGTTGCCGAAATTCTTGGGGTTGCCGAGATAAACCTCGGCTCGGATGCCCGCATTGCGCAGGTCGGCCACCATGGCCATGTAATCGGCCATCCGGTCGCGGTCCATCACCGTCACGACGACCGGACCCGCCGAGGAGCCACCGACGCGCCCCTTGGCGCGAAGGGCCGCGAGGAGGCGATCAACGCCGATCGACACGCCGGTTGCGGGCACCGACTGGCCGGTAAAGCGCTTGACCAGATCGTCATAACGCCCCCCCCCGGCAACCGAGCCGAACTGCCGCTTGCGGCCTTTTTCGTCAAGAATTTCATAGGTCAACTCGGCCTCATAGACCGGGCCGGTGTAGTAGCCGAGGCCCCGCACCACGCCGGGGTCCAGCACGATGCGGTCAGGCCCATAGCCCTGCCGATCCAGAAGCTCGGCGATCTGTTCCAGCTCATCGACGCCCTCGGCCCCGATGACCGAGGCACCGACCAATTCCCGCAACCGGGCAACCGTCGCCGCGCCGGTGTCTCGCTTGGCCGAGGTAAAGCCCATCACCACCTCGGCCTGAGCCTGCGACAGCCCCGCGCCATTGGTGAAATCGCCGCTTTCGTCCTTGCGGCCCGCGCCCAGAAGGGCGCGCACGCCGTCATCCCCCAGCCGGTCGATCTTGTCGATGGCGCGCAGGACGATGCCGCGTTCGGCCTCCTTGTCGTCGCCGGCAAGGCCGGCAACTTCCATTACCCCATTGAGAACCCTGCGGTTATTAACCTTGACCACATAGTCGCCGCGCGGGATGCCGACGGTTTCCAAGGCGTCCGACAGCATGGCGCAGATCTCGGCATCCGCCGCGACGGACCCTGAACCGACCGTATCGGCATCGCATTGGTAAAACTGCCGAAACCGCCCCGGCCCCGGCTTTTCGTTGCGCCAGACCGGACCCATGGCATAGCGGCGATAGGGCGTCGGCAGGTCATTGCGGAACTGCGCGGCCACGCGGGCCAAGGGCGCGGTCAGGTCATAGCGCAAGGCGAGCCAGTCGCCCTCTTCATCCTGCCAGCCAAAGACGCCTTCATTCGGGCGGTCGACGTCGGGCAGAAATTTCCCAAGCGCTTCAACGGTTTCCACCGCCGAGGTTTCCAAGGGGTCAAAGCCATAGCGATGGTAGACGGCGGTGATCTTGTCCAGCATCGCCTTGCGTTCGGTCACCTCGGCGCCGAAGTAATCGCGAAAGCCTTTGGGAGCTTCGGCCTTTGGACGGCGGATTTTGGCTTCTGACATGGGAATTGCACCTTGCATCGCTTGGCCCTTCCTCTAACGAAGGGGCAAAGGCACGGCAAGCGGCGGATGAAACATGGAACGACTGGACAGCCTGGAAGAACGCGTTGCCCATCTGATCCGGGCGGTGGAGGATCTGTCGGATGTGGTGGCTGCCCAGGGGCGCACGATCGACACTTTGACCCGCCGCGTGCAGATGCTGATGGAGCGCGAGGCCGAGCGCGAGGCGGCGGGGTTGGGGTCGGCCGAGGCCAATGTGCCGCCGCCGCATTGGTGAGCGGATGCGGCGGCCGGTGGATTTCTGGGCCCTTGCGCTGACCTTGGGCGTCGGTGCTGCGGGCGGGCTTGCCGCCCATGCCGCGCATCTGCCCTTGGGCTATCTTCTGGGGTCCATGGTTCTGGTCGGCGTTTTTTCTGCCATGAATATCAAGATCTTGGGCAAGACACCGACCCTGCCCGCGCGGCTGCGGTTTTCCTTTGTGCCGGTGATCGGGGTGGCCATTGGCGGGGCCTTTACGCCCGAAGTGGCGCAGGCGGCCTTGGGGTGGGGGCCGTCCATGGCGGCGCTTTTGGTCTTTGTTCCGGTCGCCCATCTTATGGCCTTTGCGATCTATCGCCGCGGGGGGCTGGAGCGGGGCGAGGCCTATTACTCGGCCATTCCCGGCGGGTTGATCGAAAGCGTCCAGATGGGCGAGGAGGCCGGGGCGGATGTCCGTATCCTGGTCACCTTGCAGACCCTGCGGCTGATCGGGACCATCATCGCCGTGCCGTTGATCTTTCTGGCGCTGACCGGCCACACGGTGGGATCGGCCGCCGGGACCACCATGGTTGGGGCATCCGTGTCATTGACCCCGCAAGATGTGGGCTTGATGATCGCGGCCGGGCTGATCGGCGCGCTGCTGGGCAAGCGGCTGCGGCTGCCGGGCTACATCATCACCGGGCCGCTTTTGTGTTCGGCCGCCTTGCATGGCAGCGGCCTGATGCAGGCCATTCCACCCGAAGGGCTGATCTCGATCACCCAGGTCATTCTGGGCGCGGGACTGGGGGTGCGGTTTGTCGGCATGGACCGCAAGTTATTGGCGAGATGCGGAAAATTGGCGTTTCTGAACGGGGTGGCGGCCCTGGCGCTGGCCTTTGTCTTTGCCGAAGCGGTGCATCTTTTGGCCGGAGAGCCGCTGGCGGCGGCCTTTCTGGCCTTTGCCCCCGGCGGATTGGCGGAAATGAGCCTGATTGCGCTGGGCCTGAACATGAGCGTCATCTATGTCACCGCCCATCATGTGCTGCGGATCGTGCTGGCGGTGAGTTTTGCCAAGCTGGGCCAGAGGCTGATCTAAGCCCTTGATAACGCTGCATTAACCGAGGAAACGCCGGGATGGCCGGCGTCGGGTTGCTGTCTGGTAGGTGTCTGGCATCTGTCCCGACACGGGGCAGGCGCGGCTTTGGTTAACCATGGCGACGAATCGGCCGCCCTGTCGGCCACCTCGTCGATGACTGCGTCACGCCTCGGTCCGGCCAGTGCCTTCGCGGTTCTTGGGGTAATGATGGGCCAGCGGAAATTCGGGCAGCCAGCGCTCGCGGCGCACCGTCCAGAGCTCATAGGTCGGGCGGAAGGTGTCGGGGGCGTCGAAGGACCCAAGGTTGATGCCAATCTCATCGCCGAAATGGGCATAGACCGGAGAGCCGCAGGTGGGGCAGAAAAAGCGGCGCTGATAGTCGCGGGCCTCGCCCGTCACGGTGACGGCGGTTTCGGGGAAGATGGCCGAGCCGTGAAACAGCGCGCCGTGGTTCTTGCGGCAGTCGAGGCAATGGCAGAGGCCCACCCGATAAGGCTCGCCCCGCGCCGTGAACCGCAGGGCGCCGCAGAGGCAGCCGCCCGTTGTCACCATTTCGGCTGTGACGCGGGTCATGTCAGATATCCTCGACCAGCACCACGCCCTGCATCGCCTTGATCGCGCCCCGGACCTGTGGCGTCACCGGATAGGGCTGCGGCAGGGTCACATCAATCTCGCGGCCCTGATCGTCGGGCAGGCAGAGTGTCACCTCGGCGCGGGTGCGGCCTTCGAGTTTACCCAGAAGTGTCGCCAGACTGCCGACCGCCTCGGCCCGGTTGAGGTGGATGCGAATGGCCTGTGCGCCGGCCTGATCGGCCACGGCATCAATCGGCTGCACGGCATTGGCCAGAAGTTTCACCCCGTCGCCATCGGGATCGACCTTGACGGTCAGGACCACATTGCGCCCCGGTTCGAGATAATCGCGCGCAGCTTCCAGCACGTCGGAGAACACGGTGACCTCATAAAGCCCGGTCGGATCGGACAATTGCACAAAGGCAAAGCGGTTGCCCTTGGCGGATTTTCGTTCCTGTTTGGAGGCGACCGACCCGGCCAGCTTGCCCACGAAGGGCCCGTTTGCGGCGCGGGCGGTGATTTCGGCCAGGGTTTTCACGTCCTTGCGTTTGAGCGCGGACATACAGTCATCCAACGGGTGGCCGGAAAGGTAAAAGCCCACCGCCTGATGTTCATGGCCCAGCCGTTCGACCGGCAGCCAGTCATCCCGGAAGGGCAGGCGCGGTTCGGGAATGTCGCTGCCACTGTCGCCAAACAGGCTGACCTGATTGGAGGCCGTGGCCTCATGGATCGCGGCGGAATAGGCCACAAGACTGTCGAGCGCTTCGAACACCCGGGCGCGGTTGGGTTCCAGCTGGTCAAAGGCCCCGGCGCGGGCCAGCATTTCCAAGGGACGCTTGCCGACGCGTTTGAGGTCCACCCGGCGGGCAAAGTCGAAGAGCGTGGCGAAGGGTTTCTCGTGGCCTTCGACATGGCGGGCGTCAACGATCATTTTCATCGCCTCGACGCCGACGTTCTTCAGCGCGCCCAAGGCATAGACCAGTGCCTGATCCTTGACCTTGAAGGTGGCGTCAGAGGCGTTGACGCAGGGCGCCACCACGCGGATGCCCATCTTGTCGAGTTCACGTTTGTAAACCGCGAGCTTGTCGGTCAGATGGATATCGCAGTTCATCACGCCGGACATGAATTCGACCGGGTGATTGGCCTTGAGCCAGCCGGTCTGATAGCTGACGACGGCATAGGCGGCGGCGTGGGATTTGTTGAAACCGTAGTTGGCGAATTTTTCCAGAAGGTCGAACACCTCGCCGGATTTCTTTTCGTCGATGCCGTGGTTTTTCTTGCAGCCTTCGATGAATTTCGGCCGTTCCTTGGCCATTTCCTCGGCGATCTTTTTGCCCATTGCGCGACGGAGAAGGTCGGCGCCGCCAAGCGAATAGCCGCCCATGACCTGAGCGATCTGCATCACCTGTTCCTGATAGACGATGATGCCTTGGGTTTCGGCAAGGATATGGTCAATGGTGGGGTGGATGGATTCCAGCGGGCGAAGGCCGTGCTTCACCTCGCAATAGGTGGGGATGTTCTCCATCGGGCCGGGACGATAGAGCGCCACGAGGGCGACGATATCTTCGATGCAGGTGGGTTTCATGCGCCGGAGCGCATCCATCATGCCCGAGGATTCCACCTGAAAGACGGCGACGGTTTTGGCGGCGGCGTAAAGATCATAGGTCGCCTTGTCTTCCAGGGGGATATGGCCGATGTCGTTTTCCGCGCCGGGTTTCGGGGTGTAAAGCGGACGGCCATCGGCGGCGATGTGCAAAGGCCGGCCCTGCTGGCGGATCTGGCGAATGGCGTCCTGAATGACTGTGAGGGTTTTCAGGCCGAGAAAGTCGAATTTCACGAGACCTGCCGCCTCGACCCATTTCATGTTGAACTGGGTGGCGGGCATGTCGGACCGGGGGTCTTGATACAAGGGCACCAGTTCGTCCAGGGGCCGGTCGCCGATCACCACGCCTGCGGCATGGGTTGAGGCGTTGCGGTAAAGCCCTTCGATCTGTTCGGCATAGGTAAGCAGGCGGCCGACAACCTCTTCGCGCGCGGCTTCGCGAAGCCGCGGCTCATCGGCAAGGGCCTTGGTGATGCTGACAGGTTTCACCCCTTCGACCGGGATCATCTTCGACAGGCGGTCCACCTGCCCGTAAGACATTTGCAACACCCGGCCCACGTCGCGGACGGCGGCCTTGGACAGAAGCGCGCCGAAGGTGATGATCTGGGCCACCTTGTCGCGGCCGTATTTTTCCTGAACGTATTGGATCACCTCTTCCCGGCGGTCCATGCAAAAGTCGATGTCGAAGTCGGGCATCGAGACGCGTTCGGGGTTGAGGAAGCGTTCAAACAGCAGGGCATAGCGCAGGGGGTCAAGGTCGGTGATGGTCAGGACGTAGGCGACAAGGGAACCAGCCCCCGACCCCCGGCCCGGACCGACGGGAATGTCGTGTTTCTTGGCCCATTTGATGAAATCGGCCACGATCAGGAAATAGCCGGGGAAGCCCATCTTCTCGATGATGTCGATCTCGAAGGTCAGCCGGGCCTCGTATTCGGCGCGCGGCGCGGCGAGTTCGATGACGGCAAGGCGTTTTTCCAGCCCCTCCCAGGCCTGACGGCGCAGCTCCTCGACCTCGTCATCGGCAAAGCGCGGCAGGATCGGCGCGCGCTTATGGGCCATGAAGGCACAGCGCCGGGCGATTTCCACGGTATTGTCCAAAGCTTCGGGCAGATCGGCGAAGAGCGCCGCCATCTCGGCCTCGGTCTTGAAATAGTGCTGCGGCGTCAGGCGGCGGCGCGGCTCTTGCTGATCGACATAGGCACCCTCGGCGATGCAGATCAGCGCGTCATGCGCCTCATACATTTCGGGCTTCGGGAAATAGACGTCATTGGTGGCGACAAGGGGCAGGCCCATCTCATAGGCAAATTCGATATGGCCACGCTCGCTGCGCGCCTCGGGCTCGGGCAGGCGGCCGCCCTCGCCGGGGTGGCGTTGGAGTTCGACGTAAAGGCGGTTCGGGTAGATCGCCGCCAGGCGTTCCAGAAGCGCCAGCGCCTTGACCCCCTGCCCTGCCGCCAGATGGCGACCGACCGGCCCATCCGGGCCCCCGGTCAGGCAAATGAGCCCCTCGGCATGGGCGGCCAGCTCCTCCAGCGTTACCTGCGGCAGGTGCCCCCCCTTGCCGATGTAAAGGCAAGAGTTGAGCTTCATCAGGTTCCCATAGCCCGCCTCGGTCTGCGCCAACAGAACAATGGGCGCGGGCGAGCGCGGCTTTTCGCCGGGCTGGGCGGGATCATGGGCCAGACTGATCTGGCAGCCCAGGATCGGCTGCACCCCGGCCTCCTTGGCCAGCACCGAAAACTCGAGTGCGGCAAACATGTTGTTGCTATCGGTCACCGCCACGGCAGGCATTTCGGCGGCCGCACAGGCCTTGACCAGCTTTTTCACCGGCATCGCGCCTTCCAGAAGCGAATGCTCGGTATGAACGCGTAGGTGGATGAATCGCGGGGCTGTCATGGCGGCCAGCCTAGCGAAGCCTGAAGGGCGGGGAAAGGGCGGGCGATCTTCGGCACGGATTTGAAACTGCTTTCGGAAAATCCCGAAAGGTATTGCTTGCCAGAATCCCTTGCGGCAGGCTTCATGCCAGACAGAACAAGGCAAAATGCCACATCAGGCGCGTGTTCCGCTTTACGCCGCATCGGGCGGGCGCGCAGAATGCCTGAACCGGGGAGAAGGCGGCGGGTTAGACCATGTCAGAGATCGCGTTTCTGTTGAACGGAACGCCGGTCCGCGTTGTACCCGAGGGACCGACGCAGACGCTGTTGGACTATTTGCGCGATACCAAAGGGCTTTGTGGCACCAAGGAAGGCTGTAACGAAGGCGATTGTGGCGCCTGCACGGTGATGGTGACCGACGCCAAGGGCGCACAGGCGCTGAACGCCTGCATCCTGTTCTTGCCGCAGCTCGACGGCAAGGCGGTGCGCACGGTCGAGGGGCTTTCGGGCCCGAACGGCGAACACCACCCGGTGCAAACGGCGATGGTCACCCATCACGGCAGCCAATGCGGCTTCTGCACGCCGGGGTTCTGCGTCTCGATGGCGGTGGGCCATCTGGCAGGCCGCCAAGACCATGACACGGTTCTGGCCGGCAACCTCTGCCGCTGCACGGGCTATGCGCCGATCATCCGCGCCGCCCAATCGGCCGAAACCGCCCCGGTGCCGGAGTGGATGCAGACCGATGCCTTCAATGTGGCCCAAATATCCTCGGGGGCCCGGGGGCAGACGGCCCCCGGACACCTCAGCCCGCGCAACCTTGACGCATTTGCCGACTGGTACGCTGCCAACCCCGACGCCACCTTGATCGCCGGGGCCACGGATGTCGGGCTTTGGGTCACCAAACAGCTGCGCGATTTGCCGAAGCCTACCTTCCTTGGCCAGCTTGCCGATTTGCAGCGCATCGACCGGCAGGGTGATGCCTTGCGGATCGGCGCAGGCGTAACGATCGAGGCCTTGTTGCAGGCGATGATCCCGCTGCACCCGTCCTTTGCCGAGATGCTGCGCCGCTATGCCAGCTTGCAGGTTCGCAACGCGGCCACGATCGGCGGCAATATCGCCAATGGCTCGCCCATTGGCGATGGGCCGCCGCCCTTGATCGCCATGGGGGCGACCTTGCACCTACGCCGGGGTGCGCAGCGCCGGGATCTGCCCTTGGAGGAGTTCTTCCTCGACTATCGCAAACAGGACCGCCAGCCAGGCGAGTTTGTCGAGGCGGTGTCCATCCCTGTCAGCGCCCCGGCGCTTCGGGTCTACAAACTGTCGAAAAGGTTCGATCAAGACATCTCGGCGGTCTGTGGGGCCTTTAATGTGACCATTGAGTCCGGAAAAGTGACAAAGGCCCGCATCGCCTTTGGCGGCATGGCGGGCACGCCCAAGCGGGCGCGGGCGGCTGAGGCGGCGCTGATCGGTCAGCCTTGGAGCGAGGCCACGCTGGCCGCCGCGCGGGACGCAATGGCCGCCGATTATCAGCCCCTGACGGACATGCGCGCCTCGGCTGCCTATCGGCTGGTCACCGCGCAGAACATGCTGACGCGCTATGCCCATGACCTTGCCGGAAGCCCGGTCTCGGTGTTGGAGGTGCAGCCATGAGCATGGGTAAACCGCTGCCGCATGATTCCGCGCCGTTGCATGTCACGGGCGCCGCCCGCTATGCCGATGATGTGCCTTTGCCGGCAGGGGCCTTGCATCTGGCCTTTGGCCTGTCCACCTGCGCCCATGGTGTGATCACCGAGATGGACCTTGCGGCGGTGCGTGCCGCCCCCGGTGTGGTGGCGGTGTTCTCGGCTGAGGATTGGCCAGATATGCCGGATTGCTCGCCATCCGTTCACGATGAGCCTTTGCTGGCCACGGGCCGGGTGCATTATGTCGGCCAGCCGATTTTCCTTGTCGTGGCCGAGAGCCATCTGGCCGCGAGGAAGGCCGCGCGGTTGGGCCGCGTGGCCTATGACGAGCTTCCCGCGCTTTTGACAGTGGATGCGGCGCTGGCCGCCAATTCGCGCTTTGAGCAAGGCCCGGTGGTCTGGAGCAAAGGCGATGCCGCCAGCGCCATTGCCCTCGCGCCGCTGGTGACTGAGGGCAGTTTTGAGGTGGGCGGGCAGGAGCATTTCTATCTAGAAGGTCAGGTGGCCTTTGCCTTGCCCGGTGAGGATGGTGGGGTGTCGATTGTCTCCTCCACCCAGCATCCGACCGAGATTCAGCACAAGGTGGCCCATGCGCTGCATCTGCCGATGTCGGCGGTGCGGGTGGAGACGCGGCGGATGGGCGGTGGTTTTGGCGGCAAGGAAAGCCAAGGCAATGCTTTGGCCATTGCCTGCGCCATGGCGGCGCGCGCCACAGTGCGGGCCTGCAAGATGCGCTATGACCGCGACGATGACATGATGATCACCGGCAAGCGGCATGATCTGCGGATTGCCTATCGCGTCGGCCATGACGCTGAGGGGCGGATTTTGGGGGTGGAGTTCACGCATCTCTTCCGCTGCGGCTGGTCTCAGGATCTGTCTTTGCCGGTGGCGGACCGGGCCATGCTGCATGCCGACAATTGCTATCACCTGAGCGATGTCCGCATCGAAAGCCACCGGCTGCGCACCAACACCCAAAGCGCCACCGCCTATCGCGGCTTTGGCGGCCCGCAGGGCATGGTGGGGATCGAGCGTGTGTTGGATCACGTTGCCCATGCCGTTGGCCGTGAGCCTTTGGATGTGCGGCTGTTGAACTTTTACCGTTCCAACGGCGTGGGCGGGCCGGGGACGGGCCAGCGCTTTAGTGGCGCCCATTCGCCCGTCAATTCTCAACCCCAGACCACGCCCTTCCATATGGAGGTGGAGGATTTCATCGGCCATGAGTTGGTGGCGGAGTTGGAGAAATCGAGCCAATACCGCGCCCGGAAGGCCGAGATTGCAGCGTGGAATAGCAAGAATCCGATCCTGAAGCGCGGCATTGCCCTGACGCCGGTGAAGTTCGGCATCTCGTTCACGTTGACCTGGCTGAACCAAGCCGGGGCCTTGGTGCATGTCTATCAGGACGGGTCGATCATCCTGAACCATGGTGGCACCGAGATGGGGCAGGGTCTGAACCAGAAGGTGGCGCAGGTGGCAGCCGATG
>Ga0194130_10002343_pt1 | contig 27666 bp, 24 predicted proteins | sample TA2KigsurfametaG_FD_160084 | JGI IMG/M metagenome (GOLD analysis project Ga0194130, IMG submission 160084) | Freshwater microbial communities from Lake Tanganyika, Tanzania - TA2015050 Kigoma 12 surface | ecosystem: Environmental > Aquatic > Freshwater > Lake | place: Tanzania: Lake Tanganyika...
GCAGACGCCACGCCGCCAGCTTGTCCCGATCCACACCCCGCCCCATGCCATGCCTCCGTTGCCGATGGAAAAGGTCCACCGGCCGAGGCTATCAGGGGCTACAAGGGTGGCTGTGGTGTGCGCTCACGTATACGCCCCAGCCCGTCGTCACGCGGCCCGACCTGCGGCTGTGGCTCTACTGATGAGGGCGTCGGCACGCGCGGTGCCCTGGAGCCGCGCGGGTGAACTCACAGCACCGGCAGCGATGGCATCGGCGGCTTGGTGGCGGCCGCGGCGGCGAGATTGCCCACGAGTCGCTCGCAGATGGACTGGAAGTAGGGGCGCGAGGCCGGGTCGTCGTAGTTGGCGGCCGTGCGGCCCGCGTCGCCGTGCTCACGGATCGGGATCTGGATCGGAACCTCGCCGAGGAACGGAATGTCGAGTTCCCGTGCGGTTCTCCGGGCGCCACCGGTGCCGAAGATGTCGTAGCGCTTGCCGGTGTCGGGGCAGACGAAGAAGCTCATGTTCTCCACCATGCCCAGGAGCGGGATGTTGACCTTGCGGAACATCGCGATCGCCTTCGTGGCATCGAGCAGCGCCACGTCCTGCGGCGTGCAGACGACGACGGCGCCCGAGAGCGGCAGGGCCTGCGAGAGCGTGAGGGCCACGTCGCCGGTGCCCGGCGGCATGTCGATCACCAGGTAATCGAGCTGGCCCCAGAGCGTGTCGCGGAGCATCTGCGTGATGGCGCCGTGGAGCATCGGACCCCGCCAGACGACGGCCTCGCCCGGCGGCACCAGGAAGCCCATCGACATCACGGGCATCTGGGAACGGCCGACATCGAGCACCTGCGGGACGATCCTGCCGTTCTCGACCTGCGGCCGCCCCGCCAGGCCCAGGAGGTGCGGCACGCTCGGGCCGTAGACGTCGGCGTCGAGCAGGCCGGTGCGGCTCCCCGCCAGGGCCAGGCCGATGGCGATGCTGCTGGCGATCGTGCTCTTGCCGACCCCCCCCTTGCCCGAGCCGACGGCGATCACGCTCTTGGCCTCGACCCCGAGTTGGCCCAGCTTCACCGGGGGCCGGTCGTGGGGCCCGATCGTGACCGTGATCCCCGGGACCTCGGGAAAGGCGGTCCGCAACCGCTCCTCGATCCGAGCCCGGGTGGCCGGCCAGAGAATCGCGGAATGCGACGTCAGGCCGATGGTGGCCGAGATGCCCGCGGCGTTGGCGGCGACCGCCTGGACTTGACCCATGGCGGTGAGCGGGCGGCCCGTCTCCGGGTCGGGGAAGTCGGCGAGGATCGCCTCGACGGCGGCTGTGGTGGGAGCGGGCATCAGCGGCCGGTGGCCAAGGTGGCGTCGGGAGCGAGAAGGGTCGTGGCTGGTGGCGTGAGGGGAATCAACGCTTCTCCCGCCCGCGAGGCGGCCGCGACGAGTGCGCGGGGCTGGAGCGTCAGCACGCCGACCAGCGCGAGGCAGGCGAGCATCGCCACGCCCGCCGCGAGGCCTCCGTCGGCCTGCACGCCCCGCTTCGTCGTCTTGAAGTACATCGCCGCGATGATGCGAAGGTAGTAGGCGGCGGCGATGGCCGCGTTGAGAACCAGCACGACCGCCAGCCCCACGAACCACGCGCGGCGGCTCCCGGACACGATCGCCGCTCCGGCGTCCACGTCGAGCGCGGAGACGGCCAACGAGAGCTTGCCCCAGAATCCCGGCAGGGGAGGAATGCCGGCAAGCGACAGCAGGAACACGGCCATGGCGAACGCCGCGACGGGATTGGTGCCCGAGAGCCCGTCGAGGTCGTCGACGTCGGCGATCTCGTGCCGCGGCGGCCGAGCCCCGCCGCCGGCCGTCCACTCCGGCCAGCGATGGCCGAGGTAGGCCAGCGCCCCGAAGATGCCGATCGTGGCGACGGCATAGGTGGCCAGGTAGAAGAGCGTCGCCGGCAGGCCGCCGGCCGAGAGCAGCCCGGGAGCGGCGGCCGGCCCGGCGGCTGCGGCCGCGATGCCGACGAGCAGGTAGCCGGAGTGGGCGATCGACGAGCAGGCGAGGAGCCGGCGGAGGTTGGTCTGCCAGAGTGCCATCACGTTGCCGACGGTCATCGTGACCGCGGCCAGCCCGGCGACCACCCGCCAGAGCAGTTCCGGCGAAGCCGACGAGCCGACGGTGGAGATGATCCGTGCCAGGACGACGATCCCCGCCACCTTGGGGAGCGTCGAGAGCAGGGCGGCGTTGCCGGGACTCGTGCCCTCGTAGACGTCCGGGGCGTAGAAGTGCATCGGCACGGCCGCCAGCCGAAAGGCCGCTCCCACGACCCCCAGCCCGATGGCCAGGGGGAGGAGCGCCTGCACCGTTCGGCCGGTGGACTCCGCGCGGATGCGGGCCGCGATCGCCCCGAGGTCGGTCGAGCCCCCCAGGCCGTAGAGGCAGACGACGGCATACAGGAACAGCGCCGAGGCGATCAGCGACAGGAAGAAGTACTTCAGGCTCGCCTCCTGCCCCCGGGCATCGGTCCGCTTGAGGCCGAGCAGGATGTACGTCGGGATCGAAACCAGCTCCAGCCCGGCGAACAACAGCACGAGGTCCCCCGCCGCCCCCACGAGCGACAGGCCTGCCAGCAGGATCAGAAACGTCCCCGCCTCCTCGCACGTGCCCCCGCGACGAAGTCCCGGTCCGCGGCTCGCCGCCGCGACGAACAGGTCGCCGGCCATCACGAGCGCGAGCAGCAGCCCCGAGGCGAGCGTGGTCCAGCGGATGAATGACGAGAATCCGTCGAGCGTCACGCCGGCGGAGACCCCGGTGCCCCGCCCCTGGGCCACGAGCATGGCGGTGACGATCGCGGCCAGCGCGACCAGCCAGCCGGAGCGCAGGCCCGCGAACGCGCCGCCCAGGTAGATCACCAGTGCCGCCAGCACGAGCACGAGTTCGGGGGCGATCAGCGCGAAGGTGTCGAGCGAGGTCGCGTTCATGGTGTCGAAGCCTGCACGGCGGTGCCGGTGGAATCGGCCTGCATCCTGGCGGTGAATGCCGCGGCGGGCGCGGCCGTGGCCCGCTGGACGGCGACCGCCGCCGGTCGCAGGAACGTCCCCGGCGCGAGGCCGATCCAGAGGACGAACACCGCCAGCGGCGCCAGCGCCACGACTTCGTGCCAGCGGAGATCGCAGCGGTCGGCGGTGGCGGCGGCGTGGCCGTGATCCGCGGCGTCCTGGCCGCTGTCCTGGCCGCCCCGAGGGGGTTCGCGGGATGTCCCAAACAGGACCCGCTCGACCGCCCAGAGCATGTACCACGCGCCGAGGACGACGCCCGCCACGGCGAGCAGGGCCATCACGAGGTAGGCGAACTGCCAGGCCGGCGACACGCCCGACCAGGCCCGCTGGAAGGCGCCGAGCAGGATCATGAACTCGCCCACGAACCCGTTGAGCCCCGGCAGGCCGATGCTCGAGAAGGTGAACAGCATGAAGAACACGGCCAGCCAGGGAGCCCGCGAGGCGATGCCTCCGAGGCTGGCGATGTTCCGCGTGTGGAACCGCTCGTAGATCATGCCCACCAGGGCGAACAGGCCGGCTGATGACAGCCCGTGATTGACCAGCTGCAGGTTAACGCCCTCGGTCGCCACCGGGGTGAGGGCGAACAGCCCCATCACGATGTAGCCCATGTGGCTCACCGACGAGTAGGCGACCAGCCGCTTGAGGTCGGTCTGCACCAGGGCGACCAGCGCGCCGTAGATGATGCCGGCGACACCGAGGCCGAACAGCCAGGGGGCCGCCACGGCCGTGGCCTCGGGGAGCATCGGCATCGAGAACCGCAGGAACCCGTAGATGCCCAGCTTGAGCAGCACGCCGGCCAGATCGACGGAGCCGCCGGTGGGCGCCTCCACATGGGCCAGGGGCAGCCAGGTGTGGAGCGGCACGATCGGCACCTTCACGGCGAAGCCCGCCAGCAGGGCCAGGAAGACCACCATCTGCAGCCAGCCCCCCGCGGCCGTCATGGGCAGGGGGTGGATGGTCGTGCCGTCGACCAGCGCCTCGATGTCGAACGTCACGACGTTGGCGTGCGAGGCGTGCCAGAGCACGATCGCCAGCAGGCCCAGGAAGGTGAGCACGCTGCCGGCGAGGGTGTAGATGAAGAACTTGACGGCCGCCCGCCGCCGCTCCTCGTGTCCCCAGATGCCGATCAGGAAGAACAGCGGCACCAGCGTGAACTCGAAGAACACGTAAAACAGGATCACGTCGCGGGCCGCGAACACGCCCAGCATCGCCGCTTCCAGCACGAGCAGCAGCACGTAGAAGCCGACGGGCCGGTCCGTGATCGCGTCCCAGCTGACGAACACGGCGGTCACGGACAGCAGCGCCGCCAAGGCGAACATCCAGAGCGAGAGCCCGTCGAGCCCGAGCGAGAAGCGGACGTCGAAGATGCCCTCCGTGAGCCACGGCACCTCCGAGAGCGCGTAGGGCAGGCCCGCCGCCGTGCCCGGTTCGGCCAGGTAGCGCAGGACCAGCCAACCGGCGAGGCCGAGTGTCACCAGGGTCGTCACGGCGGCGCTCTGGCGGACGGCGGCGACTCCCCGGGAGCCCAACACCCAGGCGATGCCCGCGCCGATCAGGGGCGCGGCGATCGTCAGCACGAGGTGGGTGGAGGGGCTGAAGCCGTTCATGCCGATGCGCCTGTGGTTCCGTTAGCCCATGGCCCGGGCGACGACCGCGAGCACGATCAAGAGTGCTCCGATCACCCCGGCCAGGGCATACCGCTGGACGATCCCGGACTGCAGGTGGCGAACGACTCCCCCCAAGCCCAGCGGGACGCGGGCCACGAGGTCGACGAGGCCGTCGACGAGATGACGGTCGACGAACGCCGCGATCAACGCGATCACTTGCAGGGGCTTGACGATCAAGGCCGCGTAGACCTGGTCGAAGTACATCCGGTTGGCGAACAGCGTGGCCAGGGGCCCGAGGAACCGCTCGGGCTGCGGGCCGTCGCTGCGGCGGCCCAGGTGGCCCAGCGCCGCGACCACGATGCCCAGGGCCGCGGCCAGCGTTCCCTGGATCGCGAGATCCCAGTGGAAGACGGCAGGCGTGGCGGAGGCGGCCACCGCGGGGGCGGTGAACGAGGGCGTGGCCGCCAGGAACGTCGCCAGGGAATGGGTGCTGAACAGCCACCAGCCGCTCACGGCCGAGAGCACGGCGAGGATCGCCAGCGGCACCGTCATCGACGGGGGTGACTCGTGGGCGTGATGCCCGGCCTCCTCGGGCACGCGCGTCGGACCGGTGAACGTCATGAACACGGCCCGAAACGTGTAGAAGGCCGTCAGCGCCGCGGTCACCAGCGACATCCAAAACAGAAGCCGGAACGTGGCCGGCGTGTCGAGGGCGTCGAGCGTGGAGGCCCGGGGGCCGGCGGAGATGCGGGCCGCGTCGGTCGGGCTGCTCACCAGCCGGAACACCGCCGCCGCCGCCGCGTGGCCGTCGGCTGGCAGACCCTCGTGGTGATCCGCGTGGGCGTCGGCCCAGCCCCGCGAATGCAGGGCCGCGAGAATCTCGTCTTTGCTGAAGAAGCCGGCGAACGGGGCCGCCCCCGCCAGCGCCAGGGCCCCGGCCAGGAACGTGGCCGCCGTGACGGGCATGATCCGCCGCAGTCCGCCGAACCGCCGCATGTCGATCACGCCCCCCATCGCGTGCATCACCGACCCGGCCCCCATGAACAGGAGGGCCTTGAAGAAGGCGTGCGTCACGAGGTGGAAGATCGCCGCGGTGAAGCCGAGGAGCGTGCCGGTGCCGAGGCTCGCGAACATGTAGCCGAGCTGGCTGATCGTCGAATAGGCGAGCACGCGCTTGAGGTCGTTCTGCACCGTGCCGATCAGCGCCGCCACGAGCGCCGTGGTCGCTCCGACGATCGACACGAGCGTCAGCGCCCCGGGGCAGGCGACGAACAGCGGCGCCGTCCGGGCCACGAGGTAGATGCCCGCCGTGACCATCGTCGCGGCGTGGATGAGCGAACTGGCAGGGGTAGGACCCTCCATCGCGTCGGGCAGCCAGACATGCAGCGGCAGTTGGGCGCTCTTGCCGCAGGCGGCGAGGAGAAAGAGCAGGCAGATCGCCGTTCCCACGGCCCCGCCGGCGTAGGCGGATGCATCGGCCAGCCGCGTGGCGCCGAGGATTCCGGGCACCAGGGTGCCGTCTGCGGCGACGCTGTCGTGGAAGTTCAGCGTTCCGTAGGTCATCCACAGCAGGAAGGTGGCGACGGCCAGGCCGAAGTCGCCCACGCGATTGACGAGAAACGCCTTCTTGGCGGCCTGGGCGGCAGCGGACTTCGAGAACCAGAAGCCGATGAGGAGGTAGCTGCAGGCCCCGACCGCTTCCCAGAACACGTACACCAGCAGGAAGTTGCTGGCGGCCACGAGCATCGACATCGAAAACACGAACGCCGACACCAGGGCGAAGAAACGCGGCTCACCCGGGTCGCCGTGCATGTAGCCGATCGAATAGATCGCCACGAGCAGCCCGACGCCCGTGATGATCACGAGCAGCGTGGCGGTGAGCGGATCGAGCCTCAGCGACACCGGGATCGAGAAGGCCTGCGGCGCCGCGCCCGACATGCCGGCGGCATCGACGCCGGCCCATTCCCAGAGGGTGGTCACGAACTCGACCGGCCGGGCCGGCTGATCGTGGCCGACGCCCGTCACCTCCCGGGCCATCCCCGACAGCAGCATCACGGCGCAGACGAACGCCGCGCCGATGCCCGCCACCGCGGGCAGCCAGGACCGTCTCCCCAGCACGCGGCCGAGGGCGACGGTGAGGACCGCTGCCGCCAGGGGCACGAGCGGGACGAGCACGAGCAGGGTGGAAGGGTCGGAAAAGTTCATGTCGGGGCGGGAATCTCAGACCTGCTCGCGTTCCAGGAGGGCGTCCTCGTCGGTCGCCGGCGCCACGCCGGCGGGAGTGAGCCTGGGGAAGCGGGGTGGCACGGCGTCGGTCGCCGGCAGCTCGCGATCGACGATCCGCGGGAGGTTGGCCTCGCGGAGCGACTGCCAGGCGGCCGAATCCAGCCGTCCGGTCCGGGCGAAGGCCTGGAGGACGAACACGAGCGCCACGGCCGCTTCACAGGCGGCGACGGTGAGCACGAAGATCACAAGCACGTGCCCCCCCCAGTCGCCGTGGTGTCGACTCCAGGCGACGAGGCTCACCGAGATGCCCTGCAGCATCAGTTCCGCGCACAGGAACATCACGATCAGGTTGCGGCGGGCGAGCAGGCCGACGAGGCCGAGGGCGAACAGGATCGCCCCGACGAGCAGGCCATCGACGACCAGCGGTGCGGGGGTGACGACGTTCACGGAGTGGCCCTCCGCGAGTCCGTCGCCTCGTCGTCCGCCGCGCCGCGGGACACGATCGCGATCGAGCCGACGAGGGCTACCAGCAGGAGAACCCCCGCGACCTCGACTGCCAGCAGGTGCCGGCCGAAGAGCTCGCCGCCGAGCCGCGCGACATGGTCGGCCGCCAGCAGGTCGACGGTGCCGGGGCCGTTCGGTCCGGCCCCGGGATCGGTCGCCAGCAGCGCGGCCTTCGTGGCGGGCACGGCGCAGCACGACGCGGGGTCGGCGGCCAGCCGACCGATCGAGAGCGAGAGGATGCCCAGCAGCACCGCTCCGGCGACGGCGGCAAGCAGCGGCTCGTTCGACACGCGGTCGTACGGGGCGAGACCTGCCGGCTGGGCGAGCATGAGCACGAACAGGAACATCACCAGGATCGCACCGGCGTAGACCACGATCGTCGCCACGCCGAGGAACTGGCCGCCGAGCACGAGCAGCACGCCGGAGACCCCCGCCAGGGCCATCGCGAACCAGATCGCCGCATAGACCGGCGACCGGGAGACGACCGTCGCCGCACCGGAGACCACGGCCACCAGGGCGACCACCAGGAAGATCGTGTCCTCGCCGACGCTGCCGAGCCTGCGGCCCAGGGCGATGAACGCGGCGAGGGCGGCCAGTCCCAGCAGGCCTCCGAGCCAGCGACTGCTACGCTCCGCCCTGCCCGAACGCCCGCGGGGCAGCAGCATCCACAGGCTCGCCGCGGTGGCGGTGACGCCGCCGGCGAGCAGCGTGCCGGGCGAGATCGACGGCAGGAGCGAGGCGATCACGGGTCGCACCCCAGGGCGGTCGACTTCATCGGCTCGGCGTCCTTCGTCATGTCGTAGACGCTCAGCAGCTTCTCCTTGTCGAAGATCATCTCCTCGCGGCTCTTGCCGGTGAGGTCGAGGAGGCTCGTGAGCTCGATCGCGTCGACAGGGCAGGCCTCCTCGCACATCCCGCAGAAGATGCAGCGGAGTTCGTCGATGTGGAAGCTCTCCGGATACTTCTCGCGATCGGGCCAGGGGCTCTCGGCGGCCACGATGTCGATGCAGTGGGCCGGGCAGGCGGTGGCGCAGAGGAAGCACGCCACGCACTTCACGCGGCCCTCCGCATCACGGTTGAGCCGGTGGACCCCGCGGTAGATCAGCGGGTTGCCCACCTTCGGCCGCTGGTCGGGGAAGCTCACGGTGACCTTCGGGCTCACGAGGTGCCGGGCCGTCGTGGTCAGGCCGCTCACGAACAGCGGCAGGTAGAGACGCTCGGCGAGTCCGAGCGGCTTCTCCTCGAGCCAGGTGATCGACGGGTCGGACGGTTTCATCTCAGGCCTGCACCAGGTCGCGCCGTCTGCCGAGTCCGTGCTCCGCGTCGAGCGGTCCGGGCGTGCGGATCGGGGTGTTGTCGGTGCCCGAGGGGGTGAGCACGCCGGCGGCGATCCAGCCGAGCAGGAACACGCCCCAGGGGATGGCGACCGCCGCGGCCCGCGCCCCGCCTTCACCGAGCGCCGCCACGAGCTGCGGCCGGAACTCCTCGACCGCGGCCACCGTCACGAGGTTGGCCAGGCCCAGCGGCAGCATCACCTTCCAGGCGAGGTTCATCAGCTGGTCGAACCGGAACCGCGGCCAGCTCCAGCGGACGAGCATGAAGAACAGGATCACGCCGAAGATCTTGGCCGAGAGCACCGCGAACCGGATCAGGGCGACCGTCCAGGTCTCCACCGGACCGGAGCCGGTGACGCCCCAGAGGTGCCAGCCGCCCAGGAACATGATCACGATCAGGAACGCGGCCGTGACCATGTGGAGGAACTCGGAGACGAGAAACAGCAGCAGCTTGATCCCCGAATACTCGGTGTGATATCCGCCGACGAGTTCCTGCTCGGCCTCGGGCAGGTCGAAGGGCAGCCGGGCCGCCTCGGCGAAGCTCGCGATCAGGAACACGACGAACCCGAGCGGCTGTGCGAAGGCATACCAGATGCCGGTGGAGGCTTGGGCGTTCATGATCGCGTCGAGCTTGAGGGAGCCGGCCGCGAGCACCACGCCGAGCAGCCCGAGTCCGAGCGGAATCTCGTAGGCGACGAGCTGGGCGCTACTCCGCAGGCCGCCGAGGAAGCCGTACTTGTTGTTGCTCGCCCAGCCGCCGAGCAGCACCCCGTAGACGGCGATGCTCGAGAGGGCGAACACCCAGAGCACGCCCACGTCGAGGCCGGGAGCGACGAGCAGCGGCTCCTCGCCGGTGAGGCCGAGCGCCGGGATCGGCGGCAGCGAACTGCCGAAGGGGATCGCGGCGAAGATCGCCAGCGACGCGGCGAGCAGCACCAGCGGCGCGGCGGTGTAGAGCACCTTGTCGACGTGCCGCGGCGTGAAGTCCTCCTTGAGGATGATCTTCAGGCCGTCGGCGAGCGGCTGGCCGAGGCCGAACAGGCGGATCTTCGTGAGCGGGATGCCGACGCGGTTGGGGCCCTTGCGGTCCTGCACCCAGGCGGCCATCCAGCGCTCCACCAGCACCAGGTAGGCCGCCGCCGTCATCAGGCCGCCGATCAGGAGCCCGATCTTCGCCAGGGCGACGAGCGTGGTCGGCGATGGGATGAAGTTCTGCATGGCAGCGGGTCAGGCGAGCTGGTGGAGCCGGAGGTCGACGCCCGTGGAGGGCAGTTCGCCGCCGAGGGCGGCCAGCGTGGGGGACGACGTGGCGATCTGCTGGCGGACGGCGGTGGGGTCGTAGAGGCCGCGGCGGCCGAGCATGTTCCAGAACAGCCTGCCTTCCGGCCACACGCCGGCGGGTGGCCGGATGGCCTGGCGGAAGCTCTGGGCATGATGCGCCACGTTGACCCACGTGCCGGCCCGCTCCGCGAACCCTGCGGCCGGCAGCCGCCAGCTGGCCAGCCGCATCAGCGGCGAATCGAACAGATCCTGGACCACCAGCTGCCTCAGGCCGGCGAACGCCTCGGCGGAGGCGGTGTCGATCCACGCGGCCGGGTAGCCGGCCGTGATCCAGGCGGCGTCGGCCTTGCCGGCGGCGACGTGTGCCACGAGGTCGTCCCACGATCGGCCGGCCGCGCCGTAGATCGCGAGCACCTCCTCGACACCCTTGCGGTTGGGGCACTTCTCGGCCCGGATCGTGAAGCCGCCCGGGAACGATTCATCGTCCCCCGTCACGGGCACGAAGCCGAGGGCGAGGAAGGCTTCCGAGTCGATCGACCGGGCGACGGCGCAGAGCATCCACGCCTCTTCGACCGTGAGCATCGGGGACACGGCGACGGCAAGCCTCCCCGCCGCCTTGAGGTCGTCGCGGAGCTTGACCACCACATCGGCCCATTCCACGGCCTCGGTGGCGGGCGTGCCGGACCCGTTGCCGCGGTGGGTCGGTGACGCCGCGGTGCGGGAGGCCTCGAGGATCCGCGCCTGGTCGTGGAGATGATGCCAGCCGTAGCGGCCGTCGTCGCAGATCCACCACTTGTTGACGTGGGGATTCTCACGGGGCTTGAGCCGGTAGACGGCGTCCTGGTTGTGCTCGGTGTGGATCGAGCAGCCGGCCGAGCAGCCTCCGCACACGTTGGCCTCGCGCTTCAGGAACCAGACCCGCTGCTGGTAGAGGAAGTCCTTGTCGCCGAGCGCGCCGACGGGGCAGAGGTCGACGACGTTGCCGGAGAGCTTGTTGGCCAGGGGATGGCCCGGGAAGACGTCGATCTCCTCCTTCGCGCCGCGGCTGGTGACCATCAACTCCGCGGTGCCGGAGATCTCGCGGGTGAACCGCACGCACCGCGTGCACATGATGCAGCGGTCGACGAACAGGGTGACCGTCGGGCCGACGTCGCGCTTGCGGCTGTGAAACGGCTGGAGGTCGGCCCGCCGCTCGGGCTGGCCGTGCTGGAAGTGGTAGTCCTGCAGGAGGCACTCACCCGCCTTGTCGCAGATCGGGCAGTCGATCGGGTGGTCGATGAGCAGCGCCTCCTCGACCCGCGCCCGGCTGTCCTTGACGAGTTGGCTCTCGGTGACGATCACCGTGCCGTCCTTGACCGGCGTCTGGCAGCCGGGCACGAGCTTGGGCACCATCGTGATCTTGCCGGTGGCCGCGTCCCGCTGGCCGGTTTCGATCAGGCACATCCGGCAGCTGGCCACGACCGACAGGCCGGGATGCCAGCAGTAGTGCGGGATCTCCTTGCCGGCCCGCCGCGCGGCCTCGATGCAGTTGAGCCGCTCGTCGGCTCCGATCTCGATCTCCTGTCCGTCGACGATCACGACCGGCATCAGTGCGCTCCCACGATCGCGAGGGCGGGGACGGGATCGGTCACCATCCAGCCCGAGGGGTTGGTCCGCTTGACGTACTCCTCGAACTCGCCGCGGAACTTCTTGATCGCGTTCTTCATCGGCCAGGCGGCGCCGTCGGCCAGGCCGCAGATCGTGCTCCCGGGCATCATGCCCATGGTGTTGCCGAGTTCGAGGAGGATGTCGAGATCCTTGAGCCGTCCCTTGCCCGCCTTGATCCGCTCGAGGATCCGCAGGCTCCAGCTCGTTCCCTCGCGGCAGGGCGTGCACTGACCGCACGATTCGTGGGCGAAGAACCGGGCCGAGTTGTGCAGGAAGTCGACGATGCTCGTCTGGTCGTCGATCACCACGACGGCCGCGGTGCCGAGGCCCAGGCAGCCCACCTTGCCCGGGCCGGCGAAGTCGAGCGGCGTGTCGAGTTCGCTCTCGGTCATCAAGCCCATCGAGATGCCGCCGGGGATCACCGCCTTGGCCCGGCGGCCCTTCCAGACGCCGCCTCCAAAGCGGTCGATCAGTTCGCGGGCCGTGATGCCCAGCGGCGCCTCGTAGCAGCCCGGCTTCTCGACGTGGCCCGAGAGGCAGTAGAGCTTGGGGCCGTAGGAGCCGGGGTCGCGGGGATTGGCGGGATCGGCCGGCACGCCGATCGACTTGAACCAGTCGACGCCGCGGCGGGCGATCTGCGTCACGCAGGCCATCGTCTCGATGTTGTTGACGACCGTCGGCTTGCGGAACAGGCCCTCGATCGCCGGGAACGGCGGCTTGATCCGCGGCCAGGCCCGCTTGCCTTCGAGGCTCTCGATGAGGCCCGTTTCCTCGCCGCAGATGTAGGCGGCCGCACCGCGGTGCAGGTACACGTCGAGCGAGAAGCCCGAACCAAGGATGTTCTTCCCGAGATAGCCGGCGGCATAGGCCTCATCGATCGCGGCCTGCAGGCGATGCCAGCTCTTCGGGTATTCGTAGCGGAGGTAGAGGTAGGCGGTCGAGGCCCGCGTGGCGAACGACGAGAGGATGATTCCCTCGATCACCTGGTGGGGATCGTCCTCCATCAGGATCCGGTTGTTGAACGTGCCCGGCTCGCTCTCGTCGGCGTTGATGCAGAGGTAGATCGGGCCCGGGTGGTCCTTCGGCAGGAACGTCCACTTGAGGCCCGTCGGGAAGCCGGCCCCACCACGGCCCCGGAGCCCCGACGACTTCACCATCTCGATCACGTCGGCCGGCTGCTTGCCGGCGAGCGTGGCCTCGAGCGGGGCGTAGCCGCCGCGGCTCTTGTAGCTGGCGATCGTGTGGCCGTCGGGCACGCCCACGGCCTCGAGCAACACGGGCTTGAATGGCTGCATGGTCAGGTGGCCCTCGCCCGCGGCTTCTTGAGTTCGGCCTCGGCGGCCTCGGGGGTCACGTTCTTGAGCAGGTCGTCGTTGGCCAGGATGCAGGGGGCGAAGTCGCACGCCCCGAGGCACTCGGCCGGTTCGATCGTGAGCTCGCCGTCGGCGGTCGTGCCGTAGGGCTCGATCCGGTTGGCCGCACAGAGGTGCTCGAGGAGTTGGTCGCCGCCGCGCAGGGCGCACGACACCGACCGGCAGACGAACGCGCGGACCTTGCCGTGCGGCTTCTCCTGGTGGAAGAACTGGTAGAAGGTGAGGGTGTCCTGCACCTCCGCCGGCGCCAGGCCGAGCACCGCGGCGATCTCGGCGACGGCCCCGAGCGGCACGTGGCGGAGCTCTGCGTTGACGATGTGGAGCGCGGGCAGCGTGAGGGCCTGGCGGTTCGGATACCGCGGCGCGAGCGCCTCGATCTTCGCCACCATCTCGTCGGTGAGGTACGTGCGTCCGGGGGCGATCATGGGTGCTCCGTACGAGGCGCCCGACCTCGGAGTGCCGGATGCGGCTGCCGCTGCCCCCTCGCTGGACGCTCGCCCCGGCCATCACGGCCTCGGCTCGCTGCCTGTCCGCTTCGCTCCGGCATCCATGCCTCCCCTCGCTTCCAGAGCCCGCTCGAGGGCACCGGCAGCCCCATCCTTCCCGGCGCCGCCCCGGTGATCGACGTGGTCATCATCATCGGTCGAGCTCCGCGGCGATGATGTTGAGGCTGCCGAGCACGGCCACCACGTCGGAGAGCGTGTGGCCACGGATCAGCTGCGGGAACAGCGCGAAGTGCAGCACCGAGGGGGGCCGGCAGCGGGCCCGGTAGGCCGTTTCGTTGCCGTCGCCCACGACGTAGAAGCCGAGTTCGCCGTTGGGAGCCTCGATCGCGGCGTACGACTCCTCGTGCGGCACCTCGAAGCCGCGGTTGGCCATCGAGAGCTCGAAGTGGGAGATCGTGCCCTCGATCGTCGAGTAGACCTGCTCCTTCGTCGGCCGGGCGATCCGCTGATCGATGCCCACGTTGATGTCGCCCGCGGGCAGGTTCTCGAGCGCCTGCGTCACGAGCTTGAGGCTTTCCCGCATCTCCTGCATCCGCACGAGATACCGGGCATAGCAGTCCCCCGTCGTCGCGCAGCAGACGTTGAAATCCAGGTCGGCATAGGCGAGGTACGGCTCGTCCTTGCGCAGGTCGCGGGTCACGCCGCTGGCCCGGGCGACGGGGCCGGTGGCGCTGCCGGCGATGGCCTCGGCCTTGGAGAGCACGCCCACGCCCTTGGTGCGGTCGACGAAGATCCGATTCCGCGTCAGCAGCCGCTCCATGTCGTCGAGCGTCTTGGGGAAGGTCTTGAGGAACGTCCGGATCTTCTCGATCACCAGCGGCGTGAAGTCCTGCGACAGGCCGCCGACCCGTGTGTAGGAGTTGGTGAACCGGGCTCCGCAGAGGGTCTCGAAGATGTCGTAGATCACTTCCCGCTGGTAGAAGCCGTACAGGAAGAAGGTGAAGGCACCCGTGTCGAGGCCCACGGCTCCATTGCACAGCAAGTGGTCGCTGATCCGGGCAAGCTCGGCGATGATCGTGCGGATGTAGGTACACCGCGGCGTGAGCTCGATGCCCAGGAGCGTCTCGACCGCGTGGTGCCAGGCCACGTTGTTGGCCATCGGGGAGATGTAGTTCATCCGGTCCGTCACGGTGACGTACTGGTTGAACGTGAGGTGCTCCCCGATCTTCTCGAAACCCGAATGCAGGTAGCCCATCTCCGGCATCGCGTCGACCACCCGCTCGCCGTCGAGCTTCAGCACGAGCCGCAGCGTGGTGTGCGTGGCCGGGTGCTGCGGGCCGAAGTTGAGCGTCCAGAGGTAGTCCTCGCTCCGAGCGCCCGTCTCGGGGCCGGTGGTGTCGACGGTGGCGGTGGCGATCGACATGGGTCAGCTGTGGTCGCGGGTGATGACGGGGAAGTTGTGCCGCTCGCCGCGGCCCTGGAGCGGGTAGTCCTTCCGCAGCGGATGTGCCGTGAACTCCTCGGGCATCACGAGGCGGCGCGGGTCGGGATGGCCGACGGAGCGGATCCCGAACAGGTCCCAGACCTCGCGCTCCAACCAGTTGGCGCCCGCCCAGAGCGGCACGACGCTGGTCACCGTGGGGTCGGGGTCGTCGACGAACACGCGCACCGTGAGCCGCTGGTTGGTCGCCGTCGAGGCGAGCAGGTAGACGAGGCCGTAGCGGTGGGTCGCGCCGGGATAGTCCAGATAATCGACGCACGTCACGTCGACCAGCAGGTCGAAGCCCTGGTCCTTGAGCCACGCCAGCCCCTCGAACGCGACCGGTTCCGGGAGCACCACGCGGGTCTGGCCTCGGAACGTGGACGTGTCGAACTCCCCGCAGCGGCCGCGGAGGCCGGAGAGCACGTCGTCGACGGATGGCGGGGGTGTGGGCATGGGCGGGTGCGGTCAGCTGCGGACGGGAATGCCCTCGGCGGCGGCGGCGAGTTCCCGTTGCAGCACGGGGTTGCGGGAGGCGTCGATCACCCCGGGCCCGCCGACTTCGACCAGCGCCCGCTTCCGGAGTTGGCGGCCCGCGGTGTCGAACTCACGGCCCGTGATCGTGCCCTCCCGCTGGATCTTGTCCTGGAGGTCGATGATCGCCTGGATCAACTGCTCCGGCCGGGGGGGGCACCCAGGCACGTACATGTCGACCGGGATGAAGCGGTCGATGCCCTGGACCACGGCGTAGGTGTCGAACACGCCGCCGGTGCTGGCGCAGGCTCCCATCGAGATGCACCACTTGGGCTCGTGCATCTGCTGCCAGATCCGCTGGAGGACCGGGAGCATCTTCATCACCACGCGGCCCGCGACGATCATCAGGTCGCACTGCCGGGGACTGAACCGGAACACCTCGGCACCGAAGCGGGCCAGGTCGTGCTTGCTCGCGCCGGTCGCCATGAGCTCGATGCCGCAGCAGGCCGTGGCGAAAGGCATCGGCCAGAGGCTGTTCTTGCGGCACCAGTTGGCCAGCGCGTCGAGCCTGCTGACCACCACGTTTTCGGGGAGTTCGATCCGCCCGCCCGCCCCGCTCGGCATCACCGCCATCGGAACACCCCCTTGCGCCAGTCGTACGCGAAGCCCACGATCACCAAGGCGACGAACAGCATGGCGCCACCGAACACGAGGCCGCGCGATGCAACGAGGCCGTCCCGGACGGCCGCGTCGACGCCGGCCGCCGAGCGGCTCGCCACGGCCCACGGATAGAGGAACAGCAGTTCCACGTCGAACACCAGAAACGTGATCGCCACGAGGTGAAAGCGGACGTCGAACCGCCGCCGCGTGTCGTGGACGGGATCCATGCCGCTCTCGTAGGGCATCTCCTTCACCGCCCCGGTCCGCCGCGGGCCGACGAGGCTGGCGAACACGACCAAGCCCACCGACACCGCCGCCGCGATCGCGACGAACAGCAGGACCGGCAGGATCGCGTCCATGGGGGCTCCGGGAGCGAGCGGGCGGGGCTAAACCGGCAAATTCGGCCGTAGAAACCGACTTCGTGAAAATCGTCACGAAGTCGAGCCTCAAAAAAGCCGGGGGCTGTTCGCCCGCCGGCTCGACCGTATCCGTCACAGTTATACAGGGGTGGATTCGGGCCGACGAGTCGGCCCGTTTTCCGGCGGCTGGGGCGGGAGAAGCCGGTTTTCCTCAGCCGCAGCGGGCGAGGTGGCCGCGGATCAGGTCGGCGTCGAAGCCGGACTGCCGTTCCAGGGTGCCCAGCACCCGGCGGAGGTCGAGTCCGTAGTGGTTGACGCGAAACAGCCCCACCTTCACGTACGGCACCCCCGCCTCGAGCAGTCGCCACCAGACGAGCTCGCTGGGGTTGTGCGGCATCCGGCGGCCCTTGCGCAGCACGCGCCACGACCTGCGGGGCTCGAAGAGCGAGACATGCGGCAAGAGCTCGGCCAGCCGCACGCGGGGCTGGAGGCCGGCGTCGTAGATGCCGGCGACCCGCATCCCCGCCTGCTCGACGGCGTGCGAGAGCCCGACCTCGTAGTGGTGGATCACCTCACGCTTCGTCGCCTGCGGCACGACCCCCGCCCAGAACCGCTCGAAGAGATCCGATTCCAGCAGGCTCTGCCGCATGGCGAAGAACCAGGTCTGCACGTGCCGGAGCGGGCGACTTCCGGGACGGACGGGCTGCTCCGAAACGACCATGCCCCAGAGGTCGGCGTCCTGGATCCTCGGGCTCGACAACACGGGCCCGAGATCGGCCAGCGGTCCGTAGACGCTGTCGTTCACGCAGATCACCTCCGCGAACGCATCCCGGCGGAGCGTCGCCAGGCCGTCGCGCCACGCGCAGAAGTCGTAGCCCACGTTGGGACGGCTCAGGTAGTCGTCGACGAGCGCCGCAACCTCCGCCGGAGGTCTCCGCGGGCCGCCGTTGGACACGAACACCAGCCGGTCGCAGCAGCGGCGATACCGGCGGAGGGCCTGGACGACGTGGGGGTCGCAGCCGCCGTGGCGATCGAAGTGGGCGAACACGATGGCCCGGGGGGCCGGAGGTGCTTTCGAGGGAGGCTCTTCACCGGCGGGGATGGTTCGACCCTCCACGTCAGGCCGCTCTCCGGAAGGGAGAGCCGGACAGAATCCGGGCCCTGAGCACGGCGATGCGGCGATGCGGCAGCCCCTGGGTCGGCACTCCGTGGGCGGCCTCGAGCAGTTCCGGGATCGACCGCAGCGTGTCGGCGGCAGCCGCGGTGTCGCCGACGGCCAGCTGCCGCTCGGCCGTGCGGATCGCCGAGGAGGCGTGCCAGCGGACGCTGGCGGCGATGGTCGCGGCACGGATCGAGTCGGGAAGGGTCCGGGCGTTGATCTGGATGGCCCGGGCCATGTCGGGCCACACGGCACCGCGGGCCACCAACCGGCTGGTCTCGTTGGCGCTGTGGCGGCGGTAGGTGGCGAGCGGCCGCGGCTCGTACCAAACGGCGTAGTGTGCCGCGATCCGCACCCACATCTCCCAGTCGAGGGCATGGCACAGATCGGTGCGGTAGCCGCCGATGGTTTCGTAGGTGCTGCGAGGGACGATCGCGGCCGGGGTCTGCACCCGCTGCCGCTCCGCGATCACGGGCAGCCAGTCGGCGAGCACCCCGGGCAGCCAGCGCTGGCGGGAGGTCTTCTTCGTCAGCCGGCCGCTGTCGTCGATGATGCGGCTGCGGCAGAACGCCATGCCGATCTGCGGGCACCTCGTGAAGCCGCGTTCGAGCCGGTCGTAGAAGCCGGGATGCACCGAGTCGTCCTGATGGAGCAGGTGCACGAGTTCACCGCGGGCGACCTCGATCGCCCGGTTCCAGTTGCCACTCAGGCCGCGGCGCCGGTCGCCCCCGAAGAACTCCACGCGGCCCTGGGGATCGACGGACCGGATCAGCCGTTGCACGTCGACGGCCGAGGAGGCGTCGTCGACGACGGCGATCTGCATCCGCTCCGGTCCCGGAGCCTGCCGGAGCACGGAGTCGAGCGACGCGCAGAACTTCTCGTCGGGATCGCAGGCCGGGATCATCACCGAGAAGCGGGGCCGCCCACCGCCGGGGCGCAGGGGGGCCACCGCGGGAGGATTGGTCGGCGCGAAGGCTGGGGCGGGCGGCATGGCGGGGAGGAGTACCGCGCCCCCGACTTCAGCGACAGGTCATGCCCGAAGCTGCTTCCGCCTCAACTCACCCCGCGACAAGATTCGGAGTTCCCGCACCCACGCAGTTTGCCCCGCTTGCCGCCACAGGCGGCATTCCGCGGCGCGGACCGACTCAGAAACTGCCGACATTGAAGTTCACGTAGGCGCCCCAGGGGCCGACCCCCACGTTCATGCCGGAGCCGCGGGCATCGGAGAAGGGAGGCTTGCCGCCCCCCTGGCTCGGGGCACGGTACGGGGAGAAGGCGGCTCCCGATTGGCTCCGCGCGGCGGCGGCGTTGGATGCCGCGGCGGTCGCCTGGCGTGCCGCCTGAGCCCGGTCCACCAGCGCCTGCCGCCCTTGGTCGAACGCCTCCTGGCGCTGTTGGAGGCCGGATCGTTTCTGCTCGATCCGGTTGATCTCCTGCTGAAGTTGGGCGCTCGACATCTGCACCACGTTGGGCATGTCCTTGAGCAGCTCGGCCCGTTTGCTGTCGGACATCACCGACAGGTACTGGCCGAGCCACTGCTTCGCATCCCTGGCCTCGGGCGTGTCCATGACCTTGAACTTCGCGTCGAGGTCGTCGAGGAGGTACTCGAGTTCATAGGACGACATCGCCGCGACCCGACGATTGAAGTCGACCTTGATGTTCCGCACCTGCTGGGGGGAATAGATCTGCTGGGACGCCAGCCACTCGCCGAGTTCGAAGATCGCCCGCCGCCACCGCGAGCTGTTCATGATCTCGGCCTTCCGGGCGAGGTCGCCGTCGTCGTCATCCGCGGCCGGCTGCTTGGTCGCCTCGGCCGGCTGCTGGGAGAACGCCCGGGCCGGCAGCACGACGGCCGCCACCAGGATCGCGACCGCGACCAGCCCATGGCGGATGTTGGAGAAGGAGATCAGCGACTGCATGGTGCATTCAGGCTCTAGCGAGCCCCCTCGGTGGTTCCGGTGCCGGGCTTGCGGACGAGCGTCAGGTTGATCTGCGGCAGGTGCTCGCCCCCCACGTGGGTCGGCACCGAGCGCCACACGCACCTGTCCTTGCCGTCATACGAATAGATGTTGAGCGAGGAGGTCTGCGAGCCGTCGGGGAGGACGGCCGTGGTCCGAGCGACCCACGACCCTTCGTCCTGGCTCCAGTCCGCCTCGCCGTGGCCGCCATCGGAACTGAACACCCAGGAGTGAATGCTCTTCGACAGGGGATCCCAGCCGATCCGCTGCGTGATCTGGATCGCGTCTTCGGCGGCGCCGCCGGGCGGGGAAATCTTCATGTCGCGGAGCAGAAAGGTGCGGGTGGGATTCCAGCGCACGCTCAACTCGACCTTCGGCTTCGGGGCGTCGCCGCTGTCCTCGGCCGCGTCTTCGACGACCGTCCAGTCGCCCACCATCCAGGCGAGGTCGGACAGGGTCGCGGCGCCATCGACCTGCTCCCCGCGAGCCTCCCGCAGGGCCGACAGCTTCCAGGAGCCTTCATGCCGCACCCAGACGGCCGTGAACCGGCCCTCGAGCGCCGTCGTTCCTCCGGGCGGCACGACCGTCACGGTGCCGTCCTCCACGGCGGTGTCCGGAGTCACGAATCGCAGGCTCGTGTCCTTGATCGTGAACGACGGCTTGGACTTCGCGGCGGCGTCGGCGGACGCGGGCTCGAGCAACGCCACGCTCTCGCGCCCCTTCATCACGTTGCCCGCCGCGTCGACAATGTCGCCGTCGGGCGTCCACAGCACCGCCAGGGCCTTGCCGTCGCTCTTCTCGAGGGCCGACTTGTAAGCCGCACCGGCGGCGCGGATCGACGCGCTGTCGGCGGCGGCGTCGGCCCACGCGGCGGGTGCCCAGGCGGACGAGATCAGGATCGCAAGCAGCCAGTGAGGCAGGATGCGGAGGCGAGCGAGGTTCGGCATGGAGGCACCGGCGGGAGGAGTCGGTGGTGTGCACGAACCAACGTCGATTCGCGCACTCCGCCGAGTCCCGGATTTTACCATGACCATGGCATGCCGGGAAACCGGGAGGCTCGAGTCGGGACCCGGGAAGGCGGCGGGCGGGACGGTCTGGTAGGGTGCTCGCATGACAGGCGTCGTTCCCCTGCTCGCCGACCTGGTGCGTCGGCCGAGTGTGAATCCCATGGGCCGGAATGTTTCCGGCCCCGAGTATCTCGAAGGCCGGGTGACGGATTTCCTCGTCCAGCACTTCACGGAACTCGGGCTGCCCTGGGCCCGGCAGCCGGTGTCGCCGGGCCGTGACAACGTGTTCGCCCGCGTCGACGCCACCGTGCCCCGATCCCCGGTGATCCTCTGGGACGCCCACCAGGACACCGTGCCGGTGGAAAACATGACGATCGAGCCGTTCATGCCGGTCGTCCGGGATGGCCGGATGTACGGCCGCGGCGCCTGCGATGTGAAGGGGGGCATGGCCGCGATGCTCGCGGCCCTCGAGCAGTTGAGCGCGCAGCCCGGTGGCCGCAACGCCACCGTGGTGTTCTCGGCGACCGTGAACGAGGAGTTCGGCTTTTCCGGGGCCAAGGCATTGGCCCGGCTGTGGGATCAGCCGCCCGCCGAGGCCGTCGCCTCCGACGCCACCGCCCGCCGGATCGTGGGACGACGCCCGACGCTGGCGATCGTGGCCGAGCCCACCGGTCTCGACCTGGTGACGCAGCACAAGGGGTCGATCCGCTGGCGGATCCGCGTGCACGGCCGCGCCTGCCACAGCGCCTTCCCGGAGCAAGGCTCCAATGCCATCTACCCTGCCGGGCGCGTGATCCTGGCGCTCGAGGCACTCGCCTGCGACCTGCTCACGCGGCATGCCGACCATCCCTGCGGCCCGCCCACGCTCAACCTCGGCACGATCCGCGGGGGCGCTGGCGTGAACCTCGTGCCCGACCTGACGGTGCTCGAAGTGGAGCGGCGCGTGCTGCCGGGTGAATCCCCGCAGGAGGCGCGGGCCGAGGCGATCGCCCGGATCGCCGCCGCCTGCGGGGGCGCCGTGATCGAGCACGATGAGCCATTCCTCGAGAGTGCCGGGCTCGCCGATGCCACCGGCGACACGAAGGCCGCTCCCTGGGTCGAGAGGCTGGGGGCGACCGCCCGGGCCTGCGGGGCATCGGCCGCCACGACGGCCGCGCGGTATGGCACCAATGCGAGCGTGTTCACCGCCGCCGGCGTGCCGAGCGTGGTCTTCGGCCCCGGCTCGATCGCCCAGGCCCACACGGCCGACGAGTGGATCGACCTCGCCGAAGTCGGCACCGCCGCCGAGATCCTCGCGGCCTTGGTGGCCGGCGGCTGATTGCTACAACATCGCGACAGTCACCCCGCAGGAGTCGCGAGCATGGCAGGCAGGATCAAGGGCCAGATCCGGGTCGAGGGCCCGGTCGTCGATCTCGACGGTGACGAGATGACACGGATCATCTGGCAGTTCATCAAGGACAAGCTGATCCTGCCCTACCTCGACCTCGAGATCCGCTGCTACGACCTCTCGATCGAGAATCGTGACGCCACCGCCGACCAGGTGACGGTCGACGCCGCCCATGCCATCAAGGAGTGCGGCGTGGGCGTGAAGTGCGCCACGATCACGCCGGACGAGGCCCGGGTGAAGGAGTTCGGCCTCACGAGCATGTGGAAGAGCCCCAACGGCACGATCCGCAACATCCTCGGGGGCGTGATCTTCCGCGAGCCGATCATCATCAAGAACATCCCGCGGCTCGTGCCCGGCTGGACCAAGCCGATCGTGGTGGGCCGCCATGCCTTCGGCGACCAGTACCGCGCCACCGACGCGCTGATCCCGGGCAAGGGCACGCTCACGCTCACCTTCACGCCGGCCGACGGCTCGCAGCCGATGGAGATGAAGGTGTTCGAGTTTCCGTCGCCGGGCGTGGCGCTGGCGATGTACAACCTCGACGACTCGATCCGCGACTTCGCCCGGGCCAGCTTCCGCTACGGCCTGGCGCGGAGCTACCCGGTTTATCTTTCCACGAAGAACACGATCCTCAAGGCCTACGATGGCCGCTTCAAGGACATCTTCCAGGAGATCTTCGACGCCGAGTTCCAGGCGGAGTTTGCTGCGAAGGGGATCACCTACGAGCACCGGCTGATCGACGACATGGTGGCCAGCGCGCTCAAGTGGGAGGGTGGCTACGTCTGGGCCTGCAAGAACTACGATGGCGACGTGCAGAGCGACATCGTGGCCCAGGGCTTCGGCTCGCTCGGGCTGATGACGAGCGTGCTCATGACCCCGGACGGCAAGACGGTGGAGGCCGAGGCGGCCCACGGCACCGTCACACGGCACTACCGCCAGCACCAGCAGGGCAAGCCGACCTCCACCAATCCGATCGCCTCGATCTTCGCCTGGACCCGCGGCCTCGCGCATCGCGGCAAACTCGACGGCACGCCGGAGGTGACCCGCTTCGCCGAGACGCTCGAGAAGGTCTGCATCGAGACGGTCGAGGAGGGCAAGATGACGAAGGACCTCGCGGTCCTCATCGGCCCTGCCCAGCCGCACCTCACCACGCAGGAGTTCCTGGCGGCGATCGACGCGAATCTCGTCAAGGCGATGCGGGCCTGACGGCCCATGCGGCCGGCGGCACGGCCCGCTCAGTGCACGAGGATGTTGCGGAACTGCCAGGGATCGGTCGCGTCGATGTCTTCGGGATACAGTCCGGGGCGGCCGTGCAACGGCGTCCAGTCGGTGTAGTGACCCGTCACCGGACCGAGATAGGGGGTCTGCACCTCGAGGCAGCGGCGGAAGTCCATCTCGTCGGCCTCCACGATGCCGGCCCCGGGATTCTCCAGCGCCCACACCATGCCGGCCAGCACGGCCGACGTGACCTGCAATCCCGTGGCGTTCTGGTAGGGGGCGAGGTCGCGGGTCTCGTCGATCGAGAGCTGCGAGCCGTACCAGTAGGCGTTTTTCTCGTGCCCGTAGAGCAGCACGCCCAGCTCGTCGATGCCGTCGACGATCTCGTCCTCGCCGAGGATGTGGATCGCCTCCTGCCGCTCCCCGCCCCGGCCGAAGAGCTCGTGCAGCGAGAGCACCGCGTCGTCGGCGGGATGGTAGGCGTAGTGGCAGGTGGGGCGGTAGACGACCTCGTCGCCGGCGCGGATCGTGAAGTAGTCGGCGATCGAGATCGACTCGTTGTGCGTGACCAGAAACCCGTACTGCGGCCCCGGGGTGGGGCACCACGAACGCACCCGCGTGTTGGCGCCCGGCTGCAGCAGATACGCTCCCGCCCGCGACCCGATCGTCTGCAGCCGGCCGTTGTCGGGAAGCCACCGCTCGTGCGTGCCCCAGCCGAGCTCGGCGGGCTGCATGCCCTCCGAGAGGAAGCCCTCCACCGACCAGGTGTTGACGAAGGTGTTCATCGGTTTGGGGTGCTTCGCCCGCTGGGTGTCGCGCTCGGCGATGTGGATCCCCTTCACGCCCAGATCCCGCATCAACGCCGCCCAGCCGGCTTGATCGCGGGCCGCCGGCGCGGCCCCGCCGCGGCCGGTGTCGCGGGCGAGGTTGACGAGCGCCTGCTTCACGAACCACGACACCATTCCCGGGTTGGCCCCGCAGCACGACACGGCCGTGGTGCCGCCGGGATGGCGGGCCTTCTCCTCGCGGACGGTGTTCCGCAGGGCGTTGTTCGTGCGGGCCTCCGGGCCCACGCTGCGATCGAAGTAGAAGCCCGGCCAGGGTTCGACGACCGTGTCGATGGAGGGCACGCCGAGTTCCCGGCACAGCCGCATGATGTCGAGCGAGGAGGTGTCGACCGACAGGTTGACGCAGAACCCGCTGCCGCCGCCGGCCGTCAGCAGCGGCTCGAGCAGATGCCGGTAGCGGTCGCGGGTGACAGCCTGGTGGATGAAGCGGATGCCGTGCCGCTCCAGGATGGGGCGATCGCGGTCGTCGGGATCGATCACCACGAACCGCGAGCGATCGAAGGTGAAGTGCCGCTCGATGAGCGGCAGCGTGCCCCGGCCGATCGAGCCGAAGCCGATCATCACGATGGGGCCGTCGATGGCTGCATACACCGGGGGCTTCGTCATCAATCGACTCCTGGGAACGGCGGGCGCCGCCGCGGCGATCGCCCCGACACGACGTGGGCCGCACTGTGCGGCCGAGTCCGACCAGTGATACGAGACTGCGCAGAGCAGCGTCAATCGGTGCCGGCGATCGGCCCGGACTTCGCGCCGCGCCCTGCGAGATCAGGCGGTTGCAGGATCGGCCTCGGACGGCAACCGGGCCGCGAGCCATGCCTTGAAGCCGCCGACGAGATCGTGGACGTTCGAGCGGCCCGACTGCTGCAGCAGGCTCGCCGCGATCGCCGAGCGGTAGCCCCCCTCGCAGTGGACGGCCACCGGCCGGCCGGCAGGCAACTCCGCCAGCCGCTCCCGGAGATGAGCCAGCGGCAGGTTGAGGCTTCCCGGCACGTGCCCGCCGGCGTGTTCCGCCGGGGTGCGCACGTCGACCACCACGGGCGTGCCGGCGACGTCGCCGCGACTCCCCGCCAGCCACTCCGCGAGGGCCGGGGCCGTGATCCGCGGCGTCTGCTCCACGAGGTCGTCCCGGGCGGCGAGGGCCTGCATCCCGCCCCGAAGGTAGCCGGCCACGTTGTCGAAGCCGATCCGGCCGAGCCGCATCACCGCCTCCTCCTCGCCCCCCTCCTCGGCGATGACCACGATGGGGCGGTCGTGCGCGAGCATCGAGCCGGCCCACGTGGCGTATGTGCCGGCCAGGGCGATGTTGAGGGCATGCCGCAGGTGGCCCCCCTCGAAGTCGATGCCCTCGCGGACGTCGAGCAGCTGGGCACCCTGCTCCTCCAGCGCGAGCACCTCGGCGAGCGACAGTGGCTCGAGGCTCTTCCGCATCGCCTTGTCGAGCGGCGCGCGGTCCCGGCGATTGAGGGTCGCGTCGTGGGCGAAGTATTCCGGGGCCTCCGGCTGATCGGCCGTCACGATCCGCTTGAAGGCCTCGCGGCTCATCGGCTGGAGGGCGTAGTTGAACTTCTTCTGCTCGCCGATCGTGGAGACCGTCTCCTTGGAGAGACTCTTGCCGCACATGCTGCCCGCACCATGGGCCGGATAGACGAGCGTGTCGTCGGGGAGCTTCATCAGCTTGGTCGTGAGGCTGTCGTAGAGCATGTCGGCGAGTTCGTCGGCGGTCACGCCGATGCTCGCCAGCAGATCCGGCCGGCCCACGTCGCCGATGAACAGCGTGTCGCCTGTGAGCACGGCGCGGGGGGCTGTGGTGCTCTTCGCCAGGTCGTAGACGAGGATCGAGATGCCCTCCGGCGTGTGCCCGGGCGTCTCCAGCACCTCGAGCCGCACCGTGCCGAACTCGACCGCGTCGCCGTCCTGCATCGGCACGCACGCAAACTCCGCCTGGGCGCGGCGGCCGAGGTGGATCGTCGCCCCGGCCCGGTCACGGAGTTCGATGTGGCCGGCGATGAAGTCGGCGTGAAAGTGCGTCAGGAACACGTGCCGGATCGTGCAGCCGGCGGCCGCGGCGTCGGCGAGGTACTGATCGACGTCCCGCTGGGGGTCGACGACGGCCGCCGTCCGGGTCTGCGCGTCGGTGATCAGGTACGACGCATGGGACAGGCAGGCGAGGTAGTACTGCTGGATCTTCACGGGTCGGACTCCGAACAGCGGGTGACGCGGCTACTTGCCCGTCGCAGCGGGGAATCCCGCCCGGACGAGCTCCTGGTAGCCGGGCTTGAGCGGGCGGACGTCGTAGCCCAGCGCCCGCAGGAAGCGAACCGACGCGACGCTCCGGCCGCCGGCCATGCAGTAGGTGTAGACGACCGTGCCCTTGGGGATGGACTTGGCGATCTCCGCGGGTTCGACCCCCTGCTCGAGCGTGCTCAAGGGCACGAGGCGGGCGCTCGCCACGTGCCCCTGCTGCCATTCGTCGGGCTCCCGCACGTCGACGAGCACCGCCTTCCGCTGGGTGACGGCCGCCTTGACGACGTCGAGGGAGTCCTGCGTGTGCTGGGCCAGCGCGGTGCCGGCGGTGAGGGCGAGGATCGCGGCGCCAAGCAGCCTGCTGCACGAAGACGCGCTCGACGCCCGCGCCTGGTTCCACGGCATCTTCGCCAGCAGCATCGCCATCCCGCAGGTGTCGGTGACGCCGGCGAACACCAGGCCGCAGCCGACGAAGCCCGCGAGCCCCGCGCCGATCGCCCTCCAGTTGACGGGGGCATCGGGGCCGAAGGCCGCCAGCGCCGCGCCGACCGCCACCAGACTGCCTGCCGCGATCCGCACCTGCCGCTCCAGCGACATCGCCTTGCGGCCGCGGACCACCGGCAGGCCGGCGGCCTCGCAGGCGGCCGTCCCCCCTTCCACGCTGACCACCTTCTGCAGGCCGGCGGCGAGCAGCTTCTCGCAGGCCTTCTGGCTGCGGGTGCCCGACTTGCAGACGAAGAAGTAGACGGCCTGATCCCCCGCCAACCGCGCCACCTCCTGCGGGTCGAGCCGGTCGAGCGGCACGTTGTGGGCGAAGTCGACGTGGAGCTCGCCGTATTCCGCCGGCGTGCGGACGTCGATCAGCGTCACCGCGTCTCCACGGCGACGAAGGTCGGCGAGTTGGGCAGGAGAAATCGTGGCAACCATGGAAGAATCTCCGAGGGGTCTGCGAGGGATTTCGTCGTCGAGGACTTCATCGTCAGGGTCTTCAGCAGAATTTGTGGGTAGAAAGCCTGGGTTTCTGCGCGGGGCTCTGCCCCGGACCCCGAGGTTTATGAGCCATGGCACAGGCATCAGCCTGAGTCTGTCGGCGTGAGGCTGATGCTTCCGGCAGCGATCGCACCAAGCCGCTGGCGGCATGGGTATGTGATGAGCCGCCGCTGCGCGGCGACATCCGGCATGCGGCGGCGTTCCGCCGCCTGGAAGCACCGCCCTGACGGGCGGGCCAGGAGAGAGGAGCATCGTGCGGCGCTGTCGGGTAAAGAAGCGGTTGCATAGCCAGCCCTTTCTCCGGAGCCACCGCAGGGCAATCGCATCTTAATCGCCCTGTTTTCCAGTAAGAATGCCTTCCAAGACGTCGTTGCACCATCCTGCCTGGAGTCGCTTGCCGCGAATGGAGCACTTTTTCACTGAAGTGTCCCGTTTGAGA
>Ga0194130_10002344_pt1 | contig 27656 bp, 25 predicted proteins | sample TA2KigsurfametaG_FD_160084 | JGI IMG/M metagenome (GOLD analysis project Ga0194130, IMG submission 160084) | Freshwater microbial communities from Lake Tanganyika, Tanzania - TA2015050 Kigoma 12 surface | ecosystem: Environmental > Aquatic > Freshwater > Lake | place: Tanzania: Lake Tanganyika...
TCCACCCCGCCGCGCTTGCCGTACCCGGCGTTCGAGACGAACACGTCGATCGGACCGTGGGTTCGCAGCGTCGACTCGACGAGATCGACGATCGCCGACTCGTCCGCGACATCGAGACCGACCGCCAACGCCCGCTCGCCGAGACGGTCGGCGACGGTCCGCGCCCGGTCACCGTCGAGATCGCACACGACCACGTGCCGTGCGCCCTCGGCGAGGAATCGTTCGGCGAGCGCCTCGCCGATCCCGCTGCCCGCACCCGTGATGATCGCGACCCTGTCCCGGAGTTCCATGCGCCGCACCCTACCGGCGCGGCGACCGGCGCATCGGTGCGCGGCGTACGATCCCCCCATGTCCGCCACGCCTGTCGCAACCGAGCAGCCCGACGGCCTCGACGTCGCTGCCGTCACCGCCTGGCTCGCCGAGCGCCTCGACGGCCTGCGGCCGCCGCTGCGCTTCACGAAGCTCGCCGGCGGTCACTCGAACTTCACGTACCTCGTCGACGACGCCTTCGGCCGGAGGTTCGTGCTGCGACGCCCACCGCTCGGTGAGCTCCTCCCCTCCGCTCACGACATGGGACGCGAGTGGACGATCATCTCGGCGCTTTGGCCGACGGCGGTGCCGGTTGCCGAACCGCTCGCCTTCTGCGAGGACCGGGCCGTGACCGGGGCCTGGTTCTACTGCATGGGTGCCGTCGACGGACGGGCGCTGTACGAGCGTGAGGACGTCGACGAGTTCCTGCCCGATCACGACCTCCGTCGCTCGCTGGGGTTCAGCTTCATCGACGTCCTCGCCGACCTCCATGCCCTCGACCCCGACCAGATCGGCCTCGGCGGGCTCGGTCGACGCGAGGACTACGTCGCTCGCCAGCTCAACCGGTGGTTCGCCTCGTGGAACGCGTCGCAGACCCCGGACATCGCCGGCGTCACGACCGTCGCCGACCTGCACGACCTGCTCGTCGCCAGGATCCCCGAGCAGGGGCCGGCCCGGGTCGTGCACGGCGACTACGGGCTCCACAACTGCCTCGCCGGTGCGAACGGCACGATCGCCGCGGTGCTCGACTGGGAGATCTCCACCCTCGGAGACCCGCTCGCCGACCTCGCCTACGCGTTGAACGGCTGGAGCTCACCGGACGACCCGAACCCGGTGCGGGAAGACGGACCGACCCGTGAGCCCGGGTTCCCCCACCGCAACGAGCTGCTCGCCCGCTACGCCGAGCGGACCGGCCGTGACTGCAGCGGCATCGACTTCTACGTGAGCTTCAACCACTGGAAGACGGTGTGCATCATCCAGGGGGTGTACGCCCGCTACATGGCCGGCCAGAAGTCGACGGAGGGCGTCGACCTCGAGAGCCTCCTGCAACGCCGAGACCGAAGCCTCGTCCTCGCGTCGGAAGCCGCAGAACGGCTCTGAACGCGGCCGTCAGGCCCGACGGCTCGGCGGCAGGTGGTAGGTGCGCAGCGGAGGGAAGCCGTTGAACGCCACCGCGGCGTACGTCGTCGTGTAGGCGCCAGTGGCGAGCAGACGCAGGCGGTCGCCTGCCCCGAGCGACATCGGCAACCGGTAGCGGAACTCCTCGTAGAGCACGTCGGCGCTGTCGCAGGTGGGGCCCGCGAGCACGACCGGGCCCTTCGGGCCGCCATCGTCGCCCTCCACGGTCACGATGGGGTACTTGATCGCCTCGCCGAGGCATTCGGCGAGACCGCCGAACAGGCCGATGTCGAGGAAGACCCAGCGGTGCTCGTCATGGAGCGACTTCCGAGCTACGAGCACGACCTCGGTCTCGATCACTCCGGCGTCGGCCGCGAGGAAACGGCCGGGCTCGGTGATCAGTACCGGCGGGTCGTCGCCGAAGCAACGGACGACGGTCCGTTCGATCACGGCGCCGTACACCGCCGTGGCAGGGCCGGTCGTGAGGTACGTGCCCGGGAACCCACCGCCCACGTTCAGGTGGGAGAGACGTCCACCGGCAGCGGCGAGCGGTGCAGCGATCTGCTCGGCGACGAGCTCAATGGCGACCCGATACGCGTCCGGCTGCTTCTGCTGGGAGCCGACGTGGAAGCACACCCCGACCTGGTGCCCGGCGTCGATCGCCCGCAGGCACAGCTCGACCGCCTGGTCGACGTCGCACCCGAACTTGCGCGACAACGGCCAGTCCGAACCGGCACCGTCGCAGAGCACCCGGCAGAACACGGTGGATCCGGGCGCCTCGGCGGTGAGCTTGGCGAGCTCGTCGGCGGCGTCGAACGCGAACATCCGCACGCCGAGCTCGTGGGCCCGGGCGATGTCGGTGCGCTTCTTGATCGTGTTGCCGTAGGAGAGCTTGGCCGGATCGGCCCCCGCCGCAAGCGCGAGGTCGATCTCACCGGGACTCGCCACGTCGAAGCTCGACCCGGCGTGCACGAGCGCGTCGAGGAGCTCCGGCGCAGGGTTCGCCTTCACCGCGTAGAAGATCGCCGCAGAGGGCACCGCCGCCCGCAGCTCCGCGTACCGGTCGAGCACCACGTCGCAGTCGACCACGAGGAACGGCGTCTCACGACGCTCCTCGGCGAGGAACGCCTCGATGCGTGCAGTCGGGACGGCCGACCGGGCGGGAACCGGGGTGGATGCGACGGGGAGCAACGGGCCTCGACACCTCACAGACGGGTCGGCCGGACGACCCCGCCAAGGCTAGCGACCGCCGAGGATGCCGCCGAGAACCCCGCCGGCACCGCCGACCGGCGAGTTCGAGCCGCCCTCGGTACCGGTCTGGCCGACACCGGCGACCCACTCGTAGGGCTGCACGACGACGAAGCCGGGGCCGTGGAACATCATCTGCAGCGCCTCGCCGGACGATCGACCGAACAGCGACCCGAACCCTTCGGAACGCTGGAGCGAGACGTTGAGGTTCGCCGACCAGCAGATCGCCGCGTTCGGGTCGACGTACGTCGGCTGCTGCGAGCAGTCGAGGACGACGGGGTGACCGTGGGACACGACCGCGACCCGACCGGTGCCGAAGACCACCGTGTTGAACAACCCGGCCCCGGCGAACGCACCGGCGTTGCCGACGAGCTTGATGTCGTAGTTGAGCGTCGACTCGAACGCGAGGATGCTCGGCCCGTTGATCGAGAGCGCATCGGCGCCCTCGAGGTCGATGAGGAAGACGTCGGCGGCGGCATCGGCGAGGAACACATCGCCCTGGCCCGCCACCTTCATGAGCGGCACGCCTTCGCCGGTGACCGCGGCCTTCGCGGCCCGGATGAGATTGTCCTTCATGCCGCCGGCACCGGGACCGCCGGTGATCCCCTGATACTCGAAACGGATGTTGCCCTGATAGCCGACCATGGCGCCGCGACGGGCGTAGAACTCGGTGTTGTTCACCGTCGCCTTCAGCATCTTGGCGTTCTGCATGGTGAACCCGAGCTGACCGGTGCCGGCCTCGGTGTTGGAGAAGAGATCACTGCGCACGGGAATCTCCGGACGACGTGCTCGGTAGGGGGGACACTAGGTCACCGACGACCGTGTCGGGGCGCGGACCGGCCCGCTAGCCTGCCGGTCGCAGTCGACCCACGAGGAACGAACATGGCAAAGATCAAGGTCGCGAACCCGATCGTCGAGATGGACGGCGACGAGATGACGCGCATCATCTGGCAGTTCATCAAGGAGAAACTGATCCTGCCGTACCTCGACGTCGACCTGAAGTACTTCGACCTCGGCATCGAGCACCGCGACGCCACCAACGACCAGGTGACCGTCGACGCCGCGCACGCCACCCGCGAGTACGGCGTGGCGGTGAAGTGCGCCACGATCACCCCCGACGAGGAGCGCGTCGAGGAGTTCGGCCTCAAGCAGATGTGGCGGTCGCCGAACGGCACGATCCGCAACATCCTCGGCGGCGTCATCTTCCGTGAGCCCATCATCTGCTCGAACATCCCGCGCTACGTGCCCGGCTGGACGAAGCCGATCATCATCGGCCGACACGCCCACGGCGACCAGTACCGCGCCACCGACTTCAAGGTGCGCAAGCCCGGCAAGGTGACGATGACCTTCGTCCCCGACGACGGCTCGGAGCCCGAGGTCCGCGAGGTCGCGACCTTCCCCGCCGAGGGTGGCGTGGCGATGGGCATGTACAACTACGTCGACTCGATCCGCGACTTCGCCCACGCCTCGTTCCGGTACGCGCTCGACCGCGGCTACCCGCTGTACATGTCGACGAAGAACACGATCCTCAAAGCCTACGACGGCGACTTCAAGGACATCTTCGAGGAGATCTACCAGGCCGAGTACAAGGCCGCCTTCGAGGCGAAGGGCATCTGGTACGAGCACCGCCTCATCGACGACATGGTCGCGCAGGCGATCAAGGGCGACGGCGGCTACGTGTGGGCCTGCAAGAACTACGACGGCGACGTGCAGTCCGACGTCGTCGCGCAGGGCTTCGGCTCGCTCGGGCTCATGACCTCGGTGCTGCTCACCCCGGACGGCCAGACGTGTGAGGCCGAGGCTGCGCACGGCACCGTGACCCGGCACTACCGCCAGCACCAGCGGGGCGAGAAGACCTCCACGAACCCGATCGCGTCGATCTTCGCCTGGACGCAGGGCCTCCACTTCCGCGGGAAGAAGGACGGCACGCCGGACGTGGTGCGGTTCGCCGAGACGCTCGAGCGGGTGTGCGTGGAGACGGTCGAGTCCGGGAAGATGACGAAGGACCTCGCCCTCCTCATCGCGAACGACGCGCCGTACCTCACGACCGAGGAGTTCCTCGACGCGATCGACGCCAACCTCCGCGTCGCAATGGGCGCCTGATCGGATCACGAACGCACGGAACGGCGGGCTCAGCGGACGTGCCGACCTCAGCCGGACCGCTCTCGGGAATCCGCGTGCTCGAGGCGGCCCAGGTCATCTCGGGTCCGCTGTGCGGCGTGTTGCTCGCCGAGCAGGGTGCCGACGTCGTCAAGATCGAACAGCCCGGCGGTGATCCGACTCGGGTCTCCGGCGAGCAGCGCGGCGGCATGGGTGCGGTCTTCTTCAACTGCAACCGCGGCAAGCGGTCGATCGTGGTCGACCTGACCGAGCCCGAGGGGGTCGCCGTGGTGCACGACCTCGTCCGGTCTGCCGACGTGTTCATCGAGAACTTCCGGCCCGGCAAGGCGGAACGACTCGGCATCGACCATCGGACGCTGGCTCGGATCAACCCGCACCTCGTGACGGTGTCGATCACGGGCGTCGGCCCCGACGGGCCCGATGCCGAGCGCCCCATGTACGACTTCGTGGTGCAGGCGATGATCGGCGTCGCCGACCTGCAGCGCGACCTCGACACCGGTCGGCCACGGCTCGTACGCACCTACCTCGTCGACAAGTCGACCGCCCTCACCGCAGCCCAGGCAATCACCGCCGCGCTGTTCGCCCGCGAGCGGGATCCGGAGCGGCGCGGACAGCATCTCGACGTGTCGATGCTCGACGCTGGGCTCGGCTTCTTCTGGCCCGACGGCATGATGTCGCACACCTACCTCGACCGGGACGACGTCGACACCGTGCCGAACAACCTCGAGTTCCAGGAGGCGTATCAGACGCTCGACGGCGCGGTCGCGCTGCTGCCGATCATCCCGACGTTCTTCCCGAACCTGTGCCGCGCCTGCCGGCATCCGGAGTGGATCGACGACTCGCGGTTCATCGACTACCCCACCCGCCGTCGGCACTTCCGGGAGCTCGTCGACGCCGTCGCCGCCGCGATGGCCACCATGACCACGGCCGAGGCGATGGCACGCTTCCAGGCGGAGGACGTGCCCGCCGCTGCCGTGCGCACCCGCGACGAAGTCCACCTCGACGCCCAGGTCGTCCACCGCGGCAGCGTGGTGGAGACCGTCATGGAGCCCGTCGGCACCGTGCGCGTGCCGAACCACCCGACCCGGTTCTCCGGGACGCCCGCCAGGCTCGGCGACGGCGTGCCCCGGGTCGGACAGCACACCCGGCAGGTACTCGCCGAGGCCGGGTTCGATCCGGATCGGGTGGAGGGCCTGGTCACCCGTCGGATCGTCCGGGAATCCGCCGACTGACCGGAGCCGGCCGGCGCTCGGGATTTGTCCTCCCGCTCCGGCGGTGCCAACCTCGGGGGAGTGTCCGCCGCCACGCTGCGGCGGCGCATCGACCGACCGGGGGGGCCGCATGGCCGACCAGCTCAACATCGACCTGCTCGACGACGAGAACATCGACGATCCGTACCCGCTGTTCCGCGCCATGCGCGACCGCGATCCGATCATGTGGAGCGCCCGGCACCACGCCTGGGTGATCACCGGACACGCCGAGCTCGACGAGGCGTTCAAGGACACCCGACTCTCGACGGAACGGATGCAAGGGTTCCGCGACCGTCTGCCGGCCGAACGGCTCGCCGCGCTCGAGAAGGCGATCGAGCTGCTCGACGGGTGGATGCTGTTCAACGAGGCGCCCGTGCACCAGCAGCTCCGCGAGCCCGTGCGACGTCGCTTCACGCCGAAGGCCGTCAGCTCGCTCGAGGACGACATCCGCTCCATCACCGACGAGCTCCTCGACGAGATGGAACGCGAGGGAACGGTCGATCTCGTCGACGCGTTCGCGCATCGCCTCCCGGCGAACGTGATCGGCCGCCTCTTCGGTGTCCCCGACGAGCTGCGGAGCTGGCTGGCGTCGTGGTCGGAGAAGTTCTCGGTGGTGGTCTTCGGTGCCACGAAGCACCCCGACTACCTGCAGCTCGCCAAGGAGTCGGCCGAGGAGTTCCACGGGATCATCGGCGATCTCATGGACCACTACGCCGAGCACCCGACCGACAACCTCATCTCGGCGCTGCTCGCCCGCGGTGACGACGCCGACGGGCTCACGAACTCCCAGATCCTCGGCGCCTGCTCGATCCTGCTCTTCGCCGGCCACGACACGACCGCCTCGTCGCTCGGGTCGTCGACCCTCGCCCTGCTCCGGCGCCCCGAGCAGTTCGCGTGGTTGCGCGACCAGACCGGGCCGACGCTCCCCGATACCGCCACGGAGGAGCTGCTCCGGTTCGAGCCGCCGGCGAAGGTGATGATGCGCAACGTGGTCGAGGAGCACGAGCGTGGCGGCCACCGTCTCGAGGTCGGCCAGGCGGTCTTCATGGGCATCGGCGGCGCGAACCGCGACCCGAGGGTGTTCGCCGACCCGGAGAACCTGAACCTCGAACGTGATCCCAACCCGCACCTGACGTTCGGGTACGGGCGTCACTTCTGCCTCGGCGCATCCCTCGCCCGGCTCGAGGTGCGGATCGCGCTCCGGATGCTGCTCGACCGGTTCCCCGACCTCCAGCTCGCCGGCGACGTCGCATGGCGGCCCACGATCGTGGACCGGTCACCGAAGCACATCCCGGTACGGGTGCGCTGACCTCGTCGGTCAGGCGAACCCGAGCGCCTCGGCGATCCTCGCTGCGGCCTCGGAGCGGTTCAACGTGTAGAGGTGGATCCCCGGTGCACCACCGTCGAGCAGGCGACGGGCGAGCGCCGTGGTCTGCTCCACGGCGATCTCGAGCCGATCGGCGGGCGACGCCACCTCGAGCCGTTCGAACAACGCCGGCGGGACACGGCTCCCGTTCATGGCGGCGAACCGGCGGACCGACGCCGGCGTCGTCACCGGCATGATCCCCGGCAGCACGGGGACCCGACACCCGAGGGCGTCGAGATCCTCGACCATCCGGAAGTACGGCACCGGGTCGAAGAAGAACTGGGTGATCCCGAAGTCGGCTCGGCCCAGCTTCTCGGCGAGGTACCGGCGATCGTCCTCGGTCGCCTCCGAGCGGGGATGCAGTTCGGGGAACGCCGCGACTCCGACGGTGAAGTCCCCGGTGCCCCGGATGAGGTCGACGAGCTCCGCCGCGTACCGGAAGTCGCCGGTCGGCGGACTCCCGTCGGCCGGCGGGTCACCGCCGAGCGCCAGGATGTTCACCACCCCGTTCGCCCGGTAGTCCTCGAGCAGAGCGGCGAGTTCGGCCCGGGTGTGCCCCATGCAGGTCAGGTGCGCCATCGTCGGGACGTCCGACCGACCGGTGAGATCGACGACGAGGTCCCGGGTGCGCACGGCATCGGTGCCGCCGGCCCCGTAGGTGATCGACACGAACGCCGGGTGGAACGCCCCCAGCCGCTCGAGCGTCGCTCGGAGCGTCTGCTCCGCCTCGTCGGTCTTCGGTGGGAAGAACTCGAAGGAGAGCGTCGGCGCACCGCCGAGGCGGTCGCGGATGTGCACGGTCACCGCTCGGCTGCCCGTTCCGCGGCGTCGACGCAGTTCTGCAGGAGCATCGCCCGTGTCATCGGGCCGACACCCCCGATCCGCGGGGTGACCCACGACGCGACCTGCGCGACGTCGTCCGCCACGTCGGAGAGGAGCTTGCGGCCCTCGAAGGACACGCCGGCCCCCACGACCACCGTGCCCGGACGGATCATCGAGGCCGTGACGACGCCGGGCGAACCCGCCGCGGCGATCACGACGTCAGCCTGCCGCAGGTAGTGCCCGAGATCCGCCACGCCCGTGTGCACGACCGTCACCGCCGCGTTGGCCTGCGGCTCCTTGAGCGCCAGCAGGTTCGCCAGAGGACGACCGATCGTGAGCCCTCGCCCGAGGATGACGACGTGTCGGCCGGCGAGCTCGATGCCGTACGCCGCGAGCAACCGTTGGATCCCGACCGGCGTGCACGGACGCGGCCCCGGCTCCCCCATCACCAGTCGTCCGAGGTTCGTCGGGTGCAACCCGTCGACGTCCTTGTCCGGGTCGACGGCGAGCAACGCCGCAGCGAAGTCGAGTCCCGGGGGGAACGGGTACTGCATGAGGTAGGCGTGCACCGCCGGGTCGGCGTTCATCGTGTCGACCACCGCGGCGACGTCCGCCTGGGTGGCCGAAGCCGGCAGGTGCTCGTGCACGGAGGCGATGCCGACCTCCTCGCAGTCGCGGTGCTTCATCGCGACGTAGTTCGCGCTCGGACCGTCGTCGCCGACCAGCACCGTGCCGAGCCCGGGGCGGATCCCCTTCGCCCGGAGCGCGTCGACCCGGTGCCGCACGTCCTCACGGATCCTGGCGGCGACCGCCTCACCGTCGAGCAGTTGGGCCGTCATCGTCGTCGTCCTCCCCTCAGTGGCGGAAATGGCGTTCACCGGTGAACACCATCGCCATGCCCGCCTCGTCGGCGGCGGCGATCACCTCGTCGTCGCGCACCGAACCACCCGGCTGGATCACCGCAGTGGCACCGGCCTCGGCCGCTGCGTCGAGCCCGTCACGGAAGGGGAAGAACGCATCCGATGCGCACGCACCGCCGGCAGCCCGACCCGCGGCCTTCTCCGCCGCGATCCGACCGGCGTCCCGCCGGTTCTGCTGCCCGGCGCCGATGCCGACGGCGCAGCCGCCCTTGACGAGCACGATCGTGTTCGAGGTGACCGACGCGCAGACGCGCCATGCGACCTCGAGATCGCGCCACTCGGCTTCGGTCGGGGTGCGCCGCGTGACCAACCGGAAGTCGTCCCGATCCCAGCTCACCCGGTCCGGCGTCTGCACGAGCAGACCGCCGTCGATCGTGCGCACCGTGAGCGCATCCTCCGACGGCCTCCCAGCCTCGAGCACCCGCAGGTTCTTCTTCGCCGTGAGCACCTCGAGCGCGCCCGGTCCGAACGACGGGGCGATGACCACCTCGGTGAACACCGGTGCGAGCGCCTCCGCGAGCTCCACGGGGAGCGGACGGTTCACGGCGACGATGCCGCCGAACGCGGAGACCGGGTCGGCGGCGTGTGCAGCGAGGTACGCCGCGGTGACATCGTCGCCCACCGCCGCACCGCAGGGGTTCGCGTGCTTGATGACGACGGCTGCCGGTCGGTCGCCGAGCGACCACACCAGACGCCACGCCGCCTCGGCGTCGTAGAGGTTGAGATAGGACAGTTCCTTGCCGCCGTGCTGGCGGGCCGTGTCCCACCAGCTCGGTGCGGCCACGCCCATCGTGCGGTAGCGGGCTCCGACCTGGTGCGGGTTCTCGCCGTAGCGGAGGTCCTGCGCCCGCTCGAGCGCGAGGTGCAGGGTGGGTGGCAACGGATCGGCATCCGGACCGGCGGCGGCCCGGTCCACCTCGTCGAACCAGCCGACGATCGCCGCGTCGTACGCAGCGGTGTGGGCGAACGCCGCCCGGGCGAGGCGCCGACGCGTCGCAGCGGAGAGCGCGCCGTTCGACCGGAGCTCCTCGAGGACCGCCCCGTAGTGCGTCGGGTCGGTGAGCACCCCGACCGACCCGTGGTTCTTGGCGGCACCCCGGACCATCGCCGGACCACCGATGTCGATCAGCTCGATCGACGGGTTCGACCGGAACGGGTACAGGTTCACCACGACCAGGTCGATCGCGTCGATGCCGTAAGTCGCCAGGTCGGCGACGTGGCCGGGGTCGGACCGGTCGGCGAGGATCCCGCCGTGCACCTTCGGGTGCAGCGTCACGACGCGATGTCCGAGCATCGCCGGGTAGCCGGTCAGGTCGGCGACGTCGGTCACGGGGACACCGGCTCCTGCGAGGGCCGACGCGGTCCCGCCGCTCGAGACGAGCCGCCAGCCGAGTTCCACCAGTTCCCGGCCGAACTCGACGACCCCGGTCTTGTCGAACACGGAGAGGAGGGCAGTGGGCACGGGAGCACCGTAGTGCCCGAGATGCGCCGGAGGGCGGCCCAGGGGCCGCCCTCCGTCATCGATGTCGGCAGACGCCGCCGTCAGAGCTTGGCGACGATCCCGGCCATCAGGTCGCCCGCCTCGGTCGGGTTGTTCCCGACGAGCGCACCGGCGTCGCGGAGGGCTTCCATCTTCGCCGCAGCCGTACCCTTCCCACCGGAGACGATGGCGCCGGCGTGGCCCATCTTCTTCCCCGCCGGAGCGGTCACACCGGCGATGTAGCAGGCGACGGGCTTCGACATGTTCGCCTTGATGAAGGCCGCTGCCTCCTCCTCGGCCGTGCCACCGATCTCACCGATCATCATCACGGCCTTGGTCTCGGGGTCGGCCTCGAAGGCCTGCAGGCAGTCGATGAACGAGGTCCCCGGGACCGGGTCACCGCCGATGCCAACACACGTCGTGACACCGATGCTCTTCTGCTGGAGCTCGTAGAGCGCCTGGTAGGTGAGCGTGCCCGAACGGGACACGATGCCCACCGGACCACCCGGCTTGGCGATGTGCCCGGCTGTGATGCCGATGTTGCACTTCCCGGGGCTGATGATTCCCGGGCAGTTCGGACCGAGCAGGCGGACGTTCGGGTAGTCCCGCTTCAGCTTGTTGTAGAACCAGGCCTCGTCGTGCGCCGGGACGCCCTCGGTGATGCACGCGATGAACTCGACGCCACCCTCGGCGGCCTCGAGCACGGCGTCACGGACGCCCGGTGCGGGGATGAAGATGCAGGAGGCGTTCGCGCCGGTCTCCCGTACCGCGTCGGCGACCGACGCGAAGATCGGGATGCCGTCGATGTCCTCGCCCGCCTTCTTCGGGTTGGTACCGGCCACCACCTGGGTGCCGTACGAACGGTTCAGCAGGCCGTAGTAGCGGCCCTGCGAACCGGTCAGGCCCTGGTAGACGACCTTGGTGTTCTCGTCGACGAAGATGCTCATCGTTCTGCTCCGTTCCTGAGGTCGTTCTGCTCAGCGTGCCGCGAGCTGGACGGCGAGACGGGCGGCCGCGATCATGTCGGGCGCCATCTGCAGCTTGTCGGACAGATGCGGCTGCAGGATCTCCCGACCCTGCTCGGCGTTGGTGCCGTCGAGGCGGATCACGATCGGCGCGTCGATCTGCACGGTCTGCAGCGCCTGCACGATGCCATTCGCGACCTCCTCACCCTTGGTGATTCCGCCGAAGATGTTGATGAAGATCGACCGGACGTTCGGGTCGTTGTTGATGACCTCGAGCGCACCCGCCATGACCGTGGCGTTCGAACCGCCGCCGATGTCGAGGAAGTTCGCGGGCTTGCCGCCGACCTGGTTCACGATGTCGACGGTCGACATGGCGAGCCCGGCACCGTTCGCGATGACGCCGACCGAGCCTTCGAGGCCGACGTACTGCAGCCCCTTCGCGTGCGCCTGCTTCTCGCGCTCGTCGCGGACCTGCGTCTCGTCGTACTGCTCGTAGTCAGCGTGACGGAACGTCGAGTTCCCGTCGAGGGTGACCTTCGCGTCGAGCGCGTGCACCTCACCGGTCGGCTTGAGGATCAGCGGGTTGATCTCGACGAGATCGGCGTCACCCTCGGTGTAGGCCCGGTAGAGCTTCTGGAGGATGTCGACCGTGCCGTCGACCGCCGCCGGGTTCAGGTTCGCCGCAACGACCCATGCCCGGGCCGCCGACTCGGTGAGTCCCTCGACCGGGTCGATCCACACCTTGGCGATCGCCTCGGGATCCTTCTCGGCGACGGCCTCGATCTCGACGCCGCCCTGCGCCGACAGCATCCCGAGATGCTTCTTGGCGGAACGGTCGAGCGTGAACGACGCGTAGTACTCCTCCGCGATGTCGGAGGCCCGCTCGACCCACACGATGTGGACGGTGTGGCCCTTGATGTCCATCCCGAGGATGTTCGTGGCGTGCGTGCGGACCTCGGTGGCGTCGTTCGCCAGCTTGATCCCGCCCGCCTTGCCGCGGCCGCCGACCTGGACCTGCGCCTTCACCACGACCGGGTACCCGACCCGCTCGCCGATGGCCACCGCCTCGTCCGGTGTCCGGGCAACGTCACCGGCCGAGACCGGGATCCCGAACCGGGCGAAGAACTGCTTGCCTTGGTACTCGTACAGGTCCACTCGTCGTGGCCTCCGTGTGTGCGATGAGCGGTAGCGACTACGACGCCGACGCCGCTTCGCGGGCGTCGAGCGTTTCTTCCAGCCATCCGGTGATGCTCTCGATTGAGGCACCGGGGGTGAACACCCCGGCGATGCCCTTTTCGAGCAGTGCCGGGATGTCGGCCTCGGGGATGATGCCACCTCCGAAGACCACGACGTCGCCGAGACCGCGGGCTCGCAGTTCGTCGACGACACGCGGGAACAGCGTCTGGTGCGCTCCGGAGAGCACGGACAGCCCACAGGCGTCGGCGTCCTCCTGCAGGACCGCCTCCGCGACCTGTTCGGGCGTCTGGAACAGACCTGTGTAGATGACCTCGAACCCGGCGTCGCGCAAGGCTCGGGCGATGATCTTCACGCCCCGGTCGTGCCCGTCGAGTCCGGGCTTCGCCACCACGACTCGGTACCGGCGTTGCATGGCGGGGATACTAGGTGGGTGGGTCCGAGACGGGGCAATCGGCCGTGCCGGTAGGGCGGCGTACGGCAGCAGGAGAGGTCCGGGCGATCGTCATGGTCGTCATGGCACTCGTCGTCCTCGCCGGCGGTCTGCTGCTGTTCATGAACCTGGTGTCGAACCGGGCGGGTGACGTCACGATCCGGCTCGGCGACGAACGATTCGATGCGGGACGGGTCGGCCGGATCGCAGCCGAGATCGACGACCGCGGCCCGATCCTGTACTCCGACGTCGCCGGCGGGACCCGCGACATCATCCTGAACCACCTGAGCGAGGACCCCGAGGCCGGGTGGGTCGCGTTCGAGGCCCGACGGCCCGGCGCCGACCGGGACTGCACGCTCCGCTGGGAGGCCGCGGCGGGTGCGTTCGTCGAGACCGCAGCGTGCGGTGGCGGCTCCTACCCCCCCGACGGCACCGGGCTGCAGCCGTTCCCCGTCGACGTCGTCGACGGCAGCATCATCGTCGACCTGAACGCCCAGGCCCGTTCGACGACGACGACCCGGCCCGGCGCCACCACCTCGAGCAGCGTGGCCGTCTCCGGCCGCTGAGCGGCGAGGGTCAGATCTTCTCGAGGGGAGCCCACGACAGCAGCAGCTGTCGTTCACCCGCCCCCCGGAACCGCACCGAGGCGACCGCCTTGTCGCCGACGCCCTCGATCCCGACGATCACGCCCTCCCCGAACTTGGGGTGCCGGACGTCGTCGCCCACTCGGAGCCCGAGCGTCGTCGCCGGGGTCGCCGGCGGTTCGGGCGAACGCTGTCGAAGGGCGTCCTCGGCGATCCGGGCACGGCCGGCAGCCGGATCGGCCCAGCTCGGCGTATCGGGATCGTATGAACCGAACGACCGCACGCTCCGTCCCGTCCACGCCGAGAACGCGGAACCGCCGGTTGCCCCCTCCGCCCGCACGAGATCCGCCGGGATCTCGTCGAGGAAGCGGCTCGGCGGGTTGTACTGCGTCGTCCCGAACAACATGCGACTCCATGCGTGGGTCAGGTGCAGTCGCTCCCGGGCCCGAGTGATGCCCACGTAGGCGAGACGACGTTCCTCCTCGATCTGGTCCGGATCGGCGATGGACCGCAGGTGGGGGAACACACCCTCCTCGAGACCGAGCAGGAACACGATGGGGAACTCGAGCCCCTTCGCCGCGTGCAACGTCATCAGCGTCACCTCCGAGCCGTCGCCCGGTCCTCGGCCGGCGAGGCCCGCGCCCTCGGCCCGCAGCACGTCCACATCGGCGACGAGTGCCACCTGCTCGAGGAACTCGTCGACGTTGTCGTGCTCGGCCGCGACGCCGAGGAGTTCGGCGAGGTTCTCGATCCGGCCGTCCGACTCGACGCTGCCCTCCGCCTCGAGCTCCTCGAGGTAGCCGGAGCGACGCAACGCAGCCTCGAGCACCGCCGCCGGCCCGTCCACCACACGATCCGCGAGATCGTCGAGGAGCGCGACGAACCCGGCGACGGCCTTCGCCGCCCGTCCGGTCGCGCCGACGTCGTCCCAGCGCCGCAACGCCGCCAGGAAGGATATGCCGTGCGCACGGGCGTACGCGTCGAAGCGGGCGATGGTGGTGTCGCCGATGCCGCGGCGCGGCACGTTGACGATCCGCTTCACCGACACCTCGTCGTCGGGGTTCACGACGACGCGCAGGTACGCGAGCGCGTCCTTGACCTCGCGGCGGTCGTAGAACCGGGTCCCGCCCACGACCCGGTAGCGGATGCCGGCCCGCATGAGCTGGTCCTCGACCACCCGCGACTGCGCGTTCGTCCGGTAGAAGACCGCCATCTCGTCCCAGCGGGCGTCGCCGCCGTCGTGCAACGACTGGAGCTGCTGGCAGACCCAACGGGCCTCGTCCGTCTCGTCCGTGGCATGGAACCTGATGATCCGGTCGCCGGCGCCGGCTTCGGTCCAGAGGTCCTTCGGACGCCGCGAGAGGTTCTGTGCGATCAAGGCGTTGGCGGCGTCGAGGATCGTCTGGGTCGACCGGTAGTTCTGGTCGAGCACCACCACCGTCGCGTCGGGGAACGCCTGCTCGAACTCGAGGATGTTGCGGATGTCCGCGCCGCGGAACGTGTAGATCGACTGGTCGCTGTCGCCGACCACGCAGACGTCACGGTGCACCGCGCCGAGCTGCAGGACCAGTTCGTTCTGCACGCTGTTCGTGTCCTGGTACTCGTCCACGAGGACGTGACGGAACCGTTCCCGGTAGGCGGCGAGCACCTCCGGGTGCCCGCGGAACAACCGCACGGTGTTCACGAGGAGGTCGTCGAAGTCCATGGCCCCCGCCCGGGCGAGGCGCTCCTGGTACTCCCGGTACACCGCAGCGACCCGCTTGTCGTACGGGCCGACCGCCGCGACAGCGAAGCGGTCGACGTCGGCGCCGTCGTTCTTCGCCGCGGAGATCCGGCCGTGCACGGCTCGCGGCGCGAACCGCTTCGGATCGAGGTCGAGGTCCCGCAGGACGTAGGAGACGAGGCGGGTCGCGTCGGCCTGGTCGTAGATCGAGAACGACGACGGGAACCCCAGCACGTTGCCGTCCCGCCGCAGGATCCGCACGCACGCCGAGTGGAACGTCGAGACCCACATCCGGTCGGCGACCGGCCCGACGAGCGAGGCGACCCGCTCCCGCATCTCGTCGGCCGCCTTGTTCGTGAAGGTGATCGCGAGGATCGAGAACGGCGACTCGCCCGAGCGGATGAGGTGCGCGATGCGGTGCGTGAGCACGCGCGTCTTACCCGAACCGGCGCCGGCGACGACCAGCAGAGGTCCGCCGGTGTGCACGACGGCCTCACGTTGCGCCGGGTTGAGGCCGTCGAGCAGCTCGTCCGCAGGGACGCTCACGACGACCTCACTCCCATTCGATGGTGCCCGGCGGCTTCGACGTGACGTCGTAGGCGACCCGGTTGATCCCCGGCACCTCGCCGATGATCCGACCGGCCATCCGCTCGAGGAGTTCCCAGGGGAGGCGGGCGAAATCCGCCGTCATCGCGTCCTCGCTCGTGACGGCACGGATGATGATCGGGTGCCCGTAGGTGCGTTCGTCACCCATGACCCCCACCGAACGGATGTCGGCGAGCACGGCGAAGGCCTGCCAGATCTCACGCTCGAGCCCGGCCCGGTGGATCTCCTCGCGCACGATCGCATCGGCGCGCTGCAGCAGCGCGACCCGCTCCGGGGTGACCTCGCCGATGATGCGCACGGCGAGGCCCGGACCGGGGAACGGCTGCCGCCAGACGATCTCGTCGGGCAGCCCGAGTTCGGTGCCGATCCGCCGCACCTCGTCCTTGAACAGGGACCGGAGCGGCTCGACGAGCTCGAAGTCGAGGTCCTCGGGGAGGCCGCCGACGTTGTGGTGGCTCTTGATCTTCGCCGCGGTCGACGTGCCCGACTCGATGACGTCGGGATAGAGGGTGCCCTGCACGAGGAAATCCGCGTCGGTGAGGCCGCCACGGGCCTCCTCGAAGACCCGGATGAACAACTCGCCGATCGCCTTCCGCTTCGCCTCCGGGTCGGTGACCCCGGCCAGCCGGTCGAAGAACCGCTCCGCGGCACGGGCGTGCACCAGATCGATGCCGAAGGTCCGGTGGAACGTGTCCTCGACCTGGTCGGACTCTCCGAGGCGCATGAGCCCGGTGTCGACGTAGACGCAGGTGAGTTGCTTGCCGATGGCACGGTGCACGAGCGCGGCGGCCACTGCCGAGTCGACGCCGCCCGAGAGGCCGCAGATCGCCCGACCGCTACCGACCTGGGCCCGGATCCGCTCGACCGCCGTCTCGATCACGTTCGTCATCGTCCAGGTCTGCCGACAGCCGCAGGCGTCCACGAGGAACCGGGTGAGCAGGTCCTGACCGTGGGGCGTGTGCGCCACCTCGGGGTGGAACTGCACGCCGTAGATGCCCCGTTCCGGGGCCTCGAGCATCGCGACCGGGCAATCCGCCGTGCGCGCCGTCACGGTGAAGCCATCGGGGACACGGACGATCGCATCGAAGTGGCTCATCCACACGACCTGCTGCGGCGGCAGCGCTCCGGCGAGACGGCCACCGCCGTTCTGCAGCTCGAGATCGGTGCGCCCGTACTCACCGCGGCCGGTCTGGGAGACCTCCCCGCCGAGCTGCTGCGCGATGAGTTGGGAGCCGTAACAGATGCCGAGGATCGGCACGCCGAGGTCGTAGATGGCGGGGTCGAGCAGCGGCGCCCCGTCGACATGGACCGAGCTCGGACCACCCGACAGCACGATCCCGGCGGGGCGACGGCGTCGCACCTCGTCGGCCGTGATGGTGTGGGGGACGATCTCGGAGTAGACGCGTGCCTCGCGGACGCGTCGGGCGATCAGCTGCGCGTACTGTGCACCGAAGTCGACGACGAGGACGAGATCGTCACCGGTCGCCCACCCTCCGGAGACCGGGCCGCTCACCGACCCATCCCGACGCCCTGACCCCGCTGGAGGGACTTGCCCTCGGTCTGCAGGGCCGGCGCCACCATGACCTCGGCCTTCTGGAACTCCTTGAGCGTCTCGAAGCCGCACGTCGCCATCGAGGTCCGCAGCGCACCGGCGAGGTTCAGACGGCCGTCGTTCTCGTTCGCCGGACCGACGAGGATCTCCTCGATCGTCCCGCGCGCCTGGGTACGGACACGCGTCCCGCGGGGCAGCGTCGGGTGGAAGGTCGCCATGCCCCAGTGCCAGCCCTTCCCCGGAGCCTCGTGCGCGGCGGCGAACGGCGAGCCGATCATCACCGCATCGGCGCCGCACACGACCGCCTTGGCGATGTCGCCGCCCGTCGCCATCCCGCCGTCGGCGATGACGTGGACGTACACCCCGGTCTCGTCGAGGTGGCGCATGCGGGCGGCCCGCACATCGGCGATCGCCGTCGCCTGGGGCACGCCGAGCCCGAGCACGCCACGGGTCGTGCACGCGTGACCCGGCCCGACCCCGACGAGGATGCCGGCGGCGCCCGTCCGCATGAGGTGCAGGCCCGCCTGGTAGCTGGCGCACCCGCCGACGATGACCGGCATGTCGAGCTCACGGATGAAGGACTTGAGGTTCAACGGCTCACGGTTCTTCGACACGTGCTCGCCGGAGACGACGGTGCCCTGGATGACGAGGATGTCGAGCTCGCCCGCACGGATGGCGTCGAGGAACTGCGGTGCACGCTGCGGGGTGATCGCCGCCGCGGTCGTGATGCCCGCTGCGGCCATCTCACGGATGCGCTGCGTCACGAGGTCGGGCCGCATCGGCTCGAGGTAAATCTGCTGCATGCGCGCCGTCGCCTTGTCGGTGTCGAGGTGCGCGATCTCCTCGAGCAGCGACTCAGGGTCCTCGTACCGGGTCCACAGGCCCTCGAGGTTCAGCACCCCGAGCCCGCCGAGGCGACCGATCTCGATGGCGGTCGCCGGGCTCACCACGCCGTCCATCGCGGACGCCAGGATCGGGAGTTCGAACCGGAACGCGTCGATCTGCCAGGAGATGTCGACGTCCTCGGGGTCGCGGGTACGCCGACTCGGCACGATGGCGATGTCGTCGAACCCGTACGCACGACGACCGGACTTGCCGAGACCGATCTCGATGTCTGCCATGACTGCTCCTACCCCGGCCGATGCGGAGGGGGGTCCACGCATCGACGCCGACGACGCTCGATGTCCGAGATTAGCCCGCGCCGCAGTCCGCCCTCGGCGTGTTTCGGGCCGTTCTCAGCGACTTCGCACGAGAAGATCCCCACAGAACGCCACGACGCCGCTACAGAACGCGTGCGGTGCCTCCCATGGCACGAAGTGTCCGCAGTCCCGGAGCAGGAACGGCCCGACGTGATCCGGGAAGACCGTCGCCGCCATGCGGTCGAAGTCGGGGTAGAGCACGTGGTCGGACGGCCCGAACAGCAGCAGTGCCCGCACGTTCGGGTTGCGGCGCAGCACCGGCGCCGTGCTGCGCGCCGCCTCGCCGAAGGACGCCTCGTAGGCCCGGAACCCGGCGCGGAGCTGCGCCGACGCTGCGAAGGGCTCCGTGTGGAAGGCGACCGCAGCGTCGTCGAAGGACCCGGGATGCGCCCAGAAGCGGGAGGTGTAGAAGGTGGCGACGTAGCGGCGACGCTGCTCCGGCGTGGCCAGTTCGGCGGCCAACGCGTCGGCGTCGGTGCCCTGACGGCGGAAGTAGTCGGCTGCGTCGCGTGACGCGCGGGTCGCCATGGCGGCCATCGCCTCACGGTCGTAGGGCAATGGGCTGTTGAACAGCACGAGCCGATCGACGAACGCCGGGTGTCGCAGCGCGAGGTCCTGCACGATCGGACCGCCGAAGTCACCACCCGCGAGCACGACCCGGTCGTGACCCAGCACCTCGGTGCACAGTGCCAGGACGTCGGACGCGCACGCGGGGGCGTCCCCGAAGTCGCCGGGTGACGAGCCGCCGAAGCCGCGGAGATCGGGGGCGATCACCTCGAACCCGGCGTCGACGAGCGGTGCGACGACCCGCCACCAGATCCTCCGGGTCTCCGGCCACCCGTGGACGAGCACGATCGGCACCCCGCCGATCCCCTCCCGCAGGTAGGCGACCTCCACCCCCGTGGAGAGCGTCGCCGTGTGCGTGGCGAACCGGTTCGGATCGATGTCGGGGTCGGCCATGGGCGCGGACCCTAGCGGCGGCGATCAGGTGCCGGTGCCGAGACGGAGGAACTGCACGAGCATCCGTGCCGTCGCACCCCACACGGTGTCGCCGACGAGATCGAAGAAGTACATGTCACGCCACGACCCGAGTTCGGGCGGCATCGGCCAACGTTCCGTACGGAACGTCGCATCGTCGAGCAGTTCCCGCACGGCGACGTCGAGCACCGCAGCCACCTCGTTCGGGTCGGCCCGGAACCGCGGGCGGCGCGGGAGGACACCGACGAAGGGGTTGATCAGCGCGCCGCTCGTGAGGGTGGCGAGCGGATCGAGCGGCCCGAGGAGGCGCACGTCCTCCGGAGGGAGTCCGATCTCCTCCCAGGCTTCGCGCAGCGCCGTGTGCAAGGGCGACGCGTCGTCGGGGTCCTGCCCGCCGCCGGGGAACGCGACCTCACCCTTGTGGGTGCGGAGGTGCGCCGTGCGTCGGGTGAGGATGATCCGCAGCTCACCGTCGTCGTCCTCGTAGAGCGGGACGAGCACCCCCGAGGCGCGTCGGTGCGCGATCGGGACGATCTCCTCCGGCGGGCCGGGCACCCGACCGTCGAGCACGTCGGCCAGGGTCGGGAGCGTGACCATGCGATCGGTCGGGGCGACGTGCGCCCAGGGCGCCGGCGGCCCTGGGACGAGCGCACCGTCGGGCCGGGGGATCACCTGCGGGCCGCCTCGCATGAGGTCGAACCTAGCGAAACGGCCGGCCCCGAAGGGCCGGCCGTTCACGTTCTCCAGGCGTCGAATGCGCCGGGGATCACATCATCCCGGGCATGCCACCCATACCGCCCATGCCACCCATGCCGCCCATGTCGGGGGCGCCGGCAGGCTCGGGCTTGTCGGCGACGAGCGCCTCGGTGGTGAGCAGGAGCGCAGCGATCGACGCTGCGTTCTGCAGCGCAGCACGCGTCACCTTCGCCGGGTCGATCACGCCGGCAGCGACGAGATCGGTGAACTCACCCGTCGCCGCGTTGAAGCCGACGGAACCCTCGCGGGAGCCGACCTCGCCGACGATCACGCCGCCCTCGAAGCCGGCGTTCACGGCGATGTGCCGTGCCGGGGCGTCGAGCGAGCGCTCCACGATGGATGCACCGAGGGCCTCGTCACCGCTGAGGCTCGAGACCATCGCGGCGACTGCCGGACGAGCCCGCACGAGGGCCGTGCCTCCACCGGGGACGACACCTTCCTCGATCGCAGCCCGGGTCGCCGACAGCGCGTCCTCGATCCGGTGCTTCTTCTCCTTGAGCTCGACCTCGGTGGCCGCGCCGACCTTGATCACGGCGACACCGCCGGCGAGCTTCGCGAGGCGCTCCTGGAGCTTCTCGCGATCCCAGTCCGAGTCGGTGTCGTCGATCTCACGCCGGATCTGGGAGACCCGGGCGGCGACCTCGTCGCTCGTGCCGGCACCTTCGACGATCGTGGTCGTGTCCTTCGTGATCACGATCTTGCGGGCCCGTCCGAGCAGGTCGAGGGTGGTCGTCTCGAGCTTGAGGCCGACCTCCTCGGAGATCACGGTGCCGCCGGTCAGGATCGCCATGTCCTGCAGCATCGCCTTGCGTCGCTCACCGAAGCCGGGCGCCTTCACGGCAACGGAGTTGAACGTGCCGCGGATCTTGTTCACGACGAGCGTGGCGAGCGCCTCGCCCTCGACGTCCTCGGAGATGATCAGCAGGGGCTTGCCCGCCTGGATCACCCGCTCGAGCACGGGGAGTACGTCCTTGATCGAGGTGATCTTGGCGCTGTGCAGGAGGATGTAGGCGTCCTCGAGCACGGCTTCCTGCCGCTCGGCGTCGGTCATGAAGTACGGCGAGAGGTAGCCCTTGTCGAACTGCATGCCCTCGGTGAACTCGAGATCCATGCCGAACGTGTTGGACTCCTCGACGGTGACCACGCCGTCCTTGCCGACCCGGTCGATCGCGTCGGCGATGACCGCGCCGACCGTCGGGTCCGCCGCGGAGATCGATGCGACGTTGGCGATCTGCGCCTTGCCGTCGACTTCCTTCGCAAGGTCCTTGATCGACTGGACCGCAGCTGCGACCGCCTTCTCGATACCCTTCTTCAGGCCCATCGGGTTGGCACCCGCTGCGACGTTCCGGAGGCCTTCGCGCACGAGCGCCTGGGCGAGGACGGTCGCCGTCGTGGTGCCGTCGCCGGCGACGTCGTTCGTCTTCGTGGCGACTTCCTTGACGAGCTGGGCGCCCATGTTCTCGAAGGGATCCTCGAGCTCGATCTCACGGGCGATGGACACGCCGTCGTTCGTGATCGTGGGAGCGCCGAACTTCTTGTCGAGGACGACGTTGCGCCCGCGCGGGCCGAGCGTCACCTTGACCGTGTCGGCCAGCTTGTTGACGCCGGCCTCGAGGCGCCGACGGGCATCCTCGTCGAAGATGAGGAGCTTCGCCATCAGCCGACGATCGCCAGCACGTCGCGGCTGTTGAGGATGAGGAGGTCCTCACCCGCAACGGCGATCTCCGTGCCGCCGTACTTCGAGTAGACGACCTTGTCGCCCACCTTCACGTCGACGGGGATCAGCTCGCCACTCGTGTCGGAACGCTTGCCCGGGCCCACCGCGAGGACTTCGCCCTGCTGGGGCTTCTCCTTCGCGGTGTCCGGGATCACGAGCCCGCTAGCCGTACGCTCTTCCGCTTCGAGCGGACGCACGACGATTCGATCTTCGAGGGGACGAAGGTTCATGTTGAGCCTCCTGGCTGCGACCGGTGCTTCGTTAGCACTCTCGGATTGCGAGTGCTAACGATACGCAGCCGTCGTCGGCCTCGGCAAGCCGGGGAGGCGATCGATCGGATCGCCGCCGGCTTCAGCCGCCGACAACGACGAGCGGCAGGTTCGGATCAACCGCCGCGTCGAGGGGCGACGATCCGGTCCGGCCGAGGCGCCACGCCCCGGCGGCTGCGACCATCGCCGCGTTGTCCGTGCAGTACGCCCGGCTCGGCAGATGGGCGCGCAGCCCGTCCTCCTCGGCGAAGGCCACCCAACGGTCACGCAGGCGACTGTTCGCCGCCACGCCACCGGCGAGCGACACCCCCACGGCTCCGATCTCGGCCGCCGCTCGACGTGCCTTGTGCACGAGCACGTCGACCACCGCCTCCCGGAACGACGCCGCGACATCGGCGCTCGACACCGACGGGTTGCGGCGCACGTGGTTGACGACGGAGGTCTTCAGCCCCGAGAACGACAGATCGAACCCCTCGTGCAACATCGACCGCGGGAATGCGATCGCCTGCGCGTCGCCCTCCTCGGCGAGCCGATCGATCACCGGTCCACCCGGGTACCCGAGACCGAGGAACCGGGCGACCTTGTCGAATGCCTCCCCCGCAGCATCGTCGACCGTGCGACCGAGGAGCCGGTACTCGCCCGGGCCGTGCATCGCGAGGAACATCGAGTGGCCACCCGAGACGAGAAGCACGAGGAGCGGGTAGGCTACATCGGGCTCTTCGAGCATCGGCGCGAAAAGGTGCGCCTCGAGGTGGTTCACCCCGACGAACGGCACGTCCCACGCGAGCGCCAGGGCCTTCGCTGCGCTGACTCCGACGAGGAGCGACCCGACGAGACCCGGGCCGATCGTCGCCGCGACGGCGTCGATGCCGTCGGGACGCTGCGGTGACATTCCTGCGTCGGCGAGTGCTTCCGCCACCACGGGCGTGATCCGCTCGATGTGGGCACGCGACGCGATCTCTGGCACGACACCGCCGTAGCGGGCGTGCAGGTCGATCTGGCTCGACACCACCGACGACCGCACGACGAGGTCCGACCCGACGACCGCGGCGGCGGTCTCGTCGCACGACGTCTCGATCCCGAGCACGACGGCACTCACGCCTGCACCACCAGCGGCGAGGGCAGGCCCGCCTCGATCGTCGCCAGGCGACGGGCGTACTCCGGTCCATCGACGTCGTGGGCCCACATCACCAAGGCATCCTCCCCGGTCTCCGGGTAGTAGTTCTTCCGCACCCCCGCCGGCGCGAACCCGAACCGACGGTAGAGCTCCTGGGCGGCCCGGTTCGAGACCCGCACCTCGAGCGTGAGCGCCGTCGCCCCGCGGGCCACGGCCCGCTCGACGAGGACGAGGAGCAGACGGGTACCGATCTTGTGCCGGTGCAGCCCGGGCTCGACCGCGACCGTCGTGACGTGCCCCTCGTCGAGTGTGAGCATCACGCCCCCGTACCCCACGACCGTGCCCTCGATCCGGGCGACGACGTAGTGGCGCGTGGTCGGCAGGGCGAGCTCGCCCAGGTACAGCCCGAGCGTCCAGGGACGCGGGTACACCTGCTTCTCGATGCGGAGCACCCCCGGCAGGTGACGTCGTCGCATCGCGGTGATCACCACCGGGGACGTGTCCGGCTCGGCGGCCACGCTCACGCCGGGCCCCGTTCGACCCAGTTCGCCTCCGCATCCGGGCGCCGCAGGTAGCGCGGGACGACGGCGTCCTGCGCCACACCGCCCCCGAGGTCGAGGCGCTGCACGGCGATCTGCACGAGGGCCGACGCCGATGGGTACGCCGGCCAGTCCGCCGCGACGTCGCCGCCGACCGGCAGGAACGGCGCCGCGTGGCGGAGCGCGCCGTCACCGACGATCCGCACCGGACCCGCATCGGCGGCGATCGCCCCGAGGCGTTCGGCCGCGGCGTCGGGTCGGCCGACCGCCGGCTCGACGACGGTGCGCACCCCCCGCCGATCGGTCTCGTAGACGGCCCAGAACACCTCGCTGCGTCGCGCGTCCATGACGGCGGCCACCCGGCCGGCGCCATGCCGGGCGGCATGGGCGAGCAGGTCGAGGGAGCAGACCGGCACGACGGGGAGGTCGAGGGCGAGGGCGAGCGTCTTCGCCGTGGCGACACCGACCCGGAGCCCGGTGTAGAGCCCCGGGCCGTCACCGACGGCGACGGCGGCGAGGTCAGCGAGCCGGGTCGACGTCGACCGCAGCATCTGCTCGACGAGCGGCGCGAGCAGCTCGGCGTGGCGCTGGTCCCGACGGACACGGGCCGAAGCCGTCACGCCGTCCGGTCCACCGATCGCCACGCTCACCTGACTCGTCGACGTCTCGAGACCGAGGATCAGCACGGCGCCACCCCACCGGTCGTCCACGGACGCAGCGCGTCGACGACCTCGCCGAGCCGGTCGTGCCACCGGGATCCGTGCCCACGCACCGTGACGACCCGATCGTCGTCACCGGGCCCGAGCTCGAGGGTCACCTCGAGCTCGTCGACGCCGAACGCCTCGCGGATCGTCGCCCCCCACTCCACGACGGTGACCGCCCCGGAGTCGAGGAGTTCCTCGAGCGCGAGATCGGTCGCCTCGGCGATGTCGCCGATCCGGTACACGTCGAGGTGGTGCACATCGAGCCGCCCCCGGTAGAGGTTGTGCAGGGTGAAGGTCGGGCTCGTCACCGGTGCGTCGACACCGAGTGCCGCAGCGAACCCCTGCGTGAACGTCGTCTTGCCTGCGCCGAGATCGCCACCGAGCACGAGCAGGTCGCCGCCTCGCACGACACCGGCTAGTGCCGCGGCGAGGGCCCTCGTGCCCTCGGCGGACGCGGTGCGGGCGACGATCACCGACCGCCTCCCCGGTAGACGCGCTCGACCCGGCCACCGATGCCGGTCAGCACCTCGTAGGTCAACAGCCCCAATCGACCCGCCCAGTCCTCGACGGCGACGCGTTCGCCTCCCTGGGCGCCCACGAGCACCACGGCGTCGCCGACACCCACCTCGCCCGTCGGCCCGACGTCGACCACGAGCTGGTCCATCGTGACCGCGCCGACGATCGGCACCGCCCGACCGCCGACGAGGACGGTCGCCCCGACCATGCCGCTGCGCCGGGGGATGCCGTCGGCGTAGCCGATCGGGACGGTCGCGAGCACCGTGTCCCGAGCCAGCCGATGGTGCCAGCCGTAGGAGACCCCCTCACCGGCGAGCCCGCGCTGCACGTGCGTCACCTCCGATTCGAGGGAGAGCGCCGGGAGCAGGTGAAGGTGCCCGGCGAGCTCGTGCGCAGGTGCCACGCCGTAGACGGCGAGGCCCGGCCGGACCATGTCGAAGTGCGCGTCCGGACGGAGGATCGTCGCCCCGGAGTTCGAGGCGTGCACGAGCGGCGGTTCGATCCCGGCGGCGCCGAGCCCGGCGCGGACCTCGGCGAACCGCTCGAGCTGCACCGCCGTCGCCGAACTGCCCACGACCTCGCCGGACGCGAAGTGCGTCCAGAGACCCTCGAGCTCGAGTCCGGGAGTACGCGCCACACGCACGGCGAGGTCCGAGACGTCCTCCGGCCGCGCCCCGGCGCGGTTCATGCCCGTGTTGACCTTCAGGTGCACACGGATCGCTTGCGCCGAGCGTGCCGCCACCGCCGTCAGCCGATCGAGTCCCTCCACCGAGTACACGGCGACCCGGAGATCGTGCTCGACGACGGCATCGAGCTCGTGACTGAGCGGCTCGGTCAAGAGCAGCACGGGCGCGTCGATGCCGGCGGCCCGGAGTTCGGCGCCCTCGAACGCGTGGGCGACCGCGAGCCACCGTGCGCCGCCGTCGAGCGCGGCACGGGCCGACGCGACGGCGCCGTGCCCGTAGCCGTCCGCCTTCACCACGGCACACACCGCCGCAGAGCGCACAGCGTCGGCGAGTCCTCGGACGTGCGCGTCGATGACCCCCACGTTGTGGCGGATCGCCCCAACGTCGACGATCGCCCGGGCGCGGCTCACGTCGCGCTCCTCGTCGGGACCACCGTGGGCAACAGGTCGAGGAGATCGCTCGCGACGAGCCCGGCGGGCGGACCGGCTTCGGCCGCCGCCCCGTGCAACCACGCAGCGGCCGCCGCCGCACGGCACGCCTCGACACCGCGTGCGAGCAGGGCACCGCACACGCCGGCGAGCACGTCACCGGTCCCGGCGGTGGCGAGCCGCTCGTCCCCCCGCAACGACAGCGCGACGGAACCGTCCGGCGCCGCCACCACCGTCGTCGGCCCCTTCAACAGCACCACCGCGCCGGTCTCCGCAGCGAGCGACCGGGCGGCTTCGAGCCGGTCGGCGCCGGGCGGACCGCCGGTCAGCGCCGCAAACTCGCCGTCGTGGGGAGTGAGCACGGTCGGAGCGACCCGACGCCGCACCACCTCGGCGACGTCCGGCCCCAACGCCGCGAGCGCGTCACCGTCGACGACGGCAGGGACCGGGCACCCGGCGAGGAACGCCACGACGTCGGCTCGCGCCGTCGCAGCCCGGCCGAGACCGGGGCCGATCACGGCGGCGGCGAAGCGGTCGACGTCATGCAGCGCGTCCGCCGCCCACCGCTCGACCGGTCGGGACGTGACGACCGCCTCGAGCGGGAGCCCGTGCGACCCCGTGCCCTCCGGCGCGACGAGTCGGACGTAGCCGGCGCCCGCACGGAACGCCGCCGCGGTGCACAACGCCGCCGCCCCGACCATGCCGGGTGCCCCGGCGACGACGAGGCATGCCGTCCGCCACTTGTGGGCATCGACCGGCCGGGTCGGCAGCCATGCGGCGACGTCGTCGCCGGTGACGACGAACGCCCGGGCCGACGTGGTCGACAGACCGATGTCGGCGACCACGACCCGCCCTGCGAGCGAGCGACCCGGGTGCAACAGCAGCCCCGGCTTGAGCGCAGCGAAGGTGATCGTCTCAGTCGCTGCGAGCGTGCCCTCCGACGCTACGCCCGTGAGCCCGCAGACCCCGGAGGGGATGTCCACGGCGAGGACGGGCGCCCCACCGGTCGGGACGTCGACGAGCGGGCCACGGGCGACGTACCCGGTGCCGTAGGC
>Ga0194130_10002345_pt1 | contig 27645 bp, 28 predicted proteins | sample TA2KigsurfametaG_FD_160084 | JGI IMG/M metagenome (GOLD analysis project Ga0194130, IMG submission 160084) | Freshwater microbial communities from Lake Tanganyika, Tanzania - TA2015050 Kigoma 12 surface | ecosystem: Environmental > Aquatic > Freshwater > Lake | place: Tanzania: Lake Tanganyika...
ACCAGAGCCATTGCACACATATTGCGTCGCTTGAAAGTTTACAGCCAATAGGTCACTCGTAGCTCCATCAATCGTATCTGAACCTGAACGTGCCACGGTAATATTGTTTGAAGCATCCACTCTTTTGACCTCAACATTGTATCCTTTGGTTGCGGCGTTGCATCCAAAAAGGGTGATCGTTGTGCTCGCACCAGAGGCTTCAAAACGTCCATAAGGTGCCACTGGGGCGGTAAGGGATGTGGCCGTCACCGTGTAAGGTGTTTGATCAATAAAGACGGGCAGTGGAAGTTGGTAGTCAATTGGTTTGAGCGTAATAGTCGGTAACGCTGCTGCGCCAGCTGCTGCTGCCTGACTCCTGACAATACAAGCGCCAAGATTTGTACTTTTTGTTATCTTTAACGCAACGCTCAAATTAGTTTGAAACGAATCAATCCTTACAATACCCGTTCCTACCATTGTCCAATCTTCCGCATTACTCACATATGCAACTGCAAATGCGCTCGACCCGCGTGTCGATGCTAAACTTGTGCCAGCAACATCAATATGAGCGGAACAGAATGACACTCCCGCTGACCCTAGACTGAATACGCTTCCCAATTCAATATTTGAGGTTATTTCATACGTCCCCGGTGGAACATTTTGTAAACACATTCCAATGTCATTTGTCGCTAAGCCGCACGTTGTGGACGCAATATTAGCCTTTCCAAAAGTGGTTACACCCGCAAAATTTGTCGTATTAATTACAAAATCCGACGCCAATGTTGTTCTCACAAAATCCACGTTTCCTGCCCATTTCACCCCCCCCCAGGTACTTGTAATATTAGGAGTCAGCACTTGCTCTGAGGTAGTTGGGAAACGGTAAAGAGAGACGTTCTGGTAACGATTAGCCCCACCAGATTGGGATATGAATCCACCTAAACAGTTTGCATTACCTGATTGCCTTGCAAACTCAATTTGAAATGTGCGATTCGCAGTAACAGTGTTGGTAAATTTGAATTGGTTAATTTGACCGATCGACCCAAAGTTTGTGAACGCCGCTTGATAACTTGAAAACGCATTTTGTCCGTCAACATAATTAAGTGTCGTTTCTCGAATGCGACCATCGCAACGTGCATAAGCTACTGCACTCGTATAAACGTAAGCAGGCATAAGCAATAAATATTCGCCGGGTGGCAAACTCGTAAACGTCATTTGCAAGTTATTGAGATTAGATAACGACGCGCTCGCTAAACCTACGGCTGTACCCTGACATGTTCCGGTTGTTGTTGGCGCGGTAAAAGATGTTCCGGTCGTTACTTGAGCCTCCGCACTGCAACTCACGTTGTCGAAACCACCAACTTTATTGGCTTGAGCAATTACGCTGAGGTTTGTCGCCAAACCTATGTAAATTCCACCGATCTCATTCACACCACTCAAGTTGGCTGTGGCTTGCTGCAATCGCAGTTTAGTTGTTTGTGATAGGTCACCACAGTTAAACAGAATTGAAACGACCTGTGGGTCGGTCGCTGGGTTCATAACTTGGCTTGCGATTACGGTTGATGCACCGGAGATGACTTCGGCCGTTGTCGAACCAGTGGAAAAACCTCTGTATGTGAACCGCGCTTCACAAACCTGATACTTCATGCCTTGGTCGAATGTTCGAGTTGTCCACTCCGCATAACCGTTGGTTGCCGACGTAGTAACTGTAAACTCACTTATTGCCACCAAAGGAGTTGTGGTTGACCGCGTAACCGTTGCGCTGGAAGTTGTCACATAGGGGTTTGTGGTTGCATTTGCTCCCGCCATGTATGCGTTAGGGTTACGAATAAAGTTGGCCTGCCCAAACACGTTGTTAATATAATTACCCTGCAACACCGTTGGATTTTGTGCTACCGCTGTACTAAACAGCAACACAGTTACCAAATAAACCAAAAATCTCATTTCAATATCCTCCGACCATATTTCGAGAAACTTCAATCCATCGCGTCCCGTCGTAAATAAAGGTAATAGTGCTGTTTTTTGTCAACACGTAATCACCATTCATGATCAGGGTGTTAGTCCCGGTTCCTGCAGTGTCTTGTTGCAACGTGATTGGATTGGTCGCGCTTGCCACATATACGACCGCGAGATCTCCCGGCTGAGTTCCCATTCCCGGTGTAATAGTTGTAACGGTTCTGTCGGCGCTAGCTGAAACATCAATTGATTGTAACCGTGAGCCACCCGCAACTATTGCGCTACCACTTACGATAGCTCCAAAGGTACGATATTCAATCGATCGGTTAATTTCCTGCCACCGACTCGATGTCGGATTGTATAAATATGTAACCGTTTGATTATATCTTAGATAAAGTGCGCCATCGCCTACTAAGCTACCGGGAACTGAACCAGTGTTGTTACAGATAATGACGTTTGATGCACTTACGTTTCTAATTGTGACAATCGTCGCAGTCGTAGGATTAGTCGAAAACAGCGCGTTTGAATCGGCAATAAAGACTGCCGATGTGGGCGTCCACTCGATATAATTGAACCCAAACACAGGCGCTATTGTTGAAATAGGCGCTGCATTACCCGTGAACGTCGAGCGATTATATTCACCAAGCCACTGCTCGTTTGCACCTTTAATCCGACTCGCCCCGATGAGCTTTTGAAACCCAGAGGCGAGAAACCCTTTCAAAGCCATCTCTCACCCCCTTATCCGAGTACCGTCATATAAAAGTTGCCCGAAGATACCGTTGAGGCATCCGCTGTTTTAATTTGGAGTTGCGTTCCGTTTGGTATTGCTACTGGCAACGGACTTTCAGAGCCTCCCGGCGGTACGATAAATTTATCCACCCCGCCCCAGCCGATAATTAGTGGAGAACCACCAGTCTCGAAGAAAGCAACCATGTTTCCTGCCGCACCGAGCGCCGAACCCAAGTTTGAGTAAGTGCCAGTGGCGTTGGTTGTCGCGTAGGCTCTCGAAATAACCGACACGGGCTGTAACCCGACCTGCACTTTACTTTCATCGGCCAAAGCAACTCGCAGGGTTTGTGCTGATATTGCACCTGCACCAAACGACGCAACACCACCGGCATTACCGAGAATTGCCGCCGTTCTGATTGCAATTGTTGTCGAGCCGTTAAAGTCGTTTTCGGTTTTGCCATTTAAGTTCTGTGTGTACGTTTGGATGTTGCCCAGTTTAACATTTGCAGAACCCAGCGTTGATTCACTTGCACCGTTGTACAACACGGTTCCATCTGATTGACGGACGGCCAGTGGCGTTGTCGCCGACTCTGCACGAGTCGAGAGCGTAACTCGTAGGGTTTGTGCACTGTCAGCTCCCGAGCCAAAATCTGCCGCACCAGTAGCGTTACCGACCTGAGAAGCAACTCTGACTGCCGCGGTTGCCACACCAAAATCATTTGCAACCTTGTTACTCAAGGCCAACATGGTTGCTTCTGTCGCAGCGCCTGTGGGCAGAGAGATTGTCCCGCTAATGTTGTTAATATTCCATGTGCCAGATTGGCTGGCAGGTACGGCTGATTGGTCACTTGCAATTGTGACAGCCATTGACGCGGCCATCGTGGTTTGACCAAGGGTCGCGGGCAACTTGCCACTAATTGCAAGGGATGTGGCCTCAGTCGCCGCGCCGGTCGGCAATGAGATTGTTCCTGAAATGTTGTTAATGTTCCATGTGCCACTTTGAGTCACAGGAATGGAACTCTGGTCACTGGCAAGTGTAACTGCCAGAGAGCTTGCCATTGTTGTTTGACCCAACACAGCCGGAAGCTTGCCACTGATTGCCAGTGAAGTTGCCTCGGTTGCCGCACCCGTTGGCAGGGAGATAGTTCCAGAAATGTCATTTATGTTCCAAGTGCCAGACTGAGACACTGGCAAGTTCGCAAGAAACGCGGTTCCGTCGGTAAGACGCACTGCGAGGGGTGTGGTGGCTGTTTCGGAACGTGTCGAGGTAGTTACCCTTAAAGTTTGGGCAGAATCCGCTCCTGAGCCAAATTCAGCGGCTCCTGTGGCATTGCCAATTTGTGCGGCAGTCCGAATTGTGTTGGCTCCGACAATTCCGTAGTTTTTGTCCTCTTCGATGGAAATAGTCGAATCGCTCGACAACACGACTCGCAGGGTTTTGGTTCCTGCAGCTCCCGCGTTTACATCGACTGGGCCGAGTGCATCGCCCGCAAGCAACACCACTGGCATGCCGCGGTCATTTGCAGGCACCGCGTTATCCAACGTCGGAAGTGTGGTGACTCCATCTCGCAGGAAGCTTGTTTTACCTTGGGTCGGATAAATAAAATGAGCCATTTTATGCCCCCAACACAGCGCCGATGATCGTCACTGTCATGGAACCTGTTCCACCGGTGCGATTATAGACGATTCTAAGTTTTTGAAAGTGAGACGCCGCATTGATTGTAATAAGATGATTGCCTGCATTCACATCCACAGGGATGACGGGCAGGTCGATTGTTTGCCACACATCCTTAACCTGTGTTTGCACCTGAATCTCGCCGTTGACGCCGATACCTGACCAAACAATTTCGTATGTAATTTGGTCAAGGTTTTTTACGGACGTATCGGGTGAAGTAATATTTGCCGACATATCACCGGCAGTCACTATGGAATACGGTTCCAGAATGGATTTTCTACTCATAAGCCCCCCTTTGGTAAGAGTATTAGCGTGTCATCGCTTGTTGAAACTCGGTTTGTTGTTGTCTGCCAAGGCTTTGCGGAACTTTCATTCCTTGTTGTTGCTGTTCTTGTGCATTTGCAATGGCGTACTGTGATTGAATGGATGCAAAGATTGTGGGATCGTAGGCAGGCATCGTAGGAGCTTGCATAAACAACCCGAGTTGCACCTTTTGCCGATACGTCAAATTAGGTTTTTGACTCAACACTTCAATCACAGCACGTTGACTCTCAGCATACAGGTTCGGATAAACAACTCGCAATGCCTCAACGTGTTCCAATGTCAGTTTACCATCGGCAAGCAATTTCAAAACCCCAGCTGGGTCATTGATTGCGTCGACGTATCGTTCAAATTTTTGCCGCGTCGAATCAGGAATAACGTACTCGGCTTTGGTCGGGAACATGTTGTAATGCGCTGTCGGGTTTTGAGGCGCCTTGGACTTGAGAAAGTCAATTGCCGCAACTACCTGCGCACCCATTTGTGCCTGAACCGCTGGCATGGCGATGTTCAATTGAGAGTGTTTTTCCATAACTCGCGTTACGGTTTGCGCTGTCGGTGCGCTCAACACTTGCTCCAACGTCACAGGCTTTTCAATATCCTCGTCATCAAATGCCTCGACGGCACCCAGTCGAATAACTTTCGGCACTTCAAAAACCTTGCGTATTATTGAGGCGCCTTCACTAAGAGCGGGCTCACCCAATTCAGCGTCGACCTTCGGAGATATGTTCGCGAACTTCTCGATCGATTTTTGAATGGATGATTTTGACTCGATAACCATTTGTTGTGCGCGATTAAGGAAACGCAGGGTTTGATATGGGTTGTCGACCATGTATCCCACAGCGGAACCTACGCCACCCAGTACCGGCCCACCAAGAACGCCACCCAAAGTCGCACCGAGAATCATGCGGCCAAGTGACTTACCGGTTTGGCTTTCCATCGCCTGAATGGCGAATAGTGCTGATTTCATGTCTTGCAGTTGGGCGACTGAACTTACCATGTTGTCGAGTGCTGTTCCGCCCCCGGCAACAAGATCCTCTTCAAACCCAAACTTTTTTGCCGTGTCGATGATTTGTGTGAAATTTTCGCCAAACCGTTTGAACACGTCATCCTTGAGAACCTGATCTGCACGCGCTGATTTCAGGTAACGGTAAAGCTTATCCTGCGACACGTCGATTTGTGCTTTGCCGGAAAAAACCCGCTTTTCTCCGAATAAACTATTGAACTCTTTTTGGTTGCCCATGAAACGAGCAATACCTTGGTTCAATTCTTTATTCATGCCGACGACTTCCGGCCCAAACGCCGCCTCATTGAAATTGAGTTCGGAGATTTTTCCGTACAGGTCATCAATAAGTTTATTTGACCTCTTGGCTTTGCGGTTCATCGCGAGAAAAAGTTTGTCGCTGTACTGTTTTTTGAGGTCAAATACTGCTCGCCATGTATCGAGCATGCCTTCCATAAGCTCTGCGTTATTATCAAAGGCGGGCATCAACTTTTTAGTTGCTATGGTTTTTGCAATCGGCTCACCAAGCGATCCGGTTGTAATCTCTTCACCGAGCTCCTCGCCGACACGAAAAAACCTGTATTGAAACTGCTTTCTGATTTCTTTTAATTCTCTGGCCAGAGCGCCGTCGTACATGGATTTTTGTCGTGACATCCGGTCGAGCACGTTATCAATACTTTTAAGTACATCAGTTGCCACAACTGCGCCGACTTCTTTATTTGCGGCATATTGCGTCGGCATTTCACGAATAATTTTGGATCGACCGGCTGTGGCCATCCATTGCGACATCATATCGCCCGTCTCACGCGCCTGCCGTATTGTGTTGGCACTAACCATGACCGCTTCTGGCAGGTTATCGGCAAAGTCCATGACTTGTTTCAGTCGTGCCGGACTGTCGATCAATTGCTCGAGCGTCTCGCGTACCTCGGGTTTTAGGCCTTTTGCGGCATCCGAGATTTTGACCACGTTTTTCATAACGCTTTGCAAAACCGATGGGTCACCTTGAGGGCTTTGTTCAGTAAAGGCCGCGGCGACATCTGTCAAAGTTTTCTTTACTGTTCCGACCTCACCCGCGATTGCGGCTGATTCTGCTTTGCTCATGCCTGCGAATGGACGTTTTGCGATCGCGCCAAATGCACCGAATGTGCCCATTACGGTTCCGTTAAGAACTCCCGCAAGGCCTACGTTTGAAATAAGGTGTGAGGCCGCTTCCTGGGGATCACCGAGGCTTGCTTCACTAAGAGTTTCGCCCAAACCATAAAACGCACCTTCTGCAGCGCCTCCGACACCCTTGGTCAACGCCGCTTGTGCAGATCGTTTGGCAATATCGGTTGCGAGCGTTGTTGCACCCTTTTCAGCCGCCTTCTCGAGAACGGCTCCGGCTATTTTGCGCTCTGCCGCCATAGTGACCGCTTCGCCAACACGTCCTGCCTGACCGACAAGGCCTCCACCGGGCATGGCAAATACGCTGGCCGCAATACCCGCAACTTCACCAAAAGGCGCTGCAACTGGGTTTGCAATTTTACGCCGTCTTACATCGTCGGCATATCCGATAGCTTTTGCGGCGGCGTCATATCCACCGAATGTGGCTGACCGCAGGGCACCTTCCACAAATGCTGAAAAGGGCTGATCTGCCGCTTTTTCGAGTCCAACACGTTCCTCTCGCTCGAGGTTTGTTTCAAACTTCAGGGCACTGAGACTGCGAAAATCAGCTTGGTTATCAACGTCGTATTTATTCCCCGCGGCATCGAGAGCCCGTATAGATGCCCCCGATGGCAACTTAAACTGGCCTGACAACAACGCCGGTTGCAACTCCTCGTCGGGCACAAACTCGTAGCTTTGTGTACGGAGATTAAATAGTTTTGTTGAACTCATGGAACTCTCCGCACACCTTGACCGCCACCTGTATTAAACATTTTTTGCAGGGTCGGTTGGTGCATTTGGTTGAAGAAATACGCCGGATCGTATCCTACGGAACGGGCACGTTCATTAAATCGAGAGGCCGCTGAGTATTGAACAGCCTTTTCGGTTGCTTGACGAGCGGCTGTTTCATAAAAGTTTTCAATTGCGTTAAGCACCGACGCTGACTGGGCACCAGTAAGTTGCTTCTTTATGTATTCAACGGGCTTGTCCAGCAACCCGATCGATCTGAGTGCGTCCGAGAAGGCAGGCGAGTATGAACCCTGACCCAATCCCTGCTTCCCTGCAATAAACTCGGCAATCAACAATGCACCCTCGCTTGTGCCCATACCGCGCAATTGTTTGAATTTTGCTGCAGCTTGAGCGATTTGCGTAGCCTCATTGATTGGGCTTTTTGACACACTATCTTCAAACTCTTTTACCGTCTTTTCGCGGTCGATCGGCGACAGTGCGCTGGCCAGCGGTTTGAGATTTGTGACAACCGTGCGTTTGTTGTTTTCCTCGGCTTTCATCAATTGTTCATTGCGTTGAATGTTCAATTGTTCAATGACGGCCTGCGCTCTCGCTTTTTTCTCTGGATCGCTCATTTTTTCGGAAATTGCTTTTGCTTGCTGAATTGCCTGATCGTACCGCGTTTTCATAAACGTGTACTTTTCATTAACCTCGTCCAACCCAGCTTGACGAATTTGTCCGTACGTCGTGTTTGCCGCGTCTAAGGAACCTTTTAGTTTTTCGTAATTGGCTTTTTGTATAGCGAAGTCATTTTCAATCGAGCTTTGAATAATTTGCAACGCCGTGTTCGGGCCACCAGTAAATGCTGAACCAATTCCACCCAACGCTATGGCGATACCGGCCATGACCTTGGCGCCTTCACGACCCTCAAAAAACTTCTTCATTTCAAAGTTTTCAAGTTTTTGTGAGATTTGGTCAGCGCGAGCTCGATTGTCGGCAAGTTTTTCCTTGTAATCAGTAACGACCTTATCAATTTGCGTAAGATCTTGACCCATTTGGATTGAGGCTTTTTCCGCGGCCACAGCCATTGCATCCGCGTCCCGCAACTCAGCTTCGGCTTTTACTGCGGTTGCTTCCGCCAATTTGCCATAGCTTGTTTCCATCTGCTTTTGATATTTTTTGAATTGCTCGCTGGGCAAGGTTTGTTGAATTTGAGTTTCCTGTACAACGGGCACGCCACCTGTGGGCGCCATAGGAGACAACATGGACATAGGAGCCATAGTGGGCGCTGGGGCAGAAGCGGTAGCACCTGTGGGTGCCATTACTCCGACCGGCGCTGGGGTAGTTGTCACCTCGGCTTTTTGTGCACGAGCTTCCTCGAGGGGTTTTGCTCCGGGGACTACCGTTTGAGTTGCCTGTCGCTCTTGTGTCACTGCCTCGCGATCAGCATACGAATACGCTTTCTTTTCTTTTGCTTCCAAAGCTTTTTCTTGTTTTTCGCGTTCAGCCTTAACGAAGGGATCTTTTGTATCGCGTGCGGAAGTTTTTTGTTGCGTCACAAGTTCAGTGTAAGGCTGATAAAACTGACCCGACGCAATCTCGGGAGACAGTTTACTCACATCCTCTTGTGTCACGCCTTTCTGTTTTAAGTACTGATCCCATGTTGGAGCAATCTTTTGCCATGTTTCGGGTTTTGTTTCACGCTTATAAAAACGCTCACCCTTGACCTCAATAAATTCGCCTTTGTTTTCGTCATATCCGAATGGCATGTGATTCTCCTTTTAACCGCCAACCGCTGCGGCGGCGGCACCACTAACACCCTGCAACACGCCACCAAACATTTTACTTCTAAGATCGGCCTGCATTTGTGACCGTTGCCATTCCGCACCAAATATCGCTTTTTGCGCCTCTAGTTGTGCGCGAGCAGGTTCCATACCCAAATTAAGATATTGCATATAAAGATTATTGAGTTGCGCTTGTGTTTGTTGCTGCAACTGCGCTTGTGCTGTCGACTCTCCGCTGGCCATCTGAGCGCCTGCAATATTGGTTTGCGTTGCCATGCCCGCTTGAGCTTTTGAAACATCCGTTTGCATACCAGCCAACTGCATTTGAGCATTGATGTCACCCGCGGCTGCCCGCAATTGAAGCTCCTGCATTTGCAAACCGAGTTGCTGAGCGCCTTGAGCAGTTTGTGCATATTGTTGACGTGCCGCTTGTTGCTCTTGAGCGGCCAAAATCGCACCTTGCTGAGCTTGTTGAGCCTGCAGTTGTTGTCCCGCAATTTGAGCTTGTCGAAGTGCCGCTGGGTCATATCCACGGCCAGCTTGTGCCGCCATTTGCGCTGCTACTGCCTGCTCGAAGGCTTGCTTTTGTTGCAATTGTGCCGCTGATGGAGCGTTACCTAACGCCGCCTGCCGCATCATTTCCGCACTTTCAGCGGTCATACGCTGAGCGCCCGCACCTTGAGCCATTGATTGAGCTAAAGCGGCTTGCTGTGATGGCAGGTTGCGTTGCAGAGCCTCGAGAAACCCTGTGTTGATTTGTCCAGCTTGTGGAGCGGCTGTTCGGGTAATAGTCGGCGCTGTAACGCCTTTCATGAACTCGCCCAGTTGCCCTTGAGCACCCTGAGCGGCCTTACTGTACTCTTCGACACCCTTTTCGAGCGGCCCTTTATCGACTTGCTTTACCTTTGTTGGATCATAATCCGATAAACTTTTGCCGAAGAGCTTTGGGTCATCCTTAAACGCGCTCTTTACAGCGCCAAGCGTGCCGACTTCGACAATCCCTGATTTTAGATCCGCCCATGAGTCATACCATGCCATGCCAGCCTCCTTACGGCGCGATAATTTTAGTTTTGTTCAACCGTGCGATATTCGGTTCAATTCCAACTTCTGCAGTCACGTTGGACAGCGCAAAACCGGCTGTGCCTGAACCCGTGTTGAAAAAATCTTCTATTTTCAACTTTAGTGCCTGACAGCGTTGTTGTCTCGGTCTGATTTGAAATTGATACACGCCGTCGGAATCCCCACCCCAAATTGTGTCCTGTTCACCCCACGTGCTTTCGCCACCCCACGATGTGTCTTGCAACACCGTGTTTGGAAACACTATGAAACGCTCTTCATAATAATCACGGTAATCATAGCTCACTTCGAGTTTAAGCCCGTGTGTGCCTCGGTTTTCACCTAACACGTTAATTTTGAAAATGCGCTGAAAGCCCTGTACTTGGGCAAACTGCATGAGCGCCAACGTGAAACTTGTAATGATCGGTGAGTCAACATCGAGGTAAATGTTCGGTGTTTCGCGCCTAATTTCTGCGTCGGATTTGAGAAACACCCATTTTGATTGCCATACCGCGGAATCGATCGCCTCAATGTTGGTAAATGTGTACCACTGGGCAAAAAACAGGTCATATACCAAACAACGCCCGCTTGCGGTTGTGAATCGAACTTGGTTGATTTCATCGACCACGGTTGCCGACGTAATTGTCAGGTCATTCCATTTTTCAACTTCTGCCCCAATGTACGACACCTGCAAACCACGATCTAAAAGGTAAATACCTTTTTTGCTCTTAAACATAAGACCATTTCGTGTTTTGACGACTGAATAGGGGTCAATGCAACCAACATCCGAGGCAACAAGTTGCGGAATTGAGAATGTGTTTTGTGCTCCAGTTGGCAACGGGCCATCGCCTGTCAGCGCAAAAATGGTTGTGGCTTTGAATATGATCAATTTATCATCGAGCTCACCGAGCGAGGTTATGCGACCGCCGGTATTGTCGACCTTTATTTTGAAGAGGTCAGAAAAATTTACTGCCTCGCCTGTGACGTGCTCCTTTGAGTACCAGATTGTGTCATCTTCTGTGCCTGCTAAAAACAACCGATTCTTAAAGCGCGCAATAATCTTGGCCGCAGGCGGAGCAATGTTTTCAACCACACCACCCGTCGTGTACAGCAACTCATTGGTTATCAAAGCCGCATCAGTTGTTGTGTCATTAAAGGTCAGGGTAAAACTGACTGCGTTTGTGTCATTGTATTGTGGGCTCGATATGCTTGTCGTTTTATAAAACAGCGTGCCGTTATTTGTTGTCCGATACACTGCCAGCACAACATCTGCTCGCGGGGCTTTGCGGTCTGTAATGTACAAATACGGAATTGTTATGTCGCATGAGACGTCATTCGCACTGAACGTGATCGGAATGGGTAGGCTCGGCGCCGAACGATGCACCTGCCCCCTTGAATCAGTCCATTCATACACAACACAGTATTGGTACTTTTGGTTATTTTGAAATGGCCCAAGTCCTGCGTTTTGCACGGCTGTTATATGGTCTGGATAAAGATGGAAACCAGATTCAAAAATCGAAACGCCATCGTAGCATTGCAAATAGCCCGATGTAATCATCAGGTTTTCGCCCAACTGGGAACTATCGCAAATAAATTGGTCATCAAAGTTTAGAATGACCTCAGTGATACCGGTCAGTCCGTACAACGTGGCGTTTTCTGAAACTATGCGTGTTTTGTATGTTGTTGGGAAAACGTATGTGTTGCCGGTTGTATTTGTCATGCTCGGCAAATGGCCAGTTTTTGCAGTTTCACCGGCTGATGTTTGCGATAGCATTTTTGCAGAAATATCGCCGTCGTTTCTCAACAAAAATAGACTGGGTTGTGTCGTGGAATAAAAGGCAACTGGCACGAATCCGTTATCGTCCGTGTAAAAGATTTTTCCTGCTAATGACGCCGATCGCAAATTACCGGCACCCGCACTGACCACCCCAGTCGTGAGATTTCGGTGTGTGTCTGTAATTTCGCGCTTCCACTCATCAGTGTTGTCTCTGTCCCAATACACATGAGCAAGGCTAGACCCCGTAAAACCAGTAATATTTCGTACTGCCGTGGCCACGTAGTTTGATAACTGAATGCGAGCTAAATAAGTCGTAAAGTCCGAGTTGTATGCTTTGTGGTACACGCCATTGGTTGAGTTTGCCCACGCCACATTAAAAAACGTCGTGGAATTAGTGAAAATGGTGATACACCGGTCTGCTTTGTCCAGCGCGTCCGCCTCTGTAATTGGGCTCGGATAACCGTTTGATGGGTTACCGACCTGCCCGTTTGAGGTCACATATCCTATTTTTTGTGCGTTGGTTGTTGTTTGGTAAACGAACAAAATTGATTGATTAAAGCGACAAACGTCATAATTACCAGTTGCCGCAATATCATTACCGATTTGCAACGGGGTAATAGTTGACGCGTCGACCGTAAGATTGGTCACAGAAAAGATTTTACAATTGAAGTTGTTGGCAACTAAATCGTGGTAAAACACGAACAAATAATCAGACAAGCCGATAACGTGTGGTTTTTGTGCATCTGACGCAAGCAACGCATCACCGACAATCACGCTGTTACTCGAGCGATCCATAATTGCATATCGAATCGTGTTGGCCGTGCGGGAATCCTCCCACGCGTACAAGGCTATATTGCCAGCCGTTCCACTATCAGCCGTTGTTTGCTGATAACTATTTGCGACAATTGGCTGGGAATTTACGGACAGCGTTTCTAGCGGGCCTTTGAACACCCAGTTGTTGTTGTCATCAGAATATGTGTACATGGATTTGTTGGTAATGACGTTGAGTTCATTGTAAAAAAGAGCCATTTTGCGGCCCTCATTCAACGTACCAGTTGGTGTAATAGTTGTGCCCAATGTCTCAAAGCCATAACGCTTTTGAAGCTCGCCATGACGTTTGCGAAACCCATTTTCCATTTCCAAAAGTTTGCCAGTTGGCAATTGTTTAGGATCTGTTTTGGTGTCCAGTGTCCCACTCATGGGAATGGATACCACCTGTCGCTGCAATGGCATCTCAAACCCCTTTCAATTTAATATCAACGCCCGTCTCTTTTTCCATGTGTTCTTTTTGTGCGAGGAAAAAGTCAGAGCCAAGTACCACGTGGTATTTCGACCACTCTGGAACTTCCTCCAGTTTTTGCGTCGAAAAATGGAATACCATCTTATCAATATCTTTTAGATAGTTATGGCCAATAACTTTGCGTTTTTTCCAGATCACACTTGCGCTTTTTCTAAATTTTACGACGTATTCCATTATGCAACCCGCATGACATAAACAACATTGAAATAGTTGGGACGAATATCGGCGATTGTACCTTGCGTAATTGTCGTAGTTACGGTGGCTGAGTTCCATGTAATTGATTCTGATGACGAGTTAACATTAGTTACATTAGTAGGTGTGGTAATAACGTCATAATTTAGAACAATAGTACCCGCAGCTCCACCAACAATAGTTTCGCCATAATATCCACGACCATTTATGTTTGTATTCATATTAAAGTTTAGTTGACCAAACGTACCACTCGCGTTTGTGTATCCCCAGAACGGCAATTTATGAAAATGTGCGTTTTGATTCGTATTCATTACGTTTTTATCGAAACTTGCGGCAATTCCCGTGGTCGTTTTTGACGTGGAACCGCCCGTGCCTCCTATAGCCGTTGATCCATGCAAAAAACGATCGTCGGTTAAGTTGGGCAAGTTTGCGGCAAGCCCAGCCGCACTTCCTGCGGGTTTTGCTTGTCCGTTGCAAAGTGCATATCCGTCTTTTATCGCGCCGCTGGCAGGCAACGCCCATGCCCCGGCATCGCCGATCGCTAAAATTGCTCCTATCGGCACAGCGCCTGCACCGAACAATCCACCCACTGTGCTCGCCGTACCCGGAAACGTCACTGCGTTCGGAATGCTAAGAGTCATATCTGCCGCGTTTTGTGTCACGGTAATCTGATTTGCCGTGCCGTTGACTGCAATGAACGTACCCTGTCCACCGAGAGCCATACGCATAAACGTATTGGCCGCAGGGGCTGACACTGGAAAAATAAAGTCATAGGCGGCTGTCAGGGCGTTCGCTTTCAATGTGACTGCCTGCGTACTCGCAGTTGTGGAGTACAGTGACAGGTCGCCCATGCCTATCTTGGCATATGTGTTTGCGGCCTGAAGCCAAGAATACGTTTGCAGTGAGTTTGTATAAACAGCCGACGCTGTTACGCCTGCCGCGCCATAGTCGCCACCAATTGTACCAAGGGATGCAAAGTTAAGTCCGTTGCCTGCCGTGATCTGAACAGCAATCCCGTTCGAGTTATTCCAATAAAGGTTACCGTTGACGGAGCTCACACAGTTACGATCATCTGAGGTCGAAAGCACCGCCAAGTTGGCCACATAACGTGTCGACCGCAATGAAACAGCGTCATTGCCATTAAACGGCAGATCAGCGTTGATATTTAGACCAGAGGGCGGAATGCGACTGCCTTTTCCGGGTGTGTGGTCATGGGCATCAATAACATCCATCGCTGTGTTGATCTGCGCTGCATAGGTAGGGCCGCTCGTACCGACATCCGGCACCACAAGTCCCATATTTGGAGTCGTACTCATGACTTACCTCAAAAGAAAAGAATAGAAACTGTACAAGTTGCCGATGCCTTCAAGATAACAAAAGACGATGGCGTTGTGTTGATTGTTGTACTTTCGTACACCACAGCGTTGGCGTTTTGTCGTATAATTTGCCAGCCAACGATCTCGCGACCGAGCTTGTGCTCAACTAAATTATCGATCGCCGACGAGAGCGTAATATCTTTTACTATTACTGAGTCTAATTGTGGCAATTTTTCAAACTGTTGAAAGCTCTGTGCGATGCTATCTTGCAAGCGTTGTTGCAGCGGGTCATCAGTAAAGATTTTCCGAAACAACCGCATACAAACCTCACAAAATAACTGGAAACAATGCCAACTGCTCGTTTACCACTGACAAGTCGGTTACACGCTCGGGCAGTGCGGCATCGCGCTCGCTTGCCATCGTGATAACACGTTCAATAGCCTCTTGTTGCTCACGCTTCAGGGCAGAGCTGTCGAGCTCTTGCTTATTCATGACTTGAATAGCGGCAGTCAGAACTACGACTTCCTCCCAACCCGCAATACCATCGATCACATCAGTTGTTGCTGTGATTTTCGGTGGCGCTGGGACGTACCACATCTTAAAGGTCACGCCCTGTGAGGGCTGTGGGATGATTTTAATTTTTGACCCTTGAATTAAATAGCGGTAAAATGCAGCGGCTGTTACAGCGAACAGGATGTTGTTGTAACGGTTCCTTTCATTGAAGTTGAAAGGTCGCACTGTGAGGGCGTTGTCGCCACTACCCGATGTGTTTTGCAACTGATCCAAACCGACCATCTTGTAAAAGGTCGCTGGCAAGTTGAAAAACTGATTGATCCCATCCGTTGTGAATGAGTATTCATCCAAATAATAATTTTCAAATTTGCTCACAATTAGGTCATACAGCTTTGTATATGCCTGATCGATATATCGGATAAGTTCACTATCCGTAACAAAATTTGAGCGTTCGGTGTTTGAACGCTCTCTGATCAATGTGATCAATTCCGCGACTGTGAAGGTGCGAGCCATTTAATAACCCCCTTCTGAAGCCTCTTCCATGAGCTCACCGTACTCTTCATGTGGGAGCAGGTCGCAAACCTTAAACATCTTGTGAAAAGCATCAGCAACCAACTCAGCCGATCCACTTTGGACTGCAGAGATTAGTTTTTGTGCGGCATCTTCTAATGCAAGCCGACCTTCATCTTTATCTTCTGACATTTCCGACAACGCCGACTCACTTTCACCACGGAGTTGAGCGGCGCGATCAACTTCTGCCGATCCGCCTCCCAACTTCCGAGCAACTATGAGGGACGCGACCTTGCGAGGACTTCCCATCATAATCATCTTTAGACTCCCTTGCCCTGATCAACTGTGGAGTTGACAAGTACCAACTGAATGAACACTTGAGCGCCCGACTCAGGGTTTACAGCCGCGCCGGTTTTGTCGATGCACTGAATAATGATCGATGTTCCAGCGCCAACGGCAGTTTGAAGTGCCGCGGGTGTCTGAAGAACTTGAACTACTTGAACAGCCGAAATGGCAGAGTGAACTACCTTCAGATCGACGCCAATGCAGCGCACAAATTTGTCAGACAACACAATTTCATATTTGCCATCAACGGCACCATCTTTTGTGATGGACGCAACGCCATAGCCTTTGACTGCAGCTACCGCACCCGCCGCACCAGCTTCCAACGTCGCATAAAGTGACACTGGGGCTCGCTCGGCAGTGTATTGGAACTGATTGTAATAACGGTTTGCCATATCAGTTTCCCTTTAAGTGAGGGGCTCCGAAGAGCCCCAGTGGATTAGGCGATCTTGAGGTGCATGTTGTAACCCGGAGCCGTACAGCCCAACTGTGCGTAGGAGAAGCAACGGATCTGGAGGCTATCTGCAGACGACGAACGGAGCATACGCAGACCGTCGGTGTCGAACAGGTTCACAACTTTCTTCAAGGAAGCCAACTGCCATGTATTCATCTGAAGGATGTACACATCGCCCTTCTGACATGACACATCAGGAACCACAGTAACAGTGCCGCGTGGGCCATTTACCATGACACCTTGAAAGCCAATAGCGCCATCGACGCCTGCCTTCACAGTTGTGTACTGAACCTTGGAACCAAGCGCCTTAACGAGGTTCGACCAGTCAGCAAAGTTCATGAACGCATAGTCTGGATTGCCGCCTTCACGACCGACCAGTGCAAGTGCGCTAATAAGAGCTTCTTCGATTGGGAGTGCGGTTCCGTCGAGAACCAAACCACCGAGACGTGTCGCATCTGCCGAACGGGTCACTCCGAAGAACGATCCGGCAAGCTTAGACGAGCGTGACTCGTAAGGAAGCCATGCAGACAAGCCCTTCAGTGCGAGGTCATAGTCGCCCGCAACAAAAATAAAGTCAGCCGCCGCCCAGCTTCCTGTGAGGTCAGCGTCAACTGTGAGCGATCCCGCGATACGGTCAACCGTCACAACTTTCGATGTACCTGCTTTCACACCAGCGCCGCCGCCATCAGTCAGCGAGCCTTGCAACACCATACCAACTTCAAAGTTAACGATGTCTTCTGCAACGCTAAGAACGATCGTTTTGGTCAGTGCCGTGTACGATGCAACTTTACCGATGGAGCCCGAGCCCGAACGGAAAAGTTTAGTTGCCACGGAACGTCCAAGTGCATGGAGTGCACCGTCGATTTCCACAGTTGCAGCGCGAAGGAATGCGTTTGCATCACCTTCCGAAGCAAGAATCACTTCGTTCGAGATTTCCGCGATGGAATAGTCGCTGTTACGGGTCAGAAGGAACGCTTTGAGGCTCGAGCTAGAGGTCTGACCATTAGCTGTTGCGAAAGAAGCTGAACGATTCTGAGGGTTTCCGTAGATAAGGGGCATTTTCAAAACTTCGCCGCCAAATTGCTCATATTTTGGCAACAACGCCATGAGTGGGTTGCTTTGGTAAACGAGGTTTTCGACTTTCCAGTCAGGATAATGTTGTTTCAATGCGCTACTAAAACTAACTAGATCTAATCCCATGATAAATTCCTTTCAAATTGAATTTAAGAAGTCCACTTAATCATTGCTGCAGCGGCTTGCCTCAACTCTTCATTCGATGGCCGTCGATGTGAAGGTGTTGCAGGTTCGGACACTGCTTTCATGTTGTTTGTCAGAGTTGGGGAAGGGCCTGACACCCGCGGCGTGGTTACTTCTGCCTGAGACTGTAACTTAGTTTCAAATGAACCAAACTTTGCTTTTGCTTTTTCAGTCTTCGAGGCCTTTTCGAGCAACTGCTCGTAATGCTCTTCGACCATCGCGCAAGCGTCGGCATACGACAAAATAACGCCTTCACCTTTTTCGTGAAGTGTTTTCTCGTACCATCCTTGAATAGTCTCGAAAACGTCTTCGGTCGCGCCGAAAGTTTTGATCAATTCATAATCACTTGACTCAACAAATTTTTCAAGGTTCTGCCTAAAAACACTTACTGTTTTTTGTCGCTCAGCATCAATGGCATCTTGTTTCTCGCGCTCCTTAGCCTCCTCCATCGCCTTAATCTTGGATTCCAATGCAGTGAGCTTGTCATCCGGTGTCGGCTCACGACCCTCAGTGAGAATCATGTGAGCGAGGTCATCAAACGACACTCCGAGACTTCCGAGAGCTTCTTTTGGGTTTTCCTTAATGCGTGCTTTGCTCTGTCGAAAATCCTCGAGCTCCTTACGTTCCGCTTCGATTCTTGCTCGCTCGGCTTTGATCTCTGCAGCTTGTTGCTCCAGTGCTCTCTTCTGTCGCGTGAGCTTTATAAACTTGTCGGAAAACTCGTCCTCCTGTGGTTTTACCTCTGGAGTGACGGGTGCCTCGGAAACCTCGGGATTTGCGGTCGCTGTGACTTCACCGCTGATACCTTCAACCATTACTTACCTCACATCAATGGGGGCGGAAGTGCCCCAGCCGGAGCTGATTGTTGTTGTGGAACCGCCGCAAGTTGGCTTTCCATGAGTTGCTGTGCAGGCGCCGCTGGCATCGGTTGAGCCATCGCTACCATTGCCGCGCAGGCATCAATGAATTGTCTGAGAAGGTCGAGACGATCCTCGTCCATGCCACGCACTTGAGCATCGCAGTAATAGAGTTGGGCAAGGTACTGCATTTTGTCGATCGGCAGGTAAGGCTCTGGGGGAATGAACGTGTTGTCCTCCAACATCTTCTCGATCAATTTCATCGCGAGTTTTGTCGGGCCGGTGCGCAGGGCTGTGAACTTGTCCAGGTCTGGGAAGTCAAGGAGATCTTGCGCTTCATCGGGTTGAATCATTCCCATTTGCATCAGATCACGAATGCTCTCAATGCGTGCACCGGGTTGATCAGGCAACGCCGACGCTGGAAAGCACTGCATGATATACTCGTCATCCTCGAGGTCAATTTCCGTCCAGTCGATGCTCTCAAGTCCGTTCTTACGATCGAACGCTTTTGATGGGACGGGTTTACCCTGTGCGGCAAGGGCTTTTGCCTCGTCGATAAACAGTTGTGCCAAGTCCAAATGATATTGTTGGAATTGGTAGCTTGTCAGCGCAAAACGGTCGGATTGAATATCAGTCATCTCACGGAGTGCCGCACCCGACGCATTAGCACCCAGTGGGTTGCGTGAGCTTGCCGCCAATTGAGAGATACCTGTGATCTCGTACGCCCGTTGGTAAAGCATGTTGAGTTGGTTGAACAACTCAGGCTGTACCGTTTGTGCCGCTTGAATGACCGGCATTTGACCACGATATTTTACAATGCCACCGATCTCATTTGTGAATTGATTGATGTTGACCGAAGAGCCTTCCTCGATGAACACGCGAGGATTTGCGAGAAGTCGCTGGGCTTGCTGAATGTGCATTGAGAGTCGATTGATCTCAATTTGAATTCCAAGCAAGTCCTCGCACAGTCCTGAGCCCCAGTAACCGACCGGCTGTGTCGTGTACCGAATTTGTGCAAACGGGAATCGCGTGCGCTTATAATCTTCAACAACCAACGCGCCACTGTTCACAGCGATCAAGTGATAACCGCCATCGCCTTCCTCGTCTGGCAGTCGCCACGCTTCAACAACCATGACTGTCTCAGTCGGGCTCAGGGCGTTGTACCCTTGCACTTGCTGAGCCTTTGCAATGATCGCCTGATGATCGGGATCTTTGAACTTTGCGAGCAAATGAGACTTTGCTACCATTTTACGCTGATACATGCACCGAGGGTTGCCATAGTAAGCGTCATTCAGGTCGACGATCATTTCATCCGCAAACACGCGCTCGGCCTTGATCTCACCGGCTTCAGAGTAAACCTTTGTAAAGCCCGTCCCGAAGATCGCACCGTCTCTCAGGGTCAGTGGCGCTTTCTCATGGACACGTGCGGCATAAAATGCACCCTTCATCCATTTGGTGAGCTTCTCGGCTTGCCGTTGTTTGTTCCACGGAGCGTTGCTTGTCAGGAAGGTCGGAGCGATTCTGTCCTTGGCAAGCTTGCTTACTAGAGTGTCGATACAGGACTTGATCACATTGAGCGTGAGCCTGTTCTGCCTTGCGACACCAATATTTCCCGGCGTTGCCGACAGGACGTAGTTTGCGATTGAAAGCCCTGTGACCTCCTGATTGTTGTACAACCGCATGGATCTCAGGTTTTGTTGCTGTATCCCCATCTGAGTCGTGTCGAGTGTCTTAATCAATGCGAACAAATATTGTGCTCTCTCTTGTTCGCTTAGATTCTCGTCCCACCATTGCTTTCCCTTGCTGAGCATTATTCACCTTCCTTTGTGATCGTTGGAACTCCATAAAGAGCGTCGATCTCTGCCAACGTGGATATAGAGTCATAGGGATTGATAATCGGCTGGATCTTTGGAGGTTGTGTTCCCACAACTGATCCTGCAGCAACATGTATCGCCAGATCACCATGAGTTAATGCCACACATCCGTGTTTCACCATGACCGACAGAAGTTCATCCAATTCACTGGGCTTGATCATATCAAAAATTCCTCTTCTAATTGCTCTTTACGAAAAGCATCCTCGACAATTTGACGGAGCCTAGCTTCCTCGGCCTTATAGAAGGCATCAGAGCCATGCTCCGGAAGTGTGATGGGTGTTTGCTCGAGATAGTGACAGGATTCTCGCCACGCGTAGAGAAACGCGTCACAGCGGTGGTTCGCAAAACGTGGATCTTCGATAAAGCGGCCTTCCTTCTCTTCATCCCACTGGAGTGCTGTGATCTCTTCAATAAAGTTGATCTCTGCAGGATTGACGAGGATCTTACCTAGACGGAAGTCATCGTTACACAGTTGGATGAAATCGGCCTTTTGAGTTTTCTCTGCAGGAAACACAGCGAGGCCATAGCGTTTGCGAATCTCGGCGGCAATTTGCTTCCCGAGGCCTCCGGTATCAGCGACTATTCTGACAAATGATTTGTAACGCTCTGTTAACTCTTCAACTTTGCGAACTATATCAGTGATAATCATTTCTGACTTAGCGTAGGTCTCACACACGTAGAGGTGAGGGTCATCAGGGCGATAACCGACAACAACAAAAGCAGTTTCGTCATCGTAGCCTAAGTCAATTCCGAGGATATAGTTGAGCTTGTTTGGGATGCCCTTCGCGAGATTCTTGTCCTTGCTAAAAGCGTAGACCTGAGAGTCAGTGGAGGCGACCCACTCACCAAGCCATTCCCTTCGATACGCTGGTGTGTCGATAGTCCAGCCGCGCTCCTTCATTCGCTCGTCAAGCCATGCCTGAGCGTGTGGGATGAATGGGTTGTCGAGGATTGTCCATCTGTGAAGTGAATAAGGCGACGTTGATTGAGTGGTGGCATCGAAGAACAAACCTCTGCAGGCCGCCGACGGTGTCCCAATCATCGCAAGAGTACCGTTCATATCAATGAGAGCAGGCTCGATAACCTCTTCAACCATCTCACGAAAGTGACTTCTGAAGGATGCACACTCGTCCAGAACCACCAGAGGAAACTTCTGCCCACGAAACACCTCAGCCGTCGCCTCATCGTTTGCGCCTGCCAGCACTATATCTGAGCCATTGGACAGGGTTATCCTGAGCTCCGTGAGGTTTACTTGAGGGTTATAGGGGCGTGTGAGGTCAAGGAGTGTTTTCCACATGATTCTTTTAGCGTGACCGCGCGTGAGAGCGACGTATGGCACTGTGGACTTGGGATGCTTTAGGGCTTCCGCAATGACGTAGCACCCCGCCATATGTGACTTACCAGCACGTCTAGAGCACAGTGCAGCTTTTAGCTTCCTTGGATCTTGAATAAACTTCACTTGCTGACCGAACAGCTGTGGCCTAAAGGCGAGTTTCTTCCGCTCCTTCGCCTCTATTTCGAGTAGAGCTAATAGCTCCTTCTCTTTTGCCTCACGCTCCGCTGGGGTCATCTGACTTCCCTTCAATTAATTGAACATCCACAGCACTCTCTAGTTCTCTCTTGAGCTCGCTTATCCGCTTCGCTCTGTCTTCTGGGCTCAGGGAATGAACGTGACTCACCTCACCTGACACCTCATGCTTCACACCTTCCCGGTATCCCAGCATAGCTTTATGGACAAACAGCACACTCGCCGTATGCCCGGGATGACTTGGGTCATTGAGCATATTCAATAGCGCCTGAGTCGCTGCAGGTATCGCCCTAACCTCATGTGTTTTCTTTATCTCTTCTCTGCCTTCTTTTATTGCTAGGCGCAATTCTTCATTTTTCCGAGTTAACTTTGCGAAATGATTGGCATCTGGGGCTCTATCCTGTGTCGTAGCAATTTCTGCCATATCAGCGCCATTTTTGGCCGCCTCATATGCTTTTTGTGCATTTATTGGTCTAGGTTTTCGTCCGGGCTTTTTTTTAATCACTGTCTAAACCTTGCTCATTGCTTTGCGACACGATCACTCATGTTTTCAACCCTATACCAATTGGCATGCAATTTGAAAGCTATGCCTTTCAGTGGAGGCCTAAAGGTTCTCATGGATGTTCCGAAGAGTCTTGTGAGGTTCAATGGAGGTGCAAAATGACAAAGATCAGTAAAACAGTCCAATCGGTTCAAGCTTTCCTTTCCGAGTGCAAGGCTTACGGCTTCGATGTGGAGGTAGGCCACACGTTGATTGTGCTCACTAGTCACTTTCAGCCGAAGTGCTTCGATAGCTTTAACACCCTCAATTTGAACGGCGCGGGCATTTTGCGGAAATTTGCCTTCACGTTCATTGATGACGCTCACGGCGTAGGAGCTCAGGCCGCTTTGGATAGCGGCAGAATTGTCATCACTGGTGTTACATCAAAGCGTTTTCTTGAGGCTCTTCGTGCTGAATTGTGTCTTGGTTAATCAATTCCATTTTAGGAGGTGCACAATGAGTCGAGTCACAGAGCGAGATCTACACTGGGTTGTAAAAAGATTGAATGAGGTCACTGGGAATTCCGTACTGTCACACACGGTGGTTGACGGGAAATATGTTGTAAACGTCGGACACTACCACATTGATCATGCCTACGGTCAGGTCAAATTGGTGCAGTATTGCACTGATGGCGCTGGGACACGGGATGTCACATCTCGAGGTTCTAAACCAGAGATCTATCGTGAGATCCACAGATACATGGATGGGTACATTCAAGCTCAGCGCGACGCTGCAAGACGAAAACCACGTCTTGTGTGGATTGATGGGCAGGGCAATGAACATGACCTAGAGCAGATACCTGATGTGGACACCCAGATTCTTGAGACACTCAAGAAAAGATTGAAGGGAGAATAAGTCATGTCACTCTATTTTGTGCTTTATTGGGATGTTTGGGGCAATGAACAAAATGGCTGGGACGTCAATGACGTCAGCCGTCATTCAATGGTCGGGCGGATACCTGACACACAGCAAGATGTGCTCGATTTGCTCAAGGCAAACAACTGGATCAATGATTATGTCACTCTCGATGAGGTACAAATTGAGTTCAATTGCGACTCAGTGCAGATCAGTGACAAGAGCAACAATTGTCCTATTGGCCGCGTTGAATGGGGGGTGTGAGTCATGGAGCAGGAAATTCAAGACTTTATGAAGAAGCTTCGCCTTGCCGGATATGCCATCGTGATTTTCACGCCCGAAGAGTGTGGAACGCTGCATCCAGAGGATGTCGAGCGACACATGGCTGAGGAAGCGTCTATATTGGTTGAATTGCTATCGGAGGAGGGTTGAAGTCATGCAAATTCTAGTTGCGATTAGAAATGTTTACGGAAACCAATTGATCTATCCCGTGTGTGAGAGGGCTAAGATGTTCGCTAAGTTGGCAGGGCGCAAGACCCTTAGCGAGGCCGATTGTGATGTCATCAGGGCGCTGGGCTTTGAGATTTGCGTTGAGACACCCAAATTGGGAGGTGAGTCATGAGAGCAACTAAAACGTACCAAATTGTGACCCCGGAATCGGCAGAGGATGGCGTTTTTGCTGATCACGGCTTTGTTTATGAAAATGAGCAAACGAGCGTTGATGATTTTATGCATGAGATGGGTGATTTTGTGGAGCCATGTGCTTTTCCCTACACCGTGACCGATCTCAAACATCACTTCTTTTTTACGGATTGTGACCCAGAGTTGGATTATGAAACAGGGGCAAACACATACCACACTTACCACATCGATCAGATTAGTGACCTTGAGCGTCTAAAGCTCTGGATCTTGCTGCAGCGAGCACGAACGAAACGCTGGGAACGGGATGACGCTGCCATGTGATTGACCTGAACCTTGCCTTGCCCTCCATTGGCTGATTTTAGGCCTCTGGAGGGTTTTTTTATGTCTCGAGCTATGTTTGCCTGACTGTGGATCTTGGCCATGTTTGTCGCCCTCACTCTGCCTGATGTTTGGCCTGACCTACCATAAGCACGCTATCAGCACACATGATTCTTGATAGGGCTCAGTGAATAGCCGTGCTCTTTTTTGTTGCAGGGCGTTGTTGTCTGTGCTGTAAAAGAGTGCTGGCGTGAGATATGCACGGCTGGCGCGTGTTTTTAGCGTGTCTGTTTTATTGCGCTGTTTTGTGCTGAATTGACGCTAGTAAGTAGCGTGAGAAGTGTTTTTTGATTTCTTGCTGGTAAAATGCACGTCTCCGTTGAACATCTATTTTTTTATTAGCCCTAAAGTTTGCGCCCTGACTTGCCGAGGGGGGGTGTCTGGTAGGAAAAAAGCGACCCAATGATTTTTAGGGTCGATGAAATTTCCGTGGACGATGGTCATTTATCGGGTGGGAATTTGAAGTGTCGAATATTTTCACCTTCACACCCTTGCTCCCAAATAAAAACTCCTCGACCCGCGCTTTCCAATTATCGTCTCTCTCGCTGGGAGAAAAGTCCGAATTATAAGCAAAGGCCATGGCTCGAAAGCCGGGGTCTTTACTTGCGTCGGCGTAGGCTTTTTTGAGGTGAGCCTCGAATTGCTCTCGCGTGAGGGGGGGGTCATTCTGCAGGCTTGTTTGCAAGTTCTGCCTCCCTCTTGGCTTTCTTGGCCGCCCACGCTTTCTCAATGTTAGTGAGTGGTCTGTTTTCGCTCGGTAACGCAACTGCTTCCGCCTCAGACACGATCATCTGTGGAATGTTGGTGTTAGGCACTGCGACTGTGATCTTTTGGGCACGGTCGTAAATGAGACAAACGCCGTTGTCATAGTGGATATCGTAATCCTTCTCATTCGCTGAGTTGATCATTTTTCCCTTGATCTGAACGGCTTGATAAAAAAAGACGGAGGCTATCTTCATGCCAATCTCCATGTCGTAGGTGGGGACAATGATACGTCGGAAAACCATTCCGATTAAAATACATATTGGAATTGAATGTTTCGTGGCTTGTCAGGATCGGGCTTGTGAGGTCAGCACGCTTGAGAAGCTCGACTGCCATCCCAAAGCGCCTGAACACTTGCTTCACGTATACCCAGTGGATGACCGAAAACCCTTTGTACTTTGCAAACACAAGGTAACCCAGCACATGTTTTGGATCTTCGGCATCAACACAAAGCACTGTGTCCGAGCAGGCCAAAAGTCTTTTACACGTGACGTGGTGCATCCCGTAAAAGAGAGACTTAGGCATGTCTCTGAAGGCTGAACAGTGATTGTACGCACCCTGCAACCATGAGCTCAATATGAGGGCATGGTCATCAGGGGTTGCTTTGCGAAAGTTCGCTCGAAATTTCAACTTGCAATTCCTTCCAACGGGATTGGATTTTGAGAAGTTCAGTGGTCAAACCACCACGCGCCTGCGCAAACTGCAGTCTCACTGCTTCTTTTTGCTCCTCGAAGTGTTCTTCTGCTTTGGCTTCTTGCTCTTCGAGGTGTTGGAGCTTTTGACTAAAGTCCCCAAACTTTGTGCAAAGCTCCGCGTATTCCTTGTCAATTTCTTCTTGGTGTCGCTTGGCTGACATAACTCTCCTCTCGCTACGAGATCTCCATACATCGTAATGCACGCGGCATCGGTGCACCCGTCATGGGGTTTTTTGGATTTGCCGAATAAAAAGGGCATCAGGGTAAATCGTTTGACCGCTAGGATCTTGGCCTGTTCCTTCACTATGGCTCTGGAGCCACCTGTTAGGCGCAAGGCGCGTTGCCAAACCTTTGGGGTAACCTCGATATAGGGCAAGGCCAATAATTCGAGTGTGGCCAAGATTCGGCCGTAATTTGCCCCTATCGTCATCGCAGACTGGCCACCCTCCCTCCCTGTCAGGAAGATCTTCTCGATAAAGATTTGGTCAGGCGAATAGGTTTGGATGAACTCATTGAATTTTTTTACATCCAGTCTCCCATCAACGGAGATAAACCGGCGAGCACAAAAGTTATGAGTTTCGGTGTCGTAAAAAAAACAGGCGCCTGACAGGCCGGGATCGATCCCAATGATTCGCATACAGTCCCCAAAACGATGACTTAAAAAGGGGGTGTTCAGCCCAACAGTTGTAAGGATTGACGGTAAGCCACACATCAAACTGGACTGAACAAAGGGAGACTATGCTAAATGATCAACCATTTCAACTTTCCCCTCATAAGCCGCTATCGGGGGTAGGCTCGCAGAGCCGATGGGGCACTCCCCATCTAGGCCTTACTGCTTTTCGCCCTCGGTTTGTTTCTTCAACCAACGACGATGTATTTTATCGACCTCCGATAAAGGACGGTCTACCGACGTTTGTTTGTGTTTTTTCTCTTTTGTGGGACGCTTGCGTACCACCTTCTTTTTCTTAGTCTTTTTTTCTTCCACTTGATCCTCGTCAATTTTAGGGGGTAAATTCGACTCACAAAATATATTATATCTCTTTTGTAGGTCGTTTTTACCCCTCAAAGTGATCTCATGTGGAAGTTTGTGACGCCGTACAACGGTAATCAAACCCTTGCTTTCCAAGGATTTAATAACCTGAGTCCAATTCTTTTCAGAGATCCCGCATGCGCGTGACATGTGCTCACGTGTTTCAAAGCACACACCATCCCCGTGGAAAGCACAGCGCATGAGAATGCGGAGCATGACTGCGATCTCATACGGATCGTTCAGTATTTCCCAGAGATCGTGTGAATATTGAGTGAACAAATTGCCGTGCCTTTGTTGCAAAAAGACTACGGCCTTGGTAGGAGCTCATAGTCCGACTTCAGTTTAGCGGTTGATTAGGACTACCCCATCCTGTACCGGATGGGTTTTTTTTGCACAAGTGCAAACGCTGGCAAGCAGGCGTCGAATCGCTTGGGATGGGTGATGGGGCTCTAG
>Ga0194130_10002347_pt1 | contig 27635 bp, 14 predicted proteins | sample TA2KigsurfametaG_FD_160084 | JGI IMG/M metagenome (GOLD analysis project Ga0194130, IMG submission 160084) | Freshwater microbial communities from Lake Tanganyika, Tanzania - TA2015050 Kigoma 12 surface | ecosystem: Environmental > Aquatic > Freshwater > Lake | place: Tanzania: Lake Tanganyika...
TATCCTTTTTCTTTATTGATTAAAAAGGATAATAGCAATGAATAGAGCAGCAGGAAAGTCGGGTAAAAACTTAGGGAGGTAATTTTTAGAAGGCTAAGCTAATTTTCAGTGCAATCGCCATGTTAGCCATGATTAACCTCCTAAGGGTTGATTGTGGTTAGTGGCGTCATCGTGTTAGTCGCACTATGATGCCACGCTTACTCTCGATTTTGGCACTGCCTTATCGAAAAGGTTCAGATAATTTGCCTGCACGGCCTGTTCAATCTCAAACCTTCCTTTAAGGTAAAGGATTGATAAATCAGAAGCAAATAAAAATACTCTTCATAGTTGCAGAAAGAATATATTTTTTGTATATGTGTCTTATTGGCAACGACAGTTACATCTTACAACCATCACTTTGAGTCTAATATAACTTCAGCTATTTGTAGTTAATGCGAATTTTATTTTACCTAATAGGCACTATCATAAATTCGCTATAAATTTTGAACGAGTCGCAGGATTGCAGATTAAATTTTTCAGTGATATATAAGGAAGATATTCTTGTTGATACAAGGAAAGCCTTCATGATCTTTATTCCAAAAAAAACTCTCTCACCACAATTTAACTTTTTAATATTGCTGATTTGTTTTGGTGTTTTAACTTCTGGAATAAAAGCGCATGATGTTGATCTTGATGGTGACTTTGCCGAATCATCCAGCTCACAAACCTCTAAATCCAATATACCAAATGTTACGGAGAAACCTCTCACTGTTTTTGGCTATGAGTTTTCTGACACATCTTTGGGTAGGAAAGCGCTCCAACCCCGCACAAAAGCCTTTGAGAGACTTGAGTTTTTAGGCGATAGAGTTTGGGGGCTTATGACGGCTCATATGTTATATAAATACTACCCTTCAAAAAGTATCGGTTGGTTAGCAGATGCCTTTTCTAAGCTTGTTTCCAAACCGAGTCTGGTCCACCTTTACGAAGTTTGTCATATTGATCCAACTCTCCTAACATCCCCCTCTTATCAAGCACCTGTGATAGGCCCCATAGCAGAAAAAACAGCCTCTGATATTGTAGAGGCCTTAATAGGGGCCGTCTACAAAGATAGGGATTTTATAGCGGCTCAAACTTACGGTGAAAAACTGATAAGGAGTCGCAATAAACTCAATACAGAAGAAGCTGTTATTCAGCTGAGATCATCCTTAATTTCTTCAGACAATGTTCAAGTATCTCTTCACCGCAGAAAGCTTCCCCAACTTGTAGAGCTATTAGGTTATGCTTTCAAAAACAATCGTCTTTTGTATGATGCCTTCCAGCATCCAAGTGTGGGAGGAAGTGCTTTTAAGAAACTTGATTTTATAGGCGTGAGAGTTTTGGCTCTCGCAATTGCAGAAAAAGTCTATAACGATTTTCCCGATGCCGAAGAAGGCCTGTTGATGGCCCAAAATGAACAGCTGATTAACAATGATAATTTGGAGGGTGTTTTTCAAAAATGGCAATTGTGGCGCTATCTTACCAAACAATATCATGGGTTCATTGGTGAACTTATAGCTCCGGAACGGGTTCCCAACAGAATGGCTTGTGGTACCGTCCGCACGTTTATGGGAGCCATTTATTTAGATGGGGGTTGGGAAGTGGCATCGTCAGCCGCACACAAACTTCTTTTTACAGATCCTCCTCCCGATTTCTTTGAACCTGTTTTTAGATTGGGCGATATGTTTAATCATACTTCACCACGCCCTAGTAAACCTCTTGTAACTGAGAATAAAGATGCTTGGCCAAGTTTAAAAAAAGAAGATTTAGCCTCTCACGAACAATCTTCAATTTCCTCGCAAAGCGTGTCGGCTATTTCCTCTACTCAATCTTCTAATAAACAAATGCTACCCGCTCAACCAAGTTATCTTGATATAGCTAAGCGCCAACAAGCAGTTACATCTACAAATAATGATGATGATAATTTAATGCCTCAAGACCCTTGGCCAGAATTAACTTCTAAAAAGACAACGGACGCATCGCCTTCAAAAAGGACAAACCCTCAAGATTCTAGAAAAAGTTCTGAAATTTGGAAGGATCCTGCAACAACGATGAAAAGTATTATGCCGCCGAAACAAGATAAGCTTCTTTTGAAAGCTAAATATTAATAATTACCATAGAAAATATGACAAAAATTTTATTCAGAAATTTCGAATTTATTTTGGTATGACTCTTAATTGATGGAAATAAGTATCTCATAAAATAAACTTAATTTCTCGCCATAGAGTGGTAAATTATTTATCAGAAATAATGAATTTTAAAATCAAAAAACAATGCTTTTTAAAATAGGTTGCTTGCAACAAAGCAGCGTTGCAAAATGCAATGTGTAAGCGCGCATTTCTTAAGTATTCGAAATGAATGATTGATAAAACCAAAATTATGACTTTTTAATTTTCATAAATTTGAAAAATTAGAATGGGGACTTTTAAGGGGGCAAAATCCGCTTATAGCAAAATTCCTTTTTTCTAACTCAAAAAATTTTATATAAATATAGTTATAAATTAAAATACATCTTTAGGTGGCCAGTTTGGATTATTTATCTCATCTTCTCCAGCATTATCGAGTGTGGCGTTTAATACAGATGGCACACTTAGTGTTGGTATTTTTACATTTACTATAAAAGATTTGTGGGGATTTTTGTGAATATCATGAATTGCCTGCTCTAATTCTTCAATATTTTTGACTGTATGGCTCAATCCTCCCCCAAAAACTTCAGCTAATTTTTCATATTTCCAATCATTAAGTTTGTTGTATTCATATACTTTTGTATCAGATTGCGGTATAGGGTTAGGGCGAAATGGATTAGGATTCACTATTTTTTGTTCGATTCCATAAATTCCGTTCGCAAGAACAAAAACAACTGTATTGTGGTTAAGTTGAGTATAACTGGAAACCCCTTGGCATGTTTCTTGAAATGCCCCATCGCCTGCAATAACGACAACGCGCTTATCTTTTAATTTATTATCATTGATAGCACATTTAACCCCTATGGCAGCAGGTGAAGCATAACCTATAGATAGCCAAGCTGCTTGTGCAACAAATCCATCTTGTGACTTAATATGTAATGCTTGCTGTGCTGCGATTAGAGAAAACGAAGCATCTACAACAACTATGGTATCTTTACTATCTTTTATCCATTGGTCATTAAGGACTTTAAAAAAGGTATCGTAATCCCATAGAGTATTACTTCTGTGTTTTTCTAAATTAAGTAATTTACTAGTTGGATATACAGGCTCTGCCCATACGCTTTTCGTATCCACACTTGTTGAAACATTATTTGATTGCATACTTTGATGATATATTTCTAATCTTTTCTCAAGCTTTTCCATATAAAATTTTAATGATACATTTTGATATAATTTACCTCCTACATATGCAATGCCTTGTGAAACAATAGCTTTGTCATCATCCGCTAGTATGCCTTTATTTCCGATATCTTTACTTGTTGTCCATGCTCCTAACCCAATTACACAACTCGCATTTTGAGGGAGTCCTACACGCGAAAATCCGGGCGTGTCTTCAGAAACCAGTGACTTACCTAAAGCCGCAGTCGTATAATGGAGTCCACTAGATTTTAAAAGTGATAAGAAAGTTTCTTGAATACCAAAACGCTGAATTTCTATCCCAGCCCAGAACATGGGTTGAGCTTTATTCTTCTTTTCATGCTTCTTAATCAAATCCAAAGTGCTTTCAACAGCTGCATCTACATCCGTAGTTGATATTGGAAATGGCATTCTCTTTATTGGATTTAGATTAGCAGCAACCCAGAATTTATCGCGCCATACATCTTCTAAAACCTCTAAATAGACAGGCTGTCGACGATTTATACATGCGGTAAGTACAGAATCAATTTGTAGTTGAGCTTCATTAGCATTGCTAATACGTTCTGCAGCTACTGTAATAGGTCGAAAAACTTCAATGTTAGATGTAGCACTAGGAAGCATATGAGAAAACAAAACGCCTTCTAATTCATGAGTTTTAAATTCCTTATTAGTAGGTGCACCATTTATTACAACTACAGGTACTTGTTCAACAAAAGAACCCGCAACAGAATTTACAACACTGAAAGCTCCTACTCCATATGTCACAGCCAATACCCCAACACCGTCTCTTCCTAAGATACGTGCATATCCATCAGCTGCAAATCCTGCACAGAGTTCATTGGAAGTACCTGTAATTTGTAATCTATGTGGATTCTTATCTTCTAAAATAGTATCTAAAAATGGGGCTGTATAATTCCCTGCAACACCAAAAATACGCTTTACACCTAATGATTCAAGGCGATCTTTCAGATAAGATGCAACTGTCATTTCTCTAAAACCATTATCATTATCGTCATCATTATTGTTTGATGGTTCATTAATTTTATCCACTTTATTTGACGCAACAAGTGTACCTGCTGCATTTTCCTCCTTTTTTCGTATTTCTAAAGAGACTCTTATTGCAGATTCAATAGCACCTTCAATCCAAGCATGTTTCATAGACGCATGTTCTCCTGCAAAATGCACAGGTCCTTCTGGAGTCGATACATTTGGATATAAGCCTATGATTTGACCGGGAGAAAATACTGCCGCTTCACCAAAAGCATAGAAGTTCTCCATCCAACTTTCTGTTTGACATTTACCTGTATAAAAACGAAGGATTCCTTTGCCGTAAATATCTGTAAGCCCTCTGAGGGCATAAGTAACTCTATCTTCTATTCTAATTGAATCCCACCGATTGGCATCATCAGACCAAGTATAGCTTGCCAAAATTACACCTCCCTTGCTTTCTTTATTTGGCGCATGGCTAGGAAAATAAATAAACCTATTGGGTGAATCTGTTACCACTCCCCCTCCAATAGAATTATGTCCTCTATATTTATCTGATAGTAATTCATTCCATTCTTGTTCGTTCCATTCCCAAAACCGTTGGTTAAATTCTAGAAATATTTTCGTTGCCGAATCATAGTGAAGCTCTGTAATTGCTCGATTTTTAGCGTAACTGAAAAGTGGATTTACATTAAAAAATCGCAGGGAAGAAAATGGTATGGAAACAACTAAATAATCTGCTGTAAACTCTCTTTCCATCGGCTGAGTCGCTGCTTCATTATACTCTCCAACTCTTTCACCAACTGTTCTAACGTACACTCCAGCTCTTTCCCGGTGTATGGCTTTAGCGTTTTTATTTTTAATATCTACAGGATGTGTCGGGCTTGCCCATTGGATTTCAATTGCACGAGCATTCATAACAATATTTCGTTTACCAAATTTATTTGCAAGCTCATAAGGCAATCTGTAATTGCCTCCTACAATTTCTCTATATTGTGTAGTCGGATTTATATAAAATGTATCTACGAAACCATGTATAAAAGATAAGAATAGCCTGGAGGTTAAATTTTGAAGCGTGCCAATATAATCTAAAACGACATGTTCAGGATATTTTTCTTTAAGAAATTGACCCATACTATATTTATCATACTTAATTATAATTTGCTTCCAAGCTTCCACCACTTTCTTATTGCGAAGCTTTGAGTCTTTAATTGTAGTGTCTGGAATTGTGGCTTTTATCAAGGGAGATAATGCCTCATCAAGCAGTTCCTTTGCTGTTTTACCTTTATATTTAGGTGGCAATGCAAAGCCCAATTGGCGATCAGATTCAGGCAGTTCAGGAGAAACGTATTGGGAAGATCTTTCTTGTATTCCATTAGCACGAACCCAAGTATTTCCTGCTGGTCTTGTATCATCATCTTTTCTAACATCAACATTATAAAATGGTTGCGTTTGAAGCCCTAATTTATTTATAAGGGTTTGTACTAAAGGATGGGAAGTTGGAATACGCATAGCTCCTGCCTCTGCATATAGGCTCGGATCTTCAAAAGGTGGCTCTCTGCCTTCTTCAGTGCGAAAAGTCTTTATACGCCCCCCAACTCGCGTTCTATTTGCTTCTAATATGGTAACATTAAAGCCCTCTCGTTGAAGAATAATACCCGTAACTAACCCAGCGACTCCAGCACCCAAAATTAAGACATCTTTTTTAGGGGGGTGAGGTAGATTATTCGATGTGTTTTCCAATGCTTGCGCAGAGGGATATTTCGAAAATACTTCATCAAGTATGTTTTCGTATTGCGCAACAACACTATTGTACTGGTCATCGACCATAACTATTTCTTTAGCAATTTTATCGCAAGCTAGTTCACATTCAAACTCAGACATTGCGGGGGGCACAGGATTAGATCAACTTGAAAGTGGTATATTTCCCCTTATAGCGCATGAAGAAGAGAATAAAGGTTTGCGGCTACGATTATATCAAGAAATGCATCGTATTAAAGGTGCCACAGATGATGCTCTAAAAATCTTGGACTATATTGCCTTAGCTGCAAAACAGTGGGTTCCTCAGGAAATATCAATTCAACCTGGAGAGATGCTTATTTTTAATAATGGATGGGGCATCAATAAAATTACGGGAGTTATGCATGGAAGAGGTGGTCATATAGAAAACCCTTTTAGATGGCTTCAAAGAGCGTATGTGAAAAAAAATAAACCATCCAATTAATTAAGGTTATTTGTCTATCATGGATAAAGTAGATAGTATTTAAGACAAGCTAGGATAAGGGAAATTCTAAATTTTCCCTTATCCTGATCTTAAGTTAATTTTCTAAGTAACAAGAGAGTATATAAGAATATGTGGTGTTATGAAGTTTCCAAAAAAATAAGGAGACAATATATGGAAAGACTTTGTCCGAGGTGCGGAAGCATTATTACAGTTAAGAACTCTCAAGAGAATGGAAAAAAAATAATCCCAAAAATTTACAAATCAACCTTTAATTACACTGACAATAAGTAGTCATTATGAATTCGCATTATGAGCTTCTAAGATATCTAACTTTTTTTGAATGTTTTTAAAATATGAGGAATTTTTAAGAGCTAGATTATTTAAAATATCCTGCGCATGCTTCAAATGGCTAATAGCTTGTTGTTTTAAGTGTGCCTTTGAATTTGTATCAGAAGCCATTTCAGATTTTTTAATATACAAGTCGGCAAGTTTGTCAAAAATAACAAAATTTGAATTACTATTTTTTACTTGGCTAATTTGATATGATCTTTGGAAATATTTTTCCGCTTGAGTAATATTATTTTCTTGGAGATAAGCTTCCCCTAAATAACGCAACAGTCTCATTATCGCATAACTACTTTTGTTTGATCTTTCTTCAAATTCAAGACAATCAAAAAATATTTCTTTAGCTTTGGCTGTTTTTTTCTGTCTTAAATGCAGCCTTCCAATTTCAAACAACACCCATTTTGTTTTAATGTTATCATTTCCAACTGCATCCCGGAATATTTTTAAGCTTTTGTTTAAAACAGATGAAGCTTTATCATATTCATTTAAATCCACATAACCACTGCCCAAATTTCGCAAAGCCCATCCCATGCTTAGACTATCCTCTGGAAAATGCTTTTTATAAATTGTAAGCGTCTCTAAATATAAATTTATAGCCTTTTCAAATTCTCCTTGTGCAGAATATACCCAGCCGAGAAGTGCAATTGCCCATCCAGCATCTGCGTGTTCAGAAGAAATATAATTTTGATAGATTTGTAGGCTTTTTTCAATATAGATTTTTGCTTTGCTATAGTCGAGAAGCTTCAAATATACATTACCTAATTGAGCTAATGATAAGGCCAAGCCTGCATAATTTTGTTCATTCGCATTGTTATAATATGTAAGACTTCTTTCAATCAGGTCCTTGGCCTTTTCTAATTGATCTCCTTTATCAACATATAAAATACCAAGATATGTAAGAGTTTGAGCAATTCTAATAGGATCATCTGTTTTATATCGGTCATATAAGTTTAAACTTTCTTTTAAGAAAATTTCTGATTTTTCAAAATCCCCTCTACCCCAATAGATTATTCCCAAGTATGAAGTTATCCTTGCTAAATATGGTTTATATTGAATGCTCATATTTTCTAACTCAAATAAGCAACTGCTTAACGTTTCAATAAAATTTTTATCAATAGACAAAATATAATAGATGTATGCTAATTCTCCCGTAATTAAAATATTGTCGATAGGATGTATCAATTTTTGGTGTTTTAAAATTGTATCCCCATGTCTAATGCACAGATGCATCTTTATAAAATTATCTTCATTTATTGCAGAACTCATATAATTAATGAATGTTAATAGAATTGGTTTAATAATCTCCTTATTTTTCTCCAAACTCAATTGCTTAATAAAATATTTAACAATAATTGATTGGGTACTTCTATGAATAGAGAGCGTTATAAGAGGATTAACTTTATTAGGAGCATCAACATTTATGAGAGAAAATTTTTGCAAGTTATAGATGAATTTGTCAACAACAGTAGTGTTTTTAAATCGGTCCAGTAAGTCTCTTGGAATATTTTGAGAATTTAAGAGGCTAATGCATAATAACAAGTCTTGAAAATCTGGATGAATTTTAATTAATTTTTGAAGAGTTAACATAATTATTTTATAACGTGTTTTTTTATAATTACCTGATTCATTTAATATATTTTCCTGTAAATCTGCGATATTTTCCTGATTTGAATTTAATTTTTCCAAATATTCATCATATGAAATTTCCGTAGTTTTCAAATAGTAAGCTGCAACAGAAATATCTAACGGAAATGAGGGAATTTCTTTCAAAAATTCTTTAGTTTTTTCATCCGATATACGCTCATAATTTGACGATTTATCATGACTAATAATTTTTACAAAAAAATCAAATTTTTGTTGGGGGTTTAGTTCCCCGACTTGAATCACATGATCAACGTATTTATTATTTTTAATGTTAGCATCTCGCGTAGTGACAATAATTTTCCCCTTTCCCCAAGTTTCAAAATCTTTTGGAAAGTACTTTCGAATATCTGCAAAATTTTCAACATTATCATAAATTAAAAACCAGTTTGAATTTTCTTTGAGATGATCTCTTACAAATACTATTATTTTTCTTTCCCGTTCACTGGGGTTCTTTATTTCTTGAACCTCTTTTAATTTTTTCTGATCTTCAATTTTACGAGCAAGAGCTTGAGCTAAAGCTTCAAAAGCTGATTGCAAACTGTCATTTGTTTCAGCATTTATTTCCCATATAATACTAGCATTTTGTTGATGACCGTATTGATTGGCAAGAGTTGTCTTTCCTGCTCCACCTGGCCCTACAAGTGCAATGGTATGAATGCCTTTATTCGTTTTTTTAAACTTATTTTTAATCTGAGCAATAAGTTCAGGACGAGAAAGAGATAGAGATTCCGAGGGTATCGTCAAATCCGAACGAATCGCCAAACTTTTTTGTTTTTCTTCATATCCCTTAAATAAGAACATCGCAGTCGCTATAACACCAATTATCACCAACATCAGGAATAGGTGTCTCTTCCAACCTATTAAGCTATATCCCCGCGTCTTATATTTACTTCTCTTTAGTTCTAATTTATTTTCACTTGCCTGTGCTGCACTAATAGAAGGTGCGTTTAAATGATCATAATTATTTTCCCACACTTGCTTGTTGTTATTAAAAGTTACAATGATTTCGTCTAACTTTGGATGGGGCACAAGTCTTCTAATGATTTCAAGTACTAAAGAATAATAGCTGTCCTCTTGGGAAGGCTCTAAAATATCACCTCCACCCGTAATACTAATGGTCTTAGCCATTTCATGATGGGGGAAAACAAATAATTTATTATTATTTTCATCTGGAAGATTAGGAAAATTACGATTAGCTTTTACCGCTTTATGTGCGAAAGCTTGCTGATATTCTTCTATCCATTTTTTATCTAAATTATAGACAACATATGTATTTTCGTGTCTTTCTTTTAATATTTCGGGTAATGAATTGCTTTTATCTCTTGCCTCAAGGGAAACAACTATCCCTGCCATTTTTAAATATTTTGACAAATGATTAATATATGAGGAAGCGCTATTTTCAGTGGGATAATAAACAATTAGACAAGGAAGACTTTCACCTGATTTCAAAGTTGAAATGTTTGTAAAACATTTCTCGAACATATATTCCCGCAATAGTGCTGCATGATATTTCTTAATAAACAATAGTTTATCAGATTTTTCAATGAAATCTATAATGTTTTCTTTTGAGCCACAACTCAACTTTATCATTATGTTGTGTGTATAGTTTGCAATTGTTTTTGGGGAAAGAGATAAAATAGAACCAATTCTTTTGGCAGATCTGCCGCTTATAAGAAAGGCAATAACATCAACTTCTCTGCGCGTAAATTTTACACCTCTAATTTCTTTTAGATGGTGAGAATAAATATCCTGGAAAAACTCATGTTCAGTATTTTGCATTGCTCCTGATCTTGATTCTATTTTAAGCCGCTATTTGAATCTTTAATTCAATAAAGCTTCTTATCTTATAGTGGAGTGTTCTCAACCTAGCTGCTTTTAATCTTATTGTAAAGAACCAGGTAAATTTTACCCTGGTACCCTACCCTGGTATCCTTTCAGGGTAGGTAATGGTAAATCCTCTCCCTAAAGTTAACTTATGATGCTTGGTCGAGGTTTTAAGAAAACTTGAGCAATCATTAATAAATAGCAGAAACAAATGTGAAGTTCATATTTTGATAAATGAAAAAAATATGAGTTGGCGAATCTCTAATAAAATATTAGGTGCCTTACTCACATAAATTATGAATAGGAGAAAATGATGACAAACGCGATTCAAGTAAAAAAAAATTTACAAATTATAAAAAAACCCATTTTCAAAAAGGTAGTAATATCTACTTTTATTCTAAATCTTTGCATAGGCTCTTCTTTTAATACCCGGGCCGTAGATGCACAAAATATCCAAGCTCTTAATCAAGGGGAAGTAAGGCTTATTCAAGTAGGAGAATCTTATAGATTTGTTGATAGCGAAAATAATCCAATAGCTAATGCGAGCTTTAATAAAAATACCTTAAAAACTCGCTTAAATCTTGCGAAGGAAACCTATATTACAGCAATAGATAATATAAAAAAGAATGCTTATAGAGAATTAAAAGGCGTCATTGATGAACACTTTAGTGAGGAATATGTTAATACATTATTTACAGATTATTTAGATGATGCAAATTCACAACCCGATATTGATATTACAGGATCAACTTGCAGCTATGAAGAAAAAATAAATTTCAAAAAATATATTAGATTGTGCGAATCAATCTATACAGATTTTTCAACACGTGATTTGCATAACAGTCAGCATTTAGCGGGTGTGGCAGAAAAATTAGATAGAGTTATTAATCATTATCAAGAGATAAATGGGATTTATGAAAATCTTGAAGCTGTCAAAAATCAGCTAAATTATTTAGCAAGAAGAGAAATAGTAATTGAAGAAAAAGATCACCCATGGGAATGTAAAAAGCAAGTTCTTGCGATCGACAGAAAAAAATGTGAGTCACATATTATCGATAATATTAAATCGCTTGTTAATGATATTAATAATTTTTTAAAGTTATTAAATAGAGAAGATGAATATATTAATGAAGATGAATGTATTATGGGGGACAAGATATCAGTTGTTTCTCTTCCAGCAAAATTAGATGTCATTAAGCGTGACATTGATGAGGAGTATAACTGGTATTTCACACAAGAATCTATAAGCCCAGAAACATGGATATCTGAAATGGATGATAAGTTATCTCTAGATAGAATACCTATGTTTAAAAATAAGCACTTATCTGTGAAAGGAGTAATTGGTTTTTCATTTTTATACCAAGCAGGATTGATTGGAAATAATAATATTAGACTTATGGATATAGGTTTTAGAAATAGAACAACATATGGCGGACTCTGGAATACATTAGCAACTAGAGGGATGAAGTTTAAAGGAAATCCATTAACTTGGTTCGAAAATCTAGGGGAGGTTGATTATGTTGCATATATCGAAAGGGATACTTCCCCTGCTAGAAAAGATAAAATTTTTATTGTTTATTCGGGATCAAATTCTGATACGGACTGGGGAAATAATTTAACTATAGGTTTGAACTCTTATTTGGGTTTAGCTGTTCACCAAGGAATTGGCTGGTTATCGGAGGAAAGTAGTAAAAAACATCAACCTGCATTAATACAAAAAATTCAAACCTATTATAGAGGAAATAAAAAACCACTTAAATTAGAAATCATTACGACAGGCCATAGTCTCGGTGGAGCATTGGCAGAATTAACTGCATACCGTTATAAAACACAATTTATTAATGAATTTAATGATATTACTCAAACACAAAATATAAAAGTAAAAACATATACATTTGGTTCTCCCGCAATAGTAGATGAAGTTTCAAAAATTAAAATTGAGGAGGCTTTGGGAAAAGAGAATATCTTTAGAATATGGACTTTTGGAGATCCAGTAGTCGATTGGTCAGCAAGAAAAAGATTACCGAATGATAGACCATATCCCTTTAGGGGCTTACTATTTGATGATACTACACATATAGGTAGAAATGTTGTTTTATATAATATGTACAACCAAAATTTTGGACTTCTCGATTGGTGGAGAAAACATGGGACGGAAAGATATAAAAGTTATTTAGAGGACTTAGATAAACCCTTTCTAATACCACAAATATCAAATTTTTTGGAAATCTTAAATAATTATATTAGAGTTAAGAGGCTACCTGCCTACAAAAAACATAAAAAAATGGTTTTAGAAATTACTAAACAACTTGTTACAGATTCATTACCGCAACCTCTATTACTAGATCGTGATCTTGCTGCGCGTATTATTAGATATACACCAACTACTATTAAACTTACTCCTCCCTCAAGTGTTGAAGAGGCACTCCAAGCTGTTCATTCTCCTAGATATGCAGCGAGTATATCTCCTAGATTTACAGTTGAAGAATCTGGAAATCTTTATTCATATGACACTAATGCTTCTAATTCATACAGTACAAACGAGAAGGCAGTAAGAGTCAAACGCACCTCAAATCTTCTTTACAATCGTCATGAAATTACGGCTACTTTCCGTCTTGAAGGTCAAGTAATAGATTTTCCGATTAACAAAGATACCCCCTGCACTATTCAAGCTGTAAAACAATTCCTAAATGATAAAGGACTATATTTAGCAGATGAAGATATTCAGCCATTTAGTTGTGGCGCATTTTTAGCAAAGCATATATTTGTTTCCCAATATGTAACATTTCCAAGCTACTATTACGGTGTTGCCGGAAGAAGGGATGTGCATCTTGATACCCTAACAAAAATATACCAAGGCTGCGTAGATGAAAAGGTTTGTACACCTCAATATTTAATGCAAACAGGCAGACAGAGGGAGCCTCTTCAACAAGCTCTGGGTATCTTAACCCAAGTAGGTCTTGGAGAAGCTTTCAAACAAAAGCAATTGCATTTTACAAGGTACGACGCACAAGACAGACTTAGAAGGGACATCAGACATGGCAAGGAACTCGTTACGGAACCAAGACCAGCGCTAAGATTTGATAGAAATCTTCTCGCAAGGTTAATCCAACCCTTAGATATTACGCAAGTTAATGAAGATATTTTTAATAATGAAAGGCAAATTCTCTACAATCAATTATGCACTGCAACAAGTTATGCAGATCATTGGAATAGATTAATGAGTTTTATTGATATTAATGAATTTAGGAATTTAATTCTCCATCAGGCAAGAAATCAGGGGCAAGAATTTAGAACACATGCTTTCCAGAATTTTCAAAGAAATCTTATGCATTTATTAACTTTTGCAAATCCAAATTATAATTGTTTGCCTAGCTGTTTAAATAGAAGACCAACACTACACCACCAAAACCTTATTTACGACCTTAATAGACTTAGAAGAGAAGTGATAGGAGAAGCCACTTTAGCCTCATAAGTATAAATTATGAGCCTCTAAGATTCACGGGATCTTAGGGGCTCAAATATAATTCTTCTAGTTATATGCTTTTAATTCTAAATTCTCCTCTAAGATTCTTTTCAATATAGCCCATTTGCATTAAATCAGATCAAAATGAGTCAAAGATTTTAGAGCGTTAAGAGAGTCTAATAAATAATCATATGTAAAACAGTATACAAATTAGACTACTATTTTTCACCATTTGCTTCCGATATGCTTCCGGAAATTTTTTGAGGGATTTACAAAAACTCCGAGATCCGCAGTTTTCATGGTGGGCCCTGTTGGATTCGAACCAACGACCCTCTGATTAAAAGTCACACGGTTTTGACTTTCTCAAATTTTCTAATCCAATAAAAATCTTTACAAAATCTAGCAAAATAGATACCTTCATTTTGATACAATTTTATGGATTTATCTCATAATAGCTGCCTAAAGTATACCCGGCGTATCCCCAGGTATACCCAGAAAGCCCCTGATTATGCTCAGGAAGTCGAAAAATGTGAAGAAGGGAGAAAGATGAAAATGCAGGATAATAGCTTTAACTTCACAAAGAAAAGTCTGGATGCTCTGCCTTTGCCCAACAAGGGGAAACGGCTTTACGTTTACGACACCTACGTTAGGGGCCTTGAGCTCATGGTAACGGAACATGGGTCCAAATCTTATAAGGTCTATCGAAAATTTAATGATAAGCCCGTTCGCATTACTCTTGGTAAATATTCTGAGTTATCAGTCGAAGAAGCTCGAGATAAGGCACGCACTACCATTTCGGAGATGATCAAGGGAAAAAACCCCAATGTTGAAAAGAAAAAGCTACGGGCTGAGACAACATTGAAAGAGATGTTTTCTTTGTATATGGAAAGACATAGCAAACCCCATAAGAGAACCTGGCAAGATGATGAGAGAGACATACCCAGATTTATTGGGCACTGGTTTCAAAGAAAGCTCTCTGCAATTACCAAGCAGGACATTCAAGCTCTTCATGAAAGAATTGGGAAAGAAAATGGACTGTATCAAGCAAACCGGCTTTTAGCAAGAATCTGCATTCTTTACAACAAAGCGATTGAATGGGGTTGGGAAGGCACAAATCCAGCCCAAGGAGTCAAGAAATTCAAAGAAAAGACAAGGGATCGTTTTCTTCACCCTGATGAACTGCCAAGGTTTTTTGAAAGCTTAGATCAAGAACCAAACGACACCATTCGTGATTATGTTTACATATCTCTTTTTACGGGAGTTAGGCAGGCTAATGTGTTAGCCATGCGATGGGAAGATATCCATTTTGATCGGAAGGAATGGCTCGTACCAGAAACCAAGAATGGAGAACCTTTACGCGTTCATCTGATCGATACGGTGATTGGTATTTTGAAGACGCGTCTAAAAAATTACGGCAAAAAAGATTGGGTTTTTGAAGGTTCGGGAAAAACAGGCCATATGGTGGAACCCAAAGCAGGATGGAAAAGAATATTGCAAAGAGTTGGCATAAAAGATTTAAGGATTCACGATCTCAGACGAACTTTGGGAAGCTGGCAAGCAGCGACAGGATCAAACAGCTTTATGATTGGTCGAAGCCTAGGTCATAAGACCACTCAATCGACAGCTGTCTATGCGCGGTTAAATCTTGATCCTGTCAGAGACTCTGTGGAGAAAGCAACGCAAGCAATGTTGCAGATTATGAGGAAGGTTGAGGAAGATGAGCCAATTGAAGCAGCATAATTATTTTCATTACTTTGAGAGGTTCTTTGATCGCGCATCCTAAAATCTAGGCGACAGGCGCGACAATGCGACAACCTCTTAAGGATGCAATGTAATCCGTTGTAATCCTCACATCTGAAAATTAAATTTGTCGCATTTCATTCTGCGACATGTTGCGACAAATGGGAGATTAAATGAGAGATAATGGCCCCTGCCAATTAGTCATATTTTTTGTTCCTTTTAGAACGAGAGTCTTAATTGGATTTCATGGATAGGGTACGTGCACCAACGCGATGCTGCAAAGGCAACTTATAAGTGCGCACTTTGAAATTCTTCAAAGAGGACGTTGGATTAAATTTCACGCTAAGATGGTCTATTTGAATTTACTAAAAAACTAAAGCATTCAAAAAATGGATTTCAATAAATCTCGTTACATCGTCCTTCTTTCTCAATAGATTACCTAAACGACATCCTGCATTTCGGGATTTTTTCATACTGTAGATATCGGGAGATGTAAACGCGAAAAATAAAACCGAGTTAACCCATATTTTTATAAATTCACATGAATCAAAACATACCGGGACCAAACAGTACTCCTTTTAAGGACTTTTATTTATTTTTTTTAAGAACATCCATATTGACGAGGCAAGAGCGACTCCCCCCTTTTGGGTTTTCTTCTCTTAACCTTTTCACAACGGTAATGATCTCTGAGGCCGCTTGTTCAACGTCCTGCTCTGTTGTAAAGCGCCCCACGCTTAAGCGAACGTTTGCAGGAGGAAGGGTACCTTCACGGTCAAGTGCTCGGAGAACGTGAGATGGTTCCATTTTGGCTGACGTACAAGCTGACCCGACGGAGACGGCAATACCCGTAAGGTTTGCTAAAAGAGGCTTGCTATTAACCCCTTCAATACTAATATTCAAATTTCCAGGAAGCCTTGCCTCAAGATCACCATTCACAACGAAACCTGGAAGATTGCCCTGAAATAAAGCAAGAAATTTATTCCGCAAAGCTAAAAGCTGGTTAGATTCAGATGATAGGTTCTCGCAGGCAATACGGGAAGCTTCTCCCAAACCAACACATAAAGGCGTTGGAAGAGTGCCTGGCCTTAAGTGCCTTTCCTGTCCGCCACCATATACCAGAGGGAGAATGGTAACGCCGTTCCTAATATAAAGAGCCCCCACGCCTTTAGGTCCATAAATTTTATGGCCAGAAATACTTAAAAGATCAATATCATCCTTTTTTGCATCTAGCGGGATTTTGCCAAAGGCTTGAGCAGCATCCGTATGAAAAAGAGCGCCGTGCTTATGGGCGAGCTTGGAAATGTCTCTTATGGGCTGCAGGACACCAATTTCGTTATTTGCCGCCATAACAGATACGAGAGCTGTTTTTGAAGAAAGGGCTTTCTCTAGCTCCTCTATTTTTATGATGCCATTTTTCTGTACAGGAAGGAGGATAATCTTAAATCCTTCCTTTTCGAGTTCTTTCAAAGGCCCTAAAACAGACTTGTGTTCCGTTGTAATGCTAATTATTTCAGACTTTCCTTGACCTTTCAATGCCCTGCAAGCCCCGAGTATTGCTAGATTGTTTGCCTCCGTTGCCCCAGAAGTAAAAATAATTTCTTCTGGATAAGCATTGATAACTTTTGCAATTTGACTTCGAGCTTGCTCAATAGCCTTATGAGCTTGGGTGCCATAAATATGAGTCGTTGAATGTGGATTTCCAAATTCTTTGGTAAAATAAGGAGACATCACTTCAAACACCCTTGGATCGACAGGGGTGGAGGCTTGGTAATCTAAATAAATAGGTGCAGAATAAGTATTTGCAATGAAAAGGATAAAGTTGAGTAAAGTATAAATCATATAAGTTTTTTTCAATTGAGTTTCCCTCCTCATAATTTTTCTATAGCTTAACAGATTTAGCCTATTTAATCATCGCACATTTCAAATTGTGCTTTTCAACGAACTCAGAAAAACTCTATAGAAAAGATTTTTTCCAAACTCAACTGCAAGAAGATAAGTAGCCACAATGGCGAGCAAAATCATAAAAAATGACAAAGGTATTTGAACAAAACTAAAGAAAGTTCCTAATACCGAATAGGGAAGGGTAATGCCCATAGCCAAGGCAATAACAGAAAAAAAGATGAGACAATAATGAGGCGTGCTTCTTAAAAATATGTGCCTGCTCCTGATGATATAAACGACAAAAATTTGGGTAGCAAGGGACTCCATAAACCAACCTGTGCGGAATAAACTTTGGTTGCCTTGAAAAAGAAAAAGTAAGATATAAAAGGTTCCAATGTCAAAAAGAGAGCTGATGGGCCCTATGAATCCCATAAACTTGTTAATAAGTGAAACATCCCACTTTGACGGCCGAACCAGTAATTCTGAATCAACGTTGTCAAATGGTAAACCCAAACCCGCAATATCATATAGCAGATTGTTAAGTAGGATTTGGATTGGAAGCATGGGCAAGAACGGTAAAAGAAGGGAAGCCACAACCATACTCACCATATTTCCGAAGTTGGCGCTGGTTGCCATTAGGGAATACTTCATGATATTTGCAAAAGTTTTTCTACCTTCTAGAACACCTTGATGGATAACGCTTAAGTCTTTTTCTAAAAGGATGAATGATGCGGCCTCTTTAGCCACATCAACAGCATTATCAACGGAGATGCTGACATTTGCGTGATGCAAAGCGGATGTATCATTAATTCCATCTCCCATAAATCCAACGATATTCCCTTGTAATTTCAAGAGATGAACTATTCTTCTTTTTTGATCAGGGGTTACCCGACAAAAAAGATTTGTGTTCTTGATCTTTGCTATCAGTGCAGTATCTGTCATTTCGTGTAATTGTGTATTGGTCAACATTCCTCTGATAGGAATATCTAACTGTTTGCAAAGGTTTTTGGTTACCAACTCATTATCCTCTGTAATGATTTTAAGTGTAATACCGCTTGCTTGTAGCGCCTTCAGAGCCTGCTTTGCACTTTCTTTTGGTCGGTCAGAGAAGAATAGAAATCCGCAAAATATAAGATCTTTTTCGTCCGTTAGTGTAATTTCAGTGTACTCAGGTGGCTTTCGTTGCCAGCTAACACCCAGGACTCTTAAGCCCTGTTCGCTTAGGTGACGAAATTGGTTAATAATTTTTTCTCTATCTTGATGGTTTAAGGGGCGTGAGGTTTCACGACTGCTCTCTTCAATAAATGAAGAAGCTTCAAGGATATCTTCCAAAGGGCCTTTTAAAATTAAAACCTTCGTTATTCCGTCGCCGAGCAGAACAGATATACGACGGTGCTGAAAATCAAAGGGAAGTTCATCAATTTTGGTCCATAATTTTGTATCTATTGAAGCATGATGCATAATGGCCTGATCGAGGGGACTCTTATAGCCTGTCTCAAAGAAACTATTTAAGTAAGCAAGTTCAAAACAACGTTGATTTGGAAGGCCCTGAGCATTGGTGTAACCTACCACGTCTAAAGCACCTTCAGTAAGAGTGCCAGTCTTATCTGTACAAAGTACATTCATACTTCCAAGGTCATAGATAGAAGAAATTTTTTTAACAATCAGCTTTGATCTGGCCATAAGCCGCGCTCCTCGAGCTAAGCAAACAGACACGATCATTGGCATGAATTCAGGCGTCATCCCTACGCCCAAAGCAAGTGAAAACAATAAGGATTCAAGCCAAGGACGATGTAAATAAAGATTGATTGTAAGTGTCCCTAGCACCATGAGAAGGGTTAGCTTCATAATAAATAGCCCGTATTTATTCATATCTTGCAGAAATACAGAGGTTTGTCGCGGACTAATGAGTGTTTGAGCCATTGCTCCTAGAAACGTATTCTTACCTGTCCGGCATATTAAAACCTCAGCTGTACCACTAATTACAGCAGAACCCATGAACACTGTTGAAAAGGAGTCGTTGAGATCTTGAATATTTTCGGGTTCTTCCCATGCACTCTTAGAGAGAGGTAGGCTCTCACCTGTAATGCATGACTGATCAACAAACAGATCTTTCGCAGCTAAAATTCGCCCATCGCCTGGTACAAGATCTCCTGCACTTAAGACGACCACATCACCAGGAACAATTGCTTCAGTTAAAATTTCAGATATCACGCTATTACGTAATACCTGAGTTCGCAAAGCTACCGATGCTTTCAGGAGTTCTGCTTGGTGCAATGCTATATATTCCTGAGAAACTCCAATAATTGTGCTTATAGATACAATGAGAAAGATGATGAGAAAGCTGGCAATATCTCCTACCATGCCAGTAAGAGATGCACAGATCAACAACATAAGCAAGAAAGGATTCTTAAATTGACCAAGCATCACAAACAAGAAAAGATTCCTTGATTTTGCATGAAAAGTATTTAATCCATAATTTTTTAAACGTAATTTTGCTTGCTTGGATGAAATCCCCTTTTGGGAGCTTTTGAGTTCAACGAATAACTGACCAAGAGATTTACTCCAAATCTCTTCCTCGGGGAGCCATCCTTTATGATCTATATGCTGTTTTTTTGCTTCATTCATGAGTCCAGTTGCTTATCTTGTGACGGTATCTATCATTATGTATGCATTCATGTACATAGATAGGTGAATTCACTTTTAATTTTAACGTATTTTGTTTTTTATAGTTGGTTATGTTACAATTTGTTAAAATAAAGCTTACTATTAAGCTCTTATCAGAAATACCTCTCTAAACGCAAACCATCGTTGAACTTTGTTTCTAGAGTTCTAAATATATTAAATATTGGAGGTACCACGATAGGTGCATCAATGTCTCAGCAGTTAAGAAAGATACCTTTCCAACTTTGGGTTCTAGGGATAGCTGATGCGCTTCTTAATATATCGGCAGCCATGATTTTTACGATATCCGGCCCCTTCATGAAGGAAGTTTTGAAGTCAAGCCTGGTTTCTATGGGGATACTGGAAGGGTTGGTTGAACTTACTTCATGGACTGCACGACTTATTTCTGGAATTCTCAGCGACTATTTAAAAAATCGCAAAGCCCTTATGGTTTTAGGATATCTTGTGGTAATTTTAAGTCGTCCTATTTTAGCTTTAGCAACCAGCGTTCACACGGTTTTATTGGGAAGGTCTTTTGATCGTATTGGCAAAGGCATACAAGCCAGTCCCAGAGAAGCAATGGTCGCTGAAATTTCACCACCCGAGCTCAGAGGTGCCTGTTTTGGGCTAAGACACTCTCTAGGCATGATAGGTTCCATGATCGGTGCATTTCTCGTCTTTTATGTTATGAGAGTTACTCAATGTAATTATCGCATGATCTTTTGGGTATCATCCATTCCAGCTTTGTTAGCTATCTTGTTCTTAATTTTAAGTGTCCATGAGGTAAAGCAGCCAGAAATTAAAAATCGCAAGATATCCTTAAAACCCAGAGAGCTATTGGCCCTCGGTAAGGGATATTGGGCTATTGTCATAGTGAGTGTTTTCTTTATGTTATGTAGAAGTAGCGAAGTTTTTATAGCCCTCAGAGCTTTAGAATTTGGGATGGCTATAGAATTAATTCCTTTTATAATGATGACTTATAATCTTTCCGAAGCTGCAATATCCTATCCCATTGGTAGGCTATCCGATTATGTCGGACGTCCCTTCTGTATTGCTCTGTCTATCATTTTTTTATCCATGGCAAACTTTTTTATAGGTAGTGCAGACAGAAATGAAATAATTTTCCTGGGGGCTTTTTTATGGGGGATACAGCGAGGAATTGGCCATAGCATTTTTCTATCTTGGGTGGGCGATAAGGCATTACCTCATCTTCGAGCAACAGCCTATGGCACTTTCTATCTGATCAGCGGTATGTCTCTGTTTTTTGCTAACTTAATAACAGGTATAATTATAAACTATACCAGCTATAAAACTCTTTACATGGGTCATGCTTTGTTGGGGTTTTTACCATTAATAAGTCTTATATTATTTATTGGGAAAGAAAGATTGAAAAATTGTTTATAGGTTAATAAACGAGCCCTTCATAACAGATGGGAGATAGTTTTGATCTTTAAATATGGCCAGATGTTTTTCTAAATATTTTTACGAACAACAGTTACTATGACGCTCTTATACTTCATTATATATTATATTCTCTTGCTTTTCAAATTAAAAAAAGAACCAAAATTAACGAAGCTCTTCATCGTCACTTTGGTATAATCATGCTGTCATTTATGTAGATGAATCGAAAAAATGTGAGGTCGTAAAAAGAAATAAATAACCATATATAACATTATAGAGAAGAGGAAATTGTCATGACGAAACTTTCTTTAATGCCTAGGGTTTTTGGCTCAAATTCAGAACCATTTAGAGAATTCAGCCGGGATCTCGAAAAATTGGAAAAATCCTTTAATGATTTTTGGAGAGGGGCTCCACTTATGTCTTGGACGAAAGAAGGAGGATTGCTGCCCAATGTTGATATTATTGAGCATGATAAAGAAATTCAAATTATTGCTGATCTCCCAGGTTTAAAAGAAGAAGATATTAATATTGAGATCAACAATGGAATTCTTACCCTTAGAGGGGAAAAAAAAGAAGAAAAAGAAGAAAAGCGCAGTAATTATTATTTATCTGAACGCTCTAGCACCTCCTTTAATCGTACCTTTCAACTTCCAACAGCAGTTGATGAAAATAATGTCAATGCCAGTCTAGAAGATGGTGTACTAAAAATTATTCTTCCTAAATCTACGGAAAAAGATAAACAAATAAAAAGGATTGAAATTAAACGAAAATAGAAAAGGAGAACGTCATGACTATACCAACTTCACCTCTTAAAACAGACATCCAAGACGCGCTCGAGTTTGAACCAGGGCTTAAATCCCACAATATCATGATTAGCGTTGAAAACGGGATTGTGACGTTGACAGGAAGCGTTGAGAATTATTATGAAAAATTCTTAGCGGAAAAAACCGTAAAAAATATTCAAGGCGTAAAGGGAGTTATTGAAGAGCTCCAAGTCAAGTTTGGGGAATCTTTGCAACGCAGCGATGAAGAAATAGCCAAAGCAGCTATACGCACTTTAGAATGGGATTCTTCCCTTCCCCGAGATAAAGTAAAAATTGTTGTAGAGCATGGTGTAGTCACTCTTAGTGGTGAAGTTGAGTGGCAATATCAACGTGATAGAGCTTATCAAAATGTAAAGTATCTTTTTGGCGTTAAGAATGTCATCAATACAATCTTTTTAAAGCCTCCAACCACTATAAAACCGGAACAAGTCTCTAAGAAAATTTTATCAGAATTTCAAAGGAGCGCTACGCTAGATGCTCGTAATATCCACATAAATACCCAAGGGAGTAAGGTTATCCTAAAAGGCACAGTTCAATCCTGGGCTGAATTTGAAGAAGCACGACATGCGGCATGGTCAGTGCCAGGTGTAACTGAGGTTGATTCTGGTGAACTAGATATTAATATTTATTAATAAAAATTTACCGCTTCCTAAGCTCAATTAAAGGTGTTGAAAAGTTTAAAGGGGGGAAAGAGAAAGTAGCTGTGTACAAGAGGATCGCAAGAGCTCGTTAAAAAATTTTAGGAGTGACTTCCATGATAAATTTAGATGCGCTTTCTTCTTATGATCCCTTCAATGATCCTGAATATATGTCAGAGCAAATGCTGTGTTATTTTAAGGATAAGCTCGAAAAGATGCACAAGCAAGTTCTTGCGAAAGAGGAAGCAATCTCTTTGAGTCTGACTGAGGCTCCCAACCGAGAGCCTGACCCCGTGGATCAAGGCACCAATGAAGGGCTGCATAATAGAGATTTTATGTTTCAAGAACATGAAGACCAGGTGCGCCATGAAATCGAATTAGGGTTAGAGCGTATTAATGAGGGAATTTATGGTTACTGTGAGGAGACAGGTGAACCTATCGGAGTAAAGCGTCTTCTGGCTGTTCCTTACACACGCTATTGTTTCAAAGCCCAAGATTTTAAAGAACGTAAGATGAAGAAAATAATTAAGAGGTAAAAATGAAGCCAAACTTAATTATCTTTGACTTTGATGGTGTTCTTGTAAATACACAAGAAGCCGTAAACAAAATTGAATGGCAGTACCTTTCGCAGCATGGTATGAAGATGACATTTGCACACTTTGCAAAAAAGTTTTCTGGTGCAACAGCATTTTCGATTATTGAAGCTCTTAAAAAAAAGAAAAATATTACGCTTTCAAAGAGTTCTGGACAATTTGCAGAAGAAATTGACGAGATTGTTCTTACCAAGCTTTCCAGTCAAAAAATTGAGGCATTTGCAGGCGTAAAAAAGGTTCTACAGAACCTTCCCTTTAAAAAATGTGTTGCCTCAAATTGTTCTTTGAGAATTTTACGTATCTTGCTGACTACGAGTACTCTCCTTGCCTATTTTAATAGCAATATCTTTAGCGCCGATATGGTTAGGAGACCAAAGCCTTATCCTGATCTTTTCCTCTTTGCGGCGCATTCTATGGGTGTAGAGCCTGGTCAATGCTTAGTCATTGAAGATAGTGTAGTTGGCATTAAGGCAGCTGTTGCAGCTGGCATGAAAGCTTGGGGGTTTTTAGGAGGACATCATTTCAAATCTGAAACGGCTGATCAGCTTTTAAAGTACGGTGCAGAACGAACTTTCGCAAAAATGAACAATCTTGTTAATCTTTTAAATAAGGAGAACACTATGCTTACTTCATCAGCAAATGAATCAGATTTTTCATGGCAACGTATGAATATGGTCAAATCCCAGATTGAGTTGCGAGGAATTAAGGATAAGCGTGTATTGAAGAGCATGAAAATGGTTCCTCGTCATCTTTTTGTTCCCGATGGTTTAAAAGATAGGGCCTATACTGATTCACCCTTACCAATTGGGTATGAGCAAACAATCTCACAGCCATATATTGTTGCTTTCATGTGTGAGGCTGCTTGTATTTCCCCTCAGGAAAAGGTTCTAGAAATCGGAACAGGCTCAGGCTATCAAGCAGCTGTTTTAAGCTTGCTCGCTCAGAAAGTTTACACAATCGAAATAGTTGTGTCCCTTGGTAAACTAGCCCAAGAGCATCTTGAAGATTTAGGCTATAAGAATGTGCACGTAAAAATTGGAGATGGATATTCTGGATGGCCAGAGCATGCTCCTTATGACGCTATTCTTATCACTGCCGCTGCGGAAAAGGTTCCTCAGCCTCTGATTGATCAACTTACGGTGAATGGGCGGTTAATTATGCCCTTAGGAAGTGGCTATGATCAACAACTTGTCCGCTTTATTAAAACGAAAACAGGCTTAAAAAAAGAACTGCTTGGCCCTGTTCTTTTTGTTCCTTTTCAAAGAGATCCACTTTAGACTTGGAAAATTTTAATCTAGCAGAATGGGACATTTATTCTTTAGTGGCCAATGACCTCAGTAATTTTCTAGAACCAAAAAAGATGATAATATTTAAAAAAGACATATTATAATTTCTGATAAAGGCTATTTTGCCCATCTTAACCTTGAAGGACAACAAATGATCCCGAAGCTGTCTCATTATTCGAAACTATTTATCCCAAAGCTTTTTATATGCTTGCGGGAAGGATACTCTCTCAGCATTTTGCGAAAGGATATTCCCGCTGGTTTAACAGTTGCCATCATTTCATTTCCTCTGGCTATGGCTTTGGCAATTGCATCGGGTGTTTCTCCGGAACGTGGGCTATACACCGCAATTATCGCTGGATTCCTTATCTCATTCTTTGGGGGTAGTCGTCATCAAATTGGTGGACCAACAGGAGCTTTTGTTGTCATTATCTATGGCATTATCCAACAACATGGATATGACGGCCTTGCTATCGCCACACTGATGGCAGGGGCCATGCTCATCATCATGGGATTTGCTCAATTTGGAGCGATGATTAAATATATGCCCTATCCCCTGATTACAGGTTTTACCGCGGGTATTGCGGTTGTCATTTTCTCTCTTCAAGTCAAAGATTTTTTAGGTCTGTCAACTGGAGCACTCCCCAATGATTTTATTGATAAATGGCGAGTTTATTTCACTTCCATGCACACGATCCACTGGCCAACTCATGCTATTGGCTTTTTAACTTTAGGGATAATTTTGGGGATACGTAAGCATTATCCCCGTTGGCCAAGTTTTTTGATTGCAATCGTTATCTCTGCCACCCTTGTTTATTTTTTGGATCTCAACGTTGCCACAATTGGAGCGCGCTTTGGGGAATTACCCAACCATTTTCCAACGTTTTCCTTACCCAATCTGCCTTCATGGGATACAACGGTCATATTGATGCCTGCTGCTTTTACCATAGCCCTTCTTGCAGGAATGGAGTCTCTTTTATCTGCTGTTGTCGCTGATGGCATGACGGGAAGGAAACATAAATCAAATGTTGAACTCGTCGCCCAAGGCATTGCCAATATTGCATCCATTCTGGGGGGCGGTATTCCAGCCACAGGCGCCATTGCGCGCACGGCAACAAATATAAAATCAGGCGGACAAACACCGCTTTCAGGTCTATTCCATGCTGTTTTTGTTGCATCCTTTCTTATGATCTTGTCTCCCTTTGCTAAGTGGATTCCCCTAACAAGCCTGGCGGCGATTCTGATGATTATTGCTTGGAATATGAGTGAATCTCGGCATTTCCTCTATCTTATGCATGCGCCAAAAAGTGATCGCGCCATCCTTCTTACAACGTTCTTATTAACGATATTTGCAGATCTTGTCATTGCCATTCAAGTCGGCGTTGTGCTTGCAGCATTCCTATTTATGAAGCGAATGAGTGATGTAACGGAACTCAAGTATGGGCTGCCCCTGCTCCAAGAAGACCAAGACGATTTTGATGCCGTCATTGAGACCGTCCCTCATAACGTTATTCCCGAAGGCGTTGAAGTTTTTCAAATCAACGGACCCTTTTTCTTCGGCGCTACAACCATTTTAAATGATATTTTAAACCAAATTCAGAGACAAACACGTACCTTCATTTTAAGAATGCATAATGTCCCTTTCATCGATGCGTCAGGTGCACGTGCCTTGGAGGAATTTTTCTTACGATGTAGCAAAGTGGGTATCTCCACGATTCTTGTGGGTGTACAAAAACAACCATTGGCTACTCTTAATCAGCTCAACCTATTGGGTGAAGTGAAAATCGCAAAGTCATTAACTCATGCTCTTACCCTTTCTAATCAAGAAAAGTAGTATATTTTGTACTCATTTGTTTCATTACTTCAAATGAAACAGGGGGTGAGAGATTTCTCCATTTTATGGTAGGAATTCTTGTGTAAGATCTCCATTGTTTATCAAGGGATATCTTAAAGACAATGAGTATGCCACCTGCTTAAAAAGAAATGCAATAGCACCTCTTAGCCCTCTTTTAAAAACCCCTTTCCCCTCACACCTCCCTCACCAGCACATGATGAAACGTGCACCAATCGATGCACCATTTTCGCTTCAGGTAATCCAGATCAACGTTGGGGCTCAAGACGATGTACAGGGGCTTTTTATAATCACCCGCGCAAATCTCGATCAACGGCAGATTATCCTCCAACGCTTCCTGCATCGCATCGCACGGCTCCGTAGTGTGAGCATAGAGCGCGGCGACTCGTTTCGGTGGGTAGATCGTAAAACTCCAATTCATTTGACCAAGATCAGGTTGATCATCCACGAGCTTCGAGTTTTCAGTTGTGATGATATCCTTAAAGAATTCATCGAAACTCTCAAAGTACTCATCGGGCGTCCCATCTAAAGGCAGAACTTGTATCATTCGCTGTCTCCTTATCCTAATAATTGTCGGAGTGTGAATGCTTGAGAGCGCCTGCCTATTTGGATTTTGGGCATGATGAATCAACTTGCCGCGAAGGCAAAATCAACCAGATAAAAACAAGAATTACCCGAAGAGCTTCTCTCAAACATCACACAAAAGGAAGGAAAGCGAGACAGCGCCTCGCCTCCTTCAGATGAACGTGTTTAAGAGAGACGCACCTCTGGTGGCCCAAGTTTATGGGAGATTCTCTTGTTCTGTTCTTGGAAAATGCGCTCAGTATGAGCTAAGATGTCTTTAGCCATAATTAACCTCGTTCGTTAGTTGTGGTTAGTGGTGTCATCGTGTTAGTCGCACTTTGATACCACGCTTACTCTCGGCTTTGGC
>Ga0194130_10002349_pt1 | contig 27616 bp, 27 predicted proteins | sample TA2KigsurfametaG_FD_160084 | JGI IMG/M metagenome (GOLD analysis project Ga0194130, IMG submission 160084) | Freshwater microbial communities from Lake Tanganyika, Tanzania - TA2015050 Kigoma 12 surface | ecosystem: Environmental > Aquatic > Freshwater > Lake | place: Tanzania: Lake Tanganyika...
ACTTTTATTATTTTCACTAATTTCTTTATTTTCTATATCGTAAGAGTCATTTTCATTATTGGACAATATAAAATTACTTAAATGATAGACAAATGTCGCTTTCCCTATTCCATCGCTACCATTGAATGAAATCTTGTTTGGCAATTTATTCTTCTTATAAAGTATAACTAAATTTTTAAATAAAGATTCGTAACCATATAGAAATCTTTGATACTTATTTTGATTTTCAATATTTATGAAATTATTGTCTAACATTTAACACTTTTAAGGTTTTTTTAATTACCTCATTTTTAATTTCATTAAGTGATTTGCTTCCATTAATTAAAATTACTTTCTTCTTATATATCTTTGCAATTTTAAGAAATCCATTTCTAATTTTATTAAAGTGATAGTTTGAAAGTTTATCAAATCTATTTATTTTTTTTATTCTTTTCTTTATCCTAATCTTGGATTCTTTCTCATTCAAATCGATCAAAAAAGTTATATCTGGATAGATATTTTTAAAAATTTTTTTTTGAGTTTCATATATAAATTTTTTATTCATTCCTTCTAAATAGTGTTGATACGCGAGTGTAGAATAATAAAATCTATCACAAACAATAATAAAATCTTTCTTAAGATAATAATTAATTTTGTTTACTACATGATCATTTCTGGCTGCCATTAATAGAAAAAACTCTGTTAGAGGATTTTTTTTAAAATTATTATCTAATAATATATTTCTGATTCTTTCAGAAAATTTTGTTCCACCAGGTTCTCTGGTTAGTATTACCTTTTTAGATATATTATCTTTAATATATTTATATAATAATTTTGCCTGTGTTGATTTGCCCGACCCCTCGACTCCCTCAAAAGAAATAAAAAAAGATTTTTTTATTGCCATATATAATGACTTATATTTTGGAAGCCTTTAAAAAATATATTTTTAGTAGTTATCTCTTTTTGAGCAAATAAGTCTCGAGTATCAATGAGATCTTTATTATTGTAAATTTTTAAAACTGCAACTTTTTCATATTTTTTAATTGGTATTTGTAAAGGGTATTCATATGTTAATTCCATTTTGATTTTCGGATTTTTTAAATTTTTTGGTAAATTAATAAAAATAACATCTGGGTTTATTCCACGGACATCTAGGTAATTTGAACTTCCATTCCAAACTCTAATTTTAAATTTGTCTTTATCATAAGGAATTTTATAAAGATCAATTTTGTTTAATGAGTTATTTAATAATAATCTTGAAGACTCGGCTCTTGAAGACATTGTTGGTAAACCACTAATAACAGCAATTATTCTTCTATTATCCTTTTTTTTTGTGACTGAAATAGAATATTTGCTATCTTTTAGGTGTCCTGTTTTTATTCCATCTACTTCATCGTCAGTAAAAAGCAGTTGATTTCTATTTTCCTGTTTTATTGGGTTACCCCCGGTTCTAACCCATACAAAATCTTTCTCCTTAAAATATTTATAATATTGAGGATAATTGCTAATTAAATATGATGACAACAAAGCAATATCTCTTACTGTAGAATAATTATCTTGGTCAAAAGTTCCAGAAGAATTGCTAAATTTGGTACTTACCATATTAATAATTTTAGCTTTTTCATTCATCAAATTAACAAACTGTTCCTCACTACCTGATATTCCCTCTGCTAAAACGATTGAAGCATCTACTCCTGACGCAACAATCAAACCTCTTATTAAATCTTCGACCGAAACTTTATCACCTGGAACTAAAAACATACTAGATTCACCTGATCTTGTTGCGTTTTTAGCATTTTTAGAGACAGTAAATTGATCAGTAAGTTTAATTTTTTTATTTTTTAATTGATCAAATACAATAATAGCTGTCATGATTTTAGTCATTGAAGCAGGAGAAATTTTTTGATCTGAATTTTTTTCAGCTAAAACAGCTCCACTAAAGTAATCAATGACAATGCCTTGCCTAACTTTTTCTGGAATAATAATTTGTGAATAAGCAGATAAACACAAAAAAAATAAAAATATTAAATTGCAAAAGAAAAATTTTATCATTATTCAACGCTTATATTATAAATTTCAAACTTAGTATTAACTATTTTGTTAAAAAAAATATCAAAATCGTTGATATCATTTATAATTTTAGCATTTACTCTATATTTCTTATTAACCTGAACTATTATTGGATTAATATTTGAAATTTCTTTTTTTAGTAAACTTGCTATATCTTGGGCAGAATTTTTATAAATAAAATCTCCATAAAAAATTGTAACTTTTTTTAATTTTAAATTTTTGCTTTGCTTATTTGTGGTTAAATCGACAATATCGACATTTTTTATATCAATATTTTGTGCTATTTTTTTTTCTTCCTCATAAATTTGTCCAAGATTAGCCTTAAAGGTTTTATTTGATCTTAAACTTTCAATTTTTACCAAGGGCAAACTTGAACTTAATTCTAATAATTCAGCATATTTTTTAGAAATAATGATTTCCCTTTGTTTTTTATAATTGGTGTTTTTATCAATATTTACAACAATATTTTTATTATTTAATAAATTTGTAATCCTTATTTGACTATTAGGAGCTAATGTATTGTGAACAATTATGTCTGTGTTCGATATTTCAGCAAAACCCATTTTTTCATAATTTTGAAAACTTTCATAAATTGGTGATTTTTGACAGGATGTAATAAAAATAAAAAATAAAATAATAATCTTATTTTTCATTTTACAATTTTATTTTATCCGAAAGAGTTCCTACAGTTATTGCAAAACGTAAAGATCTATTCCATTCCAATAATCTTAAGAAATTATCAAATACTATATATATTGGACCATCTTCCCCGTCTGGTCTTATTAACCAACCTTCTTTTTTTTCGTCGATTATAATTTCTTTTCCATTTGTATTTTTAAATCCTAATAACTTTAACTTAGCTATTGTAATTTTATTTTTAAGATTTCTAGAATCAGAATTTATTAAATCTTTATCAAAATCTTTATCAATTTGAATTTCAAAACCCCAAATATCTTTTTCTTTCCATCCAATAGTTTTTAAATAATTAGCAGCTGATGCCAATGAGTCCTGAAATGAGTTGATTAGATCAATTTCAGAAGTCTCGTCGAAATTTAATGCGTAATTTTGTATTGTGGATGGCATAAATTGAAAGTTTCCCATAGCTCCAGCCCAGGAGCCATATAAACTTTCATATTTAAGAATTTTTTTATCAATTAATTTTAAAAGTATAATTAATTCTTTTTCAAAATATTCAGATCTTCGATTATCAAATGATAGTGTTGTTAAGGCTGAGATTATATCTACTTTACCTTTATTAACTCCAAAATTAGTTTCAATTCCCCATAGGGATACTAAAATTTCTTTATCAACTTTAAATGTAGTGTTAACTTTTTGAAGTAAAACAGAATTTTCACTTAAGAGTTTTTTGGCTGTCTGTATTCTTACTTCATTAACTCTTTTGTCTATATATTCATAAGTTTTTTCAAAAAATTCAGGCTGTTTTCTATCTAATGCAATAATTCTTTCTAAAAATTTTGCATTTTTTAGAGCATTATCAACTGTGTTTTTCGAAACACCCTGGCTTATTGCCCTGACCTTAAATTCGACTAACCATTCGTTAAATTTTTCATTTGATAAAGAAATAGTAGATTTAAATATTGTTAATAAACAAATAATTAGAAATATTTTTAATTTAAGGTAAATATCCATTACTTTTTTTTAACATAGCTATCAATTAAAGTCATTAAACAAGGAGAGGTGGCTGAGCGGTTGAAAGCACTAGTCTTGAAAACTAGCAACGGGGCAACTCGTTCGTGGGTTCAAATCCCACCCTCTCCGCCATTATTAATTTAATTACTTTTAAAATTTTATTTTGAATTTTTTTAGCTTCCATGAAACAGAATATTTTTCAATATCAATATTTTTTTTATTATCAACCAACCATGAGCTTAATTCTCTGTCTGTAAAATTTAATAAAAGTTCAAATTCCTTTAACTCTTCTAATGTCAAACTCTGTAAATTATTATTAGCAAAACCACCAATCAGCAAATCCATTTCTTTTGTTCCTCTATGATTTGAGCGGTAAATAAGTTTTTTAATTAAATCACTCATGTATAATATATCTTAGTCTAAATAATTTTTTAAATGATTGAAAAAAATTTTAATTTTTTTTTTAACCCAGTTTCTAAAGTAAAAGGTATAGGACCAAAAATAAAGAAATTATTTAATGAAAGAAAAATAGATACTAATATAGATCTTATTTTTAATTTTCCTTATGGGTTGATTGATAGAACACACTGTCCAAAGTTAAATAATCTTGAAATTGGAAAAATTTCTACGATTTTTGTTAAAGTAAAAAAACATAATTTTCCAAGAATAAGAAGACTGCCTAATACTGTTCAATGCTTTGATGAAACTGGAGAAATAAATATTGTTTTTTTTAATTCAAGGGAGAATTACATTAAAGAAATTTTACCCATAAATAGTGAGGTTATTATTTCAGGAAAAGTTAATTTTTACAAAAATAAGTATCAAATAACAAATCCAGATTACGTAACTTCAATTAATAATGAGGAAAATGTTACAAAAATAATGCCCACGTATGCATCACTAAAAGGCATTTCAAATAAAACTATTAATAAAATTTATGAAAATATTATTAAAGAAATACCTGATGTTCCAGAATGGCATAGAGATTATATAATTAAAAATAATAATTGGTTAAGTTTTAAAAACTCCTTAGTTCAGCTACATAATCCAAAAAAAATTGAAGATTTAGATAAAAATTCCTTAGCATATGAAAGAGTCTCTTTTGATGAAATATTCTCAAATTTATTAATATTTGCTCAAATTAAAAAAAAAAATGCTAATGTTTACAAAAAACCAAAAATTTTTTCTTCCGATTTAAAATTAAAGTTAATAAAAAATCTTTCATTTACTTTAACTAAAGATCAAGAAACCATAATTAAGGAAATTGATGATAGTTTAAAAAGCGATAAAAAAATGATTAGACTACTACAGGGTGATGTTGGTTCAGGAAAAACCATTATTTCAATCATTACCGGTTTGAATGTTATTGCCGCTGGCTATCAAGTAGCATTGATGTGCCCTACGGAAATTTTAGCAACCCAACATTTAAATTTAATAAAATCATTAACTAAAGATCAGAACATTAATGTAGAATTACTTAGCAGCAGCGTTAATAAAAAAAGGCAGACTGAAATTAAAAAGGAAGTTTTAGAGGGAAAAATAAATTTTTTAATTGGCACTCATTCACTATTTCAGGAGACAGTATCATTCTCTAACTTGGGATTAATTATAATTGATGAACAGCATAAGTTTGGCGTTAAACAAAGAATAAGTCTTTCTGAAAAAGGAGGTCAAAATTGTGATGTTTTATTAATGAGCGCAACTCCAATTCCTAGAACTTTAATTTTATCAACTTACGGTGATATGGATATTTCTACAATTAAAGAAAAACCATTTAAAAAGACTACAATTATAACAAATATTATTCCTGAAAAAAAAATACCGGATCTTATTAATTTGATAAAAAAAAAAATTGAATCAGAGCAGCAAATTTATTGGATTTGTCCATTAATTGAGGAAAGTACAAAAGTAAATTTAACCCCTGTTTTAGAAAGATTTAAATATATCACAAAATTTTTTCCTGAAAATGTTGCAGTAATACATGGAAATTTAAAAAATGATGAAAAAAATATTTTAATGAAAAATTTTCTAGAAAAAAAATTTTCAATTCTAATTTCTACAACAGTAGTTGAAGTTGGAGTTGATAATCCAAATGCAAATACAATTATTATTGAAAATTCAGAAAGATTTGGGCTTGCTCAACTACACCAATTAAGAGGAAGAGTTGGAAGAGGTATTGAAAATGGTGAATGTATTTTAGTATATTCAAAATCAATTAGTGAAAATGGGAAAAAGAGACTTAAAATACTAAAAGAGTCTAATGATGGATTTTACATATCTGAAGAAGATCTAAAATTACGCGGATTTGGAGATATTATTGGATACAAACAAAGTGGTCAGAAAGATTTTATTGTAGCAGATCCTATGTTTCATTCTCATCTTTTTGAACTAGCAAAACAAGAAACTGATTTTTATACACAAGCTAACCTTCCTATAGAAAAATTTAATGTGCTCCTAAAGTTTTTTAAAAAAGATAAGATATTAAATATTATAGATAGCGGTTAAATCGTTTTATAACCAATTGCCATCTCAAACTCGCCTAACCTTTTATGAATAGATCTTAATTCAGTTATTGTTGTCCACTGATGAATAAACAATGAAAAACTATTATGAACTCTTTGAAAGGCATTTGATACTTGAACTATAACTCCAAGTGTAATTAGGCCACTGAATAAACTTGGAGCCATAACTAAATATGGAACGATTACCATAAATTGATCATACAAATTAACCCATATATCAAAATATCCATAATTATAAAAAAGCCTATGATAATTAAATTTTATTCCAGTAAATAACTCAACAACAGTATCTGGTTTAGCGTATTTAATTCTATCATCTTCTCCATACACAAGTTCTTTTCTAAATGATGCTTCAACTTTTTGATTATTATATTCTAGACCAGGCAGTCTTATTCCAACAAACCAACTTATCAATAAACCGCCTAAACTGACAAACAACGAAACCCAAACTAAAGATCCTGGAACTTTTTTCAAAAAATCTACTTCAATTCCTGTAGATAGTCCCCAGAGTATAGGAATAAAAGCAATTAAAGTCATAATAGCTCTAACTACTTGAAGACCTAAACTTTCAACGATTTTGGCAAATCTACTTGCGTCTTCTTGAATTCGTTGTGATGCTCCTTCAACACTTACATCGCTATTTTTCCAAAATGGAAGATAATCAAAAGTTATTGCTTCTCGCCAACGCAAAGCAAAAACTCTAGTGAAAAAACTCGTAAATGTTGCCAGTAAAACATATGGGAATGCTAAGTAACTAAACACATAAATTTTTTCCCAAAATTCAGATATATTACTTTTAGCTGCGTTTTGTAATAAATCATAAAATCCTTTATACCACTCATTAATTTTAACGGTTATAGATACTTGAATTAATAAAGATAAAATTAATAAAAAAGCTCCACCCCAAGCCCATAATGCCCATCTCTTATTAAAAAAAAAACTTTTAAACATTGTTTAAAAAGTTATCTGCATATGATTTGATAATTAATTTATTTTTTTTTGGGACAATTAAATCAAATTGAATATTGTTTTCTTGTGCGTAAGCAACAGCTTGATCTTTTGTCTCAAATTTTAATTTTACTTGATCATTAGTGTTTGATGAAGATATCCATCCCATCACAAAGTCTTTATTAAAATTATTTTTATTAAATTCTAAAATCCAAAATTTAGTTCTAGCTTTGCCAGATTGCATTGCTGTTTTTACAGGCTGATAAATCTTTGCTCTTTCGATCATTAATTACTTTCTTCTGTTGAATCTTCAATTCTAGCGGCAGAAACAACTTTTTCATCTTCAGCAAGACTAAAGACTCTAACACCCTGTGTGTTTCTTCCAGTTATTCTTATATCTTTTACATTACATCTAATCGCCTGTCCTTTATCAGTAATTAACATGATTTGATCTTCATGGTTTATGGTAAACGTGGATGCAACTGATCCATTTCTTTCTGAAGTTATAATACTAATTATACCCTGACCGCCCCTACCACTTACCCTATACTCGTATGCGGAAGAACGTTTTCCAAAACCATTCTCGGTTATTGTTAAAATATATTGTTCTTTATTTTTAAAATCTTCAATTTGTTTTTTAGATAATTTTACTAATTTAGTTTTTTCAGAATTATTTTCGAGGGGTTCGTCTATATCTTTTTCTAACCTGGACGCTTTTATATATGCTCTTGCTTCTTCAGATGATATTTTTACGCTTTTTAAGATAGAAAGAGAAATAATCTTATCGTCTTTTTTTAGAGATATTCCTTTTATTCCTTTAGAAGATCTTCCTTTAAAAAGTCTTAACTTAGTAGATTGAACTCTTAGTGATTTTCCTTTTTCAGTACTTAATAGAAAATCATCGTCGTCCCCTATAATTTTAATTCCAACTATTGAGTCATTTACCTCTAATTTCATTGCAATTTTTCCACTAGATTGAATATTTTCAAAATCTAAAAGGCTATTTTTCCTCACTTTACCGTTAGCAGTAGCAAACATAATTTTCATTTTTGCCCATGTTGCTTCATCGCTAGGAAGCGGCATTATGGAAGTAATCACATCTGCATCTTTTAAGGGAAGAATGCTTTGAAGTGCTTTTCCTTTTGACTGATTTGAACCTTCAGGAATTTTCCAAGCTTTTAATTTGTAAACAATTCCCTTCGATGAAAAGAAAAGAATGGGTGTATGTGTGCTAGCGGTAAATATTTGATTTACAAAATCTTCGTCTCGAGTAGTAATTCCAGTCTTACCTTTGCCGCCTCTTTTTTGAACGCGAATTGAACTTAAAGGGGTACGTTTGATGTAGCCTTTATTGGTGATTGTAATAATTACATCTTCTTTTTGAACAACATCTTCTATATCAAAATTTTCAATTTTATTTATAATTTTTGTTTTTCTAGGATTTGAAAATTTACTTTTGATGTCTTTAAGTTCATTTTTAATTTGCGTTAACAATGCGTTCCTATCATTAAGAATTTCTTTATATTTAACTATGAGTTTATGAAGATCTGAAATTTCTTGATTAATTTCTTCATGACCAATTGCTGTAAGTTTTTGAAGCCTTAATTCAAGAATTGCTCTAACCTGATAATCAGATAAATAATATTGCTCCTTATTAGATAAATCACTAACGTCTAAAATATTTTTATTAATTTTTGATTTTTTAAAACTCCATTGTTTACTTTGTAATATTGTTTTTGCATCATTCGGGTTCTTCGATTTACGAATAATTCCAATTACTTCGTCAATATTTTCTATAGCTATAAATAAACCAATTAATATATGAACGCGGTCTTTTGCTTTTTTTAAGTCAAATAGAGTTCTTTTAATTAGAATTTTTTCTCTAAATTCAACAAAAATTTTTATGAATTGTTTTAAATTTAATAACTCAGGTTTTCCGTTAAGTATTGCAAGAGTATTAAATCCAAATGATGACTCTATGGGAGAATATTTATAAAGTTGATTTATAATAATCTCGCTTGAAACGCCTCTTTTTAAATCAATGACGATTCTTACTCCTTCTTTATTAGACTCGTCTCTAATATCTGAAATTCCTTCAATCTTTTTTTCTCTAACTAACAGAGCAATTTTTTCTATCAGTAAAGACTTATTGGTTTGAAAGGGTACAGATTTAATTACCACTAACGTTTTATCTTTTTTTTCTTCTTCTGTTTCTATCTCTCCTCTTATTTTTATAGAACCTCTCCCAGTCTTATATCCAGTTTTTATTGAATCCTTACCAATAATTAAACCTCCTGTTGGAAAATCAGGACCTGGAATTAATTTAATCAGTTCATCAATTGAAATTTCGTTATTATCTATATAAGCAAGCGTTCCATCAATAATCTCACCTAGATTATGTGGTGGAATATTTGTCGCCATTCCAACGGCTATTCCGCCTGCACCATTTACTAATAAATTAGGAAATTGGGCTGGAAGTACGGTTGGTTCTAATTCAGTATCGTCATAATTATTTTGATAATCAATTGTATTTTTTTCAATATCTGCAACTAAATATTCAGCAATTTTTGCTAATCTTGTTTCAGTATAACGCATTGCAGCTGCTCTATCTCCATCCATTGATCCAAAGTTTCCTTGTCCATCAAGTAATTTTACACTCATTGAAAAATCTTGAGCCAATCTTACCAAGGCATCATAAACCGCTTGATCACCATGAGGATGATATTTACCTATTACATCCCCGACTACTCTTGCTGATTTTCTAAATTGCTTGGACCAATCGTATCCACCTTTGTACATAGCGTAAATTATTCTTCTATGAACAGGTTTTAGTCCATCTCTTGCATCTGGTAACGCTCTACTTATAATAACGCTCATTGCGTAAGATAAGTATGAGGTTTTCATCTCATCAACGATTTGAACAGAACTATATTTTTTTATCTTTGAATTATCTTGATTTGAATCTTCACTCATGAAGTAACTTTAAAAAGGAACTTTATCGTCAGGATCCTGCGAAATGTCAGGCATATCATCCGAAGGTAATTGGCTGTTATCTATTTTTTTACTATCACCAGATAATGAATTTTTTCCATCTAGCATGGTAAGACTTGAATTGTAGCCTTGTAGAACAACCTGCGTACTGTACTTTTCTTGACCATTATTGTCAGTGTATTTATTGGTATTTAATTGACCTTCAATATAAACTTGAGCTCCCTTTTTAAGATATTTTTGAACAACATTAACTAAACCTTCGTTAAAAATTACAACACGGTGCCACTCTGTTTTTTCTTTTCGTTCTCCTGTGTTTTTGTCTTTCCAGCTTTCAGAAGTTGCAACACTTAAACGCGCAACGCTTTTGCCATTTTGCATTTGCTTAATTTCTGGATCATTTCCAAGCCTGCCAATTAATAAAACTTTATTTAAGCTACCTGCCATAATATAGATCTTTTTTGTGCTAAGAATTAAATGTTTATTATATCAGACTAATCAAATTAAAAGAATAAAATTTACTAGAAAAGATGAGTAATACTGTCAAAAAAATCGTTATTAAAGGAGCAAGAGAACATAATCTAAAAAATATTTCACTGGAGATTCCAAGAGATAAATTAATAACAATAACAGGATTGTCTGGTTCTGGTAAATCTTCGTTAGCTTTTGATACGATCTATGCAGAGGGACAAAGAAGATATGTCGAGAGTTTATCTGCCTATGCAAGACAATTTTTAGATCGAATGAGAAAACCTGACGTTGATTTGATAGAAGGTTTGTCTCCAGCAATTTCGATAGAACAAAAAACAACTTCAAAAAATCCAAGATCAATCGTTGCAACGGTAACTGAAATTTATGATTATATGCGTGTTTTATACGCTCGTATTGGAATTCCTTATTCACCATTCACAGGAAAACCCATAAAATCTCAAACCGTCTCAGAAATGGTAGATCGTATATTAAATCTGCCAAAACAATCTAAAATTCAAATCTTTGCTCCAATAGTAAGAGGAAGAAAAGGAGAATATAAAAAAGAGTTATTAGGTTACAAAAAAAGAGGCTTTCAGAAAACTAGAATTGATGGAAAAATTTATGAGATAGATGAGTTACCCACTTTAAATAAAAACATAAAACACGATATAGATATTTATATAGACGGTTTCATAAATGATAAAAAAGAACAGCAACGAATAGCAGAGAGTATTGAAACAACTTTATCATTATCTGACGGTTTAGTTTATGTAGATTTTATAAATGAAAATCTTCCTAAAGAATTTAAAAAAAATGAAAAAATAGTTTTTTCATCTAAATTTGCATGCCCGGAAAGCGGCTTTACAATAGAGGAAATAGAACCTAGACTATTTTCTTTCAATAGCCCATATGGAGCTTGCCCTGAATGTGAAGGGATTGGAGTTGATCTTTATATAGATCCAAAATTAGTAATTCCTAATGAAAAAAAATCTTTAATCGATGGTGCAATCGTGCCATGGTCATCAAGCTCAACTTTATATTACGCTCAAACTTTATCTTCTCTTGCTAAACATTATGATTTTTCACTTGAAACCCCTTGGAAAGATCTACCCAAAAAAATTCAAGATATAATTTTGTATGGATCGGATGAAGAAGAAATAAAATTTTCTTATGATGATGGGTATGAAAAATATTCAAACAAAAAAACATTTGAAGGTGTTGTTAATAATTTGGAAAGAAAGTATTTAGAAACCGATAGTGATTGGAAAAGAGATGAAATATCTCAATTTCAAAATGAAACGGAATGTGACAGATGCAAAGGTATGCGCCTAAAAGAAGAGGCTCTTTCTGTTAAAATAAAAGAATTAAATATTAGTGAAGTTTCAAAAATGTCTATCCAGAGTGCTTATGAATGGTTTTCAAACCTTCCAAATTATTTAACTGAAAAAGAAAATAAAATTTCAGTACATATTTTAAAAGAAATTAATGAAAGATTAAGTTTCTTAATAAATGTTGGACTTGATTATTTGAACTTATCAAGATCATCTGGAACTTTATCAGGCGGAGAGTCACAAAGAATAAGATTGGCATCACAAATTGGCTCAGGACTTACTGGTGTTTTATATGTTTTGGACGAGCCATCCATAGGACTGCATCAAAAAGATAACATTAAATTATTAAATGCTCTCAAAAGATTAAGAGATCTAGGAAATACAGTAATAGTTGTTGAGCATGATGAAGAGGCAATGCTTAATTCTGATTATATAATTGATCTTGGGCCAGGAGCTGGAACTGAAGGAGGAAAAATTATTGCTATGGGCTCACCTTCAGATATTAAAGAAAATGAGCATAGCATTACTGGACAATATTTATCTGGAAAAAAATATATTTCAATTCCTCAGATAAGAAGAAAAGCAAAAGATGGAAGATATTTAAGTTTAAGCGGAGCAACTGGAAATAATTTGCAAAATGTTTCAACCAAGATACCACTTGGCACTTTTACAGCGGTAACAGGAGTTTCTGGTAGCGGAAAATCTACCTTTGTCCTTCACACGCTCTATCGAGCATTAAATTTAATGATTAATAAAACTATAACTAAAAATATGCCTAAACCTTTTAAAGGTATTCAGGGCTATGAATATTTGGATAAAATAATTGATATTGACCAATCTCCAATTGGCAGAACTCCAAGATCAAATCCTGCAACCTACTCTGGTGCTTTTACAGTAATTAGAGAATGGTTTGTTAATTTACCTGACTCAAAAGCAAGAGGTTATAAACCAGGAAGATTTTCTTTTAACGTAAAGGGAGGAAGATGTGAAGCTTGTGAAGGAGATGGAGTTATAACCTATGAAATGCATTTTTTACCAGATGTTTATGTTCAATGCGATGTTTGTAAAGGTAATAGATATAATAGGGAAACTTTAGAAATAAGATTTAAGGACAAAAATATTGCCGATGTCTTAAATATGACTGTTGATGAAGGTGTTAGGTTTTTTGAAAATATTTCATCAATACGAGATAAGCTTTTGACACTTCAAAAAGTTGGACTTGGTTATATAAAAATTGGTCAACAGGCTACTACCCTATCAGGTGGAGAAGCTCAAAGAATAAAGCTTGCAAAAGAATTGTCAAAAAGAGCAACGGGTAGAACTATTTATATTCTTGATGAACCAACTACTGGTTTGCATGTCCATGATGTGAAAAAATTATTAGAAGTTCTTCATACATTTGTAAATAAAGGAAATACGGTAATTGTAATTGAACATAACTTAGATGTTATAAAAACCGCTGATTGGATTATTGATATGGGTCCTGAAGGTGGTGTAAAAGGCGGAAAAATTATTGCAGAAGGAACACCAGAAGATGTCTCGATAACAAATGAAAGTTATACTGGAGAATTTTTAAAAAAAATTCTTTCTAAGAATATTTCAAGAAAGAGTGCTTAAAAATACTTTTTATGGTAATTTAATGTTATGAGAATCAGTAATATTCTTTTGTCTCTCCCAAAAACGTTATTAAGTTCTGTCATTGCTACTTTAATTTTTTTTTCAATCTTATTTTATATTAATGACGGATGGGCAAACGATAGATATTTTTGGAGCGCTATATTTAGATACCTTCATGTACTATCTGGAATTATGTGGATAGGTTTACTTTGGTATTTTAATTTTGTTCAAATTCCTAGCATGCCAAAAATTCCCGATGAACAAAAACCTGCTATTGGAAAAGTAATTGCGCCAACAGCTTTATTTTGGTTTCGCTGGGCAGCTCTTTTCACAATAATTACAGGATTAATAACTGCTTACTTAAACGGTTATGTCCATGAAGCTTTAACATTTAAAGGTGGCGCTAAAAATATCACAATCGGTATTGGAATGTGGCTTGGAATAATAATGGCTATCAATGTTTGGTTTATTATTTGGCCAAATCAAAAAAGAGCCTTGGGCATAATTGAGTGTGATCCTGAAATTAAAGCCAAATCTGCACGAACAGCACTTTTGGTATCTAGAACAAATACTTTTTTATCAATTCCGATGCTTCTAACAATGGTAGCAGCACAAAATCTATATTAAGGCGTATTATCAATTTTTACAGACCAATCTCTTTTTACTTTAAAATACATTAAAATGGGTGATGCAATGTAGATAGAGGAATAAGTGCCCACTATAATTCCAAAAGTTATAGCAAAAGCAAATCCTCTCAAAACCTCACCTCCAAAGATTAACACCGCAACAATACATAAAAGTGTTGTTCCTGAAGTTTTTAATGTTCTTGAAAGAGTATTATTCAATGATTCATTTATTAAAATTGATAATTCTGATGAGCTATCTTTTTTTAAATTTTCCCTAATTCTGTCATAAATTATAACCGTATCATTAATTGAGTAACCCAAAATAGTTAATAAGGCTGCAACTATAGAAAGATCAAATTGTAGGCCGAGAAGTGAAAAAACACCTACAGTGATTAGTACATCATGAAAAAGAGCGACAATACCTCCAAGACTAAATTGCCACTCAAAACGAAACCATAAATATATAAAAATTGCAGTAAATGCTAAAATTAATGAGTAAATAGCAGATTTAATTAACTCTGCTCCTACTTTTGGGCCTACTGTTTCAACTTTTCTAACTGTTATCTTTACCTGCAGATCTTTTTCTAAAAAGTTTTTAATATCATTAGCTGAGACAGAATTATCAGTTGAAACTAATAGATCATTAGCGGTCCCGAACTCTTTTACAGAGAAATTATTAATTTTTGATTTTGATAGTGAATTTCTTATTTTTTCAATTTCCACTTCTTTTTCTAGTCTTAATTCAATAGTTGTTCCTCCTTTAAAATCTACGCCAAAATTTAAACTTTTTGTAAATATTAAAATTAAAGAAAAAAAAATAAGAAAAACCGAAAGTAAAATAAAAAAATTTTTATATCTTAAAAAATTAAAATTAGTCATTTAAAAGCTTATTAATTTATCCTTATTATTTTTAATGTATTTAGCAATCATTAGCCTGTTGACAGTAAAAGCTGTAAAAAAAGAGGTTATAAGACCAACACATAAAGTGATTGCAAAACCCTTTACAGGTCCACTTCCTAAATAAAATAAAATTATGCCTGCAATAAATGTTGTTAAATTTGAGTCAATAATTGTTAATAATGATTTTTTATATGCCACATCAAAAGCAATAATGTTAGATTTCTCTACCATTAATTCTTCCTTTGCTCGCTCAAAAATAATAACGTTTGTATCGATTGCCATTCCAACAGTAAGAATTATTCCAGCAATTCCAGGCAAAGTGAGAGTAGACCCAAATAGAGTTAATATTGAAATTAAAATTACAACATTGAGTAAAAGGGAAATATTTGCAAAAAAACCCAGCAATTTGTAAGCATAAATCATATAAACGAAAACTAGTAAAAAACCTGTCATGAAAGATATCAAACCATAGCGAATTGAGTCCTCACCAAGGTCGGCGCCAACAGTTCTTTCCTCTATTATTTTCATGGGCGCAGGCAATGCACCTGCTCTTAATAAAACGGCTAATTGATTAGCTTCTTCTACGGAAAAACCACCGGAAATTTGTCCGCTACCTGTTAGTATTGGCTCTCTAATAACCGGGGAACTTAAAATTTCATTATCCAATATAATGGCAAGTGGTCTACCCACATTATCTTTAGTGGCATTTGCAAACTTTTTAGCTCCTATACTATCGAATTTAAAACTTACAATTGATTGATTAGTATCCCTTTCAAAACCAGGCTGCGCATCAATTAAATTTTCTCCAGAAACAATTAATTTTTTTTCAACTTCAATAAAAGAACCATCTGCTTTGTTTTTAATTTTTTCAAACCCAATATTTTCTTTATCAACAGAACTTGATTTTAAAAACTTAAAATTAAGTTGGGCAGTTTTGCCAAGAATATTTTTAAAATTAGATGGATCGGACAAGCCAGGCAGCTCAACAATAATTCTATTATCTCCCTTTTGCTGAATAGAAGGTTCTTTTGTACCAAGTTGATCTACTCTTTTTCTAACAATTTCAATGGATTGATTAATTGTGTCTTTTTTTAAAATTTTAATATAATCATCAGAAAACTGTAAGATAATTAAATTTTTTTCTATTCTATATACAAAATCTTTTTTTCTATTTTCTAAATTGTTATTAAGAAATATATTATCTTTTCCTGCTCGATTAGCTAAATTTATAGCATCATCCTTTTGGGATAAATTTTTTAACTCAAACTGTATTTTGTTATTTGAAAAAGTTAAGTTTTTATAATCAAACTTTTTCTCATCAAAAATTTTTTTTATATCATTATATTTTTCTTGAGTTTTCTTAATAAGTAAAGGATTAATATCAATCTCTAACAATAAATATGAGCCCCCTTGAAGATCTAGCCCAAGATTTACTTTTTTATCTAAAAAAATTTTATATTTATTAGTAAAATTAAAATTTCCAATAAATATATAAAAAAAAATTAGTAGAGAAGTTAGAATAAATCCAATTTTGAATCTGGAAAAATTTAACACTACTTAAATTATTTTGTTTCTGATTTAGATAAGACTTGTGAGATAGTAGATTTTATAATTTTAACATTTATATTTTCGGCGATTTCTAAATCTGCTTTTTCATCATCTATAATTCTCGTAATCTTTCCAACAATACCACCTGCTGTGACAACAGTGTCACCTCTTGTTAATTTAGTTATCATTAATTTGTGCTCAGCAACTCTTTTTTGTTGTGGACGAATTAAAAGAAAATAGAAAATTACAAAAATTAATATTAATGGAATAAATTGTGCAAAACCGGAAGCTGACATAATGTGGTGTATATACTAGAAGATCTTTAAATACACTATTTTATTTAATAATTTTGGCTATTTTTTAGATTTTTTTTAAACCATTCATATAACTTTGAAGAGCAATAGGTATACTAACAGAGCCATCTTTGTTTTGATGATTTTCGAGTATTGCAATTAAAGTTCTACCAATAGCAAGGCCTGACCCATTTAATGTTGTTACATAGTCAATTTTTTTATTTAAATCTTTATAACGTGCTAGCATTCTACTTGATTGAAATTGCCCGCAAGAAGAGCAGCTAGATATTTCTCTATAGCAATTTTGTGATGGTATCCAAACCTCAATATCATAGGTTTTTTCAGCTGAAAAGCCCATGTCTCCAGACGAAAGCAACATAACTCTAAAAGGTAATTCAAGTTTTTTAAGAATTGTTTCTGCACAATTTGTTAATCTCTCAAGTTCGTTATTATTTTCCTCTGGTCTAACAATACTTACTAGTTCAACTTTTTGAAATTGATGCTGTCTCATCATCCCTTTTGTATCTTTGCCAGCTGCTCCAGCCTCAGCTCTAAAGCAAGGTGTAGCTGCTACATACCGCAAGGGCAAATCCTCATAATTTAATATTTTATCTCTAACAATATTTGTTAGCGATACTTCGGCTGTAGGTATTAACCAGAAACCATTTCCTAAAGAAAATTGTTCTTTTACAAATTTTGGCAATTGTCCAGTTGAATACATAGATTTTTCATTAACGATTATAGGGACATTCATCTCTAGATAGTCAAATTCTTTAACATGGATATCAATCATAAAATTAATTAATGCTCTTTCTAGTTTTGCAATATTTCCTTTAGTAATTACAAATCTTGAACCAGAAATTTTAACTGCTGTTTCAAAGTCCATTAAATCTTTTTCTAAACCTATTTCATCATGCGACTTAATTTTGAAGTCAAAACTTCTAATGTTACCAAATTTTCTTAATTCTTTATTACTTGAACTATCTTTTCCAATAGGCACATCATCCAAGTGGATATTAGGTAGGTTCAGGAGAATTTTGTTAATTTTTTCTTTTTGTTCAGTTATTTTTTTTTCAAAATTTTCAATATCAATTTTCATTAATGATACTTTTTCAGACAGTGATAAGAAATCTTTACTTTTTTTATCTTTATATGTTGAAAGAGTTTTTGAAATTCTATTTCTTTCCTCTTGAAGTTTTTGCTGTTTTTCTAAGTTTTGTCTTAAACTTGAGTCTAATAAAATAATCTCATCAATTATTGTATCTGAGTTTTCAATAAATCTCTCAATATACTTTTTTTTACAAATAACTGGTTTTTCTCTGATATATTTAAGTATTATCATTCTTATTTTTTTCTAAATATTTAATTATTAAAATAGATATTTCATATAAGAGCATTAATGGAATTGCTAACCCAATCTGGCTTATTGGATCTGGAGGGGTAATAATTGCAGCTACAATAAATATAATTACTATAATATATCTTCTTCTTTCTGATAAATATTTAGAATCAATAAAACCGACGGTTGCTAATAAAATTAATAATACCGGCAATTCAAAACTAAGCCCAAATGCAATCATAAAAATCATTATTAAAGAAAGATATTCACTGACTTTTGCCTCTAATTGTATTGGCATACTCGTTTGTGATGTAAGGGACTCAAATGATAAAAAAAACTTAATAGCTAATGGCATTATGAATTGATAAGCCAAAAACGCTCCAAGTAAAAAAAGAACTGGAGTTGCTATCATAAATGGTAAAATAGCTTTTTTTTCGTTAGAATATAAACCAGGTGCTATAAATTTCCATATTTGAATTAAGAAAATTGGGAATGAAAAAAACAAGGCTGAAAAAAAAGATAGCTTTAAGTACGTTACAAAAGTTTCTTGTAATGCGGTGAAAATTAATCTTTTATTAGCTACCCCATCACTTCCTAAAGCTTTTACATAGGGTTGTAATAAAAAATCATATATTTTATCGGCATTAATATAAGAAATAATAAAAGCTAATACAAAAAAAATTAAACTTTTTATAATTCGAGATCTTAGCTCTAATAGATGCTCTGATATTGTTGATTGATTCTGTTCATTATTTGTATTCATAAAAATAAAAATTATGACTTATCTTTTTTTTTTTTATTTTCATCGTCCAAATCGATATTAACAATTTTTTTTATATCTTTTTCTTGTTCTTGAACAATATCATCAATACCTTTTTGAAAAGAATTAACGTAATTTTTTATTCCATTTTTTATTTGAACAAATTTTTTAATGACAACAGGAAGATCCTTTGGTCCTATAACTAAGATAGCGACTAAGATTATAACTAAAATTTCTGACCACCCTATTTGTGGCATAAATTATTTTAGTGATTTGACTTTGAATTTTGATCTTTATCGTTTGGATCTTTTTTGTCTGCCGATTGATCGTCAGACATCTCTTTCTTAAAACCTTTTATCCCTCTAGCAAAATCACCCATGATACTAGATATTTTTCCTCTTCCAAAAAATATCACAATTAAAGCAACAATAATAACAATTTGCCAAATACCTACGTTACCCATTTTGACATTTATATATTAAATAATATTTTGACACAAACTATTAGTTATCTTTTTTGCTTAAAGTGCTTGAAAGCATATCATCTATATTCGAAAAAATGTCCTCTTTAGATAGTTTTTCAAGGTCATCTTGTGCAAACTTGTTTGTTCCAAAAATTGATCTATCGAGGCGACTATCTATTAATCCGGCCGATGCAAGCTCTTCAGAATTTGGTAAATCTGATAAAGATTTTAAATTAAAATGGCTTAGAAAAGTATCCGTTGTTACATATAATAACGGCTTGCCAGGTATTTCTTTTCTGCCATTGGGTTTAACCCATCCAAGCTCAAATAGTATTTCTAAAGTTCCAGTGCTAAATGATACACCTCTAATCTCCTCAATTTCAGAGCGGGTTACGGGTTGATGATAAGCTATAATAGCTAAAGTTTCTATTGTAGCTTTCGATAACTTTCTTTGCTGAACAACTTCACTTGCAATTTTTTTTGATAAATTCTCTGCTGTCCTAAAAGACCATTTATTAGAAATTTCATAAAGATTTATACCTCGATCTATAAATTCAGATTGCAATTCTTTTAAAATTTTTAAAACATCAACATTAAGTTCAATTTTCGATTTAATTGTTTCTATATCTAAAGGTTCATCAGCAGCAAATAAGATCGCTTCTACTAGTTTTTTGACATCTTTATTTTTATTCAACATTTTTATGTAGCTTTTATTAATATTTTATCAAAAATTTTTTTTTGCATAATAGATAATTTTCCTTCTCTAACTAGCTCTAGGCTTCCAGCAAAAGTTCCTGCTAATCCTGATTTTTGTAAATTTTTAGAACCAGAAAATGATCCGGGAACGACATCTTTTATATCTCTCCACTCTGTTAACTCTTTAAGTAAACTCGTAATTTTTTTTATTGCTTCCTCCATCGTATAAACTGGTAATTTTGAAATATTCATAACAGAAAAATTTTGTTTTCTTTTTATTTCAGCATAGGATTTAATAAGCTCATAAAGGGATACTGCATATTTTGATGTCGAAATAGATTTAATTCCCTCTCGAATACCTTTTGTAAAAATATCTCTTCCTAGCTGTTTTTGTAAAACAAGTTTATCAGAGAGAAATCTTATTGCTTCTAACTTTCTTAATTGTAATTTTAACTTTTCAGCCATTTGAAGAGCCGAAAAATCATCTTCATAATCATCTGGTAATAATAATCTAGATTTTAAATAAGCAAGCCATGTTGCCATAACCAAAAAATCAGCTGCTAATTCTAAGTTCTTTTTTATATTATTAATAAATTTTAAATATTCATCAGCTAACTGAACAATAGAAATTTTCATAAGATCTACCTTTTGAGATTTCGCTAAATCCAAAAGTAGCTCTAGAGGTCCTTCATAATTATCAATATTTAGATTAAATTTATCATCTTGTTTATCCTGAATAGAAGGTTTTAATTCAACAATACTGCTCATGTAATTTATTTAACTGATTCTTTGGTTAAATTTATAAAAATTTGCCTTAATTTTTTCTGTTAATTTATTTGTAAAATTATCAATTTCTGGCACGATTAAGGAAAGTTTCTTCATTTGATCGAGGTTTCCATTACAATGTAACAAAACATTACAACCCGCATCTAGCGTTAATTTCGCATTTTTGAGCATACTACCAGACAATGCTTTCATACAAATATCATCTGAAATTAATATTCCTCTAAAACTAAGATACTTTCTTATAATGTCATTAATTATTTTTTTTGATTGTGTTGCACACCTTGTTGGATCAATTTTTTTATACAAAATATGTGCGGTCATTGCTAAATAACTATTAACTTTTTTAAATGTTCTGAAATCATTATTTTTTAAATAATCTAAAGAAAAATTTACTTGCGGTAACGCAAAGTGAGAGTCTATGCTGGTACAGCCGTGTCCAGGTATATGCTTAATAACGGTTTCTAGTCCTGATTTTTTATAAGATTTTATTAAGTATTTTGATAATTTTACAACGATTTTACAATTTTTAGAAAAAGATCTATTTCCAATAACGCTTTTTTTGTCTGCATTGAATAAATCAAGAACAGGAACTGTATTTATGTTAATTCCACAATATTTTAATATTGAAATATTTATTTTAAGAAATTTATCAAATTTTGAATAAAATTTAGGATCATTATTGTAGATATCACCAAAATATTTTGCGTTGTAATTTTCAAGATTTATAATATTTCTAAAACGGTTTACTATTCCACCTTCTTGGTCAATTAAAATTGGAAAATTTTTATCTTTAAAAAGATCTTTTATACTAGTTGTTAGGTTTTTAACTTGTTCTAGATTTTTAATATTTCTAGAAAATAAAATAATTCCCCAAGGTTTATATTTTTTAAAAAAAATAATTTCATTTAAATTTAACTTAAAACTACCAATTCCAAAAATAATTGCGTGTGTTTTCAAAATTTATTTTATTAACTCCCAATATTGTTTTTGCTTATAAATATTTTTAAAGAAATCATTGTTATCAATTCTTTTTTTAAAATCAGGGGATGAGCTAATTTTATCTAATTTTTCAACATGCGAATCTAAATAGATTAAATAATCTAATCTTTTTTTGTCTGCGCTTTTAATAAATGAATTGGAATTATAGTAAAATAAACAAAGTAATAAAAAAGAGAAAACGAGAAAAAAAGCTACTATGTTATATAAATTTTTTTTCATTAATTACATTTCAACTGGAGCAGTAACATTAAGAATATCTAATCCAGTTTTTATAACTAATTGTATTTTTTTAATTAAGAATAATCGTGCTGACTGAATTTCTGGATTATTCTCATTTAAAATTTTTAAATTATCATTTTCATTTCCAGAGTTCCAGTAAGTATGAAATAAACTTGCTAATTCATATAAATAAAACGGAACTCTATGTGGTTCAAAATGGTATGCTGATAATTCTAAACACTTAGGCCACTCAGCTATTTTTTTTATTATATCAATCTCTATCTCTTGATTAAGATAACTTAAATTTAATTTTTTTTCATTGCTAATTTTATATTTATTTTTTCTAAATAAGGAACAAATTCGAGCATGGGCATACTGAACGTAAAATACTGGATTTTCTTTGGAGTGATCAGTAACTAAATCAAAGTCAAAATCTAATTGTGAGTCATTACTTCTATATATCATCATAAATCTTACGGAATCTTTACCAACTTCATTTATTAGATCACTTGCAGTTATAAAATCTCCGGCTCTTTTTGACATTTTTAACTGATTTCCTGATTTAAATAATTTCACTAACTGACAAACTTTGGAAATCATTTGTTGTTGATTTTGCGATAGCGCAGATACACACGAAGCTTGTCTTTTTAAATAACCAGCATGATCTGCTCCTAGAACGTTTATAAGCAAATCAAACTTTCTATCTATTTTATTAAGATGATAAGCAACGTCATTTGCAAAATAAGTCCAAGTTCCATCTGATTTTTTTAATGCCCTGTCTGAGTCATCACCAAATTTAGTAGATTGAAATAAAATTTGCTTTCTAGGTTCCCATTCGTCAACTTCATTTCCTTTTGGTTTTGCCAAAATTCCCTCATAAACATAATTTTTTTTCTTTAATATGCCTAAAGCCTTTTCAACTAAATTTTGATTAACAATATCATTTTCAGAAACAAAATTATTATGAATAATTCCAAGTTTTTTTAAATCATTTTTTATTAAATTCATCGCTTCTTCTATACAAACTTTTTTAAGATCATTAAAAATTAAATCATAATTTTCAAAATTACTGAGATTATTTTTTTTTAAAATATTTTTTGCAATGTCAATTACATATTCACCTGGATAAAGATCTTGGTCTTCAGGGAATAAAACTTTATTATTTATTTCTAATATTCTAAAATAAACAGATTTTACAAATTGATTAATTTGATTGCCGTAATCGTTAATATAATATTCTTTAACAACTTTATTTCCAACGAAACTCAATAGATTTGCCAATATATCCCCAAAAACAGCACCCCTACAATGACCCACATGCAAAGGACCAGTTGGATTAGCAGATACATATTCGATTAGAATTTTTTTAGGTTCGAAATTATCCCTTTTTCCAAAATTTATGTCTGTTGCTTTTAAAAAATTGTACCAAAAATCTTTATTAAAGAAAAAATTTAAAAATCCAGGTTTAGCTACTTCAATTTTAATTATTTCTTTAAATTTACTATCCAATTGTTTTTTAATAATAGCAGCAAGCTCAACTGGACTTTGATTATTTTCTTTAGCAAAAATCATTGGCGCATTAGTACTCAAATCTCCATGGGTTTTTATTTTCGGAATTTCTACTGAAAAATTATCAAATTTTTCTGGTAACTTAATAATTTTATTTTTTTCTAATGCTTTAAAAAAATCTATTAGTTTAATTTTATAATTAATGAATATATTCATTTTATTTTATTATATAAATCAATTGCAAACTTATCAGTCATGCCAGCAATAAAATCTGAGACTGATCTTTCTAATCCCCACTTATTTTTAATATCTGAAGGTAAAAATTTTTTATTATTTTTAATTAAATATATATATAAAGTTTTTATTATATTTTCAGCTTTATATGTCATCTCTTTTACAGATTTATTTTCATACATATTAAATTTTAAAAATTCACGAATTTGGTTATTTGCCTTAATAAGTTTTGGTGAAAAACTTACCATAAATTTTTTGGAATTATAAACATCATCAATTGTTTTAATTTTATATTTTTTTAAATTTTTTTTTGTATGTAAGATCAAATCAGTCGCCATAAAATTAATTATTGATCTAATAATTTCGTTTCTGAGTAATTTTTTATTTCTAAACTGCCTATTTTTTTTTTTTATAATCTCTCCAATAATTGGTAAATCTTTAATATCATCAATTGAAAATAAGCCAGCTCTAATGCCATCATCAATATCATGATTATTATAAGCAATATCGTCAGATAAAGCGCTGATCTGTGCTTCTAAGGAAGATTGATTATAAAAATTAATTTTTTTAATCTTATTTAAATTAGGTAACAAATCTAGGTTTTGTTTTATTAAATAATTGGGCCCATTATGTTTAACAATTCCGTCTATTGTATTAATAGATAAATTTAAGCCATCAAAATTTTGATAAGCCTTTTCTAATTCTGTAACTAGACGTATTGAATGAATATTATGATTAAAACCACCATGATCTCTTATACAATAATCTAAAATTTTTTCTCCCGCATGACCAAAAGGTGGATGACCCAAATCATGAGCTAAACTTATAGCCTCTGATAAATCTTCATTTAATTTCAAATATCTTGAAATTGATCTTGATATTTGTGACACTTCCAAAGTATGAGTAAGTCTTGTTCTGTAATGATCACCCTCGTCATACACAAAAACTTGTGTTTTATATTTTAACCTTCTAAATGAAGTTGAGTGTATAATTCTATCACGATCTCTTTGATAAAATGATCTATAGAGGTTTTTTTTATCACCGAATTGTCTTCCCAAATAATTTGAATTATTAGAAGAAAATTTAATTAATAACTTATTGTAATTCTCAATCCCAGACATATATTAATAATTAACATAATAAATTGAATGACTAATAATTTTACCATTACAGATAAAGCAAAAAAAAAGATAGAAAATCTTTTGGAAAAAGAAAATATTAATAAGTTTTTTAGGATAGAAGTCAAAGGCGGTGGTTGTTCTGGTTATAAATACAACTTCACAACAGATATGAAAGTAAATGAGGATGATCTAGTTTTTGAAAATGTTTTAATCGACAAATCATCTTTTGCTTTAATAGAAGGTTCAATTCTAGATTTTTCAGAAAAATTAATTGAAAATACTTTTAAAATAATAAACCCTAAAGCTACATCCTCATGTGGATGTGGAAGTTCTTTTGCTATTTAATGATAATAAGTAGTTGGAATGTTAATTCTGTACGAGTAAGATTAAATCATATTATTCAATATCTAAAAAAAAATAAGCCGAACTTTTTACTTCTTCAAGAGATAAAAACTGAAAGTAAAAATTTTCCATTCTCAGAGATAAAACAAATTGGCTACGATAGTGAGGTTAATGGACAAAAATCATACAATGGCGTTGCTATTATTTATAATAAAAAGATAAGTAATATAAATTTAAATGTTATTAACGATGAGCAAAAACAATCACGAACCATCGCAGTTGATGTGAATTATAAGAATCAATTAATCAAAATTATTTCTGTTTATGTTCCTAATGGAAATCCTGTTGATACCGATAAATATCAATACAAATTAAAATGGCTTAAATCTTTTGAAACATTTTTAATTAACCAGAGTAAATTAAAAAATAAATTAATAATCGGTGGAGATTTTAATATTATTCCTAACGAAGAAGATGTTTACAATCCAGAAGATTGGGAGAATGATGCTCTATTTAGAATTGAAATAAGAAAAATTTTTAGAAAAATATTAAACGAAGGTTATGAGGACTCTTTTAGGTTGGTAAATAAGGAGCCAAATAACTATACATTCTGGGATTATCAACAAAGATCATTCGATAAAAATAAAGGATTAAGAATTGATCATTTTTTATTGTCAAAAAATATTAGCCATTTAATTAAGGACGTAACTATTGATAAATTTTTAAGAACTCTAGAAAGACCTTCTGATCACGTACCTATAAGATTAATTTTAAACTAAGCTCTACCGTAAATATCTTTAATACGAATAATATCATCTTCCCCTAAATAACTACCTGTTTGAACCTCAATAATTTTTAATAAATTTTTTTGTTTATTTGCGATACGGTGAACTGCGCCTTGGGGAATAAAGATAGAATCTGATTTATTCAATAATATATTCTTTTTATTAAGGGTAACATTAGCTTTTCCCTCAACTACAACCCAATTCTCAGATCTATATTTATGTTTCTGTAAACTAAGAACTGCTCCGGGATTAACAACTAGTTCTTTTACCTGAAAATTTTTTCCAACAAATATATTTGTAAATTGACCCCAAGGTCTTTGTGTAGTTGTGTGTTGATCTATAATTTTTGGAAATTTTTTACTAATTATAGGATAAATTTCTTTAAGGTTATTATTATTAAGATCCGAAAGGTAAAGAACATCATTGTTATCAACTGCAAGTATATTTTTTAAATTACTAGCAACAACAGTTCTGGTGGATGAAATGTAAGAATTTTTGATATTGCTCTTGAATATATTACCTCTTATAAAATTATTATCTTTATCTTTTTTTTCGATTTGCCATTTTTGCATCCAACTACCTACATCTTTCCAGTCACTTAAAAGTTTTGAAGAATAAACATTTTTAGATTTTTCTAAAATAGCATGATCAAAAGAGATAGAATTAATTTTTGAATAATATTTATTATCTAATGTCACAATGTTATTTGTAAGTTTTGCATTTATATAAGAATCACATACTTGTACCGCCAGTTTGGTTTGTAAAACTGAAAATTCATTTAATAATGCTGATTTGTTTGAAAAAAATATTCCTGAGTTCCAAAGGTAATTACTGTTTTTAATAAGTTTTTTTGCTAAAGACAAATTTGGTTTCTCAACGAATTTAATAACTTTGTTAAAATTTTTATTAACTCTTTTTGAATATAAATAACCATAGCCCGTCTCCGGATAATCAGGCTTAATGCCAAAAATAAAAATTTTATTCTTATCTAAGAAGTTACAAAATTTTTTAATTTGTTTCTGAAAAACTAATTTTTTTTCAATTATATGGTCGGATGAAATAATTATTACTGGCTGATAAAATGTTAAATCATCATCATTAATTGCTGCAAGGATTGTAGCTGCAGTATTTTTTTTATCTGGCTCAACGAAGATTTTGCAATTTATATTTTTTGTTTCTTCTTTGATTTGGTCTAAAAAATTGGCATTAGAACAAATCGTAATCGGGTCAAAATTTACTCCTGTGACTCTATCAATTGCGTGTTTTAATAAACTCTTTCCATTAATTTTAATGAATTGCTTAGGATATTTTTTTCTAGATTCTGGCCATAATCTAGTACCTTCTCCACCACATAAAATAATTGGCTTAATTTTCATTATATTAAAAAAAATAAAATAACTGGTATTGAAATAATAGAAGC